>Ga0214473_10008154_pt1 | contig 12405 bp, 8 predicted proteins | sample RVTome_7_FD_203509 | JGI IMG/M metagenome (GOLD analysis project Ga0214473, IMG submission 203509) | Soil microbial communities from uranium-contaminated site in the Upper Colorado River Basin, Wyoming, United States - RVT98D197 | ecosystem: Environmental > Terrestrial > Soil > Contaminated >... | reverse complement strand
CTCCTCGCCGTGGCCATGGCCGCGGCATTCCGCCGGCCGCGCGCTTCGGCCGCCGGCGCGCCGTCCCCAAACCACCTGTTCCAACGCGTGCGCGATGGCTTAAGAAGGTTTTGATCATGTCCCGACACTACGTTTCGTTCCATGCGCTGTGCACTTTGCTGCTTTTTGCGGCGGCCTCGTCCGCGGACCCGGACATCTCCTGGGTGGCGATCGCCGCCGATGGGCCGTTCCGGCTGGCCGGGTCGAACGGCGTCGGCGACCCGACGGAGATCATCCTCGTCGCCGGGCTGGGATACCGCGTAGAGTTCCAACTGCGCGTCAGCGGCTGGGCCGATGCGCCTGGGTTCCCCACCCTGAGCATGGTCCAGGCCACGCTGGATCCGGACGGCTTGCTCGGGGCGAACGCCGTTCCGCCCAAGCCTGGTGTCGACCTCGAGTTAGCCAGCGAGGCGCCGTACTACCAGTACACCGGCTGGTACAAGCAACTAAGGAGCTGCATCACGTTTTCGAACGTGGAGACAGGGCAGCGGTGCGACACGCTTGTCCCGCCGCTCCCACCCTGTCCGCCGGGAACGTTCTGCGGCGACAACCCGGACTACGTGCTTGCAGGGATCTTGATCACTGACGACTACTGGCCCTACCCCGTCCTCGGCGCTTTAAGCAATGTGGGTCATTGCAGGACCGATGCGGGAATCAGCTACTACGTCGGTACGTTCAAGTTTGATGTTCCCGCAGAGGCCATCGGCACGTACTCGTTCGGCTTCGACCCGGACCCCTCGGCGAGCATTCTTCATGACTGCGCCTACTCGACGATACCCGGTCTCATCTTCACACCCGGCTTCGTCACCATCACGCCATCCTGCTGTCTGCCGGACCGGTCCTGCGAGTCTCTGGTCGAGGCGGAGTGCCTTGCCGCCGGCGGCACATTAGCCGGCGGCTTCTGCACCGACGACGCTGATGGCGACGGCGCCGCCGACGCCTGCGACGGGTGCCCGGACGACCCCGGCTTGTTCGCGCCCGGTCCGTGCGGTTGTGATTCCACGGACACCGACGGCGACGGGACCCAGGACTGCGTGGACGCCTGCCCCAACGATCCGCTCAAGAGCGAGGATGGCGGTGTCTGCGGCTGCGGCGTACCGGACGTCGATTCCGACGGTGACGGCGTACTCGACTGCCACGACCGCTGCCCCGGCCACGACGACGCGACCGCCGGCCCAGACTGCCCCGTCGCCATCCCCGGCGCATCCCGCTGGGGCATGGCCACGCTGGTCATTGTGCTCGCGGCGGCTCTCGGTGCCAGGTTCCGCCACCGCGGGGTGGAGCAGAGGTAGGGCAGGTGCTTGCACCTGCCTTCACCATTTGCCGCTTATGCCACTGGGGCGTAGTTTTTGCTTATGCCAACGTACGTCCGATGGCACGAGCAGGGGGCGACCTATTTCTTCACGGTCGTGACGTATCGGCGGCAGCGCATTCTAACCGGCCAACTCTCGCGGCGAATTCTTCGGCGGGCCGTCGCTTCGGTTCGGCGAAGACATCCATTCGAAATTCTCGCCTACGTCCTGCTTCTAGATCACCTTCATTGCATCGGGTCGTTGCCGGACGGCGATGACGGTTTTCCCACGCGATGGCGGCAGACAAAAACGCTCTATACGCGGGCGTACCTCGCGCTGGGCGGCCGCGATTGGGAGGTAACCGAGCAGAGCCACGCCCAGGGACGCCGCGGAGTGTGGCAACCTCGTTATTGGGAGCATCGAATCCGTGACGAGGAGGACTACCTCCGACATCGCGATTACATTCACCTCAATCCGGTCAAACATGGCTACGTAGAACGCCCGGAGGATCGGCCGTGGTCGAGCTTTCATCGCCACGTGCGGATGGGTTGGCTCGACCCGAATTGGCCGGGGTCGAGTCCGGTGGAGTTGCCGGTCATCCATGAGTGAATCGGTTTCAAGAGCCGATGGTTAAGGCAGGTGCAAGCACCTGCCCTACCGGGCTGCCGGCAACGGGCGAACGGTCGTACGACGCGTACCATCGGGCGGCCCGAGGCCGAGCCGGGCGAGTCATCGCCCGGTCCAACCGAGGCATCACTGCGGCGGCTCGGGGCAACGCGCTGTGCGCACTTTAGTCCGCATAGCGGCCCCGACGGAGCCGCGAGTGATTTGCACGGCGGACCCTACGGTACTCGGCGCCACACGACGCGCGGTGTCAGGGCTCCCCCGCCGGGGCCTTCGCCGCGAGGGCCTCTTCGATCTTCTTGGCGACCTTCTCGTCCGTGGGCAGGGTCCGCGCGCCGAACTTGGCGAGGACCTTCCCGTCCCGGCCGACGAGGTATTTCTGGAAGTTCCAGGCCACGTCGCCGGCGATCTCCCCGTCGGGGTGCCGAGTCAGGTACTGGTAAAGCGGGGCCTGATCGTCGCCCTTGACCGATATCTTGGCGAACAGGTCGAAGGTGGCCTTCTTGGTCACGCGGCAAAAGGTCTTGATTTCCGAGTTGGTGCCCGGTTCCTGGCTCATGAAGTTGTTCGCCGGGAACGCCAGGACGCGGAAGCCCTGTTCCTTGTACTTTCCGTATATCGACTCCAGACCGGAGTACGTCTTGTCGGTGAACCCTCAGCGGCTGGCGACGTTGACGATGAGCAGCACGTCGCCCTTGTATTGGGCGAGGCTCACGTCACCACCATCGATGTCCTTGACGGTGAAGTCGTACACCGACTGCGGCGCCTGGGCGGAGCCCTCGCCTTTTCCGTCGCCGGCGAAGGTCAGGACGAGGCTCAACGATACGGCGGCCGCGGCCGCCAGAGGCAGCAGGCTGAACATGACGTTGCATCCTTAAAGAAGCGGTCGATTTCCCACAAGCCCGACTCGAACATGATCGCCGCCAGGGCATGGTTGTCAACGTCCGCGGCAGCGCCGTGCAGTGCCAGCTTTGCGGGACGCGCTCGTCGCGGACGTCACGGCGGCCTCCCCCAGGCGAACGGAGTAGGTCCATCCGCCGTTGGCAAGCGGCCAGCGGCGGCCGGCATGGACCCCGGCGATGAGGATCGATGTGGCCTCGCCGCGGGGCGCCAACCGACCGCGCCCTTTGACAGCAAGGGAGGCGCCGGGTATAGTCGCTCCATGCGTGGCGGACTGAAACAACTCACAGGCTCGCGGGAGCGGACATGACCACGGTGGCGGTCATCCCGGCTCGTTACGCCTCGACACGCTTCCCCGGGAAAGTTCTCGCCAAAGACACCGGAAAGTACCTCGTCCAGCACGTGTACGAGCGTGTCTGCGAATCGAAGCGGGTGGATCGGGTCGTCGTCGCCACGGACGACGACCGGGTGGTCGAGGCGGTGACCTCCTTCGGCGGAGAAGTCCGCTTGACCCGTGCCGGGCACCGCAGCGGGACCGACCGGGTCGGCGAAGTCGCCGAGGCGATGGACCTGGACGGCAACGACCTGGTGCTCAACGTCCAAGGGGACGAGCCGGAGATCGGTGTCGAGGTGCTCGACCGGCTCATCGGAGCCATGTCGCGCCGCCGGCACTGCCCGATCGGCACAGCGGCGACCCGGTTCGACGACAAGGGCCCCACCGAGGGGCCGGGCTCGCCGGTCGATCCCAACTGCGTGAAGGTGGTGGTCGGCGCCGACGGCCGGGCACTGTATTTCTCTCGCTTCCCGATTCCCTTTTTGAGAAGGACCGGGGGCGCGGTGGACGCGCCCTCGCGCTGGCTGCTGCACCTGGGGGTCTATGCGTTCCAGGCGGACACGCTTCAGGCCGTGACCGCGGGCCGCATCCCGCCGGGCGTCCTCGAGCAGGCTGAATCTCTCGAGCAGCTACGCTGGCTGGAGCACGGCTTCGCGGTGATGGTCGAGCTGGTCGACAGCCCGTTCGTCGGGATCGACACGCCGGAGGACTACGCCGCATTCGTGGCCCGTACCGCCCGGTCAAAACAGGGCAGCCGCGGCGGCGGACCGGTGGTCATCTGCTGACCCGTGGTGCTCCGGCCGGGGCTTGCCGCGGGAACGGACAGCGTGGCGGCCCGCGGACTACGGACGGCCACGGGTAGAGCGACAGACAAACGTAAGAGACGATTATGGCTCCCGCGAACAGCGACAAGGTGTTTGCGTCGTTGACCCACACCTCGGACGACACCGAGTTCTTCACCCCGATGCCCACCGGCTACCGGCCGGGCAAAACCAAATACGTGGTGGTGTTCGGCACGGTGATGAGCGGTCTGGGAAAGGGCATCTTCTCCAGCTCCCTAGGCAAGATCATGCAGGACAAGGGGCTGTCGGTGGCACCGATCAAGATGGAAGGATACCTCAATCTGGACAGTGGGACGCTGAATCCCTACCGGCACGGCGAGGCCTTCGTGCTCGACGACGGGCTCGAGTGCGATATGGACCTGGGGACCTACGAGCGGATGCTCAACATGGACCTGGGCCGGCTCAACTTCACCACCAGCGGGCAGATCTACTCCTCCGTGCTGGAGAAGGAGCGGCAGGGGCGCTATCTCGGCCGCGACGTGCAGATGATCCCCCACGTGACCGGCGAGGTGAAGCTGCGCCTGCGCGAGCTGGCCGTGGTCTCGCAGGCGGACCTGGTCTTCCTGGAGATCGGCGGCACGGTGGGCGACGTGGAGAACGCCTACTTCATCGAAGCGGTCCGGGAGATGTCCTACGAGGAGGGGACGCGCAACTTCTGCTTCGTGGCCCTGACCTACATCGTCGAGCCGGACATCCTCGGCGAGCAGAAGTCCAAGCCGGCCCAGCTCAACCTCAAGCTGCTCAACGCCGCGGGCATCCATCCGCACATCATCGGCTGCCGGGCGTCGTCGCCGGTCTCCAAGAAGGTGCGTGAGAAGATCGCCCTGTTCGCCACCGTGCCGATGGATCTGGTCTTCTCCATGCACGACTGCGACAGCGTGTACGTGGTGCCGGAGATGCTCCGCGGGGCGGGCATCGACGCCGCGGTGATCGAGCTGCTCGGACTCGCCGACCGCGTCGACCATGCCTCGGAGGACAGGGCCCGGAGGATCTGGGGAGACTACATCGCCCGGTTCCGCGGGGCGGAGCACGCCCTGGCCATCGGCATCATCGGCAAGTACACCACCGTGCGGGACAGCTACGCCAGCATCATTCAGGCCATCGAGCACGCCGGCGCCCACCTGGGGGCCAAGGTCCGCCTGGAATGGGTGGACAGCTCCGACCTGGACGACGCCAACGTAGCCGAGCGGGTGAAGAACCTTCACGGCATGATCGTCCCGGGCGGCTTCGGTTTTCGCGGGGTGGACGGGAAGATCGCCGCGGTCCGGTACGCCCGGGAGCAGGGGCTGCCCTACCTGGGTCTGTGTTATGGGATGCAGATCGCCGTGATCGAGTTCGCCCGCCACGTGTGCGGGCTCACCCATGCCAGCAGCACGGAAATCGAGCCGGACTGCCCCGAGCCGGTCATCGACATCCTCCCCGAACAGAAGAAGATCGAGGGGCTCGGCGGGAACATGCGCCTGGGCGGATTTGACGTGGCCCTCACCCCCGGCACGCTCGTCGCCGAGCTTTGTGGCACAGAGCGCATCCGCCTCCGCTTCCGACATCGGTACGAGGTCAACCCTGCGTTCATCGACGTGCTGGAACGGCACGGCCTGATCTTCTCCGGGCGCAGCCCCAATCACCCGATCATGCAGGTGCTCGAGTTGCCCCGCGACCGGCATCCGTTCTTCCTGGCGACGCAGGCCCACCCGGAGCTGACCAGCCGGCCGTTACAGCCGCATCCCATGTTCGTGGGCTTGGTGCGGGCGTCGCTCATCCGCAAGGGCGTGATCCTGAGCCTGCCTGAGGCCGCGGCGGAGGCCCGACCAAACCGGGCTGGCTCCTCCGTCGGCCAGACCGCGAAATCTACCTAGCCGATGATCGTCGGGAGCGACGGTTGGTGGAGTCGCCCGGCCGATGCTCACGCGCTACACGCTGATGGGATGGAGCCCGATGCTGCGGACCGGCGGGACTGCCGAGCCTTCCTTTGCTGACTGGGCCGCGACACGCTTTCCGCGCACGCGGTATCAGGGCAGCAAGCGCAAACTGGCCGGCGCGATCCTCGCCCGGCTTGGGGATCTCGATTTCACCACGGTGTTGGATGCGTTTGGAGGCACGGGCGCCGTCGCCCACGCGTTCAAGTGCGCGGGCAAGGCAGTCACCTACAACGACATCCTCGCGTTCAACCATCAGATCGGAACAGCGTTGATCGAGAACGACAGGGTGCGGCTAGAACCTGAGGAGATCGCTGCGGTCGGGCGGCGTCAACCCGCGGTCACCTACGGCGACGTCGTGGAGCGCCACTTCGACGGCATCTACTTCACGCGAGAGGAGAATCGCTGGCTGGACACGGCCGCCGGCAACATCCGCCGGATGCCCTGCCGGTTCAAGCGGGCTTTGGCCTGGTTCGCCCTGTTCCAGGCGGCGATGATCAAACGGCCGTACAACTTGTTTCACCGCTGCAACCTGTATATGCGCACGGCGGACGTGGAGCGCCGCTTCGGGAACAAGGTGAGTTGGGATCGCTCCTTCGCCGAGCATTTCAACACCTTTGCCGCGGAGGCGAACGAAGCGGTGGTCGACGGCGGGCGAACCTGCCTCGCGGTGTGCCGCGACGCCCTGCGGATCGAGCCGAGATTCGATCTGGTCTACGTGGACCCGCCGTACATCAACGCGGCGGGCATCGGCGTGGACTACCGCGATTTCTACCACTTCCTCGAAGGGTTGGTCGTCTACGAGCAATGGCCGGCGATGATCGACGGCTCCTCCAGGCACAGACGGTTGATCCGCGTGCGTGATCCCTGGTCCGATCGTGGTACCTGCCACGACGTGTTCCGCCGCCTGTTCGACCGCTTTCGCACCAGCACGCTGGTCGTCTCCTATCGCAACGACGGCATCCCCAGCGTGGAGGAGCTGGCCTCCATGCTCGGGGCGGTCAAGCCCCGGGTACGCGTCCTCGAGGGAGGCCGGTACCAGTACGCGCTTTCCAAGAATCGACGCACCCGCGACGTGCTGCTGATTGGCGAGGACTGAGACAGACTTAGGCGGGCGCGGCGGATCGAGGTCAGTCACCGGGAATAGCCGCGAACGTGCCTCAGGGAGGCGACGGTCCGACGAGTTCGGCGGCGAAGGGCGGCAGGTCGTCGGTGTCGACGTCGTGGTCCCCGGCATCATCGAACGGCGTGCAGCAGGCGCTGAGGCTCGGGGGGGCCTCGCCGGTGAAACAGAGCTGGAGATTGCCGAAGTCGATGAGATCGAAGCCGCCGGACGGAGCCGTCCATCCCCACGCGCCGGCCCCGCGGCGGTAGAGGTACGCGGAACCCTCACGATCTTCGTTGTCGCCGACGTCGTCGTCCTTGGCGCCGACGAGGGCGTACTCCCCGTCGACCGCTGCCGCCCACCCGAAACGATCCGCGGCCGCGGCGTCCGACGCGGTCAGCTTGGCTCGCTCGATCCAGGCACCGGCGGTCCGCTCGAACACGTATGCCGCACCGCTGTCACCTCCGGCGTGGTTGTCCTCCGCCGCTCCGACCAGGATGGTGTCGACGTCGATGGCCACGGACTTCCCGAAAAGCTGACCCTGATGCGTGTCGCCGGCGGCGAGCCGGGCTTGACCCGACCAGACCGGTCCGGTTCGCTGATACACGAACGCCGCCCCGCACGGCGTCACGGGGTCTTCGTCCGGACAGGTGTTCTTATCCCGGGGTGCTCCCACAACGGCGTGGTTGAAGTCGATGGCCACGGAGGCGCCGAAGTTGGCAAACGGCGAGGCGTCATCCGCGAACAACCTGATTTGGGGACTCCAGCTTTCAATGCCGCGCACAAACACGTACGCAGCGCCGTCGGTGCCGTCTTCTCCGTCGGCGCCGACGATGATGAAGGGAAGGTGGATGGCGGCGGCCCGGCCGAAAAAGTCGTTCGTGCTGCCGGCGAGTGCAGTCAGTCGTTCGTCCGGCAACCATTCGTCGCCCGTCCGCTGGAATACGTAGGCCGCGCCGGGGGAGTCGCCCAGCGGGCCGGCCAGGTAGGCGCCGACCACGGCGTAGTCGCCGTACACGGGATCGCTGTCCGCCGCCACCGCGGAGCCGAACCGATCAAGCGCGTCGGCATCGTCGGCGGTCAGGCGTTGTACCGGCGGCCAAGCGTCGCCATCACGCCGGAAGACGTACGCCGCACCAGCGTTCGTCTTTCCGGGGAGATCGGTTTCCGCGGCGCCAACAAGAATCGTGTCGCCGACGAGGGCCACGGCGGCGCCGAATCTGTCCCCCTCGACCGCGTCGGCACCGGCGGTGAGCTTGGCCCTCTGGACCCAGCCGTGCCCGAACCGCTCGAACACGTACGCGGCACCGGCGTCCGGCTCCTCGGTATCGTCGCCGGGTGCGCCCACCACGGCAAAGTCACCTCCGAGGGCCACGGCGGCGCCGAAGTCGTCGTCGTCAGCGCCGGGGGCACCTGCCACCGTCGCCCAGTCGCATTGTCCCAGGGCAATGGGGACGGTGGGCGAAATGCCGACAAGCAGGACCAGAACCGTTGCGCTTAGGGCAGTGGATGATCGCGACATGACCCCCCCTTTCCGTTCGGCTCGGCGCAGCATGCGCCCCATGTGGGTGAGCTGCGGCCCCACCGCCACGGTCCATCCAACGAGTTTACCAGAATTGGAAGGCCGATGGAAGGATTACCTGGGAGCCGTCCGGCAATTGGGGCCCATCTGCTGCGTCGACGGGCTCGACCGGACAGTCGCCGCGGCTGAGAATGCCGGCGGTGCGAGTACATCCTGCGTCCGTCTCATCTTGAAGGAGTGCAACCATGATCACCTCCGGCTTACGGCTGCGCCGAGCGGGTTACCGGACTTCCCCGTTCGTTGGCGTCACCTTCGCGGCAGCAACAGCGCTGGCGTTGGGCTTCGTCGTCTTCGCCGGCTGCGCCGGTACGTCCCCCGATGCCGCGGCGGGCGGGGGGACCGGCGTGACCACTGGCGGGCAGCAGGACATCGCCGCGGCGCGGAGCACGATCGAGTCCGGCGGCGTCCCCGACCCGGACTCCATCTCCGTCGAGGGCTTCCTTTCAGAGCACAGTATTCCGGTCGACATGCCGGAGAATCCCGGTGTGCTGTTCGCCACGACTTCGGTGGCCTGGAACAAGGACTTCGACGCCTTCACCCCGCTGGCCACGGTCCAGATCGGCTTCGGCACGACCATCGACGAGGCCAGCTTCCAGCGCCCGCCGCTCAACCTGTGTCTGGTCGTCGACAGCAGCGGCTCGATGGGCGACCTGGTGGATGAGCGAAGCCGCACCTCGAAGCTCGACGCCGTCAAGATCGCTATCGACCGGCTGCTGGGAAAGCTCGACGGCCTGGACCGGGTGAGCATCGTGACCTTCACCACTCGTTCCAGCGTGATCCTGGAGGGCGCCGCCGGCAACGACGCGACGGCCATCAAGACCGCCCTCGATCCGGTCGAGGCCCTGGGCGGGACCGACCTGGCCGCGGGAATGCGCCGCGGCTACCGCGTCGCCGTCGAGCAGAGCGCCGCGATCCGATCGGACCGTCTGCTGGTCTTCACCGACGCGCTGCTGACCGCGGTGGGGCAGGGACGCGTGGCCGCCTTCATCGAAGTCATGCAGGAATACGCCGACGAGAACATCGGGGCGACGATCTTCGGCGTGGGCACGGACTTCGGACACGAAGTGGCCTACGACGTCTCCCAGGTCCGCGGCGGCAACTACTTTTTCCTCAGTGATTATGATCGCATCGTGTCCGTGTTCAATGAGGACTTCGACTTCCTGGTGACGCCGGTGGCCTACGATGTCGAGCTGACCGCGTCCATTCCCATCGCCTTCGACGTGGAGGGCGTCTACGGGATCGCGGCGGATGAGCCGCTCCCGCGCGTGCTGGAGCTGACCATTCCGACCCTTTTTCTCAGCAGCCGACAGGGAGGCGGAGCAGTTCTCGTGCGGGTCCGCGCGGGAGGTCTGGTCGACTTCGAGCAGGAATCGCTGGTGGCCCAATTGGCCCTGTCCTACACCACCCCGGAGGGCGAGACCATCGTGTATCCCCCGCTGGAGGCGACGCTGCCGGCCGGGCTGGACCCCACCGCCGCGGAGAGCCACTTCGAGTCCGACGCCAGCCGGCGGGCGGTCCTCCTGCTGAACACAGCCCTGGTGCTGAAGAGCGCCTGCCAGGACGTGTTCGGTTCGGATGGTTACTTCGATTGGGACTACGCGGGCCGCGAGCGGGCGGCAGAGCGGTTGACCGAGTTCCTGCCCTACTTCGACGCCCTTGGCGAAGGCCTGGAAGACCGAGTCTCGCCGACCTCGCGAACCCTGTCCGCTGAGCGGGCCCTGCTGGAGCGGCTGCTTGCCAACATCCGCGGGTAGGGGGCGCCGCCTCGTTGACCCTCGGCGTTGCCACGCCGACCGCGTTGGAACTGGCTGGTGCGGACCTCATCGGATATGCTGGCGTCCATGGCCGGCATACCGGTGGGAGACGCCGATCGCGTCGAGACGCAAGAGTGGATCGACTCGCTCAAGGCCGTCGCCGAGACCTCGGGACGAGAGCGGGCCCGCTTTCTGCTCGGTAAGCTCATCGACTGGGGCAAGCGGAACGACATCGTCGCTCCGTTCACCGCCAACACGCCCTACATCAACACCATTCCCGCGCACCGGCAGCCGTCCTATCCCGGCGATCGGGCGATCGAGCGCCGGCTGAAGAGCCTCATGCGCTGGAACGCCATGGCCATGGTCGTACGGGCCAACCGGCGCTCTTCGGGTATTGGCGGCCACATCTCCACGTTCGCCTCCGCCGCGACGCTGCTGCAGGTCGGATTCAACCACTTCTTTCGGGCGAACACCAAGGAGGAAGCCGGCGACCAGATCTTCTTCCAGGGCCATGCCGCACCGGGCATTTATGCCCAGGCCTACCTCGAGCGGCGCTTGAGCACCGACCAGATCAACAACTTCCGGCGCGAGCTGGCCGCCGGCGGAGGACTTTCCTCCTACCCCCATCCCTGGCTCATGCCGGATTTCTGGGAGTTCCCCACCGTTTCCATGGGGCTGGCCCCGATCACCGCGATCTATCAGGCGCGGTTCAACCGCTACCTGCACGATCGGGGGCTGGCGGACACCTCCCGCTGCCGGGTCTGGGCGTTTCTGGGCGACGGGGAAATGGACGAGCCCGAGTCTCTAGGGGCCATCACCCTGGCCTCGCGCGAGGAGCTGGACAATCTGACCTTCGTCATCAACTGCAACCTGCAACGGCTGGACGGCCCGGTCCGCGGCAACGGCAACATCGTGCAGGAGTTGGAGGGCACCTTTCGCGGGGCTGGCTGGAACGTCGTCAAAGTCCTGTGGGGGGATGACTGGGACCCGCTCTTCGAGGCGGACACGGAGGGGCGGCTGGTCGAGCGGATGAACGAGACCATCGACGGTGAGTTGCAGAAGTACACCGTCGAGCCCGGGGCGTACGCCCGGGAGAAGTTCTTCGGCACGGATCCGCGCCTGGCCAGGCTGGTCGAGCACCTCAGCGACGAGCAGATTCACAAGCTCCGCCTGGGGGGACACGACCCGGCGAAGGTCTACAGCGCGTTCCACGCGGCCACGCAGCACCGCGGCGAGCCCACCGTCATCCTCGCCCGGACCATCAAGGGGTACGGGCTGGGCGAGGCGGGCGAGGGGCGGAACATCACCCATCAGCAGAAGAAGCTCGACTACGAGGAGCTTCGCCACTTCCGCGACCGCTTCGAGATCCCTATCCCCGACGACCGGCTCGAGGAGGCCCCCTTCTACCGGCCGGACGAGGACAGCGACGAGTTCCGCTACCTCATCGAGCGCCGCGCCGCCCTGGGGGGGTTCGTGCCCCGCCGCCGGGCCCGCGCCGCCCCGGTCGATCCGCCGGAGTGGGCGCTGTTCGAGGAGTTCCTCAAGGGGACCGGCGATCGGGAGGCTGCCACCACCATGGCACTCGTTCGCATGGTGGCCCGGCTGATGGATGACCAGGCCCTGGGGCGGCTGATCGTGCCCATCGTGCCCGACGAGGCCCGGACCTTCGGCATGGACGCCCTCTTCCGCAAGTACGGCATCTACGCCCACCGCGGGCAGCGCTACGAGCCGGTGGACTCCCATCTGCTGCTCTACTACCGGGAAAGTAAGGACGGCCAGATCCTCGAGGAGGGGATCACCGAGGCGGGGGCCATGGCCTCCTTCGCCGCGGCCGGCACCGCCAACGTCACCTTCGGCATCAACACCATCCCCTTCTTTCTCTTCTATTCCATGTTCGGCTTCCAGCGCGTCGGCGACCTGGCCTGGGCCTGCGGTGACGCCCGGACGCGCGGGTTCCTGATCGGCTGCACCTCCGGGCGGACCACCCTCGCCGGCGAGGGGCAGCCGATCAGGAACC
>Ga0214473_10008153_pt1 | contig 12405 bp, 11 predicted proteins | sample RVTome_7_FD_203509 | JGI IMG/M metagenome (GOLD analysis project Ga0214473, IMG submission 203509) | Soil microbial communities from uranium-contaminated site in the Upper Colorado River Basin, Wyoming, United States - RVT98D197 | ecosystem: Environmental > Terrestrial > Soil > Contaminated >... | reverse complement strand
CAGCGGCATTGCTGCTGCCGAAAAGCGGGCTCGACGTCATCTGCTACACCTGCAATTCGGGCACCATCGTGCTCGGCGAGGAGCGGGTGATGCGCGAGCTCGGTCGCGGCAACCCGACGGCAAAACCCACGACCGTCATCACCAACGTGATCAACGCGCTCGAACGGTTCGCGGCCAAGCGGATCGTCATCGCGACGCCCTATGTCGACGCGGTCAACCGGCTGGAAGAGGTCTATTTCAAACGCCGCGGCTTCGATGTGCTGGCGTTGGAAGGCCTCGGCATCGAGACCGACGCCGAGATGGCGCGCGTCTCGCCCGATTATCTCGTCGAATTCGTCAAATCGGTCGACCGGCCGGACGCCGAGGCGATCTTCCTCAGCTGCGGCGCGCTCCGCGCGCTCGACATCGTCGAGCCGCTCGAGCGCGAGCTCGGCAAGCCGGTGATCGCCAGCAACCCGGCGATGATGTGGGACTGCCTCAGGCTCGCCGGGATCGAGGAGCGCCGCGCCGGATTCGGCCGGCTGTTCGCCGGCGCCTGACGCGCTCGGCGCCGCGTGGGCGCAGGCCGTCAATAGGCGATGAATTGCGCCAGGATCACGATCCCGAGCATGATTCCGGTCGGCAATGCGCAGGCGATGAGCGCCTTCCGCGCCGGTCGGCGGTTGGCGACCGCGACGGCGACCAGCACCGCGTTCACGACGAAAAAGGCGAGCGAGCCGGCGCCCCAGAGCATCACCCCCGCGCCCACGCCGCCGCCGCGATCCGGCCCGCCCGGGCCGGTCGCCTCGAGCGCGATGCCGAGCGCGATCACCGCCGCCACGAACAGGATATAGGCGACGTTCCGCCGGCCGAACCGCCGGACCCAGGATTCCGGAGGCGCCGGCGGCAGCGGTTCTTGCGTGGCACCCGAGGCTGGCGATCGATCCGGCATCGCCCTGCTTATCGCCCCCGCTCGCTGCGGCCCTTCGGGAATTTCTTACGATACTCGGCGACCGCCTGCTCCATCGTGACGAAGCTGGCGCCGCCCTTGCGGAGCTCGCGGATCAGCTTCTCCAGCATCATCATGCGATGGCCGCGCCCGATCACATGCGGGTGGAAGGTGTAGGTGATGACGCCCCAGTCGTACTGCGACTTCATGTAGCGGAAATCACCGAGCCAGTTTTCGAGCACGAGGCCCGCATTCATCAGGCCCGGCAGCACGACGCTGTCGTAGCGGTAGAACTCGAAGACCATGAAATCGTCGAGCGACCAGCTGATCGGCATTTCGACGAGCTTGCTGTCGAGCCCATAGACGATCGGCTGCTCGAGCGCGACGACGTCGTCTTGCCTTGCCTGGTAGGGCAGGTAGTCATGGCCCATGAGGCTGCTGTCGTAGAGGAAGCCGTGCTTGATGAGGAGCTCGAGCGAATGCGGGCTCAGGTCCCAGGCGGGCGAGCGGTAGCCGCGCGGATCGCGGCCGGTGAGCTTGCGGATGGCCGCGTTGCCGCGCACGAGCTCCCGCTCCTCCTCGTCGCGACCGAGCGAGGCCGGGACGCGGTGCGTCCAACCGTGGTTGCCGATCTCGTGGCCGGCCGCGTGCACGGCCGCGACCGAGGCCGGGTAGCTCTCGATCGTGTGGCCCGGAACGAACCAGGTGCTCCGGATCTTTTGCTTTTTCAGCAGCGCCAGGATGCGCTCGGTGCCGACCATGCCGAAATCGCCGCGCGAGATCGCGGTCGGCGTGGTCATGCCGCGCGCGATCGCACCCGAGGCATTGTCCTGGTCAAAGGTGAGGCAGACCAAATGCTTGGCCATGGCCGGCGGCGCTCAGTCCGGGAACGGCATGCGGAAAGCCTCGTCGATGACCGCATATTCCGAATAGCCCAGCCGTGCGATCGGCCGCGCGTTCTGGATCTTCACGCGACCATCGACGATGAGGTCGTCGCGGATATGGACCCCGGCCACGAAGCCGATGCACATGCCGTTCGGCTCGTCGGGGTCGCCCGGCAGGTCGATCACCTTCCAGACGCGGCATTCGAACTGCACCGGCGACTCCGCGACCCGCGGGGGCTTCACCAGCCGCGAGGGCGTGCGCGTGAGCTTGGCATAGGCCATCTCGTCGGCGCCGGCCGGCAGATGCGTCGCCGTCAGGTTCATCCGCTCGCGCAGCTCCCAGGTCGCGAGATTCCAGACGAATTCGCCGGTCGCGCGCGCATTGGCGAGACTGTCCTTCGCGCTGCGATCCGGCTTGCGGCCGCCCGACGTGAACATGACCATCGGCGGGCGCTCGGCGACGGCGTTGAAGAAGCTGAAGGGCGCGAGATTGACCTTGCCGGCGGCATCGAGCGTGGTCACCCAGCCGATCGGCCGCGGCACCAGCAGCGCCTTGAAGGGATCGCGCCCGAGCCCGTGGTCGGCCTTTTCGACTTCGTAGAACATGCATTCTCCTGATCCGCCGTCGTCTTCCGCAGCCCGCCCGCTGCCGGCGTGGCTTCGCGGGCGCGCCATGGCAGCATCAGGCAGCGATCTTGGCAAGCTGGGCGAGGATGCCCTGGACGCCGGCCACCCGGTGGCCGGATTCGCGCCAATCCTGCCGCCAGACCAGCTTGTGGTCCGGGCGGAGGCTGACCTCGTCGCGCTTGCGGTTGATGAAATCGACGAGCTCGGCGGGCTTGGCGAAACGGTTGCCGCGGAAGGACAGCACGACGCCCTTCGGCCCCGCCTCGACCCGATCGATGCCGGCCTCCCGGCAGAGCTGCTTGATCGCGATGACGCCAAACAGGTTCTCGACCTCCGGCGGCAGCGGCCCGAAGCGATCGATCATCTCGGCGGCGAACGCGTCGATATCCGGCTTGCCGACGAGGTTCGCGATGCGGCGATAGAGCCCGAGCCGGACGCCGAGGTCGGCGACGTAGCTCTCGGGGATCAGGACCGAGCTGCCGACGCTGATCTGCGGCGTCCAGTCGTCGGCCGCCCGCACCGCGCCGCGCGCCTCCTGCACCGCCTGCTCGAGCATCTGCTGGTAGAGCTCGACGCCGACCTCGCGGATATGGCCCGACTGCTCGTCGCCGAGCAGGTTGCCGGCGCCGCGAATGTCGAGGTCGTGGCTGGCAAGCGTGAAGCCGGCGCCGAGCGTATCGAGCGTCTGCATCACCTGGAGGCGTTTGGCCGAGCTGCCGGTCAGGACGCGCCCCGGCGGGAGCGTGAGGTAGGCGTAGCCGCGCTGCTTCGAGCGGCCGATCCGGCCGCGGAGCTGGTAGAGCTGGGCGAGGCCGAACATGTCGGCGCGGTGAATGACGATGGTGTTGGCGGTCGGGATGTCGAGGCCGGATTCGATGATGTTGGTCGAGAGCAGCAGGTCGTATTGCCGGTCGTAGAAGGCGGTCATCGCCTTCTCGAGCTGGGTCGGCGCCATCTTGCCGTGCGCCATGACGAACCGGATCTCGGGCACCAGCTTGCGTAAGCGCTCGGCGACCTTGTCCAGGTCCTCGATGCGCGGACAGACGTAGAAGATCTGCCCGCCGCGGAACTGCTCGCGCAGGATCGCCTCGCGCAGGATCACCGGGTCGTACGGCAGCACGAAGGTGCGCACGGCGAGGCGGTCGACCGGCGGCGTCGCGATCAGGCTCATCTCGCGCACGCCGGAAAGCGCCAGTTGCAGGGTGCGCGGTATCGGCGTCGCCGTCAGGGTCAGCACATGGACGTCGGCGCGCAGCTCCTTCAGCCGCTCCTTCTGCGCGACGCCGAAATGCTGCTCCTCGTCCACCACCATGAGGCCGAGCGTCGCGAACTCGACGCTCTTGCCGAGCAGCGCATGGGTCCCGATCAGGATGTCGATCTCGCCCGCCTTGAGCCGCTTCTTGATCTCGGCGGCATCGCGCGGGGTCACCAGCCGCGAGAGCTGCGCGATGCGCACCGGCAGGCCGGTGAAACGCTCGGTGAAGGTCCGCAGATGCTGCCGGCAGAGCAGCGTGGTCGGCGTCACCACCGCGACCTGCATGCCGGACGCCGCGACGATGAAGGCGGCGCGGAGCGCGATCTCGGTCTTGCCGAAGCCGACATCGCCGCAGACCAGGCGATCCATCGGCCGGCCGGAGCCGAGATCGGCCAGCACCTCGTCGATCGCGCGCTGCTGGTCCTCGGTCTCGGCATAGGGGAAGCGCGCGCAGAACTCGTCGTAGAGGCCCTCGGGCGGCGCCACGACCTGGCCCGGATGGAGCTGGCGCTGGGCGGCGGTGCGGATAAGCTGCTGGGCGATTTCGCGGATGCGCTGCTTGACGCGCGCCTTGCGCGACTGCCAGCCGACCCCGCCCAGCCGGTCGAGCGGCACGGCGGTCTCCTCCGAGCCGAAGCGCGACAGCACCTCGATGTTCTCGACCGGCACATAGAGCTTGTCGCCGCCGTCGTAGAGCACCTTGAGGCAGTCGTGCGGCGCGCCGCCGATCTCGAGCGTCTCCAGCCCCTCGTAGCGGCCGATGCCGTGCTCGACATGCACCACGAGATCGCCGTCGGTGAAATTGGCGAGCTCGGCCAGGAACTGGTCGGTCTTGCGCCGCTTCTGCGCCGGCCGCGCCAGGCGGTCGCCGAGCATGTCCTGCTCGGTGACGACGGCGAGATCGCGGGTCTGGAAGCCGTGGTCGATGCCGAGCACGACGAGCGCGGTCACGTCCTTGGCAAGATGCTCGATCTCGGACCAACTCGCGCAGCGTCGATGGCGCTCGAGCCCGTGCTCGACCAGCAGGTGATCGAGCCGGTCGAGGCTGCCGGCGCTGACGCCGGCCACGACCGTGCGCCGCCCGGCGGCCTGCTCGGCGGCGAGATGCTCGCGGACGACGGTGTAGAGATTGGCCTGCGCCTGGGCGCGGGCATCGGCGAAATCGCGGCCGGGCCGTGCGCCCGCGTCCTGCCAGCCGCTGCCTTCCGCCGGTGCCGCGAACGGCGTGAGCGCGCCCACCGGCCGCGCCGCGGCAAACGCGTTCCATTCGCTTTCGCCGAGATAGAGCCGCTCCGGCGGCAGCGGCCGGTAGGGCACGCCGCCCGCCTCCTCGACACGCTCGAGATTGCGCCGCGCGGCGTGGAAGTCGCGGATCATCTCGAGCCTGGCGGTGACCGCCTCCGGCACCTGATGGTCGAGCGTGAGAGCGGCGCCCGGCAGATAATCGACGAGCGATTCGAGCCGTTCGGCGAATAGCGGCAGCCAATGCTCCATGCCGGCGTAGAGGCGGCCGGCGCTCACCGACTCGTAGAGCGGATCCTCGCCGGCCGCGGCGCCGAACAGCTCGCGATAGCGCGTCCGGAAGCGCTCGATCGAGGGCGCGTCGAGGCGGAGCTCCGAGGTGGGCTTCACCAGGAACTTCGCAACGGCCTCGGTGCTGCGTTGCGTCAGGGGGTCGAAGCGGCGGATCGTCTCGATGCTGTCGCCGAAGAAGTCGACCCGCAGCGGCTGCGGGCTTGCCGGCGGAAACAGATCGACGATCCCGCCACGCACCGCGAACTCGCCGACCTCGCCGACGGTCTCGGCACGCACATAGCCCTGCGCGGCGAGGAACTGGACGAGCGCCTGCGTTCCGAGCTCGATGCCCGGCGCCAGCATGAGCGTCGCGTCGGCAAAAAAGCCGCGCGACGGCACGCGTTGCAGCAGCGCCGCCACGGTGGTGACGACGAGCCGCGGCCCTTTGGCCGGCTCGCTCGCGAGACGGACGAGCGTGTCGATGCGCCGTCCGACGATGTCGCGATGCGGCGACACGCGATCGTAGGGCAGGCAGTCCCAGGCCGGGAACGCCATGAGCTCGATCTCGGGCGCGAAGAAACCGACCGCCTCGACCAGCCGCGCGAGCCGGGCATCGTCGCGCGCCACATGCAGATGCGGCGCCTTTGCGCGGCGCGCCAGATCGGCGACCAGCAGCGCGTCGAATCCTTCCGGCGCGCCGGCGATCGAAACCAGGCCGGGCTTGTCGAGTCTGGGCGTCATGCGGGTTCGGATTCGAATCGGTTGCGGCAATAGTCCATGACGCGGCGGAGCGCCGGGCTGTCCGCGTCGGACGGGACTTCGGTCCGGCCGGTCAACCAGGCGAAAAGCTGCGGATCGGGAAATTCAAGCAGACGCTCGTAGCTATCGAGGCCGGCTTCGTCAAGCTCGGCGAGATATCGGTCGGCGAAGGGCCCGAGCAGCAGATCCATCTCGCGTGTGCCGCGGTGCCAACTGCGGTAGCGCAAGCGGCCGAGCCGGTGTGCGCGCGAATCCTCGGGCATTGCCCACTCCTCCTCCCCGGGGCTCGGGGCTAGGATGTATAGGCAAAATCCGGCCGCCCGGCCACGACCCCCGGAATCCAAGCAGCCTTGCGCCCCGACATCCTGTTCCCCCTGTTCGCGCCGGTGACCTCGCTGCAGGGGATCGGGCCGCGATTCGGCAAGTTGATCGGCAAGCTCGCCGGCGAGAAGGCGATCGATCTTTGCTGGCATCTGCCGACCGGAATCATCGACCGCCGCTTCTCGCCGAAGCTGGCCGAGGCGCCCGAGGGCGCGATCGTCACACTCACCCTCACCATCGGCAAACATTCGAAACCGCCGAAACCGCGGCTTCCCTACAAGGTGCGCGCTCGCGACGAGACCGGCAGCATCCAGCTCGTGTTCTTCAACGCCAAGCCCGACTACCTCGCCAAGGCGCTACCCGAAGGCGAGCAGCGCGTAGTGAGCGGGCGGATCGAGCGCTACGGCAACGAGCTGCAGATGACGCATCCCGACCACATCGCGACCTTGGCCGAGATCGCCGAGCTGAAGCGCGTCGAGCCGGTCTATCCCCTGACCGCGGGCCTCACGCCGAAAATCCTCGGTCGCGCCGTGCGGGCGGCGCTCGAGCGTACGCAGGATCTGCCGGAATGGCTCGATCCGGCCTTTCGCAAGCGCCAGGGCTGGGCCGCTTGGCGCGACAGCCTCAGGACCCTCCATGCGCCGCAGTCGACCGAGGATCTGGCGCCCGACCGGCCGGCGCGCCGGCGCCTTGCCTATGACGAGCTGCTGGCGAACCAGTTGGCGCTGGCGCTCGTCCGGCTCCGTCAGAAGCGGCTCGCCGGACGGCGGCTTTCGGGCGACGGCAGCCTCCGCGCGCGGCTTGGTGCCGCCCTGCCCTATCGGCTCACCGCCTCGCAGACCCGCGCGGTCGCCGAGATCGCAGCCGACATGGCCGGCCCCGCGCCGATGCTGCGGCTCCTCCAGGGCGATGTCGGCAGCGGCAAGACCGTGGTCGCCCTGATGGCCATGGCGATCGCCGCCGAGGCCGGCGCGCAAGCCGCGCTGCTGGCGCCGACCGAAATCCTGGCGCGGCAGCATTTCGCGACGATCGAGCCGCTCGCCAAGGCGGCCGGCATCGAGTTGGCACTGCTCACCGGCCGCGACAAGGGCAAGGCGCGCGCCGAAACGCTCGACGGGCTCGCGAGCGGACGGATCCGCATCGCCGTCGGCACGCATGCGCTGCTCCAGGAGGAGGTCGAGTTCCAGGATCTCGCGCTCGCCGTGATCGACGAGCAGCACCGCTTCGGGGTGCATCAGCGCCTGCTGCTCGCCGAGAAGGGCCGTTCGCCGGACGTGCTGGTGATGACCGCGACGCCGATACCGCGCACGCTGATGATGACCGCCTATGGCGATCTCGAGGTGTCGCGCCTGACCGAGAAGCCGGCGGGGCGCCAGCCGATCGACACCCGCACGCTGCCGCTGGGGCGCCTCGAGGAGGTGGTGGCCGGCGTCGCGCGTGCCATCAAGCAGGGCGCCCGGGTCTATTGGATCTGCCCGCTGGTCGAGGAATCCGAACTGGTCGATCTCGCCAATGCCGAGGCGCGCGCCGCCGACCTGAAGCGCCGGCTCGGTCCGCGTGTCGGGCTCGTGCATGGCCAGCTCAAGGCCGCCGAGCGCGACGCGGCGATGGCGGGATTCGCCGCCGGCGACATCGATCTTCTGGTGGCGACGACCGTGGTCGAGGTCGGCGTCGACGTGCCGGAGGCGACGGTGATGGTGGTCGAGCATGCCGAGCGCTTCGGCCTCGCGCAGCTCCACCAGCTGCGCGGGCGCATCGGGCGCGGCGCCAAGCGCTCGACCTGCCTGCTGCTCTACCAGGCGCCGCTCGGAGCCACCGCCAAGGCGCGGCTCAAGATCATGCGCGAGACCGACGACGGATTCCGCATCGCCGAGGAGGATCTGCGGCTCCGCGGCGCGGGCGAGCTTCTGGGCACGCGCCAGAGCGGCTTGCCGGATTTCCGGCTCGCCGATCTCGCCGCCCACGGCGATCTCCTCGCCGCCGCGCGCGACGACGCCAAGCTCGTGCTCGAGCGCGACCCGGACCTGGCCAGTCCGCGCGGTTCGGCGCTGCGGGTGCTGCTCTATCTCTTCGAACGCGACGCGGTGGTGAAGACCGTGCGGTCGGGCTAGGAAGCGGCCGTCTTGACCGAGGGGATATGCCGCCCGCGCTGCTCCGGCGGCCGGCGGTCGGGCGGCGTCACGATGCCGCCGGACACCACCATCTTGATGCCCTCCTCGACCGACATGTGCAGGGGAATGATCTCGGATTTCGGCACGAAGAGCAGGAACCCCGAGGTCGGATTCGGCGTCGTCGGCAGGAACACGTTCACCACCTCGTCCTCGGTCAGTTCCTGGATCTCGCCCTCGGTGGTGCCGGTGATGAAGCCGATCGCCCACATGCCGCGCCGCGGATACTCGACCAGAATCACGTCGCGGAAGGCCGTCGACTTGTGGGCAAGCACCGTTTCGAAGATCTGCTTGGTGGCGCTGTAGAGGCTGCGCACCACCGGCATCCGGTTGAGCAGCCGCTCGCTCGCGTTGAGGAACAGACGACCGAGGATCCCCGCCGTCAGCGCGCCGATGACGGTGAGGCCGATCAGCACGATCAGCAGACCGATGCCGGGAACGCTGAAAGGCAGGTAATTCTCGGGATTGTAGCGGTCGGGCAGCAGCGGGATGACCTGTCCGTCCACCCAGCTGATGAAGCCCCAGGCGATGTAGATCGTGATGCTGATCGGCGCCGTGATCAGCACGCCGGCCAGAAAATAGGCGCGCAAGCGCCCGCCCAGCCCGACGCGGTGGGGCCGCGCCTGCGGCGGCGGTCGCGCCGCGATACTGTCAGCGTCGGCGTCTTCGCGCATGAATCGGCATCCCGGGTGCCACCATAAACCGCGAATCACGCTATTGGCTTGAATATTAAGGACCGCTTGCCGCTATGTGAACCGCGTGGCGCCACCGGGTCGTCATCGACCTGCGACCGGCGCCGCTCTCCGCCATGTGATCGGGCGCCTCTTGGCGAAGCAGGGGTGGAGGTCCACAATCCGGCCCGCGCTCGGCCCCTGTCGGGCGAACTTCCACACGGCTCTCGAGACCGTTTGTTCATGCATTCTCCCGATCCTCGACTGCTTGCGCTCGCGACGGCGGTGCCTGCCATCCGCATGGACCAGCCGGACGTCTCGGCCATGGCGTCGCGGCTCTTCGACCGCGCGGCCTCGGAAATCGACCGCCTGATGCCGACCTATGGGAACGCCGGAATCGAGACGCGCTACTCCTGCGTGCCGCTCGACTGGTATCTCGAGCCGCATGGCTGGAAGGAGCGGACGCAGTTGTTCTCCCGACATGCGGTTTCGCTGATGGCGGAGGCCGCCGAGCGCTGCCTCGAGCGGGCCGGCATCGGGATCGACGCGATCGACGCGATCGTCGCCGTTTCGACCACGGGCATCGCCACACCGAGCCTCGATGCCTTGCTGATGGAGCGGCTGCCGTTTCGGCGCAACGTGAAGCGCCTGCCGATTTTCGGGCTCGGCTGCGCCGGCGGCGTGCTTGGGCTCGCGCGCGGCGGCGCGCTCGCGCGGGCCGAACCCGGATCGCGCGTCCTCGTGCTGGTCACCGAGCTCTGCGCGCTCACCTTTCGCCATGGCGACAATTCGAAGAGCAACGTCATCGCCAGCGCGCTGTTCGGCGACGGCGGCGCGGCGGCGCTGATCAGCACGGAAGGCGACGGGCCGCGCTTCGGGCCGAGCGGCGAGCATACCTGGCCGGGCACGCTCGACGTGATGGGCTGGCATGTCGAGGAGGACGGGCTGGGCGTGCTGTTCTCGCGCGACATTCCGAAGCTGGTGCGCACGCAATTCATCGAGGCGGCGCGAGACTTTCTCGCCCGCCACGGGCTCGAGCTCGCCGACATCGACCAGCTCTGTTGCCATCCGGGCGGCGCCAAGGTTCTCGATGCGCTCGAGGACTGCTTCGGGCTCGCCCCCGGCGCCATGACGGATGCGCGCGCCATCCTGCGCGACTACGGCAACATGTCGGCGGCGACCGTCCTTTTCGTGCTCGAGCGCATGATGAGCGAAGGCCGGCGCGGGCGGCAGCTATTGTCCGCGCTCGGCCCCGGCTTCACCGCCGCCTTCCAGGTCCTCGAAGCGGCATGACGCTGTTGCACGGCGTGCTGCTGGCGGTTCTGGCGCAGCGGCTCGGCGAATTGTTCTATGCGCGCCGCAACGAGGCGCGCCTGAAGGCGGCGGGCGGCATCGAGCACGGCGCCGGCCACTATCCGCTGTTCATCCTGCTGCACGGGGCTTGGCTGGCCGCGCTATGGGCGTGGGTTCCCGCGGCGGCGTCCGTCAACTGGTGGTTGCTCGGCGGCTTCGCGGTCGCGCAGCTCGGGCGGTTGTGGGTGCTCGCGTCGCTCGGCCGCTGGTGGACGACCCGCATCATCACGCTGCCCGGCGCGCCGCTCGTTCGCTGCGGCCCCTACCGCTACGTTCGTCACCCGAACTACGTCATCGTCGTCGCCGAGATCGCGCTGTTGCCGCTCGCCTTCGACGCCTGGGAGATCGCAATCGCCTTTTCGCTCCTGAATGCGCTCTTGCTCGGCTGGCGGATCCGCATCGAGGATCGCGCCCTTGCCGACCGGCGCACCGCCGGCGCGCTCAGCGGGGCGGCGGGAAAGTAGCGCCCGCGTAGCGCTGCTTGAGCGCGGCCGCGGTGGCCGCGGCATCCATCGCGCCCGCGGTCGCATCGCGCAGGAACCTGACGGTCAAGGTCACGGTCACGCGCGCCGAGGCGGCCTGCCGGTCGAAATAATCGTCTTCGTACGGGTAGTACGGAAAATACGGATATTCTTCGTAGTGATAGGGCAGCCACGGCCGGTACCCGCGCATCGGATAGCCGTAGTAGCCGTAGCCGATGAAGGGCGAGAGGCGGCGGTAGCGCTGGCGGTCGGTCACGTCGACGTCCGCGTCGCGGCGATCCTGGATCACCTGCAAAGCGACGAAACCTTTCGTCGCGGCGAGATCGGCAGCCCGCCAGAGGGCGAGGTCATAGCTCCGCTGCTTGGATGCCTCGATCGCCGCCCGCCGGTCGACAGCGTTGGTCGAGACCTGCAGGCGCGGTTCGGCATAGCGAACCTGGAACTGGTCGTCGGCAAGTTTGGTTTCGCTGTAGCCGTAGTCGCCGTTCGTCTCGAGCGCCACCATGGCCGGGCGCGGCGGGGTATTCATGGCGCTGCAACCCGCGACCAGGGCCAGCGTCAGAACGGCGATCATCCGCAGCGGAAAGCCTCGCATGGGGCCATCATAGCCGCGGCAGCGGCCGCCGGCTAAGGGGCGATAACAAATCCGTGACCGGCCAGGGTTACCCGGCAGTGCCCACTTCTTGACCCTGCGGCCATCCTCTATCCTCGCGGGCGGTGAGGTCTCGTCTGGGTCAACTCAAGGCATGGGGAAAAACACTATGAGTCGGAACCGGTTGATCGTGCTGGCCTTGATCGCCATTGCGGCGATCATCGTCATCGTCGTGGTCATGAACAACAGGAGCGGGGCCAATCCGATCGTCACCGAGCGGCGCGAGGCGATGAAGGGGATGGGCGGCAAGGCGCAGACCATCAACGACTTCGTCGAAAAGGGCACAGGCGACGCCGCGACCGTGGCGACCGCGGCCCAGGATATCCAGGCGACCGCCGCCAAGATTCCGGACCTGTTTCCGGCGGGCACCAGCATGAACGACAATGTCGGCGAGACCGGCGCCAAGCCCGAGATCTGGGCGAACTTCGACGCGTTCAAGGCGGCGGCCGCGAAGATGGGCGAGCTTGCCGGCGCGCTCGCGGTGGCGGCCCAGGGCGGCGACAAGCAGGCGATCACCGACGCGTTCGGCGCGCTCGGCAAGGACGGTTGCGGCGGTTGCCACTCGCAATTCCGCCAGAAGCTGAACTAGGCCGGCAGACGACGGTCATCCGCCTCCGCTCGAGCCGGGAGGACCGTTCCCCCGGGGGAAGCGGTCCTGCCGGCCGCGCGGCCAATCAACGCCAGATCGCGGTCGGATTGTTGAGCACCTCCGGATTGAGGGCGAGACAATAGGCGCCGGTGCCCCAGAGGTGCTTGCAGGCCTTGCGCGCCTCTTCCGGAGCGAGCCCGA
>Ga0214473_10008152_pt1 | contig 12407 bp, 16 predicted proteins | sample RVTome_7_FD_203509 | JGI IMG/M metagenome (GOLD analysis project Ga0214473, IMG submission 203509) | Soil microbial communities from uranium-contaminated site in the Upper Colorado River Basin, Wyoming, United States - RVT98D197 | ecosystem: Environmental > Terrestrial > Soil > Contaminated >... | reverse complement strand
AGCGCAGGACCGGCTTGACACTATGGATGAATGGAGCCCGGATGTCGAGGCTGGAGGTGCGATTGTCCGCCGGTCATGTCCAAGGCCGGTCTGGACCCAAATATTTCACCGCAGAGGGCGCAGAGACCGCAAAGGGCAACCAAACCTCACCAAATCCAAAACAGATGACTGTCCAGAATCTTCGGGCCCCCCTCTTGAGCTCGCGGAGGGGACTTGGAGGTCGTCCAAGATCAACTGGGGCACGCCAGCACAAAGACCACTACCATCTACGCCAAGGTGACCAAGGAGGACAAAGCCCAGGCCGCCGACGCTCTGGCAAGGGCTTACTGAAGTTCGCAACACAACCGTGAAACTGGTGCGAGTCGGGCCCGCCGGAGTCAGATGAGTGCGGGGATCCGGTGACAACCTGAGCTCGCCCCGGCGCGTGCACCATCCGTCTTGGTGCCCACCCCGCCGCTCGCTGAGGCGGGGCGCAGTCCGTCCCGGACGCCTCCGGCCGCGCCTTGCCCACGGTCCTGTCCCTTCCACCCATCGCCTGCCCCTTACCCGACACGCCGCGTACGCTCCAGTCCGCGGCCACGTGACCCTTCCCCCCCGTCCTGGACTGCGATACAATCGCCATAGCTCGCAGGCCAGAGGTTCAGTTCAACCCGTTTTGCCCGGCGGGCCCACATGCGGGGTCGTTGGCCTGTTCTGCGGGGGCCCGCCGGATGAAAGCTTATCCGCTCAAGAAAGCCAAGTTGGTGGAGCGCATCGTGGAAGATTGTATCTGTTCGAAACGGCAAGGGAGCGTTGGCGAAGAATCGTTGGAGATATTCGCTGCTGTCCGGTCCAATTGTCCTGCCTTACGTCAGATCTTCGTTCCCGACGAAGTGTGGCCCGGGTTTCAGCAATGGCACCGTCAATTGGATACCATCGCCTATCATCGATCCATCCTGCTCTTGGCAATGGAGCGGGGTCACTTGGGGCGGGTTACCTCCGCAGTGCACCGGTATTTGATGACCGCAGGGCTTCCAAGACCAGACGTGACGCAACAGTATCTACAAGATCTCCGTGAACGCTGGATGCTCTACTCGGACCCAATCGAACGGCACCGTAAATTCCGAATGTTTGCGGGTCGTCTGGTAGAACTCCAGTTCGCGGAGTGGTTGGAGTTACAGAGCTGGACACTCTGCGGCCTTGAGGCACTTCGAGAGGGACCGGATATTGAAGCCTACGCGAGTGATGGCCGGACTGCTGCCTTCGAAGTCAAGTTCATCGGCACCGAGGATGACGATTTTGCCGTGATTCTGGAGAGTCTGGCCGGCCAGTCAGCTGGAGGACCCGTGTCCCCGTATGATGCGGTAAACTACCTCCTGTTCAGAGCCTATGAGGCGGCGAAACAATTGCAGCGAAGCGCCTGCGACCGCATTGCCGTTGTGGTTGTGGAAGAGCTGACATGGTTCAGGTTCGCGTTGCAGCTCAATGACGGCTGGATCGACTGGGCTAACCCCAGATTCTTCTCTGGCCATGCCTGGGGAGGATTCTTGGCACGTCAGCGAATTCGATACCCCGATCTTCCAAACGACCTGCAACCCACCTTGCGAAATCTGAATGCAGTCTGGATACTCAAGCGGTCGGAGGGTTATCAATACCATCGTGAGTTTGCAGTGCGGCTTACCCGTGCCTGACATGCATCGCACCGGACCTCCCGACAGCTGCGCTGTTGGGGTCCGTCGGCGTTTCGTTCCTCGGCGTCCACTCACCTGGGCGTTCGTCGCTAAAGAGGTAGCTCAAGGAGAGAGAGTTGACTAAACGGTCGGAGAGCTTACCTTCATGGACTGAGTCCGCAGGCGGTAGGGCAGCCTGGAAAAGGTGGGTGGACACCCGAGTCAGCAGTTGCATCAGGCGCGCCGCCGCTTGGGCTGCGAAGAGACATCGGCCTACAGATCGAATGCCGACCCAGGCGCAATGGCGGGAAGCCATATTCGATGCTCTCCGGGTATCGGAAGGTCGCGGTTCCTACTCCAGGCTCCCGCTGTCGCTGGCCTTCCCGCGCAAAAGCACCGACTGGAACTGGCCATCCGTAGATCACGTCGCCGGGCCCGGGGTCGCGCGCGTCGTGCTTGAAACTCGGCTCGTGAACGACATGAAGACCATCATGTCCGACGAGGAGTTTCTTTCCATCATCGGTCACTTGGCAGCCGTCCTGAAGGTTCGGGTGAAAGAGGTCGAAGATAGTTGGAACTGTCGCCGTTCCTATGCTATCGATGAGCCGCCCGAGGCGGAGCCGCCGCTGCCAGCGTAGCCAGCGGCGCCCGGTCGGTGATCATCCGCCGAACCGCGCCCTGCAGCGGACCGCCGGCTCGCGTTGCTCGCACCTCGGTCGCTGATCGCGGGCGTTAGGTCGCGCCACGGACATGCCGAACAACGCAACGTACCTATTCGAAGGGCAGGCACGCCACACGCGAAACTCGGAATCGTGGTGGCGCGCGTTCTTCTCGCAGTACCTGATCTACCGGGCGCGAGCCGGTGAATGTTGCGACCTGCCAGTTTATACCTATTCCGTGTCTGGCGGCTACCGCACCGTGAGCCGTTTCCCGTTTGACGGCATTTCCTACAACACCCTATTCGTCGAGCCACACCTGACGCGCTTCACTTTCGGCCTACCTGCCTGGCCGAAGGGGTTCGTACGGCTGCGCCCCGATATCCTAGTCCTTCGACCAACTCCGCGGGCAGCGACGTTCGTGGAGCTCAAGACGATCGGTGCGTCGATTAAGAAGAGCATCTCTCTGTACTCCGAAATCTGCAAACACCTCGCTGATAACAGCTGGTCCGTCGATCTTTTACACCTTCTCAGCCACGGACACGAGACTGCCAGCGACCGAGTATTGATAGCCCAGATGGGGCTGCGCATCATGCTGTGGGAGGACGTCTTGCGCGACGTACACAAGACGCCGTTGGCGCAACTCTTCGACTTCGATTTATCTCCCTATGCCAGCGCGCCAGAAGAACCTGTTGACGAGGCAACCTAACACGGCGTTGGAGGGGGCGCGTACAACCAAGTCACCACGGACGAGCACGGGTCGGCGCTCGCCCCTTAACGCCAGGTTAGGCCGCATTCACGGGGGCTTCCGCTGTGAAATTCGAATGCATCGAAAACAAAGGGCCTGACAACCTGCGGGATACGCTTAGGGGCCAATTGGCTGGTGCCTCGGATGCATCTATTGCGGCAGCGTTCGTCACTCAGCCTGGCCTTGATGAGATTCTGCAACCGCTCCGACAGGTTGCGGCCAATGGCAGCGTTCGCCTCCTCACGGGCCTCTACCAGAAGGTCACGGAACCGCGGGCCCTGAAGACGCTCCTCCGTGTCCAGACAGAAACACGGGGGCGCTTCTCCGTTCGACTATCGAGAGAACCCCAGTTCCACCGAAAGCTGTACCTACTGAAAAATCCAACCCAGTCGATTCTGATTCTGGGTTCCTCGAATCTGACTCGAGAGGGCTTGCGAAGCGGGGGCGAGTTGAACCTCATGCTACCTTTTCCGAAGCGCTCGCCAGCAGTCAGGAAGATTACCCAGGCCTTCGAGGATGATTGGCAGCACCGGGGGGTTCCCCTGACTGTCCAGCGGATTCAGGCGTATGAAAGGACTCGGCCAAAGCGGCCCAGGCGGGATTGCTACACGAGAGGCCAGCTTGCAGAGATCTTGGGAACGACGGCCTCACACCGGCAAGCAAGCTCCGATGATGATCAGTCGAGGGGCTATTGGCGTGACTGGATCTCTGGATTCGCGAAAGGGCGGACCGAGCGGATCATCTCAGAGACAACGAATTGGGACGACAAGAACTACCAGTGGTATGGCCCAAATGGTCCTCATCTGTACAAGATCGGTGACCGCATTTTCCTGTTCGACTTCGCCGACGGCCGCGTTTACCTAGTCGAAGTCAGGGACATTGCTCGCACGAAAGTTCCCACCCCTGACGGGCGGCATTTCGTGGCTTACAAGCGACTTCTTGGGTTGACCCGCCGCATCTCGAAGAAGTTGTGGAGTTCGCTGCAAGGGGAGGGGATAGATCCGGAGAAAGCTCGCCGACGAGCGAAGATCGGGCCCGAGAAGGCGGAGCGGCTAAGAGCCTTGATCCGTCCCACAAGGAAAAGAAAGCGTCACCCCGCGGCCTAACCGGCGGCCGAATTTGACAGCCGCCCGGCCGTCCGAAGACGGCCGCGGGTTAACCGAGTTACGTTAGACGGCATGTGCAACGACCATCTCCAGGAGGGGACGCGGTGAAGGTCTCTGAGAAATCCCTGGAGCTGAACGTCGGCGCTGAAGTGCTGAATTTGATGCGCAATAGATGGGGTATGCCAAAGGCGTATCTCCGAGGGCTCACTCAGCGTGAGGAAAGGCAGGAGGGGGTCGACTTCTTCGCGCAGTTGAACACCGCCACTCGGATCTTCGCGTTCCAGTTTAAGGCGCCGAGGGGGCGCTTGGACGCCGCGCCGTACCGTTACACCCTCCTGAGAGATCAGCACGCTACGCTATTTACACTCGCTCAGGGTTTTCCAGGCAGCGTGTATTACGTTCTCCCATTCTACGTAACCGCCGCGAAGCTCCAGCGAGATGTGCCGACGCTCATGCAGGACACCTGGCTGTTGCCAATTGATCAGATGCCAACGCTACAAGTTTTCGGCAGTATACAGAGCAAGGTTGTGCGTTGTTGGCCAGGTGTGGCCGCGGTGAACCCCGAGTACCGGCTATTGCCTCTGCGCGAGGTGTCAGCAACCACCTTGGTTGGCGTTCCTGCCCGACAGTTTGCGGAGTGGTACATCCACTATCGAGAGTTCTGGGCCACTGTCGAGCGACGGCGAAGCCCATGGATTGCGCGCGGCCTACGGGTTGCCGTAGTCTTGTCATGAGGTTCTAGCACGTGAGGCTGCGACAGACATGATGACCCAAGAAGGCGCCTACTGGCTCTTTACAGCGTCTGCCCAGACGGTGGCAGCCTTCGTGGCATTCCTCCTTGCGGGCTTTGCCTTGTCTCTGGGCATGCTCGACGGTGCGGCCCAGCGTGACGAGACTCTGGTGGAGGTGACTGACGCCCTCAAGCGCCAGTATCACGGCAGCATTCGTTTCCTCTCCTACCTTACGGGGCTAGCGATCGTGACGAATCTCGCCATCGTGATGATCCAAGGGTACGCTGTGCCCTATCACTGGAGCCTTCCCGCAGTCGGCATGGCCCTGAACGTTGTCGCGATCGGCCTCGCCATTCACTTTACTGTGGGACTTGTGGATCCCGACCGTGTCCAGAAGGCAGCGCGGCGCCTCCTGGCCGCACGTCCTGCCCCACCCGCCCCTGTCCCGACCACCAACGTTGCTGACTTCCTTGCCGCGTTCATACCTGTCGAGCGCAAGCTTCGCGACGTCGCCTACGCTGCTGAGATGCTCGCCGACCGTTCCGAGGAGCAGCGCTTTGTATCCTTCTCGCGGCTTGTCCAGCTTCTCGCGGCTCGGCGGCTCATCACGCCAGGCGTGGCGGAGCGCTTGTCGGCACTCGCACGCTACCGCAACCTGGTGGTCCATGGCCACGTCGAGTCCGTTGAGCAGGAGATGGTGGACGAGGCCAAGAAGGTCTTTGCTATGCTTGAGGAGAGCTTCCCTGCTCGAGGATGACGAGGACGCCCAACAAGGCACACACAGGAACCTCAGATGGCCCCCTTCCTGAATCTTGTGGAGCGCAAGCTCGGTGTCGTCCAGGCCCTCGCTAAGGGAGAATGCGGCGGCTCTTACTCAGATGCGTGCATTCTCACCTCGGGCATAGTCAGTGGGATCGCCGCGGATCTCTGGCCCGGTGAGGGAATCGACAAAAAGCGGTTCGTCGAGGTCTGGGCTCGGCACGCAGACCCGGCGGTCTCGCCCTCGCTGATCAGCACTCCTCTCCTAGTCGATCGCCTTCGCCGGGATGGTCGGGTCCGAGAAGCCGCGACAATCGAAGCTTTACGACCGCTGGCGTTTGGCCCTGGCTATCAGACACGAGTTGTCACGTCCGCAGATGTTGATATGCTGGAACACGAAATCCGCGCCGTATGTCCTCAGTTAGTGCCGTCAAACGTGCGCGCGTATTCGTATCCCGCCGTGTTCTATCGGCACGTGCGCTCGGCGCTAGTGCACGAATACCACCTTGGAGACGAGGCAACTACATGGCCGATGATCGAACGGGAGACGAGCGTTAGCTACGCCAACATCGTCGACTGGAAAGATCAGTCGAGGCAATTCAGGCAGATCCACTATCACATTCCGTGGCTTCTTGAGGTGGTCCGGTCGATCGCCGCAAGTACTCAGACTGTCCTAGAATCGGCACCCTTGCCACACCCCAGCCCGTGGTGGATCGAGGGATGACGTCTGCCTGAAACTGTAGGTTGCGGGGGCCGCCTGACACCGGCCTCCAGCCGCCCCGGCGGCGGGGTGCCGTCGGGGTGGGGGCGACTGACTCCTCTGCCGTCCGGCTGAGCTTGGGGTTAGGCGACTGGACTTGAGGTCGGGCCAATGAAAGTATTGACAAGGTGCGCTACCTGCATTCAAGAATCCGCAGGGGCATTTCGGTCTACTGGGGAGCAAGTCCCGATCGTGTCTCTGGTTGGCGAGATGCACGATACGGGTGTCGTCTTTGCCAGTTGCCCCAAAGGCCACAAGACGGCGACGCTTCATCCTCGTCGCAAGCACGAAATTCTCTTCGAATCCGGCGCCTCGGCCCTACAAGACGGGTACGCTGGCGAGGCGGTCTCGACAATGTCGGCTGCGCTGGAACGGTGCTACGAATTCTTCATTCGCGTCGCTTGTCGGAAGCTCGGCCTGAATGTTTCAGACGTCGACCGTTCCTGGAAGCTGATCGCAACGCAGTCCGAACGGCAACTCGGGGCCTTCGTCTTCCTATACCAGATCCTGGTTAGTGAAACCTATGAGCTTCCGTCATGGATCCCAAAATTTCGCAATAAAGTGATCCACCGAGGCTACATGCCTTCAATTGATGAGGCCCGCAAGTACGGGGAACAGCTTTTCACACTGATGCGTCTTATCATGCGGAAGCTGAACGAGGTGTGCTCCGAAGCGCTCTCCCGAGAGATGGACTGGATTCAGCAGCAGCAGCGGAGCGCTGTCCCGAGCGGCATGGACTACATGTTTACGGTAACAGCCAGTTTCGATATGGCCTCCGACCAAACCTTCGAAGCGTGGCTGGATGACCTGGCGAAGATGCGCAGCTAGTAGACTTCCGACGCGGTTGCCTAACACGCGCTAGAGCCAGGGGCGGATGGCTGACAATGAGCGCCCGGCGGCTCGGCGGGATTGCGTTAGACCGAGGATTTCCGGGGCAGAGTTACCACTCGCAACAGAACAGCACATCTGGTGCGAGTTGGGCGCGGAAGATACCCGCAACTCCTAGTATTTCACGATGAATCGCCTCGCAAGGCCGCAACAGTTTATCCCATCGTTCAATTGGAAACGCAGGCTAACGAATTGGTCCACGTGCCGGTGGACGACAACCTGTCTTTCCGCGATGCCGCGTAAGCCCCCTGCCCTCCCGGTCGGTCTCGCATCGAAACAGCCAGTCGGCCCGTCCGACGAACCGGGACATGCTTCCCGGCCCTTGACAGGACTCTCGGGGTTGCGATAGGCTCCGCCCACCTCGGCGTTTCCCAGGGATAAGGAGGGGATTTCATGATCTCTGCCGGGGATGAAGCCCACGTCGAATTCGCCACGGGCGGGGTACGCCCACATCTGTACGGCCCTCGCGGGAGCCTCGCCTCCCCCGGGGGCCGTTCCGCTTTCAGCATCCGACACTCTCGGGCTCAGTTTTGCAAGACGGGGCCAGGGACCGTCCGCAGCCCAGCAGACCGGCTGGCGATCCTGCGACCCTTGTGCCACCATCGATTGCAAACCACCGGCCGGCCAAAATAGACTGCAAGCACCCGCAGCCTATCCCGGTGAGGTCCAACGCCCCTCTCGCGGGCTGGGGCCTTTGCCGTTCAAGGGATACTCCCGAAACCCATCGCACGGGGCGAGGAAATAAGTTGTAGCAGTCTGCAGCCCTAAAGGAAACAGACATGTCAGTCTGCTTGTGGCTTCGCCCACGCGAGTGCTCGCCGCGCCGAGCGGGGGACACTTTCGAGCCAACATGGTGAGTCGACAGCCAAGCGCCGCCTGGGTGTCTCATGGAAGCATCTCACCGACCCGGCGTCGCCCCGATAGCTCCACAACCTGGCAAACCAGGCATCGGTAAGGCAATCGCAAAGGCGCTCGGTGCGGGAGCCGAGTAGCGCGGGAGGAGACGGGTGAACGCGCTCAGCGTCATGCACATTTCCGATCTACATTTCGGGGCGGAGGACAACTCCAAGGTAGAGGCTCTCGTGGCTATTGCGCGGGGACGCCAACCGCACTTGATCTGTCTGACAGGCGACATAGTAGACTTCCCGTGGCCCCGAAACTTTCGCAGGGCGGCTAAGTTTTTCGACGAGGTCAGCCCCTTTTGTAACCAAAACGTGCTCGTCGTGCCCGGAAACCACGACGCGATACTCCCGGGACTTGGACTCTGGCTATATGACAGATGCCTCAGACGACCACGACGGTTCTGTAAGTACTTTGCGGATATTGAGGAGGGAATTGACGCGTGCGTGATTGGCGTCGATTCGACCTATCTGTCGCTCCGCCATCTCAACAACGTCGGCAAGTTCACGGATTCAGATGCGCTCGCGTTTCAGGAGCAAGTGCGGGGACTCAAGGTCAAGTGGGGCGAGCCGAGATTCAGGCGAGCAGTCAAGATTATTCTTCTGCATCATCATCCGATGCCGACGCTCAGCGCAAGGTCTGAGGGGATGCTGTACCTGAAGAATTCGGGTAAGTTCCTGAGGGAGGTCGCGCAAGAAAAGATCGACTTGGTGCTGCACGGGCACCAACACGACCCCTGCTACTACTCCCTGAATTTCAATGTCGGCGGTGATGAACCGTTGGTGGTTCTCTCGGCGGGTACGGCAGCCAAGAACCTAAAGGAAGAGCGGGGATTTTCGGCCCAGACGGAGATTCACTTCGTGTCGATTCACAGAGATCACCTGGCAGTCGAGTGCTTGTACTACGATATAGACAATAAGGAGTTCGCGGGTCTCAAGAGGTTCCCTAAAAAGAGGCTGCACGATCAGTTTACCAGGTGGGAGGAATCGGACAGCTATACGATCACCGCAATAGGCGACCTAGAGGTCAAAACGGTGAGAAAGCTTCGCGTGGCCAGTGGCGAGAGTATCAATGAAATTATAGCCGCGTTCGGTGTGGATTCGAGAAGCCAGGCAGCCTCGTTTGCTCAGCTGGGGTTCAAGTGCTTTCGGAATGGTAACGAACTACCGGCCGTGACTTATCAGCTAAAACGCGATGAGCCGCACAGGAAGACCGTAGCCATCAAGTTAGACTCACCGCTGGAGGGCATGCGACTAGAAGAATTCATGTGGACTTACACTTGGCCGAAAGGCTGGCGAAACCTCATCGAGGACGGGAAGGATCACGGATACATGGTCATGGAGCACAAGAGAAACGTCGTTCGGGTGGAAATAATCGCGCACTCCAGTTTGCGGCTAGGTGACTTGCAGGTGCAGTACTTCGACCCGGAGAGAGTAAAGCATCTCTACAAAGACGATACCTCCCGGAGAGGCTTCGAGATAGAAGAACCCCCTCTTTATCATACCGTTAGGTTCGACGTAAGCCTAACGCAGCTCTAACGGGACAATTGGACCCATCGGTTTCCTCGTCCGTACCATAACTACCTTGGGTGCTCTCTGTCAAGCGTATTTTTCGCCCAGGCTAGCCTCCCAGGAAACTCCTCACTTACAAAGGGTTAGCGGCTGCCACCAAGGCAATCTGACTGCCTGGAAGACTAGCCCCCACGGCACCCAGCCCCCCTAGCGGCCCAACTTCGTCGCGCTCGAACTCGGCCGATAATCCCGTATAATGGCGGACCTAATGGGGGACCCGTAGGTTCTAAAACAACTTGACGATCATTGGAGAAATGTAGCAGCCTCCCCACATGTCGAGACTGCGTCGGGTACGGCGGTGTCGCGGTTCCTCGGGGTGGCGACCTCCGCGGGCAACCGGCTGGCGGTGTCCCCTGCCCTGCCAGAGTACCGGAGCTGCCTGAAAGCGCTTTAGAGCCTACGTCCCCTTTGATTAGCAGAGGGAGGGTGGAGTCATGCCTAATCACTTTGTTGCGTTCTGGAACCTGGAGAATCTGTTTGCCCCGGAGGGGTTCGCCACCCGCGAACCATGGATCGCCCAGCAGATGGCGTCCGACCTGCGGGGGTGGACGCAGGCCCTCTTCGACGCCAAGATCGCGCAACTGGCGTCGATCATCCGGCAGATGAACGGCGGCCAGGGCCCCGACATCCTCGGCGTCTGCGAGGTCGAGAACGCCTTTGTGTTGCAGCAGCTAACGGCGCGACTGAGCACACAAATTCCCACCCGCACCTACGCAGTCGTACACGTGGATGCGACCCGGGATCAGCGCGGGATCGATACGGCGTTCGTGTTCGACAGCGCCAAGTACGCAGTAGACCCGACCACCATTTTTTCGCACTGGGTCATGCGTCGAACGGGCACTCGCGACATCACACAGGTCACGTTCACCACCCAAGGAGGCCACGACCTGGTGGCCCTCTGCAACCACTGGCCGTCCCGGAGCGGGGGCACCTACGAGAGTCGGGGCTACCGCATGACCGCCGGCGAGACCCTCGCCTATTGGCATGAACGGATCTGGGAGACGCGCGGCAACGACATCCCGATCATCGCCATGGGCGACTTCAACGACGACCCGTTCGACGATTCGCTCACGCTGTACGCCCGTGCGACCCGGGAACGTGGCGACGTGGAGCGTGTGCGGACCGCGGCGTGCTTCTACAACTTGGCCTGGCGGTACCTGGAGCAACAGGGGCACGACCACAACGGACAGCCCAAGTTAGTGCACGGGACACTCTACTACGACGGGAATGGGAACGTCTTTGACCAACTGCTCGTCTCCAAGGGGCTTTTAGTGCAGAACAGTCCCATAACGGTGGACGAGGGTACAGCGCGGATCGAGCTGTATCCCGCGATGGTGGACCACCGGGTAGCGGAGGGGCCCATTCGCTTTGGTCTGCCTAAGGGCAACGCGGCACAGAACGTGAACACCGCCGGCTTCAGCGACCACTTTCCCGTGTCGGTCGTCTTGCAGGAACACTGAGGTTGGGGGGCGGTCAACGCACGTACACGAGACTCAACCGCTCGCTGGGCCTGGCCGTTTACCGCCCCGCCGCGCTGGCCCTGAGATCCTCACCAACGGAATCGTCCGGGGAATCCAGCACCACCTTCTCAGCCGGGACCATTAACGCCGTTGCCCCTGAGCTAGGAGTCAGCGATCCAGTCATAGGTGGGATGGCAGAAGTTGCCCTAACTGACAACCCCCATCCCATCCCGTACTCGTTCCCCTCCCCATTGAACCCTCCTATCCGACAGCAACACATCATGGGTCTCAGAGTCTTGGCGTGATGGCCCTTCCCGCACGGGGACCCTTGTGGTATCTTTCGCAGGACGGGTCGTCGGGCTGGGAGCAGAATCCACCGAGGAACCGGGCTCCCGGCCCCGCTGGGACCTTCCACTTGGGGGAGAGAGCCAGGCGGATTCAGTGGGACCCCGGTGTGATGGTAGGCGAGTCCTGCGTTGGCGCGGAAGTTTGTCGAGTGGCCTACTCACTCTTCGCCCTGTATTCTAGCGACAGCGAGGAGGGCCCTTCCGTGAAGGCCATATTGCCGGCTATGCCGAGGTGACATCGGAACAGGTAGGCCCCAAGGCAATATACTTCACGCAGCATGCCCGCCTCCGCATGAAGGAACGGGGAGCGAGAGAGGGGAAGGGGGCATCCGGTGAAGATCACTTATGACAAAGAGGTGGACGCCTTGTACATCCGGCTCCTGGAGGGCGCGTATCAGTGCCGGGTAGTCCGACTGACGGAGGACATCGCCCTCGACTTCGCGGCCGGGGAAAAACTCGTCGGCATCGAGGTGCTGGGCGCGAGCCGGCTGTTCGAGACACCCGAGAGGCCGACGGTCGAGCTGAAGGACCTGCTCCCGAAGGTCGTCTCTGCGTAAGTCCGATTCGCGCCTTCCGAGTGGGGGACGGCCAGTGGGGGAGCTTCTGGAACAACTTCCGTAGTGCGGGACAGGGCCGTCTTTTCCGGACGGCAGATTACAATACGAAAAACTGTTCGGCAGTTCGGCTGTTCGGTGGTTCGGTGGTTCCCCGAAAATGGGAACGGTCAACGGTCGAACGCTCCTGCAATTTGCGCGGCGGCGGCACGGGAGCTGATCGGTGATGCGTATACTGCGGTGGGTAGGCCTGGGGATCGGCGGCATCCTCGTCCTGG
>Ga0214473_10008151_pt1 | contig 12409 bp, 9 predicted proteins | sample RVTome_7_FD_203509 | JGI IMG/M metagenome (GOLD analysis project Ga0214473, IMG submission 203509) | Soil microbial communities from uranium-contaminated site in the Upper Colorado River Basin, Wyoming, United States - RVT98D197 | ecosystem: Environmental > Terrestrial > Soil > Contaminated >... | reverse complement strand
CAGATCGTATTTTTGCTGGGCGATGACCGCCTTGCCGTCTTTGGTGTAGCCGGCGATGCCATAGGACGGTTTCGGACCCGGGTGGTCGTAATCCTTGTCGACGAAGCTCACCGGACTTCCCGCGCCGAGAGTTTTCGTCGTGCCGGCGGCGAAATCGTAGGCCTGGATTTTGTTATCCTTCCAATAGAGGAAATGGGTTCCGTGCGGCGAGATGCCGAACGTGTGGCGTCCGGTCAGCTGGCCCTTGGCGATCAGCGTCCTCTCGCCGGTGGTCGTATTCACCCGATAGTAATCCCCGGCTGGCAGGACCTTTTCGTTGCGAAGGTACGCGCGCGTGTCGAGACCCACGGCCCACTTGCCGTCCGGGGCGACGTCGAGATCCCGCATCGTTTCGTCCGCGAGTTTGATGAACTTCTTCGCGGCGACGTCGAACGCCTGGCGGAACGTGAAATTGCGGTCCTGCTCGGCCCGGACCATCTGGAGGGATTGGACGCGATCATCGGCCGTATTCCAGACGTCGACGTCGGGCGCCTCGTCCGTGGACTTGCGCGTCGTGTCGGGAGCGGGAACCTGTTCCTTGATCCCGAAGAACACGCGCTTGTTGTCTTCGCTCCAAGCGAGCGCTGCCCGATCGCTGACGACCCAGCCCTTAGGAAAGCCTTCTGTTTTCTCCTGTTCGAGAACCATCGGTATGGCAGCGGCGGCTCCGTCCTTCAAGGCCGACGGGACGTCAGAAAAGGCGATGAGCACGTTGTTTTTCTCGCGCATTTTCTCGACCTCGCTCCCCTTGAGCACGGCGATTGCTGTCCCGTCCTCGTTCCAGACGAGCCGGTTGTAGCTCTTGGCGTCGTTGTCGAGCGGCGCGACGCGCCCGTTGCGCGTATCGAAGATGAAGACGCCGTTGCCGTCTTTAACGGCGGCGTCGACGGTGAAGGCGAGCAGTTCCCCGGTCCGGTTAAAGGCGAAGTCGCCGACGCTTCCGAGGAGCTGGTAGCTCCCGGTCTTCAGGTCCAGCAGTATGGCGTCCTGCCCGCGCGAGCCGGCGGTCGTGCTCGTAACTCCCGCGCCGCCGGCTGGCACCTGAGGCCCACCGCCCCCTCTCTGGCCCGCGGGGGCGGGCGCCTCACCGCCGCGACGACGAAGCACGAGATGAGTGGACGTCGGCGCGAAGGCGAAGGTCCCGATGTCCTGCCAGGACCGGATCGCTCCTGTCACTAGGTTGCGCAGCTCGACGCGCCGCGGCGGAATCGGCGCGGACGCCGGGCCGCGGCCGGCTTGGCCCGGTTGGGCGGCCGGAGTGTCGACCTGGGATGGCGCTGGCGGTGTCGCCGGAGGAGCGGAGGGCGTCGTCGCGGGCGCCGCTGCTGCGCTGGAACGGCCGGTGCGCGCGCGTTGAGCGGCCCCGGGATCCACCTGGTAGGCGATCCACTTCGAATCCGGCGAGAAGATCGCATCGGACGCGTCGTTCGCGGTTACTTCAGCGTTGGTCTCGAGGTTCACGATGTGCAGCAACGGTTTCGACTCGGCCGGGATGGCGTTGGTGAGCTGGAGAACGTAGGCGATCCATTTTCCGTCAGCAGAAATCGCCTGGCTGGCGATGTTGCGCCACTTGATATAGTCATCGACGGTCATGGCCTTCTTGGTTGCGGCCTGTGCCTGCGGAGATGCATAGGCCGTGGCAAGCGCGATCGCTGATATAAAGACGAAGGTCATCACCCGGCGGGACGTTGAAGGGAATTTCGCAAGAGGATAGTTCATAGGGACTCCTTTGCGGATTTTATATTTGACCGGCTGAACGGTCTGCGGGACAGGAAACCGCTGATCTGTTGCAGCGGCTGGATGAGCGTTCAAGCTGCCATATTAAATTGCGAAATGAGAGAATGTCAAATAAGGAATTTTAAAGCGCTCATGGAAATATTAAACGGGGGCGTAATATCCATTTCCGATTTTGATCACGGACAAAAAAAGCGTGATTCGGAATTGAGTGTTGTCTCCCCGTTTTATGATCTGATACAATCCAACCATCAAGAAAGAAGGCGGAAAATGAAGCGGAGAAATTTTTTCCAATTCTCTATGGTGAGCGCGATGGCCTGGACCGGATTCGGCATCTCGAAGAAGCCGACTCCAGAGGAGCCAACTCAGGGCTCGGTCGGAATGGTCGCTAAAAGAGATCTGGGCCGGACAGGCGAGAAACTTTCTCTCATTGGATTGGGAGGCCTGGTCCTGACCGATGAAACCCAGAAACGGGCGAACGAGATTGTCCGCGACGCGTTTGAGTCCGGAGTTAATTATTTTGATGTCGCGCCAAGCTATGGAAACGCGGAGGATCGTCTTGGCCCGGCGCTCGGACCCTATCGGAAAAAGGTTTTTCTGGCCTGCAAGACCCAGAAGCGCGACAGGTCCGGAGCGGAAGATGAGCTCAACCGTTCGCTCAAAAAATTGAATGCCGGCCATTTCGACCTCTATCAGCTTCACGCTTTGACAACGACAGAGGACGTCAAGCAGGTTTTCGGCCCGAACGGCGCCCTCGAAGCTTTCCGACGCGCCCGAGAATCCGGGAAAATCCGGTTCATCGGCTTTTCCGCCCACTCAGAGAAAGCGGCCCTTGCGGCGATGGAGGAATTCGATTTTGATACCATTCTTTTTCCGTTCAACTTCGTCTGTTACCTCAAGGCGGGTTTCGGCCCGGAGGTGCTCCAACGGGCCAAGGAAAAAAAGATGGGAATTTTAGCATTGAAGCCCATGGCCCGCCAGCCGTGGTCCAACGATGAAGGAAAGAAACAATGGCCGAAGGCCTGGTATCAGCCCCTCTCCGACCCGGGGGAAGCCGACTTGGGCTTGCGGTTCACCCTCTCCCTCCCGGTGACGGCCGCCGTCCCTCCGGGCGATTCGCGCTTGTTCTATCAGGCGCTGAAGATCGCTCTGACGTTCAAACCTTTGAGTTCGGACGAACAAGGCCGGGTCAAAGTCCTGGCTGACAGGCTGACCCCTCTCTTCGTTCAATCCAAGGAAGCTTGACTTAAGACGAGCCGGACGGAGAAGCGCGAAAACTCGAGCGTCCGCGAATGAAAATCCTCCTGATCCAGCCTCCGTTTGAGGATTTCTACGCGACTCCCATCAGACTATATCCCCTCGGCCTTCTTTATGCGGCGGGCATCCTCAGGCGTGCAGGCTGCGAAGTTGCCGTCCTTGATTGTCTTTGGCCTTTGATAAAACGCCAACGACCGGTTCCCGATGAGATGGGCTATCTCAGGCCTTATCTCGATCATCCGCTTTTCTTCAAGGGCTACTATCGTTTCGGCCTCAGCGAGAACGACATCGTCCGGAAGATCGAGGAGTTCGGACCGGACCTCATCGGCATTTCCTCCCAATTCACGGCGTATTTTCAGAGCGTCGCGGAATTGACGAATGCGATCAAGAGAGAATGCGGGCGGCCGATATTCGTCGGCGGGCATCACGCGACGGCCTTCCCGGCCGAAATCAGGCAAAAGTTGCCGGAGATCGATTTCGTCCTTCAAGGGCCGGCCGAACAATGCCTGCCCGGATTTTTGGCCCAACATGGAATCGCTTCCGGGCCGGCCGCTCCGGATTGGTCCGAGGTCCAGCCGTCCCGCGAACTGCTGGCCGGCGGCCATTACCAGATCGGCCGAAAAAACTATATGTCGCTCATCGCCAGCCGCGGCTGTCCGTTCCGCTGCGATTTTTGCAGTGTCGGCCGGATGTTCGGCCGAAAAATCACCTATCGTTCGCTTGAAAACGTCTTGGATGAGATGCGCCTTGGATATCTCCGGGACGACGTCCGGATCTTCAATTTCGAGGATGATAATCTCTCCTTTGACCGGACGTGGTTTTCGAAATTTCTCGAAGCCATTGCCGCCGACCGGGTTCTCCGGGGAGTTGAACTCGCGGCTATGAACGGGCTTTGCTCTCCGACCCTGGATGAAGATGTCCTGGCGCCGATGTGGAAAGCGGGATTCAGGAAATTGAACCTGTCCCTTGTCACATTAAATCCCGAAGTCAAAGCCGAGTATCATCGCCTGTCCGAGAACAAGGATTTCGAGGACCTCATCCGCGCGGCGAAAAAGCTAGGATTCTTCGTAACGGTGTATGTCATCATCGGCCTGCCCGGACAGAGCGCCGAAGAAATCCGGGAGAGCATGGACTATCTCTGGAGATTGGGCGTGCTGGTCGGGCCTTCGGTCTTTTATCTTCCTCCGGCGAGTCCTCTCTTCGAGCGTCTTGAAATCGATCCTTCCGTCAGAAACAGCTGGAACCTTTACCGCTCTTCGGCTTTCGCCGTCGAAACCGCCGCGCTCAACCGTCGCCAACTTGTCGATCTTTTTCTCTACGCCAGGCAGAAAAACCTGGAAATGAAAAAGAAAATACGGTAACCTAGGGCCCATGAACGCGATCGAAAAAGAAGAACATCACCTTCCACGTGTTTTAGGATTGTGGGATATCGTCAGCATCGTCATCGGCGGGGTCATCGGATCGGGCATTTTTCTCGTGCCCAAGGATATGGCCGTGGCCGTCGGAGCGCCGCTGCTCATCCTTGCCGTCTGGGCGGTCGGAGGGCTGATGAGCTTTTTCGGCGCGCTCTCGTTCGGCGAGCTGAGCGCGGCCATGCCCGAAGCGGGCGGGTCCTATGTCTACCTTCGCGAAACATACGGATCGATGATCGCATTCCTCTTCGGCTGGACGCTTTTTCTCGTCATCGACTCCGGCGCGATCGCCACCCTGGCCGTCGCCTTCTCGTCGAAATATCTGACGCATTTTTTTCCGATTTCGCCGATCGGGCAGAAACTTATCAGCATCCTCTTCATTCTCTTCCTCGTGGCCGTGAACTACGTCGGCGTGCGCTGGGGGGCGAACCTGCAGAACCTCCTGACCGTGATCAAATTCGGCTCCCTGATCGTCGTCTGCGCGGTCATCTTCATTTTCGCCAAGGGCGGTCAAGCGGCGAACTTCGTCTCTCCTTCGCCCAAAGATATTCCCGGCAATTTATTCAGCGGGTTCGGCATCGCCCTGGTCGCATCGCTCTGGGCGTACAAAGGGTGGGACTCGGCCGCCTACAGCGCGGGCGAAACGAAAAATCCGCAGCGCAATCTCCCCTTGGGGATTCTGATCGGGACCGTCGCCTGCGTCGTCATCTACATCCTGGCCCAGTTGGCCTATTTTTATGTCCTTCCTGCCGGCGCCATCGCCAAGTCCGACCGGATCGCCGCCGACGCCATGAATCTGGTTATCGGGCCTTTGGGCGCCTCGATCATCTCTTTCGTCATCCTCTTTTCGATCATGGGGGCGACCAACCAGAATTTCCTTTGCTCGCCGAGGGTCTATTACGCCATGGCCAAAGACGGGATTTTTTTCAAGAAGCTGTCTGCGGTCCATCCGAAATTCCTCACGCCCCATATTTCGCTTATCGCGATGGGCGTCTGGAGCGTGATCCTCATCCTCTTTTTCGGCACGTTCGAGCGGCTTTTCACCTATGTCATCTTCGGACAATGGATCTTTTTCGGTTTGACCGTGACCGCGGTGATCATCTTGAGGAAGAAAAAACCCGACCTGCCGAGGCCCTACCGGACCTGGGGCTATCCGTTTACGCCGCTCATTTTTATCCTCTCGGCGCTTTATATCTCGATCAACTCGCTGGTCACCCAGTTCTGGAATGCCCTGGCCGGACTGGGAATCATCCTTCTCGGCCTTCCGTTCTATCTGTACTGGCAGAGAAAAAGTCGGGCGGCATAAATCCGGATCGAAGATCCGGGGAGGATCGTTCGTCGGGAGGACACGATGAAATTCCGAAAGACGGGCGGTCACTACGTCCTATCCTTGAGCAGGGGGGAGCGCATTATCGAAACTCTGACCAGATTCTGCGGCGAGAAGACGATTCACGCGGGATATTTCAGCGGACTCGGGAGTTGTCGCGGCGCGGCGCTCGGCTTTTTTGATTGGAGCACGAAAAAATATCGATTCAAGAAATTTTCAGGCGATTTTGAAATCGCCGCGCTCCAGGGAAATGTCAGTCTCCGGCAGCGGTCGCCGTTTGTCCACGCCCATGTCGTCCTGGGAGATAAAAATTTCCGTTGCGTCGCCGGCCACCTCAGGGAGGCCGAAGTCCTCGCCGCCTGCGAAATCGTTCTCGTCCCGCTTCGAACGAAGCTTTTAAGGAAGCGGAACGCGACCTCGAACACATACCCGTTAAGCCTTTAGATCCCACTGAAGAATCCTTCCATAATTTATCCTTGATTGCGTTTCCGGAGAGGAGTAGATTATTTTCCGAAAGACTTTTAGACCTCGGCAGGGGTATGCCCGAATGAGATATCTTCAGGAGGATCGAATGAAAAAAATGTTTTTCATATGTGTGATCGCGGCTATGCTTCTCAGCACGGGCTGCAAAGGCCTGCCCGGGCAGGCTCATTTCTCCCTCGTTTCCTATGAAAAAACGATGACCTGGTACAATCGCTGCTTGATCCTGGGGGTCGTGAAGAACGACGGGCAACGACCGGGATACAACGTCAAGATCACGTGGACGGCTTTCGATGCCAATAATGTCATCATTGACGTGGCCTATGGATTTCCCGCCGACCTCGGAACCATCCGCGTGGGCGAAAGCGCCTCGTTTGAAGCGGCTTTAGCTGAAATCGACGACTGGGCGAAAGTCGTCAGACTGGAAAACGAGATCTCCTGGTTGACGCGGTATAATTAATCAATTCGGGGACTCAATACTCATTTCCGGAATACGGCCGACGAGTCTTGCCCAATCATCGGTATTCAGGTAATGGGTTGTCTGGCACCGAATTCAATAGGAGGGGCCCTGAAACTCGACGGCGAAAGAGATGCCGAAACGCCTCCCAAGATTTTGAATTAGTGATATTAACCTCCCCAGCCCCTCCTCTGTAATTAGGAGGGGCCCTGAAACTCGACGGCGTTTCGGAAAGGTAGTGCCCCCCGTTGCGGGGGGCTGAGGAGGAGGGATATGGGATAAGAGACTGAGGGCTTAAGGAGCGTAATTCAGACGGCCGTCCTTGACCACGAGACGGCCGTTTTTAATAACGTGGACGACAGGGTTGATGCCGAGGTGATAGGCCAAAAAAAGATAATTCGGAAGGTCGAAGAGAACGAGGTCCATTTTTTTCCCTACGGCCAAGCTTCCGACCTCGCTCTCCATCCTCACGGCATAAGCTCCGTTGGCTGTGGCCGCATTGATCGCTTCTTCGACGCTCATCCTGAGGGTGAAAACGCCGAGTTGGAGAATGAAGATCATCGATTCGGTCATCGAGCTTCCGGGATTGAAATCCGAGGCCAGAGCGACGACCGCTCCGGCTTCGATGAGTTTGCGCGCCGGCGCCCGTTTCTCCTGCATTAGGAAAAACGACACGCCGGGGAGGAGGGTCGCCGCCGTCGCGCTTCCGGCCAGGGCGGCAATGCCCCGCTCGCTGATCGAGATCAAATGGTGGGCAGAAGCTGCGCCGATTTGGGCGGCGAGCTCCGCGCCGCCGAGCGGGGCGAATTCGTCGGCATGGATCTGAATTCCAAATCCGGCCGCCTTTGCCGCCGCGGCCAGCCTTTCTGACTCTTCCACAGAAAACACGCCCTTTTCACAAAATACATCGAAGAATCGGGCGAGCTTTTGATAGCCGATTTCGGGAATGATATTGTGAATAAGAAGGTCAATATAATCCTCCTTATGATCGCGATATTCTTCGGGGACGTCGTGCGCCCCCATGAATGTCGGAACGAGGTCCACCGGATGGAGCCGGCCGGCCTCGCGGATGACCTCCAGCTGCTTGATTTCGTCATCGAGGTTCAGCCCGTATCCGCTCTTGGCTTCGGCCGTCGTCGTCCCGTGGAGAAGCATCTGGTCGAGCCGCTTGAGGCAGGCGGCCTGGAGATCGGCTTTCGTGGCGGCCCTTGTCGCCAGGACGGTCGTTTTGATCCCCATGCCTTTTTCGGCGAGCTGCTGGTAGGTCCAGCCCTTGAGCCTCAAAGAAAATTCTGCGGAACGATCTCCGGCGAAGGGGAGATGGGTATGAGAATCGACGAATCCCGGGAGGCCGATGAGACCGCGGGCCTCCACCCAGGTCCCCCCCCGCTGGAACTCCACCGTCCCGCGGAATTCCTCTTCTCCGCCGACGAAGACGATCCGGCCGTGGTCCGCGGCGATCCAACCGTCCCGGATCAGGCCGACGTCGCCGAGCCCTTCCTTTCTTTTGGGCATCGCGCCGCCGCAAGTCAGAAGCTCGCGGCAGCCGGCGACGACGCAGTCAGCTTTGATCATGACGGGTATTTGCGAAGCTGGGCGTGCCTGTTCCGGATGAACGACGGCGTTTCGTAGGTTTCCCAGTTTTTATCCCAGGGCGCCGGATTCGGCGGGGCGGCCGACTCGCGCCACTCGCCGCCCCGGGGCTCAAAGGGAAAGGGCGGCGTTTCCTTTATGCTCGTGTTCGGCACGGGGAAAGGCGCCGGCGTCTTGGCCGGAACTCTCTGGGCTTGGGCATATCTTTTGGGCGCATCGGGCTTTTTTCCGAAATTCCGGTCGAACCCGCAGGCGATGACCGTGACTTTGACCATGTCCTTCATAGCCTGGTCGATGACCGTGCCGAAGATGATGTTCGCCTCGGGATGGGCCATCTTGTGGACGAGGTCCGAAGCTTTCACGACTTCATGGAGGGTGAGGTCGCGGCCGCCGGTGATGTTGATCAGGACGCCCTTGGCGCCCTCGATGGACGTGTCGATGAGGAGCGGGCTGCTGATCGCCTTGTTGGCCGCCTCGACCGCGCGGTTCTCGCCCGAGGCGATGCCGCTGCCCATGAAGGCCATGCCCATACCTTTCATGATCGACTTGACGTCGGAGAAGTCGAGGTTGATCAGGCCGGACTTGGTGATCAGGTCGGAGACGCCCTGGACCGCCTGGCGAAGGACGTCGTCGGCCATTTTGAAGGCGTCCTGGATCGAGGTATCGGGGACGACCGTCTGGAGAAGCCTTTCGTTGGGAATGGCGATGACCGTGTCGACCGCCGACTTCAGTTCGTCCAGGCCTTCCTCGGCCTGCCTTGCCCTGACCCGGCCTTCGAACTCGAACGGCAGGGTGCAGATGGCGATCGCCAGAATTCCGAGCTCCGAAGCGAGGTTGGCGATGATCGGCGTGGCCCCCGTCCCGGTCCCGCCGCCCAAGCCCGTGGTCAGAAAAACCATATCCGAGCCTTCGAGGAGTTCGAGGAGGCGTTCCGTGTCCTCCATGGCCGCCTGTTTACCGACTTCGGGACGGCCACCCGAACCCAGTCCTTTGGTCAGTTGGGAGCCGATTTGAACTTTGTTCGGGGCCTTGTTGGCGTTGAGGACCTGGAGGTCGGTGTTGACGGCGATGAAGTCCACGCCCCCGATCCCGGCTTCGATCATCCGGTTGAGGGCGTTTCCGCCGCCTCCTCCGATACCGACCACGCGAATCTTGGCGCTGCACAACTCTTCGACGAGATGAAATTTCAATTTGCTCGTTCCTTCGTTTCCCATGATCCCTCCTATTCTTCTTTGAACATATCAGCGAATTTCGACCAAAGCCCTTTCTTCCGAGCTTTAATCTGGCCTTTGTCTTGGATCAGGCCGTATCCGTATAAAAGCAGACCCACGGCCGTGGCATAATCCGGGGTGCTGACCCGGTCAACGAGGCCTCCGACTCCGGTCGGATCCCCGCGCCGGACCGGCAGGTCGAAAATCTCCTCGGCGACTTCTTCCAAGCCTTCGAGAAGGGCGGTCCCTCCGGTCAGAACCATTCCGGAATTCAATGATTTTTCGTATCCCATTCTTTTGATGTCGTCGGCGACGATGCGGAAAATCTCTTCGGCCCGGGGCTGAATGATATCAGCCAGGAGCTGCCTCGAGAGGACGCGGGGTTTCCGTCCCGTTCCCACCGACGGGACCTCGATCGTCTCCTGCTCCTCGGAAACCGGGCCGATGACGCACCCGAATTTCCGCTTGATCTTCTCGGCGTCGGGAATGGCCGTGCGCAATCCGACGGCGATATCGTTGGTGAAATTGTCGCCGCCGAGGGGGATGGTCGACGTATACCACAGGCTGCCGCGTTCGAAGATGGCGACCTCGGTCGTGCCGGCGCCGATGTCGATGAGGCCGACGCCGAGTTCCTGCTCGTCGTGGGTCAGGACGGAGGCGCTGGTCGCGATCTGGTTGAGGACGATCTGCTCGATATTGATCCCGGCCCGTTCAATGCACGTCCTGAGGTTTTGGACAAGGGTGCTCGCCCCGGTGATGATATGGACGTTGACCTCGAGCTTGATCCCGTTCATCCCCAGGGGATCCCGGATCCCGTCCTGCTCGTCCACGACGAACTCCTGGGGAATGACGTGGATGATCTCCCGGTCGGGCGGAATCGAAACCGCCTTAGATTGCTCGATGACGCGGCGGACGTCGTCCCGCGTGATCTCCCGGTTTTTGCCGGAGACCGCGATCACGCCCCGGCTGTTGAAGCTTTTGATGTGGGCTCCGGAAATTCCGACGAAAGCCGCGTGAATGGAAACTCCGGCCATGAGTTCCGCCTCTTCCTGCGCTTTCTTTATGGCCGAGGACGTGATATCGAGGTTGACGACGACGCCTTTCCTCAACCCTTTCGAATCCGCCGACCCGATCCCGATGACTTCCACCTTGCGGTCTTCGGTGATCTCGCCGATGAGGGCGGTAACTTTTTTGGTCCCGATATCGAGCCCGACGACATATCCGTTCTTAGGCATCAGCGCGTCTCCTTGTCCGGTTTGGGGAGAGGATCCGCGCCGCCGGCCTCCGCCGGCTTAACGTAAATCCTGTTTTCAAACCGGAGATCGACATACTCAAGCGGCCCGAAGAGGGCCTCCCAGCGGTCTTGACTTTCGCGATAGGACGCGATCTTTTGGGAGAACAAGGCGTCGCCGAGGATGAGCCTGGGCGGACCCGAGCGGAAGGTCAAGACAATCTCTCCCGGATCGGAGAGGTCGAGCGTTTCCACCGCAGCGAGTTCCGCGGCCGGAAGGCTTTTCAGGCATTCCCTGGCCAGCCCCACCTTTTCTTGAATCCCGGCCCGGAAACGATCTTTGGCGACGATTGAAGGCAAGGCCGGATACTTTTCGGGCGTCGTCGTTTCCAGCTCCCGGCCCTCCTCGTCGATGAGAACCCAGGTGTCTTTTTGAAGGAGGGCGAGGGGCATCCGGGGGACGATCTCGATCTTCACCGAATCCGGGATGATTTTGCGGACGCGCGCTTCCTTGACCCAAGCGTAGGACTCTATCCGCGTCCGAACCTGATTCAGCTTCAGGCGAAAAATATTTCCCCAGCGCATCTCGCGGGTCATCCGCTCGATTTCGGCTTTCACCGGATCCGCGGAGCACGAGACTTGGATGGTTTTCACCTCCAGATTTTTCCACGACGTCAGGAATCGATAGACGCCGTGGATCGCGAAAAAAGCGAGGGCCGTTAATCCGAGGGCGAGAGCCAACGGTTTGACCAGCGGCGACATCTTCCGGCGGATTTTTTTGACCCGGGCCCTCCCTTCGCCTCTCTGGTAGTGGACTGCGGCGAGGGCGAGGTGTTGGGGGCGGCTCATCGCTTGCTCTCTAGAGCCCTAATGGCCTCGGGAACGACTTTGGTGATGTTCCCCGCGCCGAGGAACATCACAATGTCTCCCGGGCGACAGATTTTTTTCAGCAGGGCCGGGATTTTTTTCATGTCCGCCTCGAAATGAGCGTCTTTATGGCCGAACTGCTTCACCTCATTGTAGAGGGCCTGACCCGTCACGCCCGGGATCGGGTCCTCGCCGGCCGGATAAATTTCGGTGACGATCACGACGTCGGCCTGGTTGAACGACGTCGAGAACTCGCTCATCAGCTGCGCCAGGCGGGTGTAGCGATGGGGTTGAAAGACGGCCACGACCCGGCGCGGCCAACCGCGCTTCGCCGCGTCCAAGGTCGCCTTGATCTCCGTCGGGTGGTGGGCATAATCTTCGACGATCATCATCCCGCAGGTTTCCTTCTTGACCTCGAAGCGCCGACCCGTCCCCGAAAAGCTTTCGAGCGCGGCGAAGATCAGAGCCGGGCCGATGTCGAGGTCGAGGCCGACGGCCAAGGAGGCCATGGCGTTGAGGATGCTGTGCTTGCCGGGGACGTTCAGCTTCAACCGGCCGAGGTCACGGCCTTTGTAGAAGACCGTCGCAAGGCTGGTGAACTTGTCGAAATGCAGGTCGCGGGCGAAGATGTCGGACTGGGTTGAGAATCCATAGGTGATGAGACGGCGCTCGATCTGGGGGATGATGCTCTGGAGATTCGAGTCATCGAGACAGAGGACGACCGGACAATAGAAGGGGACTTTGTTGGCGAAATTGACGAAAGTCTTCTTGATCTCATCCACGGTGTGATAGTGATCGAGG
>Ga0214473_10008150_pt1 | contig 12411 bp, 10 predicted proteins | sample RVTome_7_FD_203509 | JGI IMG/M metagenome (GOLD analysis project Ga0214473, IMG submission 203509) | Soil microbial communities from uranium-contaminated site in the Upper Colorado River Basin, Wyoming, United States - RVT98D197 | ecosystem: Environmental > Terrestrial > Soil > Contaminated >... | reverse complement strand
GCGACTCCTCGAGCGAGCGATACGCCACGCCGGCCGGGACGCTGGCGGCGAGATAGCCGTTCATGGGGCCGCGGAAGGCCCAGAGGCCGTAGACGGTCCGGCCCAGCCCTGGCACATCCGCCTGGGCGACGGATTCCTCCGGCAGCTCCCCAGCCGGCAGCGCTGCGAAGGGCTTCTGCCCGGGCGCATCGAGCAGCTTGCCTGCCTGGAAGAGCATTCGTCCCTGCTCGTCGAATAGCGAGCACGCAGGCGCTAGGTCGGAGCTGGACTCGGAGAGCCGCGACTCCAGCTCGCGGAGGTCGAGGCGCGCCACGAAGAACCCCACGGTGCGGCCGGAAGGGCCCTGGATCGACTGCAACACCAGGAGCGTGGGGCGCCCGAGGTGCTCGGAACGGTGGATCGGGCTGAACACACCGGCTCCCCCGCTTGGCCCACCCCGTGTCACCAGCTCGACACCCCAGGGATCGAGTCGTTCGTCGAGACGCGTGCCGGCCAGCACTTTGCCCTGCAGGTCGACGATGAACAACGCCTCGTAAACCCGGTAATGGCCGAGCACCGATTCCAGGTATCCGCGCAGGTCGCGTTCCACGCGCGTCCGGTTCACGCCGGGCCGCGACAGCGACTCGACGCCCTCGTAGACGACGAAGGACGCCGACCAGCGCTGGGAGTCGCGCAGGCGCTGGTCCATCCACTCCTTGAGCTCGAGGCTGCGCCGTTGCAGGTGGTTGGACAGCGTCTCGAAGACCTTCTCGCGCAGAATCTGCTCGTTGCGCTGAAAGAGATAGCCCCCCATCGTGAGCACGGGGGCGCCGACGCACACCAGGGCCACCACCAGGATCCTGGTCTGGAGACTCACTCGGAAGGGGCGACGCGCGATCACCGCGGGATCGGACATCACGACATGATACGCCGGAACGGAGGCCGCACGGGGGAACCTCGTCGTGTCGCGCGCGCATCTGTTCGCGAACTTCGCGGGACAGCCTATGATTCGCGCGCGGTCGATCGAACCGCCAGAGGGATCTTGTGAAGGAGCTGGCCGTGCGGATCTCGGACGTTTCCAAGGCCTACGCCGGCCTCGTGGCGGTCCGGGAGCTGTCGCTGGGCGTGGCGCGCGGCAGCGTCTTCGGGCTGCTGGGACCCAACGGCGCCGGCAAGACGACGACGCTTCGCATGGTGATGGGCATCATCGGTCCCGACTCCGGCGTCATCGAGGTCCTAGGCAGGCCCGCCGGCGGCAGCGCGCGCGACCGCATCGGCTACATGCCCGAGGAGCGCGGACTGTATCCGCGCATGCTGCTCGAGGAGCAGCTGTTGTTCCTTGCCGAGCTCAAGGGCACGCCGCGCCCCGAGGCGGCCCGCCGGCTGCCCGCCTGGCTCGAACGCCTGGGGTTGTCCGGCTGGGGCCGGAGGAAAGTGAACGAGCTGTCGAAAGGGATGCAGCAGAAGGCCCAGTTCATCGCCAGCGTGCTGCACGAGCCCGAAGTGCTGATCCTCGACGAGCCGATGAGCGGCCTCGACCCCGTCGGCGCCAACCTGATGCGCGATGTGCTGCTCGAGCTGTCGCGCCGAGGCAAGACCCTGATCCTCTCCAGCCACCAGATGGAGACGGTCGAGCGCCTGTGCGACTCGATCGCCCTGATCAACCGGGGCGTCAAGCTGCTCGACGGCTCGGTGGCCGATGTGAAGCGCCGGCATGGCCGCAACAGCGTGGTGCTGGCCTTCGAGGGGGACGGCGCCTTCCTGGGCTCGCTGCCCGGCGTGCGCCGCATCAGCGACTCGGGCCGCTACGTGGAGATCCAGCTCACCGAGGGGACGGACCCGCAGGGGCTGTTGCGCGAGGCGGCGGCCCGTTTGCGCGTCAGCCGCTTCGAGCTGGTCGAGCCCAGCCTCCACGACATCTTCATCGAGCGCGTCACCGGCGACGCGGACGGAGCCTCGGCATGAGGCGCCTCGCCGCCGTCGCCCGCCGCGAGTTCCTCGAGCGGGTGCGCAGCAAGGCGTTCCTGTTCGGGACCATCCTCGGCCCGATTCTGCTCGGCGCGCTGATGCTCGTGCCGGGCCTTGTGATGTCCAAGCAGCGCGGCAAAGCGCTGCGCATCGCGGTGCTGGACTCTGCGGGCTCACTCAAGGCGGATCTCGAGCAGGCTCTCGTCCGCCAGAAAGACGACGCGGACGCGCGCTTCGTGTTGCGCCCGGGCGCTGCGACACGGGAGACGCTCGAAGCCGAGGTGCGCGAGGGGCGCCTCGACGGCTACGTCCATCTGCCCTCGGCCACGCTGCAGCAGTCGGTGGCCGAGTACTACGGGCAAAACGTCAGCAACGTGCTGGACCTGCGCCTGATCGATCGCGCGGTAGAGGAGACGCTGATCGCGCGGCGTCTGTCCGGCGCCGGCGTCGAGCCGGGCCGCATCCAGGAGCTGCTCAAGCCCCTCGAGCTCAAGACGATCCGGATCACGAAGCGCGGAGCACGGGAGGACCGTCGCGGCACGTTCCTGTTGTCGGTCACGCTGATGATGATGCTCTACACCACGGTGCTGATGTGGGGCCAGGCGGTGCTGTCCGGCGTGATCGAGGAGAAGGGCAGCCGTGTCGTGGAGGTGATCGTCTCGTCGATCCCGACCAGCCAGCTCTTCGCGGGCAAGCTGCTCGGCGTGGGGGGCGCCGGGCTGACACAGCTCCTGGTGTGGACGCTGTCGCTGGCTCTGCTCGGCTTCTACGCGGCAGGCGCCGGCACGACGGCCGGCCTAGACCTGCCCGAGATCTCGCCCCTGCTGCTCGGGTCGTTCGTGGTGTTCTTCCTGCTGGGCTACTTCCTGTATGCGGCCATGTACGCCGCGATCGGCGCCGCAGTGAACACGATCCAGGAGGCCCAGAACCTGGTCTTCCCGGTGCTGACGCCGCTGGTCGTCGGCGTGATGTTCTTCCCGGCCGTGATCCAGAGCCCGGACAGCAGGCTCTCGACGGCGCTGTCGCTGATCCCGCCGCTGACGCCGCTGCTGATGTTCCTGCGCATCTCGGTCGTCGCGCCGCCCGCCTGGCAGATCGCGCTGTCGATTCTGCTCACGCTCGCGACGATCGCCGGTGTGGTGTGGGTCGCCTCACGCATCTACCGGGTGGGCATCCTCATGTACGGGAAGCGGCCGACATTCCCGGAGATCCTGAGGTGGGTGCGGCATTCGTAGCTGTTGGCACGAACGCCGACCTCACGCGGCGGTTCAACGCGCTTACAATCCCCAGCATGCCGCTCGAGCGCCGCGTCTACCTCATGCGGCACGCCGACGTCAGCTACGTCGACGCGGAGGGTCGGCCGGTCCATCCCGACGCCGTGGCGTTGACGCCGGAGGGGCGGGCCCAGGCGCTGGCGCTGGCCCGGGCGCTAGCGCACGTGCCTATCGACCGAGTCGCCTGTTCCGGTCTCCTGCGCACGCTGGAGACCGCGAAACTCGTGGTTGACGGCCGGGGTCTCGCGATCGAGGTCCGCGAAGCGCTTCAGGAAATCCAGGCCGGCCGCCTCGCGGACCTCGCCCCAGAGAGCTTCGAGGACGCTTTCGTGGGCGCGCTGCACCGGCCGCAGCGGCCGGAAGACCGCTTCCTGGGCGGCGAGACCTGGGGCTCGCTCCAGCAGCGCGTTCGGCCGTGCCTGGCCGAGCTGCTGGCCGCGCCGGGCTGGCGCCACCTGCTGCTCGTGGCGCACGGCGGCGTCAACCGCGTGATCCTGCTGGATGCCCTGGGCAGCGATCTGGCGGGGCTCGGCCGCCTCGAGCAGGATCCGGCGGCGCTCAACATCCTCGACCTGGACGCGGAAGGTCGCGTCCTCGTTCGCCTGCTGAACCACACGCCATACGACGAGACCAAGGCCGCGCTGCGCGAAACGACCATGGAGAAGTTGTTCCGCGAGATCCGCAACCTCGAGCCCTCCTGATGGACTTCGCCAGGCCCGCCGAGCTGCTGGCGCTCCGCGACCGGGTACGGATCAGCCGCGCGGCGGACCGCGCGGTCGCCGCGGGCAGCGCGCTCAAGGTCGGGAGCGCCGAGTGAGGTCCGCTCGGACCTGGCCCGCCCTCGCGGCGGCGCTGACCGGCGCGACGGCCGGCAGCTTCGTAGATCTCCGCAGCCCCCAGCCGACCGCCGAGGTGGCGCGCGGGAGCGAGGAAGCGTTCGGCCGAGGATTCCATCGTCGCCAGATCGCTCAGCCGAGCACCCCCGTCCGCTGGCTGCGTCCCGAGTCGCGCTTCAGGTTCCGCCGGCTGCCACCGGGACCGGCCGGCCTCGAGGTCCGCCTGCGCCAGCACGCAAGCCCGGTCGACGTGACGGCGAACGGCCGGTTGCTGGGCCGGATCGAGCCCGGCACGACCGCGGCGCGCTACGAGCTCGGCGAGTTCGCCGGAGGCGAGCTCGAGGTGAGCCTCAGCACCGAAGGCACGCGGCAACGGGGTGGCCGCGTGCTCGGAGCGCGGCTCGAGCGCGTGCGGGTCAAGCACTGCCCGCCGAGGCTGCCAAGCCTGCGCGTCGTGCTGGCGTTCGCCGCGCTCGGCTCGGCGACCGCTTGGGCGGCCACGGCGGCGGGCGTGGCCCCGCTGGCCGCGGCGACGGCCGGCTCGGCGATGCCGATCCTGGCGGCGCTCGCGCTCCTACCGTGTGGCCTGCTGCGCTCGCCCTACGCCGAGCGGCTCGGCCTCGAGCTGTTGGCAGGCCTGTTGCTCGCCGTGGCTTTCGCACGAGCGTGCGCGACGCTTTCTCCAGGCGCCGGTCCCTGGGCCTTCGCAGCGCTGCTCTCGGCTCTGCTCGTTCAAGGAGTCGCCGCCACCTCGCCGATGTTGGTGACGAGCGACGCCGCCTTCCACGCGAACAACGTGATGCGGGTCGCCTCCGGAGAGATCCTGCTGACGAGCGGGACGCCCCACGACCCGCCCTTCCGCGTCCCGTACGGCTCCTTCTTCTATGCGCTGCTCGTCCCATTCCAACGAGCGGGACTCGACACTCTGCCGCTCGTGAGGTGGGGTGCGGCAGTCTCGGGCGTGCTGGCTTCGGCGCTGCTGTTCCTCTGGCTCGCGCGCGAATCGGCCCGGCTCGCCGGTCTGGCAGTGGTCGTGCTGCAGCTCCTGCCGGAGACCTTTCGTTACTACTCGAGCGGCGCGCTCTCGACCGTAGTCGGCCAATCCTTGACCGAGGTGTTCTTCGCGTGGTGGGCGGGAACTGCGCCCGGCGGCGTCGCCGCGGGCGCCGCCGTGCTCGCCGCCGGGGGCCTCACGCACCTCTCGGCGTTGATCGTGCTGACGCTGCTGGGCGCGGCGCTGCTCCCCGCGTCGCGCAGCGCTCCCCCGGACCGGCTGCGGGCCCGGGCGTTCGCCCTGGGTCTCGCGGCCGCGGCGCTTTACTACGTCCACTACCTCGACCTGATCGTGGGGCAGCTGCCTCGGCTGCTGGAGGGCGGCGCCCAGGGGACGGGCATCGCCGGCCCGCCCCTCTGGCGTGCATTCGTCGTGCAAGGACAGGACGTCTTCGCGGGCTGGGGCGCGCCAGCGCTGCTGCTGGCCTGGTTGGGGCGGCCGCGGCCGGCCCAAGGCAGCCTCGACCGCGCGCTCGCGGCGTTCTGGACGGCCGGCGTCGTGCTGTTCGCGATCGCCGTCTTGACACCGCTCGAAGTGCGCTACGTGCACGCGCTCACGTTGCCCGTCGCGGTCGCCAGCGCCCACGGCCTGCTGGCGCTCTGGGCGCGGGGACGGCTCGGCGCGGCCGCGGCCGGCCTGCTGTTGGGTCTCCAGGGCTGGCTGGCCTTCGACTTTATCGCGTACGCCCTGCTCGAACGCTATCGTCCGTGAAGGGTCTCCGACCCTCTACTACGTACCCAGGTAGCCAAGCGCCTTCAGCTGCTCGATCTGCTCCGGCGTGAGGCGCACGCCAGGCCCCGCTGCGCCACGCCCCCGCGTCTCCCGCCACCGCGCCAGCGCGCGCTGGCGGATCGTCTCGGCCAACTCCGGCGCGGGCGGCGAGCTCCTCCGCTCCGCAGGGTCCGCCCGAAGGTCGTACCACTCCTCGCCGCGGATCCGGTCCTGCTCGGGGTCGAGGGACAGGATGAGCTTCACGCGCCCCTGGCCGCCGCGCAGGAACAGCTTGCGCGCGCCACCCTTCGCGTGACCCTTGTCGCCGAAGGCCTCGCGCTCGCCCACCGGCTGCAACAGGCTCCGGCCCTGGGCGTGTGACGGTCGTGGCAGCCCCGCCCAGGCCAGGATCGTCGGCGCGACGTCCAGCAGGCTCGCTTGGCCGGCCTCGCGACGCGGCGCGACCCCGGGACCGTGGACGATCAGCGGGATGCGCACGATCTCCTCGTAGAGCGTACGACCATGGGTCCAGGAGCCGTGGTCGAGGAACTCCTCGCCGTGGTCCGACGTCACCAACACGAGCGTCGAACGCTCGAGGCCGCGCGCGCGAATGTGGTCCAGGACGCGCCCGATCTGGTCGTCGACGAAGCGGATCTCGCCGTCGTACAGGGAGCGCAGGTGCTCGAGGTAGTCGGGGGGCATCCTGGCGGAGGTGCGCCGGTGGAAGTGCGTCAGCAGGCCCTGGAGCGGCCCGGCGTAGCGGCTCGGAAACAGGACGCGCGTCGCAGGCGGCGGGCTGTAGTGCGCGTGGGGGTCGTAGAAGTGCAGGAACAGGAAGAACGGGCGGTCGCCCACCTGGTCGAGCAGCAGCGTCGCGCGCCCGGCCACGTCGTCGGCCCGGCGGTCTTCGACGAAGTCGAAGCGCTCGAAGCCCTCGTCGAAGCCATACGCCGGGGCCACGTAGATGTGGCTGGTGACCGCGCGCGTCGCGTAGCCCTGGTCCCGTAGCAGCGAGGCGAGCGTTGGCACGCGGCGGTTGAAGCCGTGGTCGGCGTCGAGACCGCCGTGCGCGCCGGGATCGACCGAGGTCAGCATCGAGAGGTGGGCAGGAAGCGTCCAGGAGGACGTGCTGACCGCGTCTTCACACAGCACGCCCTGACGAGCCAGCGCATCGAGCCGTGGCGTCGTTGGACGCGGGTAGCCGTAGGCGCTCACGTGGTCGCGGCGTAGGGTGTCGATCGAGATCAGCACGACGCCTTTCGCGCGCCCGTAGTCGTCGAGGTCGTGGAGCGTGGGCTCGGCCACGCCGAGCAGCGCGCCCGGCGGGCGGGCGACGCGGCGTCCCGCCCCGCCCTGCGGCCTCACGTCGAACTCCAGCGTCGTCTCCGGACCGCCGGCCTCGAGCGGCAGGCTGAAGTCGGCGAAGGCTCCCGCCTCGCGGGCGGAAAACGAGCGGCGGAACAAAAGGCGGCGGTCGGCCTTGACCGTCAGGCGGAAACCAGGCGCGGACCCCTCCGCGTCCAGCTTCGCCACGCCCGCGCCGAACGTCAGCAGTGGACGGGGGGGCAGGCGCAGGCGGTAGCTCGCCGGCTCGACCAGCGCGGGGCGCGTTTCGCCGCCCGCAGTCAGACGCTGCGCCCCAGCCAGACGGCCCTCGACGGTCGGGCGCTCGAGCAGCGCCTGGGGCCCGCGCGGGGGCGGCTCGCGCCGACAGCCGGGAGCCAGGCTCCCGACCAGCGCCGCAGCCAGGGCGAAACTGTTCCGCGCTCGCGCTTTCGGCGGGAGCTCAGCTGCCAAGGTAGCCCAGCGCCCGGAGGCGTTCGACCTGCTCGGGGGTCAGCTCCACCTGCGGCGCCGCCCCCGCTTGCGCACGCCCCTCGCGCCAGCGTGCGAGCGCGCGCTGGCGCAGCGCCGACGCTTCCGCGGCCGGGGGCGGCGTCGCCTTCCGCTCGTCCGGATCGCTCGCGAGCTCGTACCATTCCTCGCGGCGCGGCTCGCCGCTCTCCCGGTCGAGCGAGAGGATCAGCTTCGAGCCCCCTGCGCCCCCGCGTAGGAACAACTTCGAGCTATCGTCCTTGGTGTGGTTGGTCTCGCCATACGCTTCGCGGCGGGCCAGCGGCTGCAACAAGCTGCGGCCCTGGGCGCCGGCGGGAACGGCGAGGCCCGCCCAGGCCAGAATCGTGGGCGCGACGTCGAGCAGGCTCGCCTGGGCGCTCTCGCGACGCGGGTTCACACCGGGCCCGTGGACCAGGAGCGGGATCCGGACCAGCTCCTCGTAGAGCGTCTTTTCGTGCGCCCAGGCGCCGTGGTCGAGGAACTCCTCGCCGTGGTCCGAGGTCGCCACCAGCAGGGTGCTGCGGTCCAGGCCGCGGTTGCGCAGGTGGTCGAGCAGGCGTCCGATCTGGTCGTCGACGAAGCGGATCTCGCCGTCGTAGAGCGAGAGCAGATGGTCGAGGTAACCCGGCGGCAGCGTCTCGCGCGTGAAGCTCTTGAAGTGCCCCCAGATCCCCGAAAGCGGCCCGCTGTAGGCGCTCGGAAACAGCGCCCGGGTCTGGGGCGGCGGGCTGAAGTGGGCGTGCGGATCGTAGAAGTGCAGGAACAGGAAGAACGGCCGGTCGCCCACCTGGTCGATCGCGCCGATCGCGCGCTCGGCCACGTCGTCGGCCTTGCGGTCGTAGCGGAAGTCGAGCCGCTCGAAACCGTCGTCGACCCCGTACGCCGACGAGACGTACAGGTGGCTGGTGATCGCCCGCGTGGCATGGCCGGCCTGGCGAAAGAGCGCAGCCAGGGTGGGCACGCGGTGGTTGAAGCCGTGGTCGACGTCCACGCCGCCGTGGCGCCCCGGGTCCGTAGACGTCAGCATCGACAGGTGGGCAGGCAGCGTCCACGACGCGGTGCTCACCGCGTCCTCGCACAGGATGCCGCTGCGCGCCAGGGCGTCCAGCCGCGGCGTCGTCGGTCGCCGGTAGCCGTATGCGCCCACGTGGTCGCGCCGTAGTGTGTCGATCGAGATGAGGATCACGCCGCGGGCGCGCCCGTAGTCGTCCAGGTCGTGGAGCGTCGGCTCGGCGACGCCGGCGAGCGTCGCGTCGCCGCCGCGCTGTGGGCGTCCCGCCGCGTCGGTGCGCCGCAGCTCGAAGCCGAGCGTGGCTTCGGGCCCGATGTCGTCCAGCGGCAGGCTCACGTCGACGAAACCCTGGGCGCGGCGAGCGCTCAGGGACTTGCGCAGCAGCGGCCGCCCATCCGCCTTGACCGTCAAGCGGATCCCACCCTCGATCGGCTGCTGCCCCGTAGGGGCGATGCACAGTCCCAGGGTGAGCAGCCCCCGGCGCGGCAGGCGGACGCGGAAGCTCGCCGGCTCGAGCAGCACCGGTCGCGTCACACCACCAATCGTGAGGCTGCCGACGCGGGCGGGCCGCCCCGAGACCGTCGGCGCTTCGAGCAGGCGCCTGGGACCAGTCGGATCCGACCGGCATGCCGAGCCGAGAAGCGCCAGCCCAACGAGTAGCGAGCGGGCGGCTCCCAGGCGAAGCACCCCGCTCGCCGCGCTGTCTGCGGTGTTCCTTGCCCCGCCTCCGCGGCTTCTGGTACGCTTCTGCCACCCGAAGGACATCGCAGCGCGCCGTCGGGCGCGCGCGAGGAGGTCATGGAAGGCAAGGTCCTGACAGCCCGCTGCGTGAACTGCCGTTCCGAGATCACGGTCCCGGAACGCTACGCGCATGGCGACCACATCAAGTGCGGGACGTGCGGGACCCAGCACAAGGTGCTGCGCGGCGACGTCCTGCGGCTCGTGATCGCCGACGTGACGCCGCTGCGCGAGGCGCTGAGCGACAACCAGCGGCTGATCGAGCGCCTGGAGGACGAGCTGCGCGGCGCGCGGCGCAGCGTGGGTATCGGCGGCAACGGCATCGGGATCGGCGTCGCCTACGCGCTCTGGCAGGTGGCGCTCCAGGAGCAGGCGCTGGACACGGCGCTGCTGGTGCGGGCCGTGATGGTGGCCGTGCTCAGCGGAGCCGTGCTCGAGTTGCTCAATCTGCTGTTCCTCTCCAAGCGCCAGCGGATTCGCCGCCTCAGCGCGGAGATCGACGAGGCGCGCGCCGACGGCCGCCAGCTCCAACAGAAGATCCGCGAAGCGACCCGGGTCTGAGCCTGGCGACCTGAGCCTGGCGTGGTCGAGCCTCAGGGCGAGCTGCCTACTCGATCTGGCCCGAGTCGAGCAGCGTGAGGACGGCCCGGTAGAGGAAATAGGCACAGCGAGGGATGTCGCGCTGCAGGTCGTTGAGGCTCGCGCCTTTCTTGAGCCGCGCCCAGACGGCCACCCCTAGCTCCACGCTGTCGCCTTCGTCCCACTGCAGCTGGGGCGCCTTCTGGCGAAACACGCGGTCGGGGTCCGGCAGGCGCGCCTGCAGCAGAGGGAGCTCGTCTTGGAGCCGCACCGACTCCATCAGCAGCGAGATCGCCGGCATCGTGATGTCGACCTGGATCTCCTCCTCGCGGAAGTTGCGGCCGGTGAACGAAAACTCCCCCTCGAGCGGCGACTGGAAGAGCTGGAACACCGCGTCGTCGCCGGTCAGGTGTTTGACCTTGGCACGGCTGATGTTGCCCTTGAAGAACACGATCTCGGCGATCTTGGTCTTGCCCCCGTCCTGGGTGACGTTCAGGAACCCGCTCTGGTGGGAGCCGATCAGCGTTTGGATCACCGTGGCCAGGTCGAAGAACTTTAGGTTGCCCTGCAGCTGCTTCGTGGTCGCGCGCGGCACCTTGAGGGTAGTGGCCTCCAGTCGCTTCGCGAGCACCAGGCACAGGTTGCGCGAGAACGCAGGCAACGTGGCCATCAGGTCGTGGAAGACCGCCTGGTCCAGCGTGAACAGCTCCGCGTGCTCGGGCGAGCGCGCGGTGGCCGAGCGTGGCGACCCGGTGAGCAACGCGAGCTCGCCCAGGATTTCGCCCACGCCGAGGTAGGCCACGGGGACCGGGTCGCCGCCATCCGCCTGTGTGGCGAGCACCTCGAGCACGCCGCGCTTGACGATGTACATCCGGTCTCCGCGGTCACCCTGGCCAAACACCACGTCGCCGGGACCGAACTCCATGAGCTGCCCCTGGGCGAGCACTGCCTTCAATACTTCGTCGGGCTGGTTCTCGAAGAGATCGGAGACCTTGAGGAAGGCGGGATCGATGGAGGCAGCCATGTAGAATCCGAACCGGGATTATACGCCGGGGTCGTCAGGGAAACCTGTGCTAAGATGTGCCACCTTTAGAGCCCAGCGGACGCGACCGAAGGCCCGGACCTTAGCCGCAAAGCTCTGATTGAGCTGGTTTATCCTCGCAATCCCGAGTGACGGAGCCTGAGAGCCATGAGGCTGTCCACGCTCGACCCCGTTGCGCCGGCCGGGGTCCTGCGGTCACCAGCAGGCGAGGTCGACATGAGCGCTGGAAGTCTTCCGGAAGACCCCGAAGGCCCTCTAGGACCGAGGCGGGCCTCTGCGGGAGGTGCCCGATGATTGAGCGGGAAGCCGCGATCAAGATCTACAACGAGACCCTCGGGGCCAAAGGGGCCAAGGGTCGCCTCGTCCGCGTGGCCGAGGAAGGCTTTTACGAGGTCACGCTCGAGTCTGGGGGCCGGAACTACACGGCGCTGCTGCCGATCGCGTCCACCGTGATCCTGGCAGCCGAGCCCGCGGAGGAAGTGGCCCCCATCGAGGTCGAGCGCTGATGACCCGCGTCCTGAGGCTGGTCCACGTCGGGCTCGGCCCCATCGGCCAGGGCATCGCGAGGATGGCGCTCGAGACCGAGGGGCTCAAGGTCGTGGGCGCCGCCGATCTCGCTCCGGACAAGGCCGGCAAGGACCTGGGCGTGGTCTTGGGTCTGCCCAGGAAGCTGCGGATCAAGGTCGAGGGGGACCTCGCGCGGTTGCTGCGGCGCACGAAGGCGGACGTCGCGGTGCTCAGCACGTCCTCGTCGCTCAAGGTCGTGAAGCCGCAGGCCGCCGCGCTGCTGCAGAAGGGTGTCAACGTCGTGTCGACCTGCGAGGAGCTGGCCTTCCCTGCCCCTTCCAACCAGTCGGCATTCAAGGACCTCGACCGCCTCGCCCGAGCCAAGAAGGTCTCGCTGCTGGGGACCGGGGTGAACCCGGGCTACGCCATGGACGCACTGGCGCTCATGCTCACCGCCCCCTGCGCGCGGGTTGCGCGGGTCTCGGTCACGCGCGTGGTCGACGCGGCGACCCGGCGGCTGCCGCTGCAGCGCAAAGTCGGGGCCGGGCTCAACCTCAACCAGTTTCGGCGCGCGATGACCGAAGGCACCGTGCGCCACGTGGGGCTGCGGGAGTCGGTGCACATGATCGCCTCGGCTCTCGGCTTCAAGCTGGACAAGCTGGAGGAGACGCTCGACGCCGCAATCGCGCCGCGGGACCTGGACACCGAGTATCTGCGGATCCCCGCGGGCGCCGTGGCCGGGATCAAACAGGACGCGCGCGGTTACAGCAAGGGCAGTCTGGTGATCAGCCTGGACCTGCAGATGTACGTCGGGGCCGAGTCGCCGCGTGATCACGTGCTGATCGACGGCGCCCCGCCCATCGACATGACGATCG
>Ga0214473_10008149_pt1 | contig 12412 bp, 11 predicted proteins | sample RVTome_7_FD_203509 | JGI IMG/M metagenome (GOLD analysis project Ga0214473, IMG submission 203509) | Soil microbial communities from uranium-contaminated site in the Upper Colorado River Basin, Wyoming, United States - RVT98D197 | ecosystem: Environmental > Terrestrial > Soil > Contaminated >... | reverse complement strand
TGGCTGCACCGCATCCATCTCCGGGAGCTCGCAATGACGGACCACACGGCCCGCCGCACCGCCCGCCGCACCCACGGCTTCACCGAATCGGTGATCCGTGACATGACCCGCGTGGCGCGGGAGACCGGCGCCATCAACCTGGCCCAGGGGTTTCCCGACTTCCCCGCGCCGGACGTACTCAAGGAGGCGGCGTGCCGGGCCATAGCCGATGACGTGAACCAGTACGCCGTCACGTGGGGCTCACCGCGTCTGCGCACCGCCCTGGCGGCCAAGTACGCCAGCCGCTACGGCATGCGGGTGGATGAGGCGCGCGAGATCACGGTGACGTGCGGCGCCACGGAGGCCATGGCGGCGGTGGTCCTGGCGCTGATCGACCCGGGTGAGGAGATCCTCATCTTCGAACCCTTCTACGAGAACTACGGGCCCGACGCCATCCTGTGTGACGCCAGGCCCGTCTTCGTTCCGCTGGCGCCGGACGGCTCGCTGGATCTGGACCGCCTGCGCGCCGCCGTGGGCCCGCGCACGCGGGCCATCATCCTGAATTCCCCCAACAACCCCACCGGCCACGTGCTCCGCACCGGCGAACTCGAAGCCGTGGCCAGGTTGTGCGTGGAGCACGACCTGCTGGCCATCACCGACGAGATCTACGAGCACATCCTATACGAGGGCGCACACATTCCGCTGGCCACGATCCCGGGGATGCGGCAACGCACGATCACCGTGAGCGGGTTCTCCAAGACGTTCAGCGTGACCGGCTGGCGCGTGGGCACCATCGTGGCACCGGCGGATCTCACGGCCGCCATCCGCAAGGTGCACGATTTCCTCACCGTGGGTGCGCCCGCGCCCCTCCAGGAGGCGTGTGCCGCCGGCCTGGAACTGCTGGGAGACGACTACTACGAGGGTCTAGCCAGGGAGTACCAGGAGCGACGCGACGCGCTCGTGCCAGCGCTGCAGGCGGCGGGCTTTCGCTGTGTGGCGCCCCAGGGAGCCTATTACGTGTTGGCGGACTTCTCCGACCTCTCGGAGCGCGACGACGTGAACTATGCCACGTGGCTGGCGGGGGGCGGATCGGAGGGTGAGGATAGCGGTCCGGGGGTGGCGGCGGTGCCGGGCTCCAGCTTCCACCACGAACCGGGGCGGGGCAGCAGCCTGGTGCGCTTCGCGTTCTGCAAGCGCGTGGAGACCCTGCGCGCCGCCGGCGAACGACTGATGGCCGTGGCCCGGGAGGCCTGAGACCCGCTACGCCTCCGGCAGCTCCACCACGAACTCGGCACCGTGACCGGGCTGGCTCTCCACACGCACCCCGCCGCGCATGGCCTCCGCGAAGCGTCGCACGATGGCCAGGCCCAGACCCGTTCCTCCCACGCTGCGCGTGAGCCCGCCCTCGGCCTGGTAGAACTCGTCGAAGATCCGCTCCTGCTGGTCGGGCTCGATGCCGGGACCGGTGTCCTTGACGCACAGCTCCACCATCCCGCTGCCGTTCTTGGACCATTTGACCTGCACGCCACCCTGCTCGGTGAACTTCACGGCGTTGGAGAGCAGATTCACCACGATCTGCATGAGCCGCGTGCGATCCGCCACGGCGGTGATGCCGGTGGCGCTGGGGCGCATGGTAAGCTCCAGCCCCTTGGATTCCGCCAGGGGCGCCACCTGATCCACAGCTTGCTCCACCACCTCTTTCAGCACCACCGGTTCCAGCTGCAGATCGAGCTGTCCTGAAGCCACCTTGGCCAGGTCCAGGATCTCGTTGATGAGACGGAGCAGGTGGCGCGACGTCTCGGAGAGCCGCTTGAGCATGTGGCGCTGGTCTTCGTTGACGGGCCCCTTCACCTCGAGATCGAGGAGGTCCGTGTAGCCCATGATGGCGTTCACCGGTGTGCGCAGTTCGTGACTCATGATGGCAAGGAACTGATCCTTGGCCGCCGTGGCCTCACGGAGCCTGCTGTTGACCTCCTCCAGCAGCGCCGCCTGCTTGCGCAGCTCCTGGTTGGTGTGGCGCAGCATGCCCGCGTACTGCTGTTCGTCAGTAACGTCGCGCACCACCATGGCCGCGCCCGATGGACCGCTGCCGTCCGATTCGATGGGCGCCGCGGTGGCGTAGAGCACCCGTTCGTGGCCGTACGGGGAGCCCACCCGGAGGGTAAAGCGGTGCACGCGCTCGCCCCGGAGCGCACGGGCGATCGGTGACTCCGCGGGCGGCAGCGGCCGGCCGTCGGCGCCGGAGATCTCCAGTTCATTCAGCCACTCGCTCACCTCCCGATGGTCCGGCTCCCCTCCGAGCAGCTCACGCGCCGTCTCGTTGTAGCGCTCGACCCGCCCACTGGCATCCGCCAGCACCACGCCATCCGCCATCTGATCCAACACGGCGCCGAAGCGGCTGGCCTCCCAGGTGGCGCGCGCGCTGACCGCCTCAAGGGAGGCATAGAGGTCGGCGGCCCGCAGGAACGCGGATGCCTGCGCCGCCAGCGCCCGCGCGAACGCCACGTCGTTGCTGCTGAATCGATGCCCTGGACGGTAGACCTCCCAGAGCGCCACGCCCATCAGGTGACCCGCCACCTTGAGCGGAATGCTCACCCAGCCCGTGGCGCCACGCACCCCGTGCGCGGAACTGGTCACCTGGGAGGGTGTGGCCGCGTCCTCGACCACGTGCGGCTCGCCCGTGGCCACCGCCTCGGCCAGGGGCGGCAGCATGGCGGCCGGCACGTGCACCTCCCGGATGTCCTCCTTGCGCAGGTGCTCCAGCTGCGGACCCAGGTCCCGCAGGATGAGCCGCTTCCGGCCGACCAGCGCCTCACCTTCGTCGTCGAAGGTGTAGATGGAGGCCGTGTCCGCGTCGAGCGCCTCCGCCACGGTACCCAGGAGGAAGTCCATCACGTGTTCGGGGTCCAGCGAGGTGGACAGCCCCTGCGCTGCGTCATGGGCGGCCTCGAGCTGGGCGGACAGCGCGCGTGCCTCACGGGCGGCTCGCCGCGCCTCTTGCTCCGCCTCCTCACGGCGCCGGATCTCGTCCTGTTGGAACCGCACGGTGCGGCGCAGGATGACCAGGACGGAGAAGAGCGCCAGCGCCAGGGCCATGCCGGTGATCCAGGTGGCTACGCGCGCGCGTCCCAGCAGGGTGCCGTCCGGGGGCACGTAGGCCAGCCGTACGATCCAGTGACCGTCCGCCACGCGCACCGTGCGCTCCACCTGGGGCCAGCCTCCGGGGATGGGGATGTTGCTCACCTGCTCCCCGGCGGGTCCGTAGAGCGCGTAGTAGCTGTTGCGGAGCGAATCACTCTCGAGCGAGTTGAGCGCCGCCGAGAAGACGGCGGGGGGCGCGATTTCGGCGGCCAGCACCCCGATCACCGCGCTGTCCGCGCCGCGCACGATGGGATCGAAATAGACCACCCGGCGCAGGCCCGCGCGTTCTATGAGCACGGTGGCGGCTGGCCGCTTCGTGGTGAGTGCCCGCAGGAAGGGGTAGCGCACCACGGTATCGGCGGCCGGATCGAAGCCCGGGCGGCCGAGCAGGGCGTTGGGGCCGGCGTTCGTCTTGCCATCGACACCCACCTCGGAGATGGCGTCGAGGCCGGTCAGATCACCCGTGACACTGTCCACCGCGGCCGAGAAGGTGGCCTCGGAGACCGAATCCTCCACCGGTGTGAAGCGCAGCTTGGGTGCGGTGAGTGAGCCAATCCGCTCCGCCATCACGTTGCCGATGGCGTCCGCGATCGTGGAGGCCCCGGCTTCCGCCCTGGCTTCCGCGCGTTCGGCTGCCGCCACCTGCCCCTGCCGCCATTGGCGATCGATGAGGTATGTGGCGATCAAGACCAGCAGGAGCACGAGCCAGGGCAGAGCCCGGCCGCGCCTACCGACGATCCAACTCGACATCGGCTCCGGGAAGATGTGGGAAGGAGGTGTTCTCACCTCCGCAGGCGTTGCGAGAACAGCATGATCCGTACCCTTTACGATACAGCCGATCTGGAGCGGACGTACACAACCAGCAGAAAAACCAGCGCCAGGGCCTCGGCAGCCACGACCGGAAGGTCGGGCGGCACCGCCGGATGACCCCGGATCCAACGGCTCACCGCGAGCAGGACGAGCGCCATGGCCAGGCCCGCCAGGGGCGCACGCGGGCCGCCGGGAGCGCCCACCGCTGCGCGCGCCAGCCAGCGCATGAGAGCAAGGACCAGGGTCATCGACGTGACCACGGCAGCGGCCAGATGGAGCCCCGAGGCCGTGTTCCAGAACGCCGCGACACCGGACCCGAGGCCCACGGCGTCCATGAGGAGGGCAATCCCCGCGCACGCGGCGGACGCACCGGTGAGTCGGCCGGAAACCGGAGTCGGGAGGGTCTCTGACATGCCCCGCAGGATGGGGCCTCGTAGCCCGGCTCGCTACTACTTGCTTGCGCTGCCCCCCGCCACGGAGGCAATTTGTCGGCTGACAGGCCGATGCCGGCACCGTCGACTCCCCGCGACGGGCCATCTCTAAGAGGAGAATCCACATGAGACGACCCGTCCTCGTGCTGCTCACGGCGCTGGCGGCTGTGCCCACCGCGGCTGCCGCCCAGTTTCCCGTGCTGCAGGCCGAAGCGCCCTGGGGACCCCGCCTGCGCGTGACGCCCTACGCCGGAGTGGCCCCTGGCGTCACCCGCACCGAGGAGCGGGTGGGCATCCACAACACCACCGCCGCCGTGACCTTCGACGAGGTGGACGTATCCCTCGGATCCGGAGTGGCCACCGGGCTGTCCGTCGAGGGACGCGTCTGGGAACGCTTCAGCCTCATCGGCTCGGCGCTCTGGGTGCGGCGCGGAGACACCCGTGAGTACTCGCTAGCGGAGGGTGAGTTCTCGGAGTTCCATGGCAGCAACATGTACATCGTTAAGGCCGGTGTGGCCATGCGCCTGCGGGAGCAGGAGGAGGAGCTCCAGTTCCGCACGGTATCGGCCGCGGTGTTCGTGGCTCCCGCCGTGGTGGTGGACGATCCGCGCGACCACGTGTTCTCCGTGGAACAGGATCGCATGACGCTGTTCGGCTTGAACTTCGGCGTGGATGCCGAGGTGCCGCTCTCCGACCGCCGCTTCGCCGTGCAGCTCGGGCTGGAGGATTTCGTGCTCTGGTGGGACGATGACATCCTCAGTCAACGGGCGGACGATATCAACCAGCTCCGTGGGCGTCCCGTGACCAGTTTCGTGGAGGCGGAAACCAGCCACATGTGGCTCATCCGGCTGGGCATGAGCTTCCGTTTCATGTAGCGTTGGGCCGCTCCATCCGCCCATGGAACGGATCGTCATCGGCGTGGCGGGCGGCAGTGGATCCGGCAAGACCACGGTGGTGCGCGGCATCGTGGATGCCCTCGGCGCGAATGCGGTCACGGTCCTGCACCATGACGCGTATTACAAAGACGCGGGGCACCTGCCGTCCGAGGCGCGGGCCGACATCAACTTCGACCACCCCGACGCGCTGGAGACCACGCTCCTGGTGCGGCACCTGGACGCGCTGCTCGGTGGTCAGGACGTCGAGGTACCGATCTACGACTTTGCCAACCACACCCGCACGCCCACCACCCGACGGGCCTGCGCGCGCAAGGTGATCATCCTGGACGGGCTGCTCATCCTCTGGGATGCCGAGCTGCGCCGCCGCATGGACATCAAGGTCTTCGTGGACGCCGACGCGGATCTGCGCTTGATGCGGCGGCTGCGGCGCGACATGGCGGAACGGGGCCGCACCGCCGAGTCGGTCATGGAGCAGTACGCGCGCACGGTCCGCCCCATGCACCTGGAGTTCGTGGAGCCGAGCAAGCGTTGGGCGGACGTGATCCTGCCCGGCGGGAGGCACAACCGGGTGGCGGTGGACATGCTGGTGACCAAGGTGCGGACGATCCTGGAGGGCGCCTGAAGTCAGCTCACCCCACCGGTTCGAGGCACTCCGGCACATCGTTGGCGGGCGCGTTCACCAGCGTGGACACCTCGTAGGCCGTGAGCTCCGCGCCCTCGTCCCGCGCCAGCAGGTCATCCAGCGCCGCGGCGGCGTCCGTCTCCGGATCCAACCAGCGCGCCCGCGCCAGCGGCGGCACGATGAGCGGCATGCGGTCATGGATCGGCCGCACGAACGGACCGGCCGCCGTGGTCAGAATGGTGAAGGTGTCCAGGTGGGGCTGACCCTCTGGAGCCCACCGCTCCCATAACCCCGCAAACGCCATCGGGGTGCTGTCACGGCGCGTGATGCGCATCGGGGTCTTGCCGTCCGGCCCGCGGCGCCACTCGTAGAAGCCGTCGGCCACGACCAGGCAGCGCCGCCGCTTGAACGCGGCGCGGAACGCCGGCTTGACGGCCGCGGTTTCCGCGCGGGCGTTGATCATCCGATTGCCCACCGATGGATCCCGGGCCCAGGAGGGGACGAGTCCCCAGCGCAGTTCCGCGATTGCCGGACCGCCGTCTCCCAACGCCACCACCGGCGCCCGCTGCGTGGGGGCCACGTTGTAGCGGGGCCGCCAGGGGAACGGGATGTCCCGCAGATCGAAGGCGTCGCGGACGGCCTCCTCACCGGCCACGATGGTGTAGCGTCCACACATGCCGCCAAGGTAAGGCCGGCCCGTCGGCTGGTGCCAGCCTGCGCCTTACTCCCGCCAGGCCTCCCGCCAGGCCTCCCGCGAGGCCTCCCGCTACGCCACCCGCTGCGGAGCATGCCGCGCTCCCGCCACACCGGCTTGCCACTGCAGGCGCCGCCGTTCAGCTTGCGTGGCCGGACCAGGATGCATGAGGACCCAGCAGCAATGGAACTGCATGGCGGCCTGGGAAAAGGTACTGACGCGGCTGGCCGCCGCGGCCCGACCCGGGCTACGGCAGGCGCGGCGGCAGGTCACCCGCACGCTGGGGATCCAGCCGGGGGATCACCACATCGTGGCCTATCGCGGGTGGGGCGGTGCGGCCGGTCTCTTCGTCCAGGGTCGCGTGCTGCGGGGTCGGCCCCTGCCCGAGGCGGACGCCGCGGACCCCTGGTGGCAGAACGCGTGGAGCGCGTACCGGCGTATCGAGAGTGACCAGGTGCCGGGCGCGCGCGTACGCCTCAGCGCGGGCGGCACCGAGCAGCAGGCTGTCTCGGACCAGGAGGGCTATTTCCGCGCCTGGCTCCTGCCCGCCGCGGCGCTACCGGCGGACCGGCGCTGGCACGAGGTGACGGTGGAGCTGGTGGAGCCGCGACCCGCAGGCAAGCCGCCGCCACGCACCGTGGCCCATGTGCTGACCCCCGCCGCCGCGGCCAGATTCGGCGTGATCTCGGACATCGACGACACGGTGGTGCGCACCGATGCCACCAGCTTCCTCCGCATGGCCCGCCTCGTGGTGTTCGGCAACGCCCGCACGCGCATTCCCTTCCACGGCGTGTCCGCATTCTATCGGGCACTGCACACCGGGCCGCCGGGTGGCGGGCCCAACCCGATCTTCTATGTCTCCAGCGGGCCGTGGAACTTCTACGAGCTGCTGGTGGATTTCATGGAGCACCAGGACATCCCCCTGGGGCCGATCCTGCTGCGCGACTGGGGCTGGACGGGGGAGCGCTCCATGCCCACCCGGCATCGCGTGCACAAGCTCGAAGCCATCCGCCACATTCTGGACAGCTACCCCGCCCTGCCGTTCATCCTGATCGGTGACAGCGGCCAGGAGGATCCCGAGATCTATCAGGAGATCGTGAGCGCCTACCCGGACCGGATCATGGCCGTCTATATACGCGACGTGCGCGGTACCGGGCCGCGCCGCACGGAGATCGGCGCCCTGCGGGAGGAAGTGCGACGCGCGGGCAGCGACCTGGTGCTGGCGCGTGACACCGTAGCCGCGGCGCGGCACGCGGCGCAGGCGGGCTGGATCGATGCGGCGGCGCTGCCCGCGATCGAGGCGGACACGGCCAGCGACGAGGTGGCGGATCGCGAGGAGACGGAAGAGGAGCCTGGCGGCTGACGGGCATCGTCGCCCGGAAAGAACATGCGCGGAATTCCTGGTGGGGAGGGTGACGCTCGCTACCCGCCCTCAGGAGAGCATGGCGTCCAGGTTGTACTGCATGTAGGCCACCAGATCGTGGGCCAGGGCCGCGGCGTCGGGAAACTCACCGTCACCCCACTCGTACCCCATCTCCAGATCCACATGGAAGCGCTCGCGCACGGCGCCCGGACCTTCTGGATGGGGGCCCTGCCAGCGCGTCAGCTCGCCGTAGTTGGCGGAGATGTAGAGCTCCACGCCGGCGTGCTGCTGGCCGTCTCTGAGGCGCGTCCGGAAGCCGGCCGTGGGATGCACGAGCGTCTCGGCTCCGCTCACGCGCCCGACCACATCCACGGAAAGCCCCATATGCGTGCTGGTAAGCGCGCGAAAAGCGTTCTCGAGCGCCGTGACTCGCCGCGCAGTTGGATCCTTTCGCACCCTGGCCTCCGTCCCCATATGCCCCCTCCCCGTTGATTGTGTTTGTATACAAGATGTCCGCGCTGGCCGTCCGGGGGCAAGCATCTTCCGCGCCGGCCCCTGGCGCGACGGGGGAGGGCACGGTCCAAGATACGGCGCCGCCCCCGATGGGGACGGCGCCGTATCGCCCGGGATAGGGCCGCCTACCGACCGGCCGCGGCCGGGCCGTGATAGATCCCGTTGAAGAGGAACTTGAAGGTCCCGTGGGGCTGGGCCCGGAAGGCGATCTCGGGCCCGAAGAGGTACAGCTGCCCCTGACCCACCGCAGCCTGGAGCGCGGCCACGCCGCCTTCCAGCCGCTCCTGCCCCCACGCCCAGCCGCTGCGCAGTGGCGTGGCGCTGTCATACCAGGCAATGGGCTGGACGCCGGCGGTGCGGGCCACGGCGCCCACCTCGAAGACGGGGCTGCCGCTGTAGAACACGTCCGCGTGCTCGCCCATCCCGGCCGTGATGGGCAGGGAGGTGTCCAGCCGCGCCTCCAGGACCGAGCCGGGAGCAAAGAACTCGGAACGGGACAGCGGGCGGCCGGCCTCGTCGACCATATGGTCACCCACCGGAAGCTCGAGGCCGTCCACGAACGACTCCGCGGCGTTGCCGATGGCGATCACGGTCCCGCCCGCCTCCATGAACTCGCGCACGCGGGGGAGCGTGGTCTCCTGGGAGAGACTGCCCAGCCGGTTCCGGTATGCGGCCGGGATGGACGCCGGATCCGGGCCGCCGCGACCGCCGGAGCCGAAGGTCATGCCGTTCACGAAGACCAGCACGTCGAACGCCGCGTTCAGGTTGCCCGCATCCAGGGTCCCGGGGTAGACCAGCTCGAAGGGGAACGCGAACTCTTCCAGGATGAGCTGCGTCCAGCCGGTGGGCATGTTGCCGCCGAAGCGGTCCACGAGGCCGACCCGCACCGGCTTCAGGGGCAGTCCGCGGTCGGCCGGGGCGCTGGCGAGCCCTTCGAAGACCAGGCCGCGCTCGCGGGCCAGGGTCTCCAGGTGGGTCCGCACGGTGCCGCCGGCCGGGATGAAGAAGGCGCCCGTGGGAAAGGTGGCGGCGCCGGCCCGCACCGGCTGCTCGAGCCAGTAGACCTCGTGCCCGGCACCGAGCAGGGTGTTCAGCGCCACGAACGCGTCGTTGACCCGATGATCCACGACCCAACCGGCTTGCGTCTGTCCCACCCGGCCCGCGGGCAGCGGCGGGGTGACGGACTGGATCGGCTCGCAGGGGCAGTCGAAGCCTGCCAGCACGCGGTCGAACTCCACGCCCATGGTATAGGCCAGCGTCCAGCCGGAGGCGTCATAGGGCGGTACCGGATCCGCGCCTTCGTACGGGATGTCATCCGGGTGCTCCTGGGGCTCGAACATGTCGAACACGTGCGGCGCGAACGCCTGGGCCGCCGGCACCACATAGGAGCCCGCCGGATAATCCGTACCGTCCACCGTGAAGGCGCGCGTGGCCGTCCGCACCTCGACGCCGCCCTCCAGGAGCGCCTCCATGAACTTGCGCGCGGTGAGGAAATCCGGCTGGTCCGCGGAGAGGATGTAGCCACGCGGATCACGATCCTCCGGCTTGCGGAGCGCACGGGCGAACTCCTCCTCCCCCATGCGGCCGCCGCCCAGCTCGGCCTCGGCCTGCTCGATCGTGCGGTAGGTGACGGTCCAGCTGTCCCGGTTGCCGCGTTCGATGGCATTCCGCCCCATGCGCCAGATGTTGAAGAGCAGCTGGTCCCGCTGGCGCGAGGCGTAGTCGAAAACGGCGTAGTTGGCCGTCACCGAATAGTCGATGGACTGGCGGAAATGCCAGACCTGCGGCTCGATGGGGTCCGGCAGATCGCCGTGCGGGAGCTGGCGCCCCGGAATGAACGGTATGGTCTGGGGCGTGGGATTGCCGATCGTCTCGGTGAGCAGGCCGATCATGTTCTTGAAGTACGGCGTGGTGCGGAGTCCGCCGTTCCACCACGTGGAGTAGGACGCGCCGGAGCGCATGGTGACGCCCGGCTTGCCCTCACGCAGGAAGCGCTCGTGCATGGCCGAGCCCACCCGGTCGACGCCCATCACCACCAGCGGATCGAAGTTGTAGTTGAACGGGTCGCGGAAGGGGGGCGCGAACATCACCGTCCCCGCGGGCCCCGTCTGGTGGTGGTTATAGACGATCTGTGGAAACCAGGTGCGGTAGAGCGCCGTGTTGATGTTCTCCGTTTCCGGCAGGTGCGAGGCGAAGAAATCACGGTTGTTGTCGTGCCCGGCGTACTTCTCGTAGAGCACGGGGATGCCGCCCGTTGAGCGCTGCTGCGGATCGCTCTCGCGCATGTACCAGTCGGAGACCAGCTCCATGCCGTCGGGATTGGCGTGGGCGGCCAGGATGATGAGATCGTCGAGCAGGCGGAGGGTCTCCCGGTCCGTGCGGGAGACCAGCTGGTAGACCGTTTCCATGAGCTGCTGGGCGCCCAGGACCTCGGTGGCGTGCAGGCCGCCGTCGAACCAGACCACCGCCTTGCCCTCCTCGGCCAGCTGGCGCGCCTCGGCCTCCGAAGTGACCTCACCCAGCGCCAGGCGCCGGGCTATGGAGCGGTAGCGCTCGAGATCGGCGTGATTGGCCGGTGAGGTGATGATGGCCATCACCTGCGGGCGGTCATAGGCCGTCTGCCCCAGCGTGTCGAGCACCATGCGGTCGGACTCCCGCGCCAGCTTCTGCCAGTAGGCAAGGAACTGGGTGTAGTTCGGGAGCACGTAGTCCGCGCCGATGGGATGACCGAACTCCTGCTCGGGCGTGGTCACGCCCGTCTGGGCATGGGCCGCCAACGGGAGGGCCAGGCTCAGCAGGATGGCTGCCTGCAGCGTGCGGAAGGTGGTTCTGTTCATGGAAGGCTCCTGTTCACGGCGCCCGGTGGTCACCAGCGGGCGACCCCGGTATCGGAAATGGCTCTGGGGTTGTAGGCTGAGGGCCTTACGATAGCCCGACGCAGCCACGATCGCCAGCGTTGGAAGGGACCGCTGCCCGCCGAGGTGCGGGCACAGCACGAATCCGGCTGGGGCCGCCGCATGGCCCATGGAGGCCCCGATGTTCAACGTCATGTTCCAGGCCCACTCGGGCATCCGCTACCTGGTCCTGCTGCTGGGCGTACTGGCCGCCGTGTGGGGGCTCGCGGCCCTGGCGCGGGGCACCTCGCCCGGGCGCGCCGGGCGCATTCTGGGAGCGTCGTTCGTGGGCATGCTGGACCTGCAGATCGTGCTGGGCCTCATCGTGCTCTTCATGCGCGGCTTCTATCCGCAGCTGTTCGGGCACGTCATGACCATGCTCGTGGCGGTGGCGGTGGGGCACGTGGCGGTCATTGCCTCGCGGCAGAACACGGAGCCACGGCGCTCGGCTCTGTGGCTGGGCGCCGGCACGCTGGCCACATTGACGCTCGTGGTGCTGGGCATCCTGGCTATCGGGCGCCCTGTGCTCTGAGGACGGATCAGCCGGCGGCCGATTCGTATTCCTTGAGCTTCCGGTAAAGCGTCCGCCGATCGATGCCGAGCGCCTCCGCCGTCCGGCCGCGATGGCCGTCGTGGCGAACCAGGAGATGGAGGATGTAGGCTCGCTCCAGGTCGCGCATGGCCCACCCCTCCTCCGCCGCTCGTTCCAGCAGTGCCCGGGCCTGCCCGCAGCGCGCCGCTGCGGGCGCGGCGGCGCGCTGCGGCGCCCACTCCCGGATGTCGTCGGAATACTGTTTCATGGTTGCCCCCCCTCCCCGCCGCCGAGCACCCGCTCGTGGAAAGCGGCCGGCATGCGCGAATAGTCCCAGGGTTCGTCCGGTCCGTAGTGGCAGTATGTGCACAACCCCGCGTGGGGCCGGGTGCCGAGCGCCGGCGGAGCCGTAGGGGCCCGGCCGCTCGCCATGTAGGCTTCGCCGGCCCGCTCCAGTGCGCTGCGCAGCAGCCGGTCGGCCAGTTCCAGGTTGTGTTGTCCACCGGCCTCGCGGACCAGGCCCACCATGGCACGCGC
>Ga0214473_10008148_pt1 | contig 12412 bp, 12 predicted proteins | sample RVTome_7_FD_203509 | JGI IMG/M metagenome (GOLD analysis project Ga0214473, IMG submission 203509) | Soil microbial communities from uranium-contaminated site in the Upper Colorado River Basin, Wyoming, United States - RVT98D197 | ecosystem: Environmental > Terrestrial > Soil > Contaminated >... | reverse complement strand
CACCCAGGGCGCACCATTCCCTACCCCGGCTCGTTTGGGATCGCTCGAAACTCTGGTTAGCATGGGGCGGTACCGCGGTTCGCGCGCTCCGCCGACGAGGTGCATCCCATGCGAAAACGAGTCCTTTCATTCCGTGTCCTGCCGCTCTGCCTTGCTCTCTGGGTCGCCGGCTGCAACGACGACCCGCCGCCGACAGGGAACGAGCCGCCGCCGGGCACCACCACCACCGCTCCGGCCACGACGGCGAAAGCGTACCTCCGAGGCGCCCAGCTCACCGAGGACGCCCGGAGCGTCGACTTCGTGGTGAACGGCGCCGATCTTGCGACCGGCATCGATTATCGCGGCGTCGGCCCCTATGCCCAGCTCGATCCCGGGGAGTATCGGGTCCAGTTCTTTCCCGAGGGCGACCGAGGGGCAGCTCTCATCGAGACGCGCGTCACCCTGGCCTCGAACCAGGCGGTAACCATCGCCGTCGTGGGACCGTCTTTGTCGACACTCACGATCATCGAAGAGCGATCGACCCGCTCCGATCGCGCGCGGATGAAGATGGTCAACACCGTTTTTGATTTTCCCGCTCCGTTCGATCTCGCGATCCAGAACGGGCCCGGGCTCCTCGGCGGCATCAGCTACCTCCAGACGAGCGGCACCGCGGAGCTCATCCCCGGCGTCTACGGCTTCGAGCTTCGCCGCGGCGGCACGGCGGAGGAAGTCGCGTCCATCTCCGGTCAGGCGATGTCCGCGGGGGCGAACTACACCGTCTATGCCATCGGCACTCTCACCCGAGAGGACATCGAGCTTTTAGTGACGAGAAACTCGTTCTAACCGCCTAGCCGAATTGCGAAGCCCGGTCGCTCGACGTGTGGATCCGTTCCCAAACCGAGAGTGCGCAGGAGTCCCATGGCGATCTCCTCCTCTGAAACAGGATCCGGGGGGATAGCGCGGGTGTCAACGGCGAGGAACCCTCGGACGACTCAGCCCATCGAAGCCGACAATCGAAGGATCTCAGCGCCTCTGTCCACGTCGGACAAAAGCTCTTCGCGCGTCAAAGAAGGCACTCGAAACCCGATGGCGACGCCGGCAGGGTAGAGATAGACCTTCTCGACCGCATCGGACATCGCATCCAGAGGCGCGCGCAGATCGTGGAGGATCGGGAAGGCCGGCCGCGGATCCAGGGGACAATCCGGCACAAAGGTGAAGCGTCCCATGCCCACTCCGACCTCGAAGGCTTCCTCAGGGGCCGACTCGCTCCAGTTTGGATCTCCGGCAGCCTTTTTGGCCACCTCGGCCCATCGTGGATCATCGATGGTCAAAGTGGGTGCTTCCGGGGGATGGTAGAACGCGCATCGGTACTCGCCCAACTCCCCCATGAACTGAGGGCCCGCCTTCGCCAGGTAGACGCCGCCGCCGCCGCGATACTTGTTGCCGGCGTTCGTATAGAAGGTAACGGGCGTGCCGCGAAGGTCCCCCTCCCAGCGGTAGAGCTTTGGAGCTCCCTCGTAGAGACGATTCACCACGTTATCCACCGGCTTCGCTCCGAACGCCTCGATCATCCACTCGACGTGCGGATCCTTTCCGAAACCGAGGGCGCGCAGAACTCCCATGGGCGATCTCCTCCTCGGAAACAGGATCAGGGCCAAAACGGCGGGTGTCAATGCCGAGCTTACCGCTCCAGAAGAGCTCGATAGACACGGACGTTGACCTCGGCGCCCGTGAGCCCGGTCTGCTCCGTCGCGACATGGGGCTCGTCTTCGACCGCGAGAGCTTTGGTCAGAGCGGACCCGTCGAGTTCCCTCAGTCCCAGGCTCCAGGAACGAAGAAATCCACAGAACCAGAAACAGGACGTCACCTCCGTCAACGTAACAGTATCGTCGCGCCGGAAAGGGCCACGATGGTGCCGAGAACCGCACGGTAGCTGATGGGCTCCGAGAAGACGAGCCTCGCTATCGGGAGGAGAAAGATCGGCGTGAGGCTCATGAGCGTCGATGCGATCCCCAGACGCGCATGCTCGATCGCGACGAGCGAAAGCCAGACGCCGAAGATGGGTCCGGCGGCGGTGCCCACGGTCGTGAAGATCGAAGCGCGCGAGTCGTTTCGAAACGCGGAATGGGTGTGGTGGACGCCTCCGGTCAGAAACGCCGCGACCCAGATCGCAGTCGCGGCGGCGAGGAGCCTCATCAAGTTGGCGGATTGGGGAGCGACTCCTTCCGCGAGGCCCAGCTTCGCCGTCAGAAGGCCCAGGGCCTGGCCGAGCGCACCCCCTACCGCAAAGAGGAGACCCGCGCGGTAAGAGCTTCCGGCGCCATGAAAGTCGCGGCGCTTCGGTTCGCTCACGACCCAGGCGATGCCGAGAAGGGTCACCGCGATCCCGGTCCACTCCACGCCGGTGAGGCTCTCTCCGAGAAAGACGTATCCCAAGAGGGAGGTGAAGACCGGCGTCGTCGAGAAGATCAGCATCGAGAGCGCCGGGCCGATGCGCACGTAGGCCTGGAACAAGCTCTGGTCGCCGAGCGCGAGGCCGATGACTCCCGAAAGCCCGAGCCAGAGCCAGGCGTTGACGGTGGCCGCGGACGGCAGCGGCTCGCCTCGCGTCGCCGAGTGGAGTCCGACCGCGAGGACCGCCGCGAGAAGGAGCCGCGCGCGATTGACGGTCGACGGACCCACCCTCCGCCCCGCGAGGGTGAAGAACGTCGACGAGAGGCCGAAGAGGGCCGCGGCGCCGACGGCCGCGAGCTCGCCTTCGAGTCCGTTCAATCAGGTCATCTCGGAAGGGTGACGTGAGGGACGTCGAGGGCTTTCGCTCTGTCGTTCCACGCCGCGATGTCGCCTCGAACCGTCTGGTCCCACTCCGAGCGCACGCTCTCGAGCTCTCTCGAAAGCTCCGCGAACACCTCCTTCAGTCCCTGCGTCGGACGTCCATCGCCCTCGTTCACGTAGTCCATGAGGGGCCCGAGCTTCGAGTAGAGCTTGGCGCCCCCGGGCGTCGCCAGGATGTCGTAGGCGACCTTCGCGCGCGGATTGTGGAGCTTCTCCTCGAGAGCATTGATCTTCTCGACGATCGCGGATGCAGACTCAGAGAGCTCGCCTTCGCCGATCCGCTTACTCGCGCTCTCGAGCTGGTCCCGCACGTCTCGAATCGCGATGACCGTCTCCGAGAGCCGGGAGATCGCATCCCGGATCGAAAGCGAGAACCGGAGCTGCTCTTCCAGATCCGCGCTCGAGATCGTGACCCGCGGGTCGGGCTCGACCATGAGCGGCCGCGTGAGGGTTTCGTTTCCGACCCGAAGCTCGACGATGTACTCGCCCGGAATCGCCATCGGTCCTAAGGACGGATCCCCCATGTCGATCTCCGCCCGGGGGATTCGCAGAGCACCCCGGTGGCGGAAGTCCCACACGAAGCGATTGACACCCTCCTTCTTGGGAAGGGCGGGGGGCTTCCTGGAGTAGGCGTCGGGCGCGTCTTCAGGATCCTCGGGCTCCACCTCCTCACTCGTGTAGGAGCGCACCTCGGCCCCGTCGGGGCGAAGAATGCGAAGAGAGATCGCGTCCTTCGACGCTTCCTTTAAATAGTAGTGAATGGCTGCCCCGGCCGGCGGGTTCTCTCCCTCATAGATGTCCCTCGGGCCTCGGTGATAGCGAAAGCGCTTGGCAGGCCGAGCCGAGAAGAGATGGGTTTCCGAGGCTTCGATCTCGTTCGACATCTCCCGGATTGGGGTGAGGTCGTCGAGGATCCAGATCGATCGGCCGTGCGTTGCGAGAACGAGATCGCCGTCCTTCACCCGGATCTCGTGCACCGCGACCGTGGGCAGGTTGAGCTTCAGCGGCGAGAAGCTCGCACCCGAGTCTCTCGAGAACGCCACCCCCATCGCCGTACCGACATAGAGAAGTCCTTCCTTCTCGGGGTCCTCGCGGACGGTGTGGAGGTAGACGCGCCCCTCGAGTCCCGCGTCGATCCGTTTCCAGGTTGCGCCGTAGTCCGTCGTCTTCCAGAGATACGGACTCATATCGTCGAGGCGATGCTTCTCGGCAACGAGGTAGGCGGTGCCTTCGTCGAAATGAGAGGGCTCGATCGTCCGGACCGTTCCCCACTCGGGCATATCCTTCGGGGTCACGTTCCGCCACTCCGCGCCCCCATCGATCGAGACGTGCACCAGCCCGTCATCGCTCCCGACCCAGAGGAGGTCCTTTTTCAACGGTGACTCGGCGATGGCGAAAATCGTTCCGTAGACCTCGACACCGGTGTTGTCGCCGGTGATGGGTCCTCCGGAGAACTTCTGCTTGCTCTTGTCGTTCCGCGTGAGATCCGGACTCACCGCGGTCCAGGTCGTGCCCTCGTCCGCGGTCCTCATGAGGAACTGCGAGCCGTGGTAGACGACGTTCGGATCGTGTTGCGAGACGATCATGGGAGCGGTCCACTGGAAACGGTAGCGAGCCTCTTCGGCTCCCTGGCCCGAGACGTCCATGGGATAGATGCCGACGTGCCTCGCCTGGCGTCGGCGGTGGTCGTAGCGCGAGAGGTAGCCGAAGTATTCACCGGCATAGACGATCTCGGGCGCTCCAGGAACCGACGCGGTGTGGCCCGTCTCGCCGCCCCCGACGTTGTGCCATTCGAATCGGGTGATGCCATTCCGCGAAAGGCTGTTGCTCGGGCCCGACGCGGTTCCGAGGTCCTGCATGTTCCCGTGGACGTGGTAGGGAACCCGATCATCGACGTTCACGTGGTAAAACTGGCTGATGGGAAGAGCGGGAGCGTACCAGCTCTCGCCGCCGTCGACGCTGAGGTCGACCCCTCCATCGTTCGAGGTGATGATCCTCTTGGAGTCCGCGGGATCGAACCAGACGTCGTGATGGTCTCCGTGATGGATGCCCTTCACCGTCTTGAACGAAGCACCCCCGTCGATGCTCTTGAGCATTCCGAGCGATGAAGCCCAGACGACGTCGGCGTCCGTCGGGTCGACGGTGAGATGGGTGAAGTACCAGGGGCGGATGAGGAGGTACCGCTCTCCATTGACGAGCTTCCAGTTCTCGCCGCCGTCGTCCGATCGGAAGAGCCCCCCCTTCTCCGCTTCGATGAGAGCGTAGACGCGCCGCGGATCCGAGGGCGCCACGTCGACCGCGATTTTCCCAGTCACGCCGTCGGGGAGTCCCTTGCCCTCGATCTTCTTCCACGTGTCACCGCTGTCGCGGGAGACGAAAACGCCGCCGGTGTCTCCCCCGGAGACCAGGCTCCAGGGACTTCGCCGCGCTTCCCACAGGCCCGCGAAGACGATGCGCGGATTCGTGGGATCGATCGAGACGTCGGACGCCCCCGTGTCCTCGTCGACGTAGAGGACTTTCTCCCAGCTCTCTCCTCCGTCCTTCGTGCGATAGACGCCTCTCTCCGGATTGGGGCCGAAGGCGTGTCCGAGAACCGCGGCGAAGGCGACGTCGGCGTTCTTCGGATGGACGTCCATCGTTCCGATCTGGCCTTCCTGGACCCAGACGTGCTTCCACGTCTTTCCGGCATCGGTCGACTTGTAGATCCCGTTTCCAGCCGCGACGTCTCCTCGAATGTTCGCTTCTCCCGAACCGACGTAGACCACGTTCGGATCGGAGGGCCCGACCGCGATCGAGCCGATCGAGGAGACGGGCATCTCGTCGAAGATGGGCGACCAGCGGATCCCGCCGTCGGTCGACTTCCACACGCCCCCGGAAGCGGTCGCGGCGTAGTAGACGCGCCGGTCGCCCGGGATCCCCACCGCGCGCGAGACGCGCCCTCCGGCCGGAGGCCCGATCGAGCGGTACTTCAAGTTCGCGAGAACGTCCTTGGCCTGCGGCTCTTCCTGGGCCGACGCCGCGGCGGAAGCGACGAGGAGCGCCGCCGCCAGGGTTCTTCCAAGAGGTTTGTGTTTCATACGGCCCGGAAACTAGCACAATCACGGCCCGGGGTAGAATGGAGACGTGGCTGAATCGAGCTCGCTCTCGCCCTCGGAGAAGCTGCGCATCGCCCTCGAGCTCTTCGAGAGCGGGGTTGCGATGATGCGCGAGACGCTGAAACGCGAGCACCCGACCGAATCCGATGCGCAAATCGACGAGCGTTTGCGCCAGTGGATCCGCCACCGCCCGGGCGCCGAGGACGGCGACTGCGTGGGCAGAAGGATCGACCCGAGCACGAGATTCCCGTGACCCCCCTGGGAAAGGCCCTCTCGCGGATCGCGGGAGACCTGGCCGAATCGGAAGCCTCTTTTGCCCTGGTCGGTGGTCTTGCGGTCTCGGCAAGGACGGAGCCGCGCTTCACCCGCGACGCGGACATCGCCGTCATCGTGGACTCGGACGAGCAAGCGGAGGAGCTCGTCCACTCGTTAAAGGCAGCGGGCTATTCCATCGACACTCTGGTGGAGCAGGAAGCCGTAGGCCGCCTCGCTACGGTCAGGCTTTCCCAGGCCGGCGCCGACCTCAGCGGAATCGTGGTCGACCTACTGTTCGCGTCCTCCGGCATCGAGCGCGAAGTCGTTCAGAATGCGGAGCGGCTTCGAGTCCTGGAAGACATCGTAGTCCCGGTCGCCAGGGTTGGCCACCTGGTCGCACTCAAGGTGCTTTCGCGCGACGACGTGAAACGTCCCCAGGACCTCGTGGACTTGAGAGCTCTCCTGAAGGTAGCCTCGGAACCCGACCTCAATGTGGCCCGGAAGGCGTGCGCTCTGATCGCGGAGCGCGGTTATGCCCGGGGACGGGACCTCCAACGTGACTTCGAATCGCTGCTGCGCCGCTGACTCCGTCCGATTCCTTACACCCCTTACAGCAATTTGACAGCGCGGGAGACCGCGCCTCGCTAGTTTGGAAACTGCGTCGCCCGCCCGGGGGGTGAAATCGAGGACCCGAGGTCGCACCCTTGGTTCCGGTCCCTCTCCCGGGTGGGCGGCCAAAAGCGTCATCTCCCGGGGTCGCCATCGTCTTCCCGAAAGGACGGGCGGCGCGGCCAGCTCGGAGGCAAGTCGCGATTCCACCTGAGGATGCGGACCTGAGAGATTCTGGAATCGCTTTTGCACATAGAAGCCAAGACCAAGGGTGCGTTGACATGGAGAAGCTCGATGCGATTCTCGAAACTCGCGGGCACCCTGGTTCTTTCTTTCCTCTCGGTCCTGGCGTTCCGCTCTGAAGCGGAGTCCCACGGCCGAGCCCACTACTATCGCTACTATCGCCACTACCGCTACTATCCGAGCTGGCCCTACGGGGGCGGCTACTACGCCTACCCTGCCTTCTACTACGGCGGTTTTTACGGCGCGCCTTATCCTTACTCTCGCATCTACTACGGCGCTTCGGATCGAGTGCCGAGTGCCTTGCGGGTCGAGGTGAAGCCGGTCGAGGCCGAGGTCTACGTCGACGGCTACCTCGCGGGCAGCGTCGATGAGTTCGACGGTTTCTTCCAGCGTCTGAATCTCACTCCCGGCGCGCACGAAATCGTCATCTATCTCGACGAGTACCGCACGATCCGCGAGAAGCTCTATCTGAGCCCCGGCGCTTCCTACAAGCTCCGCCGCGCGATGGAGCCCCTCGCGCCGGGAGAGACGAGCGAGGCGAGGCCCGAGCCTCCACCCGAGCGAGAGGTCGCGATCGAATCCCGGCCCGAGCCGTCGACTTCGGTCTCGGGCTTCGGAGTCCTCGAGCTGAGAGTCCAGCCTGTGGGCACCGAGATCCTCATCGACGGGGAGCCATGGCCTTCGGGCGAGGCTTCGGAAGCGCTCGTCATCCACCTTCCCGCGGGCGAGCACCGGATCGAGATCCGGAAAGAAGGCCACGCGCCCTTCGTCACCGACGTGAGCGTCGATCCCGGGAAGACCACGACCCTCAACGTGAAGCTGCCCTAGGGCGGCCCAGAAAGGAAATGGAAATGAAGAAGACCCTTCTGTTCGCGGCCGCGCTCGCCCTCTCGGGTATGACCGCTCGCGCCTCGGCTCAGTCGACCGACGCCGAGAATCCGCACCTCGAGCGGATCCAGAGCGGTTTCGTCGTCGCGCCCGACTTCAAGTTCTCAGAAATGGACGGCGAGCCCGCGAATCTCCTCGGCGGCTACGCCGGCTGGCTCACCGATCGGAAACTCTTCATCGGCGCCGGCGCGTACTGGCTCACGAGCGGCTCCGGCGGCCCGGAGCTCTCCTACGGCGGGGCGCTCGTCGAGTGGTTTCCCCAGAGGAACGAGAAGTTCAACCTCTCGTTTCGAGGGTTGGTGGGAGCAGGAACGGGAACTCTTGGGGTAGACATCGGCGAGTTTCCGGAACCAACGACGTTCGGAGGCCACAGAGGTCGAGGAGGGCGCTTCCCCCATCAGTTTCCTTCCACCGTTCTCGTCCACGAGGGCTTCTTCGTGGCCGAGCCCCAGGCGAACGCGTCGTTCACCTTCACGAACTGGTTGAGGCTGGGAGTGGGAGCTGGCTACCGGCTCATCGCGGGGGCGAGCGGTCTCGAGAGCCGGTTCCGGGGACCGACGGCGTCGGTCTCCCTGCAGTTCGGAAAGTTTTACTGAGGCTCGACGACGCCGATGTACGGCAGGCAGCGATAGCGGTCTCCCGAATCGAGGCCGTAGCCCACGACCCACTCGTCGGGAATGGTGAAGCCCAGGTAGTCGATGGGCACCTTCACCTTGAGACGCTCGGGCTTCTCGAGGAGGACGCAGGTCTTCAAGGACTTCGGTCCTCGGGCCTGGAGCGTCCTCAGGAGGTAGTCGAGGGTGAGCCCGGTGTCGACGATGTCCTCGACCACGAGCACGTGCTGCCCTTCGAGCGGGGCGCGCACGTCCAGGACGAACCGCACCGCGCCCGCGCTGGTGGATTCGGACTCGTAGCTCGAGAGCGCGATGAAGTCGACGCGCCTCGGAATCGTGAGCTGCCGCGAGAGGTCCGCGAGAAAGATGAAGGCGCCCCGAAGGACTCCGAGAAGGGTGAGGCTCTCGACCCCTTCGTAGTCCTTCGAGATCCGGCGCGCCAGCTTCGCGACCCTATCCTGTATGGCGTCCTCGGTCACGAGGACTCTGGGCTCCCGCTCCTGCATGGAGTCAGTCTTTCACGAACAGGGGGACGATCTCGAACTTCTCGACGTCGACGAGACCGAGGTCCGTGAGCTTCAGGGAGGGCACGACCTCGAGCGCGAGAAAGCTCATGGTGGTGAAGGGGTCAGGCGCGGGAGAGCCGAGAGATTTCGCGGCACGCTTCAACGAGCGGACGTCGTCCCCGACCGCGCTCGCCGGGCGGCTCGACATGAGCCCCGCAACCGGTAGCGCGACGCGCGCCAGGACCCGGTCCTTCTCCGCCGCCGCCTGACCCCCGCCGGCCTCGGCGACGGCCTCGACCGCGGTCCTCATCGACTCGTCGTCGCAGCCTATGACCACGAGATTGTGGTGGTCGTGCGCGACCGTCCCCGCGATCGCTCCCCGCGAGAGACCGAGGCCCTTCACGAATCCCGTCCCCACGTTCCCCGTTGCGTGATGGCGCTCGATGACCGCCATCTTGAGGAGGTCGCGGCCGGTATCGGCGACGGCGTTTCCGTTCTCGATCGCGGCTTCCATCGTGAGGCTCTCGGTAACGAGCTCTCCCGGAGTGCAGCCGATGACCCGGAGGCGCCGGCCTCGAGCGGCGACGGCGAAGTCGAGGTCCGACCACCGCACGTTGAGACCAGAGGCCCACCCGGTCTCGAGGTCGGACTCGCCTTCGTCCAGGAGCTTTCCGTCGCGAGCGACGAGAGCGCCGTCCTTGAACACCATCTCGAACGAAGGCGACTCGAGGTCGGAGAAGACCACGAGGTCGGCGCGCCGCCCGGGGGCTACCGCCCCTCGGTCGTGGAATCGGAAATACTCCGACGCATTCAAGCTCGCCATGCGAAAGGCCGTCATCGGATCGATTCCCTCCGCTATCGCGACGCGGATCAAGTAGTCGATCGACCCCTCGTCCAGGAGATCCTGGCAATGCCGATCGTCGGTGCAGAGGCAGAGCCGCCTCTCGTTGTCCTTCGTGATCAGCGGGACGAGGTTCCTCAGATTCCGAGCCGCCGTACCCTCTCGGAGAAACACCGTCATCCCGAGACGAAGCTTCTCGCGGGCCTCGGCAATCGCCGTCGATTCATGATCGGAGCCGATTCCGGCGGCGGCATAAGCGTTCAACGAGAGGCCGGTGAGTCGAGGGCAGTGCCCGTCGATGACCCGTCCGTCGAAAGCCGCGAGCTTCGCCAGGACCTCCTCGTCGCCTTTGATGACGCCGGGAAAGTTCATCACCTCGGCGAGGCCGATGATCTCCGGCTCGCCGAGAAGACTCGCGAGATCCGAAGCCCCGAGACGCGCCCCCGAGGTCTCGAGGTGGCTCGCGGGAACGCACGAGGGCGCGGTGAAGAAGAAGCTCAGGGGGCTTTTCCGCGCGCTTTCGAGCATGAAGCGGATGCCCTCGAGGCCTCGCACGTTCGCGATCTCGTGGGGATCGGCGACGACGGTCGTGACGCCGCGAGGAAGCACCATTCGGGCGAATGCCCTCGGAGGAACCATGGAGCTTTCGATGTGGACGTGGGCGTCGATGAGCCCCGGGGCGACGAAACGGCCTTCCAGGTCGAGGGACCTCTTCGCCCGATAGCCGGGTCCGAGACCGGCGATGCGAGAGCCGGAGAGAGCTATGTTGGTCTCGTAGATCTCGGCGGAGAAGACGTTGACGAGGCGCGCGTTCTCGAGAAGAAGGTCGGAGGACTCATCTCCTCGCGCGGCGGCGAGGAGGCGCCGCGGGTCCATGGACCATTGTAGCAGGCCGGGCGGGGACGAGGACCGCGGCCGCGCTCAGGCGTCGCAGCCCACGCCAAGGTTGGAAGGCGGAACCCACGAGTCGCCTCTCTCGAGCAGGGCCTTCATCCAGGAGACGTGCTTCAGCCAGCCGGTGCGGAAGTCCTCGGTGTCCCGATCGCCGAAGCCGCTATGCACCAGAGTGAGCCGCGTCGACGTTCGTCTTCCGTTCGGAGCTTCGAGGGTCCAGGTGACAAGGGTCTCCGGATCGTTCGTATGCTCCCACGAGTAGGACAGCTTCTCGTTCGGGACGATCGAAAGGATCCGGACCGGTCCTTCGGTCGGCCAGCCGAAGCTCATGCGGCCTCCGACCACGGGCTCGACGGTCGATTTCGCCGTCATCCAGCGGTCGAGATCCGAAGGATGGGTGAGCGCCCGGAACACGGCCTCGGGCGACGCCTCGATGTCGACGACCAGCTCCGCCCCGCCTCTCGGCATGGTGGAGTAGTCGCAGAGGACCGGGGCTTTCCCCTCCTCGAGGAAGCGGCGCAGGTTCTCAAGCGACAAGAGCCAGAAGTCGGCAATGCTGATCTCGGTCGCGCCGCGCTTCGGAGCGTCGTGCGTGAGCTTCAAGCTCGTTCCGCGAGTCGCTCGCGCAAGCGCGATATCGACCGTCGTGTCCTTGTCGCGCAAGCTCCACTCGAACGCGAGCCGTGCGTCGGGCTCGAACGCGCGCAGCCGGTGGCGTCCAGCGTCCCGGTCGGGATTCCCCGGCGTGTGCCGTCCCCAGAAGTCGAACCGGCCTTCGGCCTCGGAAACAAAAGCCTTCTCCGTGAACCACCGCTCGAGCTCCGAAGCACGGGTCAACGCTTCGAAGACCCTCGAAGGCGGCGCGGCAACGTCGATCGCGATCTCGATTGGCGGATTCATTCCGTTCTCCTCTCCCGTCGGGGATAACAGACCAAGGACACTTGAAACCCCTGCCCTTCAGTCGAGTCTTTGGCGGCGTACTTTTTCGCCAGGCCTTGAAACATCTCCTGGAGCTCTTCGAGGAACCGGGCGCGCGCTTCCGCGTTCTCGAGCCCGATCTGGAGCGAGAGTCCGAGCGAAGAAACGGCCTCGCCCTCACCCATTCGCTCCCCAAGCCGGGCGACGTCGGCGTGAATCTCCTCGGCGAGGCTCAGAAGGAAGCCGAGGCTCATCTGATCGCGGGCGCGCTCGACTCCCCCGACCTTCCCCACGAGGGACGGCGAAAGCCAATACGACTTCGCCCGAGCGCGGTAGAGCCCTTCCATGATCCCGCGCACCCGCCGCTCGTCCACCTTGTCGATGAGCCCCGCGGACTCGAGAATCTTCACGTGGTAGTAGATCTTCTGCGACGTCTCCCCCAGCTCCTTCGCGAGCTCGGGACAAGACCGCGGCTCGGCCAGCTTCTTCAGAACCTCGATCCGCAACGGATGGAGGAGGGCACCGGCCTGAGCCGCAACTTCCACGTAAAGGACGTCTTGCATGGCAATGACAAAAACAATCTGATTGTACAAATATATTTGTTAATTTCAACTGCATTTCGTGTGTGGGGACTTCGGGGCCGCTGTGGGAGTTCCCCCATCTTGGATTCTCGCGCTATCGCGGAAGTCTCTGAGTTAGAATCGTTTCTAAGGCCTTCCGGCGGCGCCGGGTCTG
>Ga0214473_10008147_pt1 | contig 12413 bp, 7 predicted proteins | sample RVTome_7_FD_203509 | JGI IMG/M metagenome (GOLD analysis project Ga0214473, IMG submission 203509) | Soil microbial communities from uranium-contaminated site in the Upper Colorado River Basin, Wyoming, United States - RVT98D197 | ecosystem: Environmental > Terrestrial > Soil > Contaminated >... | reverse complement strand
GCTCGGACCGATCACCGCCGGGGAGCTGGGTGGCTTGGGCAGGGAGGCTGATATCGTCCCCTCAGAAAACACCATTCCCGCCCTGCTGGCCGCTGTCGAGGCCCATTACCGGGACTGAGTAAGTGATTTCATAAATACGGAGATGTATTTCCACAGGCTGGAGAAGCGCGAGTCCGGTCGGATTGGGGCTGCAGCCGAACCTGGTGAAACGCGGATCCTGAATATTTGCCATTTGTCACTTGTCATTTGTCATTTGTCATTTGACGACTTGAGACTGGCTGGATTCAATGACAAATGACCAATGATAAATCACTCCTGCCTTTCCCGGACACATCACTGTATTTATGAATTCAAGCACTGAGCCATCTCCGGGCCGTGCTCGTCGGCCGGGAGGGCAGGCAGTTGAGTTGGGGCCGGCTCCGATCGGATCTCAGAGTTTGGGCGGAGAAAACGTCACGTCAAACTTGACGCTGGTCTCGATGACTTCTCCGTTCCGGGTTGCCGGAAGGAAGGTCCAGCTCGATTTGACCGCCTCGGTCGCCCGCACATCGAGACCCCTTCCCAGACCTTTGACGACGGTCAGGTCCTGGATGGCTCCGTCCCGGGTGATGATCGCTGAGAGCCGGACCTTCCCAAAAGTCTTGGTGCGCAGCGCCTCGTCGGTGGGAGCTACCTCGGGCATGTCCAGGATCCGCGGCGGATTGACCCCGCCCGGCAGCAACAGCCCCTCCCAGTCAAGATCCCATCCCGAGCCGCCTTCGCTGATGACCACACGGCCGGTCGCAGCCAGGTCGGCGTTGCGGAATGCCGCCTCGGCATTCTGATTGGTCATGTCCAGGTTTTCGATCTTTTTCTCCAGCCGCCCCCACTCCGATGAATTCAGCGGCGTAAGATAATACCGTTTCGATCCGATCCTGATGCTGAGCTCGGCGACTGCCTGCTGCTCATGAAAGGCTCCGAGGATATCGAGCCCCTTGTAGCTGTGGCTGCGGAGGAGGAAGGAAGCGCTGTAGCGATAATCGTCGCCGCGCGTCCCCTTCGTCGGCAGATCGAAGACCTGGCCGATGTAAAACTGCCCCGAGCCCCCCTTGTAGATGAACTCCTCCGGCTGCACCACGATCACAAAATCCGACAGGTTGAAAAAATTCAGCACGAACCGGTGCGCGTCGGCGGCTTCCGCGGTAATGACATAGGGGGGCCCGATAAAGGCGTAGGCTGCGGCCGGTTCGCGGGCCTGGAGGTTCATGAACAGACCGCACGCGCAGGCCATCAGCGCCGTGGCGGCCAGCGGGCCCCTGAGCAGGGGGCGGCGGCGCGCTCCCGCCGTCGCGATGCGGCCGGCTTGCCGGCCGCTTCCTGAAGTCAAGGTCGTCATCGGAGAAGCTCCTGAACCAACAACGCGAGCAGCGCGGCCCGCCGTGGTATGTCCGGAATCAAGACGTGTTCGTGAATCGCGTGCGCGCCGCCGCCCTCGACGCCCAAACCGTCCAGCGTGGGGACCCCCAGAGCGGCCGTAAAAGAGCCATCACTGCCGCCGCCGGTCCCACCCTCGTCCAGGGTCATGCCGATGGATGCGGCGACGGCCCGCGCGCGGGAATATAGTTCCACCACCGCAGGAGATCGCTCCAGCGGCGGGCGGTTGATCCCGCCTTCGATCTCCAGGCGGCAGCGGGCGTCCAGCGGTTGCAAACCCGCGATCCTGCGCGCCAGCCTTTTCCCATCGGCCACGGCAGGAAAACGGAAATCCACCTCAGCCTCGGCGCATCCCGGGATCACGTTCACCGCCGATCCGCCCCTCATGAGGCCCACGCTGACCGTCGTTCCCCGATCCGCGTCGCTCATCCGCTGGAGTCTGAGCACCTGGCGGCTCAGCTCCACGATTGCGTTGGCTCCTTTTTCCGGCTCGGTCCCGGCATGGGCTTCGATCCCCAGTACCCGCAGGCGAAAGGTCCCCACCCCTTTCCGGAAGGTCTTGGCGCCGCCTCCGGGCAGCGGCGGCTCGAGGCCGAGAACCGCGCGGCATGGGGCGGCTTCGGCCTCCAACCAGGCGCGGCCGCATGCGGAACCGGTTTCCTCATCCGGCGTGAAAAGAAAGATGACGTCCCCGTCCAAGCGCAGTTGCCGCCCGCACAATGCGCCGCAGACCATCAGACAGAGAAGCAGGCCGCCCTTCATATCGTACACGCCCGGTCCATAGGCTTTGCTGTCGCGCCGGACAAACGGCCGCGCGGCGACCGTGCCCGGCGGCCAAACGGTATCCAGGTGGCCGAGGAACAGGACCGGGCGGCCCATGCCGCGTCCGCGCCAGACCGCCCGGAGCCCATGGCCGCATTCTCCCAGGGTGTGGACCTCGGCCTCGGCACCGCGGGCGGCGAACTCCCGTGCCATGTAGTCCGCCAGCCGGTTGATCCCCTCCTTATCCGAGGAGCCCGATTCCATCTCCACCAGGCGCTGCAACAGAAGCAGGTCCGCCTCCAGGCAGCTGTTGAAACCTTCCAACCAGGCGCACGGCCCTGTCATTGCGCGGCCTCCACAGAATATTCGCAGAGGCCGATGAACTCGGCCGGGCCGGTCAGAATCAGGTCTCCGGGAGCCTGCCATTGAACCAGCAGGCGTCCCATTTCGACCTCCACCACGACCGGGCTTTCGGCCTTGCCCCCCAGGATCGCCGCGACCGCCGCGGCGGCGCCCCCCGTCCCCGAAGCCAGGGTGGGACCGACGCCGCGCTCCCAGAAGCGCACGCGCAGCCGGTGCCGATCCAAAATCTGAATGAACTCGACATTGCTGCGATTCGGGAACGCCTCGTGGTTTTCCAGCAGCGGGCCGAGGGCCCGGACCGGGGCCGCTTCGATGTCGTTCCAGAATGTCGAACAATGGGGGTTGCCCATCGAGGTGACGGTGACCAGAACGGTATCGGAGCCCAGGGGAAGCGGGAAATCCACCACCGGCGCCGAGCCATCCCCGAGCGCTGCCGGAACCAGCGCCGGGTCGGTCACCGGCCGCCCCATGGAAGCCGCAAACGTGAAGACCGGTCCGTTCCGGGTCACAAGCCTGAACACCCTGACGCCCGCCGCCGTGCGGATTCTGATATCCCCCTCCGGCAGGCCCGCGGTCCTGGCAAGGTACGCGGCCAGACAGCGCGTGCCGTTGCCGGACATTTCAGCCTCGCTGCCGTCGGCGTTGAAAATCCGGGCCGAGACCCCGGCTTCCGGGTCTCCCGCCGCCGCTTCATAATACAGAACGCCGTCGGCTCCAAGCCCTGTGTGCCGCCGGCACACCCTGGCCGCAAGCGCGCCCGGTTGTAATCCGGTACGCCGGGCCTCTTCTGCCCGGGCGATCAGAAAGTCATTGCCCAGCCCATGGAGCTTTGCCCATTTCATGATTGCGACCTCGCCGGGCCGAGCCCGGTCAGCCGGTCAGTTTCCGTTTAAAGATCTCGATGACCGGTACCGGCGTAGGATCCACCGCATTGAGAAATGCCAGATAGAGGCTGACGTAATCGCCAAGGCAGATGAGGGAAAACATTCGCGCCAGGGCCGATTCCCCCTCACTCCAGACCTCATGAAGAACTCCGGCGCGTGTTGCCAACACTTCGCGGGTGAGATCGAAGCGGCGCTGCACCTGGACGTGATCCGCATGGTCCCGAAGCAGGACGACCGCCAGTTGCGGCAGAACACCGCCCGGATGTTCCCAGCCCACGAGCTCGTTGTGGTTCATTTCCGGCAGGACGTGATGGAAAGCGAGGTTTTTGGCATTTTCCTCCAACTGGCCGCGCCAGCGCACCGCTGCGGGCTCGAGGCGGGCGCTGGAGGCATACACGGCCGGCAGGCGGCCGTGGAGCGACCGGGCGATCCGCTTTGCCGGATTGTCTTTTTCGGGCACTTCCACCGCGTACAGCATCCCCAGCCGGCTCAGGAGCGTTATCGTTTCGCGCCAATCTTCCGAGATATCCGGAGCCAGACCCAGGACGGCCAGCACCGCGTAAAGAAGAACCGTGGAATAGCCGAGCGCTGCCCTCGGCGGCAGGCCCGCGGGCAGCTGGATCAGGGAATGGCCGTGGGCCCGGGCAAGAGCCGCCAGTTTTCCGCCCGAGGTAAGGCAGACCACAGTCGCCCCGGCGGCCCGCGCCTGTTCATAGGCGCTGAGCGTTTCCTCGGTGTTCCCCGAATAGCTGCTTGCCAGTACGAGCGTCGAGGCGCCGACATAGCCCGGGAGCAGGTAGTCGCGACAAACGGCCAGCGGCACCCGCGCCGACCCGGCCGTCAGCACCCGGATGATATCGCCGCCCATGGCGGATCCTCCCATGCCGCTGATGACGACAGCCTCGATGCGCGGCGGCGCCGGCAATCTCAGCGTGTGGGCGACCTCCGCTGCTCCCGCAATCTGCGCCGGGAACGACTGCAGAAGCGTTCGCATGGAACCCGGGTCCAGAGCTGACCAATGATCCGCTTTATCCCCTTGATCGAGAACAGTCACGGTCTACCTCGCTTCAGTGATGTGGACCAGGCTCAGGCACTCGCTGCAAAAGCCGGCCAGGTCAAAAGGCTTAGTGAAAAACCGATCTGCTCCTGCGGCCAGGATGCGCTCGCGCATGTCCGCACCGTGGTCGCCGCTGATCGCCACAATCCTGAGGTTTCCGGTGTGCGGGCTTTCCTTGAGTTTCCGGCAGACCTCGATCCCGTTCATTCCGGGCATCAGGACATCCAGAATCAGCAGGTCCGGCTTCCGCTCGCCGATGATCAGGAGCGCTTCAACCCCACCCTGCGTTCCCGCCACATCCACCTCCCGGTCCCCCGAATGGAGCGCTTCCGTGAGCAGCTCGATCATGTCCCGATCGTCATCCACAATCAGGATAAAAGGCGGGGCCTCCGCAATTCCCCGCGGTATCGGTATGCCGAACTCCCTCATGAACCGGGTCAGATCCGCCCGCAGCACGCGCCGGTGCCCTCCCGGGGTCAGGTGGGCCTTCAGCTTCCCTTCCCGTATCCAGTTCTGCACGGTGGTGGGACTGACCTCGCAGATCCGGCTGATTTCGAATGTCGTCAGATAAGAGCGTCGCGCCATATGGTTGCGTCAGGTCATCGGCCAACGGCTGCCGGTTGTGTGCGTCATCGGACGCGCTTCACAATATCCCCCGGGGCGATGCGAGGTCAAGCGCGGGCCCGCCCGCCGCAATCCGGGCCGGCTTCGGAATCCCGGCATCTGCCTGCCGGCGCCCGCACCCCCCAAACCGCAATCCTGAGGAGAATCCCTACAGAAAACGTGCCACGATCAGGGTCATGTCATCGTCGCGCTCTTCTTCAAAGGCCCAGAGAAGCACTTCGTCGACGATGGCCTTCTGCAGCTGTTCCGCCGACAGGTCCCGGCGCCCCTGGACGAATTCGATCAGCCTCTGCTCGCCGAATTCCTCGCCGTATTCATTTACCGATTCCACGATGCCGTCCGTGTAAGCCAGGAGAACGTCGCCGGAGCGGAGCGCGATCGTGTCCTGGTCGAATTCCGCATCGGGGAAAACGCCTACCACGGTCCCGCCGACCGTCAGCCGCCGGTATCCGCCGGCATGAAAATACAGCGGTGGATTATGGCCGGCATTGCAGTAAGTCAGGGTCGACCGTTCCTCGTCGTACAGGGCGTAAAAAAAGGAGGCGAACTTGTTCGCCGAGGTGAGGCTGTGAATCTGCTGGTTCAGCACCTTGACGATGCCGGATACGTCGCCGTTGCCTTCCCGACCCAGGGAGGCCTGGGTCCCGCGAGCCATGACGTTGCTGCGCAGTGTCGCCTGCAGGTTCGCCATCAGCAGGGCGGCGGAAATGCCCTTGCCGCAGATATCCCCCAGCGCCAGCCCGATCCCCTTGTCTTCAAACTGGAGGAAATCGTAATAGTCGCCGCTGACGATCCGTGCGGGAAGGCACAGGCCGGTCAGCTCCATCTTCCGCATGCGCGGGGCGGTTTTCGGGAACAGCTGTTCCTGCACTTCCTTGGCGATCTCCAGCTCCCGTTCCAGCCTTTCTTTCTGCACGCGCTCCCTGACCAGCGTCTGCACATACTCGGTCATCTGGTTGAATGACTCGGCGAGGGCCCCCAGCTGATCGTCCGATTTCACCACAATCCGGTGGCTGAAATCGCCCCGGCGGATGAATTCGGTGCCGCGATCGAGGTTATGGACGGCATTGGTGATCGACTTGGACAGGAGGATCCCCGCAATCAGCGAGAGCAGCTCCACCGCCAGAAAGAATGCGACGACCAGTTCCAGCGCGCCCAGGATCGTTCGGCTGACGTTGGTTTCGGAATTGCCGGCATGAAACGCGTTCTGCAGCATCCTGGTGGCGGACAGCTCGACAAACAGGATTTCGGAACCCGACGGCCCTATCTCCGAGCCGGTGCTCCAGAGGACAGGGTAGAGCTGCATCGACCACACCGGCCGGCCGACGGCCTCCTGGGAACCTTCCACGTCAAAAGTCGAATAGAGGATGTTACTGCGGAGGATCTCCGTATCCTGCAGCATGACGTTCAAGTCCGTATTCTGAACATGATCCGCCAGGAGCAGGTCCTGGCCGAGCGCCGCCTTGAGGCGGTCGAGCATGTCGCCGTCGAAAGGGACGGAGACCTCGAGGCTGTACGTCATTTCAGAGCCGAATTCGCCGAAGATCAGGCTTCGCAGGTAGAGCTGGCCCCGTCGCGGCTTCGCCGATCCGGCCTCGCGGAAAATCCCGGGTTGAGCGTCCTCGGCAACCAGTCCGAAAAACTGGTCCAGGATCCAGCCGGGCACCTGGTAGTCCCCGAGATCGGATCGGACGTTGCCCGCGCCGTACACCCGCGCCTCGCCGCTCACGCGGTCGTTGACCCGAAGAACGACGGATGCGGTGCGATAAGTCCCCAGCAGGTATCTGGCGTCGCGATCGAGCACCGATTTCAGCACTGCAGGGCCTTCCCGGTTCCCGGACATCGCCTGCTGGAGGCCGGAATTCAGGGAGAGATTGAAAGCGTGAATCTGCGCGGTATGGATGCCGATCTGGTTGCGGATCAGATAGTAGCTCAGCTGGTAATAGAACAGCAGCCCGGAGACATAGAGAATGACCGCCACCAGCGCCACGGGAATTGCGGCAATCAGGATATGAGCCAGGATCAGGCGCCTGCGGATCTTCCAGAGGAACTTCCTGCGCACAACCGCAAGCAGCTTCCAGGAATAATAGACCGCGGGAATTGCCAGGAGAGGCCCGATCAGGTCCAGGGCAAGGGCGACGCTGGCGGGGAGCGACCGGAGAACGGACGCGGGCAGCAGCCAGGTGCGCACGACCCAGAGGGCGGCCAGAGCGACCGTGAACCGTGCCATTCTCGATTGCGGAAGCTGCAGCTTCACGTTCACCCCGCTGACGCCCGCGGCCGCAATGCCCGGGGGCTTTCACGACCCGGGGCCGCCCGGGTCCTTTCGCCGTCCCGCCGCGGATCCGCCCTTCCCGGCTTCAACAACTCATGGCGGGCTGAATCCGGCGACCGACATCCGCCGCGACCAACGGACGTCCGAACCGCACACTTTTCCCCTGACCGGTCACCTGGAAACCGGCCCGTCCGGGCCTGACCTGCCATGCAGGCGTATGGTCGCCGATTTCGCCAGCTTCAGGAATCGCTGCGCCACGTCCTGAAGCGCCGCTTGTTTTACTTCCTGGAGGCGGCCGGCCTCTTCCAGATATTCGTCAATACCCTGCCGCAACAGCGCCGCCAGAATCAGCTCGTCGATCTGGCGGTAGCGATCCTGGCGGGCGATTTGCAGCTTTCCTACGGCGCCGGCTACCGCCGACCGGTACTCCCGGTATGTCAGCCCTGCGGTCCCGATCCGTTCGATCTCCTCGTCGAGAAGCTTGACGGCGGCATCCTCCTTATCCGGAGCCGTCTCCAGACCGGTCTGGAGGAATCCGCCGCGCAGCCGGGGGAAATACTTCAGGAACACCCCGATAGCCGCGGGCGCCGCCTCCTGAAAACGCACCGCCAGGCGTCCGGTCGGACCTGAAGCGTAATTCTCGAGGACCCGCATCGCGAAATAGTCTTCATCCCCGGCCGGCGGCGCCTGAAAGCCGAGCAGTACGCGGGCCAGGTCGCCGGACGCTTCCCCTTCGGCCGCCGCCCTTGCGGCGAGCGCCTTGGGAAAACCGTCGGGCATTTTCACATCTTCAAATCGCGAACCGCTGAAATTACGGACGAAATAGCCGGCCAGGCTGGTTCCCTGCGTGTCGCCGATCATGACCACCATCGGCTTCCTGTCGGCCACGCAGGCCTGATACCAGGCCCGCACGTCCTCCGCGGTAATGGCATCCAGGCTCGTTTCCGTACCGGGATTGTCGCGGGCATACGGATGGCCGTCGAATAACGCGTCCCGCAGCATTTGCCCGGCGCGGTCCGAATCCGGCCGGTCTTTGATGGCAGCCCGGAGGAATTTCTTCTGGCGAGCCACCTGGTCGGGATCCAGTATCGGCTGTTTGATCCACTCGCTCACCAGGTTCAGTCCGGCCTCGACGTTGGCCGATGAGATCGCCAGGCGCAACCCGAACCAGTCATCCGCGACCACGGGCTGCACCCGGGCTCCATAGAGTTCCAGCTGCCGGTACATCCGGTAGGCATCACGGTTTTTGGTGTCCTGCAGCATGGTGTGGAGCAAAAGCGCGGTGATGCCGGCGTTGCTCCGGGTCTCCATCAACCGGCCGCCCGGAAACATGAAACCGATGTGAATGTAAGGGATGGTATGGTCTTCGCGGATGAACAGGTCAGGGCCCCGCAGAATCGAGGCCTTTTGGAAGGGATAGCGCACTTCGCTCGGCGTGAAGGCCTCGTTTCCCGCGGGGGCATCCAATGCCAGGACGGTTTCCTGCTCACGCTTCCCCATCGCTTCCGCTGTGGCCGGTGCCAGCAGATCACGGATCGTGCTCCGGACGGCGGCAGCGGACAGCGAGCGGGGCTCCGCCTGTTCGGGCAGCGACTCAACCAGCGCGCAATCGTCAAGCGCCAGGTACCTGGAGGCGACCCTGCGGATATCGGCCCATCGGACTTTTCCGAGCCGTTCCAGGTAGGTCCGGCTCAACTTCCACGATCCCAGCGATTCGAATCGGGCCAGCTGATCGGAACGCGTTGCAACTGTACCCATCGACTCCCAAAAATCGCGCTCAACCTGCGCGCGGGCGCGCGTGAGTTCGTCCTCATCCGCCTCCTGCCGCTTCAGAATTTCAAACTCGGTGAAGGCGGCGATCTCACAGCGGTCGAGGTCCTTCGGGTCGAGCACGAACCGGAAGGCCAGGTAGCCGGCATCCGCCCGACGGATATTTTCAACCGCCAGGTCAAACACAAGCCCCTGCTCGCGCTTGAGGCGCCGGTTCAAGACGGAAGCTTCCCCGTTCCCGAGCAGGGCAGCGAGGAGGTCAAGAGCGGGGCCGTCCGCCGAATCCCCGCCGACCGTTCTGAATCCCAACAGCAGGCGCGCCAGCTTTGCACGGCCGCGTTCCTGCGCATAGCGGAATTCCTCCGGCGGAACGGCGGCCTGCCGGCGCTCCGCCGGTGGTCCCACACCTTTCGCTTTCGCGTACAGACCGACCGCGGCGGGCAAAACCTCCCCCGTCGGCACATCGCCGCAGACAATCAGGAGCATCTGGTCGGGACGGTACCGCCCGCGGTAGAGGCTCTGCCAGCGATCGCGCGCCAGGTTGCGCAGCGCCTCCGTCGGCGCCGACAAGTCCGGAACCAGCCGTTCCCCGGCAAACCCGGTCCCTAACAGGCTCGCTTCAGTTCCCAGTTCCGGATCTGCCCTTTCCCTGCGTTGTTCCGCACTCCAGGCCTCGATCCGGCCCTTAAGCTCCTGCCCATCCAGCTCGGGATTCAGGAGCATGTCCGCCTGGATTTCCAACATCCTTTTCCACTGGATGGAGGGGGCCTGCAGGCGGACGATCGTGGAATCGTGGAAGGTATCCGTTGCGACGGTGCATCCCAAGGCGTTCAGGTCGGCGGCCAGCGCCGCCGGTTTTCTGGTGGCGGTGCCCCGCAGCAGCATACGTTCCAGGATCCGCGCGACGCCCGGCAGTGTCTTCGGGTCATCTCCGAAGCCCGCGTTGATCCTCATGAAGACTTCCGCGACCGGATTGCCGTGGGCTTCGGCCACCAGAATGGTGAGGTCGTTTTTCAGGACGACGCGGGTCACGGGCCCATCCTGGTCAAACGACTTGAGCTCCTTCAAATACGCCGGGGGCGCGGCCGCCTCGGGCTTGTTTACCGGCGGCCGCGGCCGGACCTGGGACATACCCATGACCGGAAGCTGGAACACGATGATCATGAATATGATTCGCAGGCGCATACCTGGGTACCTGGCTGGATTATACTCTATCGCTCTCCGACCCTGGTTTCCATTCCAGGTCACGGAGTTTTCCGCCGCAGGCCACGGGTCCGGAAAGACGGAGAGGCTTCTTCTTCGGCTCGTTCCTGCCTGAGCCGTGAATTCCACCGCTCGTGTTCGTTCCCCGTCAGGCTTGGCCGGGCGGCGGCTTGCGTCAGCTCTCCGGAGTCCTCCAGGGAGAGCCGATAGAGGCCTTCGGTGCCGGTGCCGAGGTATAGGACCAGCGGGTTCCAGGGATCCTGAACCAGGCACCGGATCGGCGAGGAAAAGGCGGGACTCTCGATCCGCCGCCACTGCGCGCCGCCATCTTCGCTCAGGAACACTCCCCCGGCAATATTGTCCGCAGCCAGGATGCGCTTTGCCTTCGCATCGAGCAGGGCCACGGCAGAAATATCGCCTCCAAGGCGGCCTCCGGCCGCCGCCTGCCAGGAGGCGCCGCCATCCGAGGACTGGTACAGGCCCGAAGTCGTGCCGGCGAAGATCGGGGAGTTTCCGGAAGACGTCCCGGCCAGGCAATGCACGGTTGTGTGATCCGGGATCCCGCGCGTCGCCAGGGTCCACGAAGCGCCGTCATCATCGGATCGCATCACCCCCAGGTGCGTGCCCGCAAGCAGGCCGCCCGGGCGATCGGGCGATAACAACAGGGAGAACACCCGCGGGATAAACCGGTAGCCGGAGGGCTTTTGAAAAGCGAGCTCGCCGGTTCGGGCGCGGTAAACCCCATCGCTGGTCCCGGCATAGACCCAGGATCTCCGGGCATCCACCGTCAGAACGTGGATGGTGAGCTTCTCGATCGGGCCCGGAAGCCTGGCCCACGCGGCGGATCCGGCCTTCTGATGGAAGGCGCCGCGTGCCGTTCCGGCGATCCGCCCTTGCCCTCCCGGCAGGATCGCCAGGGACAGCAGGCCCTCTCCGGGAAAATCCGCGTTGCCGGAAGCAGCAAACCCGTCCGCGGGGTTGTCATAATCGTGATACCCGCCCCGCCTGCCGTCGGAATGTTCACCGACCACGAAACGTCCGGGCGCGGTCAGGTCGGGCACAATGGTCGCAATCGACCGACTGACAAAGCCGCGGTTGGCCGGCGTCCAGCTGCGCCCGCCGTCCACACTTTTCAGGACTCCGAAAAACTCCGTGCCGATCAAAATCGTCCGGGGATTGCGCGAATCGATCTGAACGGCGTTTATGGTCAGGTCCTGCCGGGTAATCCGTTTCCAGGTCCTGCCCGAACTCTGGCTGACGAACAGCCCTTCGGTCGTGCCGCCGTAGACGCGGGCCGGGTCGGAGGGATCGAGCGCCACCAGGTGGGCGCGCACCAGATAGCTTTTGGGAAAGACCTTGAGCCGGGTCCAGGAAGACCCGTGATTATCCGACCTGTACAGGCCCGTGCAGGCGCCGGCATAGATCCTTCCCGGCTTAGCCGCGTCTATAGCAAAGGAGAAGACATCCGAATCGGTGACCATGCCCCGGTCGTTCAGGGTCCAGGTCTTCCCGAAATCGGTCGAACGGTACCCGAGGTGCCAGGTGCCCACGTAGAGGAGCCGGGGATTCAGCGGATCGATGGCGACCGACTCCACTTTGCGAAAGGCCTCCAGCCCCTGTCCCGTGGGCCGCCAGCTGCGCCCCCCGTCCGCGCTGAGGTACACTCCCGACAGCGTGCCCACGACGATGTGCCCGGGATTTTTTGTGCTGACGGCCGCTCCGCGCACCGCCGCGTCCCTCCGGGGCAACGGGACCGTAACCCAGGTCAGCCCGGCGTCGCGCGATTCGAAGAGCCCGCCGCCGTCCGATCTCAGGTCCCAGCCTCCCGCCCAAAGATGGCTGCCGTCTGCCGGATCTTCGAGAAGCGTGTCCAGGACGAGTTGGCGCCTGCCGATTCCCGGAAACTGCATGTTCCAGGACTCACCGCCATCCGTGGATTTGAAAAGCTGGCCGTCGCTCGTCCCCAGGAAGACTACGCGGCTGTCCCTGGAACTGATCAGCAGGGATCGGACGGTTCCGCCGAACGGACCCAGTCGTTCAAAGCGCGCCCCGGGCGCGGCCG
>Ga0214473_10008146_pt1 | contig 12414 bp, 10 predicted proteins | sample RVTome_7_FD_203509 | JGI IMG/M metagenome (GOLD analysis project Ga0214473, IMG submission 203509) | Soil microbial communities from uranium-contaminated site in the Upper Colorado River Basin, Wyoming, United States - RVT98D197 | ecosystem: Environmental > Terrestrial > Soil > Contaminated >... | reverse complement strand
CCGAGGTGTTCTCCTCCAACTCGAACAGGCACCGCAGCTCGTACGAGGACCCGAAGTAGACGTCGCCCGCGTTCTTGGCCGACTGGAAGTAGCCCCGCATGTGGGCGTTTTTGAAGGCGCCCGCCGCGTGCAGTTTGGCCGTCCGTTCCGAATTCGCCTCCCGTGGCATTCGGTGCTCGCCGGGCCGCAGGTTGAACACCCACCGCTTCTTGCCTGCGTCGCAGCACCGAACCAGCCCGTGATCCAGCGCCCACGTCCGCTCCGTCACGTCAACGGGGCACCCCGTGCAGCGCTTCTGCTGACTCTGCTTCGAGATGCGCCGCCCCTCGTGCACATAGAAGTAGTCGGGACGATACACACGATCCAACTCAAAACCAAGACGCTCGTACACGGTCCCAGGCGTCAGCCGGTAATCGCTGAAGCTCACGATCTCATCGTACCCATTCTCACGTGCCCACGACTGCGCTGCCGCAAACAGGCGCGACGAGCCACCCACTACCTGCACGCCCGGCGCGAAACACAGGCGGTCCAGCACTACTTTGTTCTCCCCGTTCTGTCGGTTGTGCCGACCCATGGACAGCACCCCAACCAACTCCTCGCCATGGTACAGTCCGAAGCTGGTCAGGGATAGGTAGCTCGCCGCCTGCAAGTGATACGCCTTCAGGAACGCAACAGACTCCGCCTTGGGCACCTCCCTAATCGTGCACGCCCTTGCACCTACTCGGCGCTCGAACAGGCCAGCCTGCGCCCGCACGAACGCCTCGCACTGCACCCGCCGGTTCTCCCACTCATCCGAGAAGAATATCACTCGATCCGCCTCGGGTACGATCCCCCACTCCAAGGCCGCCAGAGCATCGGCGCTTCTCAGATCGACTACCGCCACCCTCAACTTGCCGTACTGCATTCCCTTGCTGTCCATACTGAAAGGGTATCACTATTTCAAATCAGACGCAACACGAGAAATTGCATGTTGCGGCAGCGCCGGACGACTTAATTTTGATTGGTGCAATGGGCCTCATCGGCCCCGGGCGAGGGCTAGACCGTGGTCACGGCGGGAAGCCCGGCGCAGGTGATCACGCCGTAGTATTCCGGCCTGAGCATCCTCGTCGCGAATCTCGTGCGAACGCCCTTACGGAACGTAAAGTCGTTGGGGTCCATGAAAGTCGGGGTGACCTGCATGGGCACGTAGGGCGCGTAGACGTAGCCCGCGTCGAGGAAGTTGTTGCCCTTGAGGCCGACGAGCACCTTGGTGCTGGTCATGTAGGGGTCGCAGTAGACCGCGAACCGCTTGAGCAGGGTGCCGACGCGGCTGATGCCGAAGTCCGAGGTGATCGGACCGTAGCTCGCCGCTTGGACGTTCTGCTCGATGCTCGCGTAGTCGCCGTGCGACGACAGCTGATCGAGCAGGGCGCTGATGCCCGGCGGGATCACGATGAAATTGGCCGGGGCGCGGCCGCTGGCCCGGTGGATCTCGGCGGCCACCGCGCTGATCTTCGTCATCAGGTTGCGGACGGTCTCCAACTCGCCCTGCACGCCCGCGGTGAACGCGTACGTGTAGGTCGCGGCGAACTTGGCGCCGGTCACCAGCGCGTCCACGATCTCGCGGTCGACTTCGAGCATGACCTCGTTGGCGAACGTGCTCACCAGCTCAGTCTCGGCGTCCATGCCGTGGAGGGCGCGCATGTCGTCCACGGCCTCGACGGTCCACTTCGCCTTCAGCTTCCGGCTCTCTGCCTTCACGGTGTAGAGCGCGATGTCGAGGCTGATCGAGGGGATCTCGGCGCCGCTGGTGTAGCCCACCAGCTCCCAGTTCACGAAGTACTGGAGGTAGATGACCTGGTTCGCGAGGAACGACGAAGCGCCGCCGCCCGACAGAATCGCGTTGATCGTCCACGCGCCGGTCGACACGTTGAACGTCCCGCAGATGTTGCTGTCCTGGTCGATCAGGTTCGTGAGGCCGACCGGGTCCAGGGTCAGAGTGCGGTCGCCGACAACCGCCTCGTTCGTGGTGCAATACGCCTTCACGTAGAAGGTGCGCTGCCCGTCCACGCCCGGCGCCCGGATCGGCGACCAGTTCGGGAGACGGCACAGGGCCAGCGTGTTGTTGAACGTGGCGACCGCGCCCGCGCCGGTATCCGTGACGACCACATCGTAGTCGACGAACTCCGACGAGTAGTTGCTCGCGAAGTTCTCGTTGATGTTGTCTGCCGCGTCCAGCTGGCCGTCGTAGCCCATGTTGCGCGGCAGGTCCGTGATGCCGTACTGCGGCTTCTTGGTGCCCTTGCGGTCGTCGTACTTCTTCTCGTAGAAGAAGATCCCGCCGATGGGGCTCGTCATAGGCTGCACGGACACGAGCTGGTTCGCGATCAGGTTCGGGAAGACGCGCCGGAGGACCGGGAACACGTACTTCGTGAACGCGCCCGCGTTCGAGCTGAGGGTGTCCTCGTGGAGCGACTTGATGTGGTCCATCTCGTTCTCCAAGAGGATCGCCGTGCAGCGCCGCACGTACGGGTGGTTGATCGGGTCGCGGTCGTTCTGGGCTTCCAGCAGCTTGCCCCACCGCCTCTCGCACGCCTTGGAATAGGACTCGTCGAAGACGGTCCGCTTTCCGTTCTCTTGCAAAATCCCTCGGGCTTCGGTCATGGCTCTCTCTCCTCTGTTGTGGTTACTTGGTGAATCCCGACAGCTGCCGCATCAGGTCGAAGGACACGCCGAACTCATCGACATCGTCCGCCCGACTCCGACTCGGCCGCTTCAGGTCCTCGTCCAGCTCGCGCGCGTCGCCACTACCCCGTTGGTGCCGCTGGCGCATCTCGCGCAACTCCCTGTCCGAGATCTCGGTCGATCCGTGTCTCGCCACGACCTTGTCCACCTCGGTCTCGGAGGTGACGCCCTCCAGGAGACCCAACACGCTCTGCCCGTTCACCAGCCCCGCAACCCTTTTCGCCTTGTAGGCCTCCAGCTCGGCGGCGTCCTTCTCCTCCTGGAGCGACTCCACCTGGCCCTCGGCTTCCATGACGCGGTCCTCAGCCATCTTCAGCTGAGTATTGACCTTCTGCGCCAACTCGACAGCCCGCTTCAACCGCTCGTCCAACGATCCCGCCTTCTCCTGCAACAGCGATACCTCGCCGCGCAGGGTCGCGTTCTCCTCTCGCAGCTGGGCCTCCGCCTCGCTCGGGCCCGGCTCCTGCTGGGGCAGGTGCTCCATGATGGCGGCCAGCTTGGCCTCCACATCCGCACTCGACTCCAGCTTCACACCAGCAAGCAGGCCCCGAATGGACTCTGCCATGGGGTGCCCGCCGATCTGCTTCTCCACGGCCAGCAGCAACGTCGCCTGCTGGGCGTTCTCGATCGCCTCGTCGCGCTCCTTGGTGCGCTCCGCGACCTCCATCTCCTTGGCCTTCATGGCGTCCCGCACGGCCTTCTCGTCTGGGATCTGCCGGAACGCGCCGACCATCTCCGCGATCTGGGCCAACGTCGCCTTCGCGGCGCCGACGCCCGGGTCCGCGGCGAACTCCTCGCGCAGTTGCTTGCCGAGGTCCTCGCGGGCCTCCACCAGCACCGCCGCCAGCCGCCCCTCGAACGTCTCGGTCATCTCGTCCCGTACGCGCTTGGCCTCGGCCTCAACGGCGGCATCCACGCCCGCCGCAACCTTGTCCTTGGCCTTGGCCACAGCGTCCTCCTGGATCTGCTTCGCCACCTCGGGGAAGTCCGCCAGGAACAGCTGCGCCGCCGTCGGCTCGTCCATGCTCTCCAGCGTGATGCCAGGGATCGCCGTGCGCACCGCTGGGTCCGCCACGAAATCGTAGGTCTTGAGGATGAAGTCGTCCTGGACTTCCTCGCCCTCCACCTTGCCCGTGGCCACCTTGGTGCTGCCGAAGCCTCGGCTGCTCACGCCGATCGGGATGTTGGCCTCGATGAGGGCCCGCAGCTGCAAACCCTCACGCGTGCCCAGGATCTCGGCCTCTCCCATGACGATTCCGTTCTCGATCCACAGGTCAGTCACGACGTGGCTAACGCGTTTGAGGCTCGTTTTGCCTTCGGTCGGATGATCAAGCTCACCTAGGACCCTGCGTCCCTTGAGATCCTCGCTGAGACGCTTGATCTCGCGTCCCATGAGGGCCTCCGAGTAGATGCGCCCGTTCTCCGTGGGCGTGCCCACGCGCCCGAACTCGCCGCGCGCCACCATCTTGCCGGACCCCTTTTGTGCACGGGCCTCGGTCATGACGAACACGGACGGATTCCAGGTCTCGATCAACATCTGCGGCATGATCTTGCCCTCACTTGTAGTTTGGTCCTCATGCAACCCAAAACGAACACGTGTGCGCCCCTCAGTACTGCCTCCAGCGCTTAAACTGGAGTCCTGTTCGAGCAAGGGGGCTTCGATCTGCGCGCCGCGCGGATTGAGGAGAGACCTTTCGGTTCGTGGCTTTCCCGTCAGGCCGCGCAGCTTTCTTTGCAGACTCGAATCCAATCAACTCCCGCCTTCCGGACGCGTACGCGGTCCGACGCTTCCGGCGCCCCTCCTCTGAGAGAGCGCCGTCTACGCGTTTCCCAGGTCGCTCCGCTCGATGCGGTCCAGCGACTTGCTGATGATCGTCATCACCGGCCTGATCTCGGCCAGGAAGGTGTCGACGTTCATCACGTCCTCGTCCAGCCGCCCCGCCTCGTAGGAGGCCGCGATCGGCTCGATCGCCTCGTTGAATACCGCCAGCACGGCCGCGTCGTCGAACTCGTCGACCAGCATCTCCACGATGTTGTCGATGCGACCGAGGATCTCGCTCCGCACGTCATCGACCCGCTCCTGGTTCTCGGAGAGCAGGTGCTCCAGCTCCACCGCGAAGTCGGAGTTCTGCGATGGGCGCCGCTCGGCCCAGCGCTTCGAGATCTTCGCGGACTTCTTGCCCGCGCCGCTCTTGCTCCACTTCTTGGTCTTGCGCCTGATCCTGGCCAGCGCGCCCGCGCCGCCCGCCGCCTTCACGGACCGCACGCAGCGCTTGCCGCTCGGATCGCCCGGGTCCTTCCGCATGCCAGGGGGACACTGGTATGACGCCTTCTTGGACATGCTGTGCGCCCGCGAGCGCCGGGTGCGCTTCGCGATGGCCTCGTCCATGAGCTTCCGCGCGACCATCTCGGCCTGCTCCGCGATGCCCTTGACGTTCCGAGGAACCTTCTTGACCTTCAGGCCCTCGATGATGAGGTCGATCTGGTCGCCGTCCAGGCTCTCGAACGGCAGGTCCATGATGCGGTTGAACAGGACCTTGGTGACGAACGGGCCGTCGTACGGGTCGTGCCTCGACTCGTCGTACTCCTCCTCGTCGTCATCATCCTCCTCGGACTCCTCATCGTCTTCGGGCTCCTCGGGCGCGTTGCCATTGCCGCCCTTCTTCTTGCTGCCCGACTCGGAGAGACCGGGGCCGTTGGCGATCCGCGCCATGTTGTCCTCGGTCAAACCGGGAACACCGAGAGCCGCCAGCTCTTCGGTCAGGGACCCCGCCATCAGCTTTGTCTTCATTTGCCTGCCTGCTACTTTCCCGTGCGTCTCCGCACCGCAAAATTCCTGGTTCTCCGACCGAAGTTTCACGCGAACACGTGTTCGCGCCAGCGCTTCAATCTCCCCAGGCGTGACTTCGGGCATAACCTGCCCTAGTTTGCCTCCGCGCCTTTCTTGGCCCGCCCCATGATGTAGGCGGACACTACCTCCATGGCCTTCGCTCGCCCACACAACCCGTCATGTGCCACCGCTATGCGCTCCAAGTCTTCCGCGCGCATCAACTCTCCGGCCTTGGCGAGCAACCCATGAAGGAGTTGCGCTTCAGCAATCAACGACTCGCGGATGGCACCATAGAACTCATCGTCTTCAGCAAACACTAACGGACGAATTCCGTCAATAATATCTTCCATCACCGTCGCCAGTATCCCCATCGACTCCCGCAGCTCCGATTCGAATTCCGTCAGTCGAGCCTTTGGCAGCTTGGCGTACGCCGTCTTCGGGACGTGCGCTTCCAGCTCCCTGATCTGCCCGTACATGGACGTGCGGATCTTCTCCTGGTTGGCCTCGTACAGCTTGAACCAGTGCTCGTCGCCCGTCGCCGCGCACGCCTCGTCAATGCGCAAGATCACCTGGCTCACGCGGTAAACCTCATCGGTCCGCACCAGATTCGCCAGGGAGCGAACACGTGTTCGCTCTATCGCCTTCCCGTCTATCAGGTCTGCCGTGAGGGTCCGCAGCTCGTCACCCACCAGACGCGGCAACGCGGCCGCCTCGTACACGGGGATGGTGCTGGGCTGCACCGCCACCTCGCCCACCACGCCGTTGGCGAACACGAACGTCGCCTCGTGGAGATTGCCGTCCGGGGTGCGGAACAGCGCGCCGCCATCGCGAGTGGCCAGCAACTCCACTGTGACGCCCACCTCCGCGGTCACGGCCGCCTCCACCAGGGAGATCCGCGCCTCCATACTATCCCCCGTCCATTTCTCCAGATCCTCACCGCGCACGTACATGGTTCACCTCGCTTGACGCTCATATTTCGACTGATTCGTTTGACCAATCACTCGCAACCTCTGCCCGATACGAGACACGGAAGTATCCGTGCGATCCACCGACTTCAGCATCCTATCGTTGGCTTCCTGCAATTGGTGCAGGGCCTTCTCTATCCGCTTGATGGACTCCTGCGGTATCTGCTCTTGGTTGGGCTGCTGCATCATGCCCGGGGCTCCCATGCCAGCCATGGGCTGTGGAGCACCCGCCGCCATGGCACCCTCTGGGCCCAGCTCTGGGAACTGCCGCATGATCTCAGCTTGGATTGACGCCTGACCGAGCGCCTGTGCCTCGGCCTCGTGTGTCTTGGCCTCTGCCGCGAACAGCGCATCCTCGTCACTCATGTGGAAGATGTTCGCCATGATCCACGGCGCCGTGAAGAACGGCTGCAACGCTGCGGCCAAGCCCGCGCGCGCGTTCCATACCTCCACCTGCTGCATCTCGAAGATGCTGCTCGGCGTAGGCATCTCCAGATCCCACCGTACTGAGTCGGGGTCGATGTTCAGCGCTGCCAGGTGCACACGCACCACCTGGCGCAACCCCGTGAGGAACTCACGCTGAATACGCTGAATGAAACGAGCGAAAAAAGCATCCTCCTGCGCAAGCGATGCGCGATTCGCACTCTCCGCTACACCTAGGTACTGTGGCGGGATGCGAATCCCCAAGTAGAACTTCTTCTGAAAATAACTGAGCACGCCGGTCTCGTCGTAGTCCGGGCCCGACAGCACTTCGATCCGCGTCGCGTCCTTGCCGGAGCGCGTCGGTATGAAAAAATCTTCGCTTTGCTCGACGGGGTTAAATCGGAAGTCAATGCGTCCCGTGGACGGGTCCATGATCCGCTTCTTCTTGTAGCGGCGCCGCACGTCATCTACCATGGCGCGCGCCTCGCGCGGTGGGATCTCGCCCGTGTCGATGTAGAACGCGAACCGCGCCGGGGCCTTCTGCAACTTCAGCACCAATGTGCTGTCCTCCAGCATCAGGAGGCGCTTCCACACCCACCGCACACTGTCCAAAACGGCGAAACCGTACAGTGCCCGCATCTGCTTCCCGCGCAGCCGCCAGTGCACCACCTCCCACGGCGAAAAGAACACCGCACTGTTGGTGCCCTGCTGCTGCCGCAGCCGGTCCAGATCCTCCTGCGTGTTGAGGCTGAGCGCGAACGCACCTGTCGGATCCTGCACGTATCCCACGAGCGTGCCGCGCTGATCCACGATGCGGCGCATGGTGGGAGCGGGGAGCCAGTTCCACCCGAGCACACCCTTCTCGTTGGCGATCACCTCTCCAAAAAGATTTCCATATTTCACGAGCGTACGGATGGCCGTCCAGAGATCGTCCTCAATGTGGAGGCGCCGATCAAGCAGGTCGTTGATGATATCGCGGATCACCTTGTCCTTGGATAGCGCCCAGATCGTCTTGCCGCGCACGGTGTCCACAACAGTGGCGTTATCCGCATAGATGTCCAGAGCCGCAGACACGGTTTCCGTATCATCCATATTTTCGTAGTCTGCATACCGCAACATGAGATCGGTGTCGACCGAGAGCATGGTCGCCAACTGCATATAGGAACCGGACATGCCAGAGTCGGTCGACATCGGGTTCTGGCGCGGCAGAGTGGCCTCGCCGGACGCACCACGGGACAATGCTGCCACCTGTCCACTGGCCTGCCGCCGGAAGATCTTCTGAACCATGTCCCGCCAGCCCATTGCTCACCCCTCTGTGTCGGGGCCTTCGCGTCAGCCCCACTGGCATTCTTCAAAGCGAACACGTGTTCGCTACTTCCAGAACTTGACACCCACCTCGAACAACGCGATCCTCATGTCCACGCCAGCGGGACGGCCACAAGATCCCGACGCTTTCAGTCCTCGTCTCCGAACAGGATCAGCGGCAGCACATCCGATGCCGATTGCGCCCTCTGGATTCGCCGCACCTCTTCCACGTCCACTTCCTCCGCCGGGATCAGCGGGCTGACCCATTGGTGCTCGTGGCCCACCTTGCCCCCGGGTGTATCAGCATCTGCCGCCCACGGCAAGCGGGCTGCTCGTTGGTGTAGTCCCCATACTGCCCCAGCCAGGGAATCGGCCAGGTCCTTAGTCTTGTGTTTCAGGTGGTCCACCTTGCCCTTGATCCGGTCGACCTCTAGTGCCCTCAGCTCGTTCAACAGCAGCTCATGATGGTAGTACTCAATGCGGTGCTCGTAGATGGCCGACTTCAGTTCCTCGTATGGGTCCATGCTGGTGTCCATGCTGATTAGCTCGGCATGGATTCCACGGCGCTTGATCTGCTGGTGCATCTCGACGTGCTCGTACTTGTCCGTACTGAACCCCGCGATCGGGTATCCGTGCGCTTGCAACTCGTACACCAGGCGCCGCAAGTCAGGCATGTAGATCTGCTCGCCGGTGGGTGGACGGATACTGAGCAACACCTCGATGATGTAGTAGGGCGCCGTGTCCGTGAACCGGTTGCCGTCCCCGTCGCGGCGCACCACCTCCACCCAGCGATCGATCCGCCCCATGACGAAACCGGTGTAGTCCCGGTTGGTGCTGACGTCGATGTGTATCCAGCGTGGCGCACTGGGCGCCTCGCGTGGCACCCAGGCCTCCTCGAAGTGGCCGCCGGGCAGGCGCCGCTGGACACTGCGGCACAGCTGCTGCCAATTGAACTGGCCCGGGCCGCCTGCCACCCACACGTAGTCGGTGAAGGGGTGAGGGCGCTCCACGATGCACTCATTGATCGCCTCTACGCGCTGGAAGAATGCCGAGATCGCCTGTGTGCTCACGCCCGCGATGTCGCGCAGCGAGTCCTCCAGGTTGCCCTCGAAGTCCATGCGGAAGTCCTCGGGCACCTCGATCAGCCAGGCCTCGTGATCCTCCAGCCACTCATCGTCGATGTCTGCCAGCTCCGACTCGGACAGGATCTTGCTGCGCAGGCTGCTGCGGGAGCAGAGCACGTAGAAGACCTCGTTGCTGAAGTGCCCCTCGGGCCGCGCGCTCCACTGCGAGTGCTCCACGACAAACACGTCCGGGTCGTTAACGGCAGACCGCATCTTGCGCTCGGTGAAGGAGTCAAGCGTGGCCGCCGAGGAGGCCAGGAGCACCATGCCGGGCACGTCGCCGCTCACGCGCTCGAACCTGGACTTGATGCGGCGCACCAGCGATTGGTACACCTTCTCCACGATGTCAAAGTGCGCGGCCGTCAGCTGCTTGCCCAGGGTCTGCTGGATCTGCTGAGCATGGCGCTTGGGCGGGAAATTTGTTTCGTCTAGCGTTGCAGCCAAAATTGCCTTGCCCAGCGCGCGCTCCGCCCCATAGCTGCCGATCGACAGCCGGATGTTGTTGGGAAACATGGTGAAGTCAGTAGAGAACTTGGGCGGGAACTTGCCCATGAAGTACGGGCTCAGCTTGATCTTGTCGTCCACTGCGGTCTTGAGCACCTCGCGGCAGAGCGGCAGGCTCTTGGACACCAGCATCAGCACCATCTCGGTGCCCGGCCCCACACCGAACGTGGCCTGCACGTCCCGCAGGCAGCTCAGCTCGTACAGGATGCGGCACATGGCGATGCTGGATATAAAAGTCTTTCCGTAGCCGATGGAACCTGCCAGCAGCACCTCGCGGTAGGGCGCCTCGAACATGTGGATGAGGACATCCTTGATCGCCGGGAACAGGGTGGTGGTGCTCTCCCCCAGGTAGTAGGGGTCATCGATGAACTGCCGCATGGACACGGGAGGAGTGTGGTACAGCCCCTCCTCCAGTTCTCGACTCAGCTGGTCCGCCCGGGCCGGGTCCACCTCCGCCAATAGGCCCTCGAACAGCGTGCGCGGGCCCGCTGGCAGCACCACCAGAGCGTCCGTCACAGCGCGCTGATCCTCCTCCGCCGTGCGATCACTGTACCGCCGCCCGTCTGGACCCGTGCGGATCATCGACTACCCCCATTGGTGCTGATAGTAGCGAACACGTGTTCGCTTCCGTTGAGAACACCGTCATTTGCGCCTGGTTCGTGAACACAGCCAAGAACGCATGGACCATCGATGTCATAAAGCCGCTCTGGAAGCACCTCCCAACGGATTAGATCTCCGTCTTTAATTCGGTTGGTCCGCTTAGGGATTTTGCAGATCCGTGTATTTTGTTCGGCTCTCATGGTGCCGCACTTTCTTCGGATTCGACAGCATCTTCTGGATCGTTGGGGATGTCGATGACATCCTCGCGGCCCGATAACCTCATGACGCGCTTCAACAAGCCCAGCACCTGGGCCCGTTGAACCGGATCTGCGAAGGCTTTCGCCGCATTCTCGCCGTACCGATCCCTGATCTCGGCCAGCCGCTCCGCCGACACCGTAAGCGTCCCCAGGTCGCGCGAGCCCGTCAAGCCCAGATCCATCTTGATCGCGTGCATCTGCGCCACCAGATCGATCAACACCTTCATCTGCTTGTCCACCCCTGCGTCGATGTCTCCGGTCCGCCGCTCACGCCCGTGCGCCAGGTCCAGCCGGTACAGCGCCACCTCGTACGTGCGCTCCAGGCGCCGCAGGTCCTCCGTGCGGTCCCCGAACTCTTTGGAAGCCTTGATGATCAGGTGTGGCAGCCGCGGAGAGATCAGGTCCGCCTCCGCCACCTCCTCGTTCACGTACCGCCGCAGCATCTCGCACAGAGACTTGCGCCCCACGTCCAGGGACTCCCCCTCCTCCTCCTGGATGTAGCGCGCCACGTCCGGGCACGGATACCCCGCCACCAGGCGCTCGATCACCTCCGTGTGACACCGCAGCCCCTTGATCCGAGCGAACGGCACGATCTGACGCCGCTGCCCCCCGACACTCGTATGCATGCGCCGCTTCGCCATCACAGCACCCCGTCCACCCCAGGTACCTCCGCCAACTGCACCAATAGCCCCTCGTTGCCGTACACGCGCTCCTCACACCACACCGCGAACCGCCCCCGCTCAGCACCCGTCAACATACCAGCACCAATGGCCGCGCGCCACCCAGACACAGCACCAATGGCCCACACCCGCTACATCCCCGTTTGTCAATCGAAAAATCCTGGCGCCGCCAACGCCCCATGGTGCAGGGCCAAGTGCAGGGCCAAGTGCAGGGCCAAGTGCAGGGCCAACATCGGGGATCGCATCGGGGCGCCCCCATTGGGATCAGCATAGGGGGTATGTGAGGAGTAGAGATCTTTGAACCCAGTTGTGTGCGCAACTGCAACGGATCGTGGATCATGGGATGATCTCCTTGTGGCGCGCAGGCTTAGGGTCTCTTGCGCGCGCTTCTAGGCTAGGCGTGATCGGGGGCGTTTGTCAATGGGGTATTTAGGGACGACGGAGGGAATGGCAGCGATTTCGCCAGAGCCGATCCTGGCGGCAGCAGCCCTCGTAGAGCTTGCGCCCATACTCGTGATCGGTCCCCCGCACCTCGAAGGCCCGACAATCGCTGCGCTGACACGGGCCGTTGTTCCGATAGCTCTGCGGGTCCTGTGGCGGATCTCCACCCAGTTGAACCGGCGGCAGGGGAGGGCGCATCTCGCCCTTTGGGCGCAGCGTGCGGTAATCGCACTGTACGGACTGGTGCCGATCCGGGCAGGCCCAGAAGATCCGATCCCACCAGTTGCGATATGGGTACAACGCGGCCCCCCCCACCAGGGTGGCCCGTGCCCCACATTGCCCACACGTCGGCGGCTCCGCTCGCCACCGCGCCCGTTCCTCCCGGCGCTCGGTCTCCTCCCTCGCGTGCCGATCCAAGATATCGCGTACTTTCTGCCGCATCGCTGCCAGCGTGGGGCGCTCGCCCATGATGATCCCCCTGCCTACTCCGGGATGAAAGTGATTGTCGGATAGGAGACGCCCTTGCCGCCCACACTCACCTCGAAACGAATTCCACAGATG
>Ga0214473_10008145_pt1 | contig 12415 bp, 5 predicted proteins | sample RVTome_7_FD_203509 | JGI IMG/M metagenome (GOLD analysis project Ga0214473, IMG submission 203509) | Soil microbial communities from uranium-contaminated site in the Upper Colorado River Basin, Wyoming, United States - RVT98D197 | ecosystem: Environmental > Terrestrial > Soil > Contaminated >... | reverse complement strand
TTTCAACAGGCCCTCCAGTTCGAAGCGATTGTCCACAATCATTGACACAGACACTCCCACACTTCCTCGGATCTTGTCATGGCCTTCAAGATATGTTGACTCGACCGACAACTTACGGGGTACAAAGGCGTCTCTAACAGCCCGGATAATATAGCGCTTCGCACGGTCCTTGCCTCGATAATCTGGCACTTCTTGCCGTCAAATTCTCGCGTTTCACCACCCACAAGAAAAGCAGATGCTTAGCTTCCCTCGACTTCGCTCGGGACAGGCCGCTCAGCATGACAGAGTTCGTAGGTCAGGAGCCCCGCGCATCGAGTCGATTGTGATTTGGGAACTACCTGACGCGCGGTGCTCCTGACCTACTAACTCCTTGGTCAAACGTTCTCCTAAAAACAAAAATCCCAGCCGGAAGACAACCGTCGTGGGGACGGTACTCGGGCTGGGTGCGTTCACTGCTATTCCTCCTAATGATGATGGCGATCCGAACAACCTAGCCGTTCTCTATCGCGACTGTGGGGCCTCCTCGTGTTTTCGTGGGCTGAGTCCCTCAACTTCGTTCGGGATGAACCCACACTTTGCTACTCTTGGTGGGCTAAGCCCACCCTACTTTAATCACCGGGGGAGGGACCTTCGGCCCTCCCCCGATGGGACAAACGAACCGGTTACTTCAGCAGCACCATCTTCTTGGTGGCCGTGAATTCGGGCGTGGTCACGCGGTAGAAATACATACCGGTGGCAGCCTGTTGGCCATTCAAGTTTTCGCCGTTCCACTCAACATTCACTGTGCCGATGCCGTTGCCCGCAAAGGTACGGACGACCTGGCCTGCGACGTTGAAAATGGTCAGCGTGTAGTCGGACTCCTTCGTCAGCTGGATCGAAATAACCGTGCCGGCGTTGAAGGGGTTCGGATAGTTCTGCAAGAGGGCGTACTCGGTCGGGAGCGACGCCGAAGCGGCGTTAACCGACAGAAGACCGCCACGGTAATCGGAGAACTGCGACTCAACCAGCTCGATCGAGCCATCCATCGGGATGGTGACGAGCGTGTTGGAGCCCGCGGTCAGGCGCGAAGCGGCCGCTTCGACCGACGAGAAGACCAGGACGCGAAGCTCGCCATTGGCGGCGTTCGAGCGGATCTCCATGCCGGAGTTGTTGGCGAGCACAGGCGCGCCAACCGAACCGCTGTAGCGGAAGACCAAGAGAGCCGCGCCGATGTCAACCGATGAGTTGGTGCGGACCGTGACGGCGCCATTGGAGACGTCGTTGGTCAGATCAACCGAGTTGGCATACGGGGACACCTTCGGCGAACCACTGCCGGTTCCCGGCGGGAACGGCTGCTCGTCACCGGTGATGATGCGGATGAGGTAAATGAGGTCGGCCACGGTCAGCACGATACCGTCATCGTTGATGTCCGAAGCGAGGATCTGGCTGTTCGCAAACAGAGCCGACCACACCGAGGAACCGTAGATGAAGTAGTTCGTGTAGAGGACCGCGTCGCCGATCTCATTGGCGATGCCGTTGAGGTTCAGGTCGCCACGATCGTCAGGCGGCTCGCAGACGCAGATCGCGCCCGGGCAATACGAGATGGCCGGAACGTAGTCAACCTTCGGGTCAGGCGGGCACCCGTAGTTCGGGCCGAAGTTGACACCATCACGCGGAGTCCAGACGATGTTACCGGACTTGTTGGAGATGATGTTGTCGGTGCAATCATACGAGCAGAAGCCAACGTGCAGGCAGCTGTTGATGAAATTGCGGTCCGAGGAAACGCTGAACGTCATGCACGCCAGGGTCTTGCCGTCGAGGTTGAAGTTCGCCGGGTCGACGAGGACGCCGTTGTTCATTTCGGCGATGGAAACCAAACGGATGAAACCATCCGGGCAGTTGCCGCCGCAGTTACCACCGAACATACCCGTACGATAGGTGAAGTACTCCCATCCCGTCGGGCCACCACTGGCACCCAAGAAGGAGAGCCCGCTCTGATCGTAGCAGATGAGGAAGTCAAAACCGCCCGCAAGACCAGGAATCGCGCCCGGCTCAGCCACGATGCAAACGGTGGCTTGCTCGCCGTTGAGAGCGCAGTCATAGGCTTCGCGGCTCTCGGCATCAACGACCGAGACGCAGGGATTCACGAAGATGAGGTCGAACGAGCACTGCACGGTCGCGCAACCATCGGACACCGAGTAGTTAACGGTGTAGGGTGTGCCGTCGCCAGCCGGACGGGTCGCGCTGAACTGATCACCAATGATCGAGGCGCCCCAAGCTACGGGGAGACCACCTACGTAGGTGTAGATCAGAGCATCGCCATCAGCCTGTGACAGATCGCCGAGATCGAGAACGGTCGGCACGCCCTGCGGAGCCAGCGTCGGCGGGATCGCCGCGCAGGTTGGCAAGGTGTTGGTGACCGCCAAGGTGAAGGTGCACTCGACGAACGACTGGTTCGCATCGGTCACGCGAATCGTCACCTGCGAGGAACCGACGTCCTGACAGCCCTGATCATACGACCAGAGACGACTAATCGCATCAACCGAGCCGACGCCAGTTACTGCATAGACGTACGGCGGGCAGCCGCCGCCCACGTTGATCTGCGACGAAGCACCGGCTGCCGCCCAATGGGCGGAGACGTCGCCGCAAGCGATGTTCAACTGAGCCGGCGAGACGTTGACGGTAAATGACACGTTGGCGCAGGGGCCACCCGGATGTTGGGTGTCGGTCACGCCAATGGTCACCTGGAACGACGGGATGTCCTCGCACTGTGGCGTGTACGACCAGCCGCCAGTGACCGGATCCACGACGCCAAGAGGGGTGATCAGCGAGAACGTGAACGGAATGTCGTTCTCGATGTCCGTAGCATCGGCATCGTTCGACGCCAGCGAGCCAACCGACGCAGCCACAACCGCATTGTCGATGGTCGGAACCGGACAGGCGTTCGGCGGAAGCGGGATGCAGTGCCCACCGCCGATGTCGATCTGGCCGGCGAGGAACTTCATCGGCACTAACAGTGTGGCCCGGTCCACATAACCAAGGTGGTTCGCCGGATCAGTGCAGCAAGTGTCAATGATGAAGCAGCCCGCAACACTATTCACGTTAACTATGAACCGGAAGGATGGCGTGCCAGGCGTGGGGCCGGAGGTTGTGTAGGCCGGCGTGCCTTTCAGATCCTCACCCGGTTGCATGACGATCGAATCGCCGACGAGTTCTTTACCCTTCGACACTTTCGCATGGAGGACGGCATCGGGGCTAACGTAGAAATTCGGGTCGCTATTTGCCCCTGCTGTCGCATAGCTACCCACCCCGCCGCAAGTGCCATCCGCGAGCGGATAGCGAGCTTCCTCACCATCACTGACGGGCCAAGTCCCAAAATTACCCGGGATTCCGTCGGGAAGCGCCCCAGAGCCATCGTTTGCCCTACCCAGCGGGCTGTTATGAAGACGGCCGTTGGGGTTCGGTCCACGAAGGAAGTCTAAGTTGTTGTACGGTGGATTCGGGAGCTCGGACCTAATGTACGCACCACTGCCGTCCCCGCGGATTTCCAGGGGCAACACGATACCCGTTGCGTCCGAGGTGTTCTCGATAAAGACACCGATGGTGACTTGACTGGCGCCCGGTGTCACGATTTTCGACTCGACGATCACACTATCTCCGTCTACCGCCGCCATCGCAGTCGCACCGCACAGGAACACCAAACAAGCCGCCAGGCTTTTTGTCATTGCAAAACGCTTCATTGTGTTTTGCTCCTTTTAGTTCTCATGTTGCAAATTCGAATTCCCCAACGAGAGACACTTTCGTTTAGGGAACCCACACGATAGAAAGTCCCCCTGATTACCGTGCCAAGCGATTGCTGCTGTGCCTCAATCATTCGACTATTCCTTTAAACCTCATCTCCGTACTGCATGGACCTGTAAAGCGTTCACGGTTAATGTTGACTGGAGTGAGCGTTTAAAGAACGACTCTTCGTCCGCAACACCTCCTTTCACCGTGATAAATTGCTCGGTTGGGTGGTTGGGTTGACCTCTTGGTTGACATTATGTCCTCAAGTGAGACCTCGCCGGAAACTCCGGGTGCCGGCTTGGACGATTCTCAAACGGACAGAGCCACCCTCTCCCCTTCCGAATTCGTGGCGGAAGCCCGCCTTACCGGTGGGGCGGTGAACTGATTGCGAAAATCCTGTTCGAGCGACTTGTGAGAACAGCGAGACATCGGTGAAGATCCTCTTTTGACCACGAACTGACGAGTTAGGTAGGTAAACCTCTCAGAGCCTGGTACTGCCTTCGGATATCTTCTCCCGTAGACTTTCTTCGCGGACACCGCGAGCGCGGAATCGCCACTGATCGTATCTTGTTTTTTACGCCTTCTACTGGCTGCGGTACTGATTCGCGGCGGGGATGTCGTGCAGAGGATGTCGCCCTTGACCCGACGCGATGCCTGTCACTTAATGCGCGTTGCTACCCAAAGACTGTGGTAAACTGTTTTACAAGAGCGCCGTTTCTCATGCGGTAACATCATTCGGCGAAGTCAATATAGACCGACCCCCCAAATCTGTCAACCCACTTTCTGCGATTTTTCGGTGTGAGTGGGATTTGCCCAATTGCATGTCAGAACGGGGAATAGCAGGAGATTGAGACACGGAGTGCGGTATGTAAAGCCGGGATTGGCTCTCTCTCGGGCCAGGGGCATAATGCTATACACTGCAAATGTTTACACCAAGATGAACGGCTTCGATCCCATTGATGCGAGTGCCGGCGTGCCGGGTTCACTCTCTCTGCTTCGCAAATGCTTCGCAGGACAAGCCTGTCCCTGTCCCCCCCGGAGACGGGACATCCGCCCTCCTTGGACTTTGCTCAGGACCTCCGGCCAGAGGGGGAGGTTGGGGGGAAATCCTCCCTACAGAGGGGAGGGTGGGCAGGCACCATGGGCGTGTTGAAAAACACCGGTCCGCCCAAAAGGCGGACCGGGGACAGACAAGAATGTCTGTCCTCCTCTAATGCACGTTTAGGAGGACAGGCATTCCTGTCGAAGATCCCGCGCTCGCAGAGCGCGTGGTTTTTCAACAGGCCCTTAGAGGCCCAGCTTCTGTTTGATCTCGGCGCTGTCGGGTTCAAGTTCGAGGGCTTTGCGCCAGTGGGTGGCGGCTTCGTCTTTGCGGCCCAGAGCGGCGAGGATGTCGCCCAGGTGGTCGTGGATCGTGGGGTCGGATTGCAGGGATTGCAGCGCCTTGCGGATTTCGGATTCGGCTTCGTTCAATCGTCCGAGACGGAAAAGCGCCCAGCCGTAGCTGTCGAGATAGGCGCCGTTGTCGGGCTCATCCTCGAGGGCGCGTCCGATCAAACCGATGGATTCTTCGAGGTGGATGCCGGAGTCGGCGTACATATAGCCGAGATAGTTGAGCGCGACGGCATTGTCGGGCTCGCGCGCGATGAGGTTTTCGAAGACATCGACGGCGCGGTCAAACTGCCCGTCGCGTTCGAGCGAGGCCGCCAGCGAGAACTGCACGCGGGTGTTGAGCGTATCCTCATGCCAGAGTTTGTCGAGCCAGTAGACGGCTGAGTCATATTGTTCGGAGCGAGAGAAGGCGATGCCCATGAAGTACCAGAACCCACGGGTATCCCGGGTGGACTTGATCGCCCGGTGGGCGGTGACGATGGCGGCGTTCAGAGAGTCCTGATTGAGCAGGGCCTGCCCGAGATGAATCCAGGCATCGGGGAATGAATCGGAGACGGCGATCGCGCGGCGGAAGAAATCTTTCGCCTCTTCATATTCATTACGGTCGGCGGCGATGCGTCCACGGTAGTAAAGCGGCAGATATGGTTCGACTTGTCCTTCAAGGGCAATGAAGAGACTCTCGGCTTTCTCTTCGCGTCCCATCGAATACCAAAGGACGCCCAGCCGCAGACGTTCCGGGTCGTTGGGACGGACCTTGAGAATCTCCTCGATGATGGCCGCCGCCGAGTCGGGTTGGTCGGCAGCGAGGTACAGTTGGATCAAACGCCGGTGCGGCGTGAATTCGGTGGGCGGCGACATCTCAATGACCTTGCGGTAGGCATGAGCGGCTTCATCGAAGCGTCGCAGCGGCTCCAGCGCCCCGGCGAGCCCAATCCAGGCATCTCGCCCGGCCCACGAGGAATCCAGACGCAGCGACTCACGGTAGACATCGGCGGCGCGCTCGTACTGACCCAGGCGCGAACGCAGATCGCCCAGTTCGATGTAGACGCGTCCATCGGCCCGCAACTGCGCCAAGCGCTCCAGGTCATCGGCGGCTTTGTCGAGACGTCCCTGCCGCAGCGAAAGCCGTGAGAGGTACCACCACGCTTCAGCGTCGGTCGAATCCAAAGCGACCAATTCGCGGTAGATCTCTTCCGCTTCGTTGTCGTGGCCGAGGAAACGGTGGCAACGTCCGAGGAATTCGATGACACGCCGGTCGCGTACGGGCGAGGCCTCGACAATGGCGATGGCGCGTTCGAACCGTCGCAAGGTGAAGTAGCACTCACCGAGCGACATACGGATCTCGGTCGAATTCGGGTCGAACTGCAGCGCGCGTTCGAACGCCTGCGTGGCGGCTTCGAGATTGCCCTCTTCCTTCAGGGTGGTCCCCTCCATGAAGAGGTAGTAGGCGGCCTGTTCCTTCTCAGGATCGGTGCGTTCGACCACTTTCCCGCCTCTGGCGGGCGGCTGGGCCTCCGGCTTGGGCTTGCTGGAACTGCAGGCGGATATTCCGACGAGGGAAAAGCCCACAAGCAGGAAAGCGACCGGCATCGTGCGCGAAGATCGACGCCTTCGGGGCGCAGGCGCGGATATGAGCCACAGACGGCGCGTATTCATCCGCCGATTATACGTCTTTGGCGCGGGAGGTTGCAGACAAAAGCACGGGCTCAGCCCGCATTGCTATTCTGTCGTTTGCCGGCGACGAAGTACAAGAACAGCGCCAGCGCCGCGAATGGTACAAGCGCCCACAGATCGCTGTGCGCCAACGCTCCGACCCAGGCAGACTTGTCGAACGCCGTGTTCCAGTCCACGATAAAGAAGATCGCCTGCGTGAGACCGGCGATGGCTCCACCGGCAATCAGGCCGCTGGCCAGCAGGACGCCGGGAGAAAACTCGGCCTCGGTCGCGCTGGTCTTCCGCTTCTTTTCGACGATCATGCGGATAACTCCGCCGACGAAGATCGGCGTCGACGTGGAAATCGGCAGATAGAGTCCGACCGCAAATGGCAGCGACGACACCCCGACCAGCTCCATCATCAGAGCCAGTGAGATACCGATCAAGACGAGAGCCCACGGGAGCTTGTGCGTGAGAATACCATCGATGATCAAGCTGAAGAGCCGCGCTTTGGGGGCATCGTATTTGGTGACGGGACTCAGGCGATGGGTGATTGCGCCGGACGAATCAAGGAGATACCGCCCAGCGCCGATGCCGTTGCGCTCCGCTGTCAGCTCCAGAATCTTCGCCGGACCATCGACCATCAGGAATGTCGGCGTGCCTTCCGGAAGCGCGCCGGCATTGAAGCCGCTGTAAGGGGGGCCTGACAGGCGATCGGCGCGTTCGAGATCGGTGCCGCAGACACCAGGGTCAATCAGATAGACAATCTTGCCCTGATCGTTGACGAGATAGCGTCCGGTGGGCACGTTTCCGGTTGGCTCCGGCACCGAGATCTGGTGATACGCTTTGCCATCGTGCTCGACAATCTTTGCATCCGCCGGAACTTGCGCGGTGAAATCGGGATAATTGCGCGCCGAGTAGGTTGTCATCGCTTCATTGAGAGACAGAAGCGTCCAACCGATGACGATGGCGCTGGTCAGGACACCGACCAGGATACCGATCTGCTGCCTCGACGGTGTCGCGCCGACGAGGAACCCGGTCTTCAGATCTTGTGAGATCGTCCCACCGTTTGAGGCCGCAACACACACCAGAGCGGCGGTCGTCAGAGCCATGGCTCGGAAATCAACACCGGTCCAGCCGACCGCGAGGAACAACAGACAGGTGATCAGGAGCGTCGCGACGGTCATCCCGGAGATCGGATTGGATGACGAGCCGATCTCGCCGGTTATGCGGCTTGAGACCGTGACAAAAAAGAATCCAAAGAGGATGATCAAGATTGCCGAGACGAGATTGATCTGAAGAATCGGAGCGGCCCAGATCGCGAGGACCAACGCGAGACTTCCGCCGAGCACATAAGTGAGCGGGATATCGCGTTCGGTGCGCGGGACCACGACTTGTATTCCCTTCCGCGAGGCGGCCAGCGATCCCATTCCGCGTCGGAAGGCGCCGATGATCGAGGGAATCGAGCGGATCAAGCTGATGATGCCGCCGGTCGCCACCGCGCCCGCGCCAATATAGAGCACGTAGGCATTGCGTATCTGCCCCGGTGACATGTCGCGGATGAGTTCGGTCGAAGGGAAGATGGCTTGATTGAGCCCTTCGCCAATGACCTTGATGAGCGGGATGATGACGATGAACGCCAACGCCCCGCCGGCCATCATGTTGGCGGAGGTCTTCGGACCAATGATGTAGCCCACTCCCAGCATTGGTGGCGCGACTTCGGCCGAGATCGATGCTCCTTTGAAGAAGCGGAATGACCAATCAGTCGTCTCTTTCCAGAAACGCGAAATCAGATTGAGGAAGCCGTAGAGGAAGCCGACTCCCGCGCCCATGAACACGGTCTTGGCCGATGTCCCGCCCTTGTCGCCAACGATGAGCACATCGGCGCAGGCGGTGCCTTCCGGGTAGGTGAGTTTGCCATGTTCCTGTACGATGAGCCCATGGCGTAAAGGGATCATCATCAGAACGCCAAGCATGCCGCCAAACAGGCCGACGAGCAGTATCCGCATAAATTCGAGGTCTTGCCCCATCAGCAGAAGCGAGGGCAAAGTAAACGCGACACCAGCGGCAATCGACTCACCGGCCGAGCCGACGGTTTGCACCATGTTGTTTTCGAGAATGGTCGCCTTGCCGAGCGCGCGAAAGATCGTGATGGATAAAACCGCGATCGGGATCGAGGCCGAAACAGTCAGGCCGACCTTCAGACCGAGATAAACAGATGACGCGGCAAAGGCGATTCCCAGGATTGAGCCCAAGACAAGCCCCTTGAGGGTCATCTCGGTCATATTTGTCCCGGGAGCGACGTAGGGCTTGAAGGGGGCGTCTGGCATGCGGGAATAGTACACCACCCGTAAGTCGAATCAAGCAAAAAGTTTGCGGGGAAGGGGGTTGGTGGCTTTCCGTTGGGTGGGTGGTCTACCGGGTGGGGTGTCCGGGTGGCGCCTTTTTTCTCTTGCATCCCGGAAGACATTGTTTATTATGCTTTTGATTTCAGGGAGGATGTACGGGGTCAGGCAGTCCTTCCTTCGCTTAAACGTTGGGCCGAACCCTCCCCGGCCCGGTCGGAGTTTGGATGAGTCCGGCTAGAACTTATCAACAAAGTCAGTGCAACGGGAACGTCTTGCTTATTGGCGGGTAATGTAACAGTAGATGAGCATGTCGATGGTGACAAAAGACATGGTGATGGATCAACTCCGGAAATGCTTCGATCCGGAGATACCGATTGTGTCGCTGGTCGACCTCGGATTGATCTACGACATCCGTGTGGATGAGAACAACAATGTCGATGTCGAAATGACATTGACCGCTCAAGGGTGCCCGGCGCACCAAATGATTTCGCAGGACGCTGCGAAGAAGGTTCGTCAGATACCGAATGTCGGCAATGTGAACGTGAATGTCGTCTGGGAGCCCGCTTGGACTCCGGAGCGCATGAGCGATAACGCACGCAAGGCGCTGGGCTGGGTTTAGAGTCCGGCAGGTACCAAGGGACCATCATGGATGATGCGTCCTTCCAACCACAAGCCATAGGAGGGATCTATCGAATCCAAACCGTGAATGGTTAATCCCCAAGGGCTTTTCCGCGCTGGGGCGGATGGGCTCGGGCAAAATGATTGACGGACTGTCCCTCACGGTTCGTGCCAACGGGGGTTGATTGGCGTACCGAGGCGAAACGACTTCACCCCACTTTAGAAGATGTGCCCGAAAACTGCAATGAGATGCACACGAACGTATTGGCACGAATGTTGCGGACAACAGTTAACAAGGGACGTTAACACAAACCCATATGCACATGGGGGTTCAGAATGCGTGTAACAAAATGCCTAATTGTGTTCTTGGCGGTGCTGGTTCTGTTGCCGGCGATGGCGGTCGCGGCAGGAGCACCCACCAAGGACGCGGTGTCGATCGGCGCGCCTCAGATGGCCGCCGCCGGTGATGGCGCCACGCGCCGGGTCACGGTACCGCTGACTTTGGACAACACCCGCCAGCTCGTCGCGATGGACATTCCATTGCGTTTCGGGCAGCCGGGTGACGGGGTCAACCTCGTAAATGTCGAATACGCCAGCCGTGTCGACTATTTCAACGAGAAGATCACGAACATCGACAACGAGGACAAGACTCTGGTGATGGGCCTCATCTCGATGGCGTATGACGCCAACACGCCGGACCTCGAAGTCGGTACGGGCCCGATCGCCTACCTGACTTTTGATGTGACCGACCCAACGGTCGAGTCGTTCACGATCGCCTCGGCCGATATTCCCAAGCCGGCGCATCGTCTGATGCTGGTGTGGCACGAACAGACGGCTGACGGACAACTGGAAGTGCGTTGGAACGACCAGATCGATTTCTCGATCAATGTCCCGGTCTCCAGCGCTGGCGCCAACCCGATTCCGACGTCGTATGCGCTCGACCAGAACTATCCGAACCCGTTCAACGCCGGCACGGTGATCAGCTTCGCTCTTCCGGAAGCCGGCCGTGTGAAGGTGACCGTCTTCAACGTGCTCGGCCAGACCGTAATGGTCCTCGCCGATCAGGAGATGGCTGCCGGCATGCAGCGCGTGGCTTGGGATGGACGTGACGACAACGGCAACTCGGCCGCCTCGGGCGTCTACTTCTATCGCATCAGCGCGAACAGCTTCACCGACACCAAGAAGATGACTCTGCTGAAGTAATTCGCGGGTTTGACATCACGGTATCAACAAAGAACCCCCGCCGAGCAATCGGCGGGGGTTTTTGTGTTGAGGTGATTGCCTGCGAGGACGGCATTGACATATCACCGTCCGAGAGAGGAGAAGTTCGTCGCCATGAAGGAAGGGCTCGAAGCGCAGGCAGGGATGCCTGCACCGCAATTCTGACAACCCAAGGGCTGACAGGCACGGCAGCGAGGTTTTTCAGCAAGTCCCAAGGTCAGCGGCACATCGATCCGGTTGCGGATACTTGAGTCAATGTTTGATCGTACAGTTGGGGCAGGAGCCGGACTTTGACTTCGCGGACTTGAGCCGTAGACGTATGAAAAAGATCAAGGCGGCTGCCACAATGACGCCGACTATGATCTGCTGTACGGTATCCGAAATTTGCATCGCCGTCCCGCGTTAGAATACGTGCAAACCAATCTGACGCGTCAGTAAAGCGGCGCCATAGGCCAGGAGTGTCATATAGCCGAAGGCGAACGCGGGCCACTTCCAGCCGCCGGTTTCGCGTTTGATCACGGCGATCGTGGACATGCACTGCAAGGCGAAGGCGTAGAAGACCAACAGCGTGATCGCCACCAACGGTGTCCAGACCGCTTGGCCGGTCTGCGGATTCGTATCCGACTTCAGCCGCTCCGTCAGGCCGGCGTCGTCGGTGGAGGAACCGACGCCGTAGGTGACGCCCATGGTCGAGACGAAGACCTCGCGCGCGGCGAACGATCCGAGAATCCCGATTCCGATCTTCCAGTCGAATCCGAGCGGCGCGATAACCGGCTCAAGGACACGTCCGATGTAACCGGCGAAGGAGCGCTGCAGACGCTCAGCGGCGGCGCGATTCTCCAGAGCAGCCACGTCTTCCACACCGGCGTTCTGTGCGATCAGTGCTGAACGCTCGACAGCATATTTCTGTTCGATCGAATCGTAACGGGGATAGCTGAAGAGCGCCCATAGCACGATCGAGGCGGCGAAGATGATCGTGCCCGCTGAGACGAGGAATGTCCTGCCACGGCCCCAGAGCGTGATCAGAAGCGTCTTCAGACGCGGGATGCGGTAAGTGGGCAATTCGAGCAGAAGCGGCGGTGTCGGCCCGCGCAAGATCGTGCGGCGGAAAATCGCGGCCACGAGCATCGCGCCAAATATTCCGAGTAGATATAGCCCAAGAAGCGTCAGCCCCTGATAACCGAATGGCCCCCAGACTTTCGTCTCGGGCACAAAAGCGGCAATCAAGAGCGCATAAATCGGCAAACGCGCCGAACAGGTCATGAGTGGAGCAATCAAGATCGTTGCCAGACGGTCTTTCTGGTGCGGGATGGTGCGTGTCGCCATGATTCCAGGAACCGCGCAGGCGAACGACGACAGAAGCGGGATGAAGCTGCGCCCTGAGAGTCCAACTTTCGACATGAAATGGTCGAGAATGA
>Ga0214473_10008144_pt1 | contig 12417 bp, 9 predicted proteins | sample RVTome_7_FD_203509 | JGI IMG/M metagenome (GOLD analysis project Ga0214473, IMG submission 203509) | Soil microbial communities from uranium-contaminated site in the Upper Colorado River Basin, Wyoming, United States - RVT98D197 | ecosystem: Environmental > Terrestrial > Soil > Contaminated >... | reverse complement strand
AAGCCATATACCGAACGGCTGGAAGTGCTGAAAGCGCGCATTTTGCCTGCTCGGCCTCCAGGGGTTGCAGAGGTGCAACCCCTGGAGGCCGTTCTTAAACCTGCGGCTCCACCACTCGAGCCAAAGATTGAACCAGCCGCCACTCAGCCTGCACCCGAACCGGTCCCCTTTGACCAATGGCTTCTCAGCGAGCGCAACATCAAGTTTGCACTGTACAGCGGAGGGGCACTTTTGGTGTTGGCCGGTCTAATCTTCGTCGGTGTAAACTGGGCACGTATTCCTGGCCCAGCCAAGTTTGCTATTACACTCGTGGTCACTGGGTTGATGTACCTGGGTGGGTATCTGCTCTTTCAGCGCCCGACTCTAAGGTTGGGCGGCGTGGCGGTTTTAGGTGTCGGCTCTGGCTTTGTGCCGCTCAACTTCGTTGTATTGCATATTTACATTTTCAGCGCACACGGGCTGAATGCGAACGTAATGTGGTTCATAGGCTCGTTGCCAACTCTGCTCCTCTATGTCCTGACCGCTTATTGGACACGCGCGGACTTGTTCACCTATCTCAGTCTGGGTGCGGTGGTGAGTGCCCTTACTGCAGCGATGGTGTTGCTGGATGCGCCGCTGTTGGTTTTCGCCCTGGTATACGCGCTGCTGCTCCTCGTCCTTCTGCTGTGTGCACGGGCTTTCCAGTCCACACGGATGGCGAGTTTCACACCTATGCCGCTAATAATTGTGTCACAACTTGCCATGCCGGTTTCGTTCATCTTCAGTGTCATACAATGGTTGAGCAATACCGGCTGTACGGTTTGCGATAACGGAAGCCCATGGCTAGCCCTCGCTGCTATGTTCACAGGGGTGATTTTCTATGTCATAACCGACATCGCTTTCCGCAGGCTTATTGCCCGTTGGGTCGCCGTTTTCGCGTTTGCGGTCGCATTCATGTTCTTGCTTATCGAACTGCGTTTCTCCGGCACGGCAACCGGGATCTCGCTGATGCTGCTGGCTTTGGTTTACCTGCTAGTGGGCTATGCCCTGGAGCGGCGGGTCGGTAAACGCTCTGCCGCGTGGCCGTTGTATGCCGCTGGTTACGCTGTGGCTGTCTTTGTCACCTTCCAGGTTCTTGTCGCTGTTGGTGAAGACCCGGATAATCTGGCCAAGATCCTCATCGGTGATGTGATCCTTCTCGCAGTTTCAGCATGGGTGCATCGTCAATACAACTGGATCTACGGCGCAACGTGGATCTTTATCGTCCCGGTTTACATATTTGCAAGCCTTTACTTGCGGGGCTTCTCCAATCAGGGGCTGGTGCTGAGTGTGCTTATGTTGAACTATGTGGCTGCCGGTTACATACTGGGTCAACGCGAGCTCAGGCTGGGCGGGCCGTTTTTGACCGCTGCCATTTTTCTCAGCGTGGTGGTGGTCATCCTTACCTGGAGCAACGCTGTCGTTGCCAGCATCGCGCTGGCGTTGATTGGGGTCCTGTTTCTGTTCGCAGCGCTATGGCAGAGATGGAGTTGGCTCCTGCTCCCGGCGCTGGTCGCTGTGAACATAGCGGTTGTGTCAATCTTGAGAATCTTCTTCACAGCGAATTCGCCGTGGGAGCACACGCTCACAGCCATCTACGCTGGTCTGGGGGTGGTGCTAAGTTTAGGCGGAGCTTGGCTCAGGCGAGTGGGACAGAATGTGTGGGGGTGGCCATTGTACCTGGTGGCCGCGCTCGATGTTGCCGGATCGTATCTCGTTGGGGTGTACCTTGGAGGGCCGATTGCCATCAGCCTCTCTGTGGTGCTGGCTCTGCTGGCGTTTGGGCTGGCATGGGTTGAGCGAGTGACCTTTGTGAACGCAAAGCTCCCGCCGCTGCTCACGTATCTGGGTTTGGCGCTCATCTTTGTCGGACACTTTTTTGTCCTTGGCTTTTCGAGCCAGGCCTTGCGAGTTTGGCCAGCCTACACCGCTGGCATGTGTGCACTGTTCGTGGTATTGACTTGGTTCTTGCGCCACGAGACGGTGAGGAACATCTATGGTGCCCCGCTGAGCAGAGCTGGAGCGTGGCTGATGCTCGTTCCCTTGGGAGGGGCAATCTTTATCTTCCAGCCACTCTTGGGTGCGGTGACGTTCGCCATTGCCGGGGTCACGTATGCGACCGATGCAGCGGTGCGGCGTATTCTGCGCCTGGGCTACCTGGCCGGAGGTGCGTTCATCGTAGTGGTCTGGGCTATCCTGCTCTTCTTCGAGGTTAAGGAACTACAAGCTTACATGATGCCGTTGGGCCTGGGTCTGTTAGCGCTGGGCTGGACTGAACGGCGGCAAGGAGGCAGGGAAACGTATCGCTGGCCGACGCTCCTGGGCCTGCTTATCCTGATGGGCACGATGTTCTATCAATCGCTCGACGCTGTGATCTACGCTATCCTGTTACTGGCCGAGAGCTTGGTGGCTCTTGCCTGGGGAGTGCGTATTCATTCGCGCAGCTATGTCCAGCTTAGCGTGCTGTCGCTGGTAGCGAATGCCGTCGCGCAGCTTGGGCCGGGTTTCGTAGAGCTGACCCGCTGGATTCAGCTGGGTATCATTGGGGCTATTCTGTTGGGGGGTGGGCTGGTAGCGCTGTTCCGACGCGAGCAACTATTGACCACGCGCAAGAGACTTACCGATGAATGGAGGCAATGGGAAGTATGAATATCTTTTCTGCACTCTTTGGTATTTTTCGGCAACGCGGGCTAGTCCTCACGCTTCGGGAGGGACGCCCGCTCAGTGGCTTTGTGCTATCGGCCATACTGCTTTCCATCGTAGGTGGGGCGTTGTATGGTTTCGCTATGGGCATCGGATTAGGTCCAGAGACGGCTATCAAGGATGCAATCAAAGTGGGATTAATCGTAATGCTAGGCTTGCTGTTTGCATTCCCCATCTTCTGGTTGGCGTACCGCTTGTTGGGACGGGAGGAACGACTTTCGCAAGTGGCGGCCATCCCGCTCACATTTGTCGCAACTGCGGTTATCGTGCTAGCGGTCACTGCACCCATCGTGTTTATGCTCAGCCTGCTGGCAGGGTTCAGCCCGGAGGGAGTGTACATCCACATCGTTATTGTAGACATGGCTCTGCTTGTTGGGTTGTATCTGGCAGGCACGCTGATCTATCACAGCTTTACTGTGGAGAAAGCCAAACTCCTCGTCCCGAATGTTGTCAGCTTCCTGATGCTGACCGTGATTTTAGTTGTGCTGATGTTGTTCTTCTCACCGTTCCTCGCGTTGCGCCCCACTTTCAGCGTAGGCACTGACTTGTTGAAGGATCGCATGGGCGTTGGCGTGGATCAGAAGGCCATGCAAGCTCTAGACGCAGCGGCTGTGGCTGACCACGTGGCGTATGGCTTTCAAACGACGAACCAAAACGGCGACCTCGAACGCGATTACACTGTGACACGGGTGGGCGAAGATTATCTTGTGGAGGTACATTTGTACGCTGTCCCTGGTGCGGCTACACAGAACAATCGGCGTATTTGGATTCTCGACAGCGAAGTCTTCACGGATTTTGCGGAGGGGCGTGTGACTTCCTCCGAACGTGCAGCGGTAGCTAGTTATTTGAATCCGGCGCTTACCCCTGCCGTCTTTCGCCTGCCGGATGATTTTGCCTCAGCCAGTTGGCGTGGATTTGAGTCCGATGGCTTGTTCACCGCCATTGGGGTCGCCTCCTCGAGCGCCCAAGCTACATTGGTGCTCGACGCCCCGACCTTACGCCTGTCCGGCTTTGTCCTGGGTAGTGCTGAACGTGGACTGCATGCAGAAACCCGAGTGAATAACGTCCAGCAAGCTACCCTTGATCGGTTGGGGCTGGTGGCGAGTCTGAATCAAGCAATCGTCCTCGGAAGTGTGGATCGCTCCGATGCATCCCTACAAGACTATGTTCAGCAGGAGGCTTACTTCGTGGTGCGCTTCCCGCGCACGTGGCACTCCGGCAACTGGAATGCAGCCCAGCGCCAAGTCATATTCACCAGCGATTGTGGCGCATCTGAGGGTTGTCCACAGTTGACGGTGGCGGTTTTCGACCTAACCGAAAATAAAGGCGCGAAGGAATATGCTCAGGATTTGGGAAGCAGCTTGAGCCGCCAGCCAGAATATCGCGAGGTCAAAGTTAGTGCCACGACCATCAGTGATCGAGCTATCGGCGTGGTGGAATATCTCTTTGACCGAACAGTGAAAGGCCAGATTCAGACGATCCAACATATCGAATACATTTTCATCGGGAGCAGCACGCATTATCACCTGGACTTCTCGGCTCCCGCGGCGCAGTTCGAGACCAATCGAGGCCTGTTCGAGGCGTTGGCGGGGGCGTTCACTTATTTGCGGGCATCGCCTTAACATTCGGCGAAAGGTTGCCCCCATCGTAAAATAAAAGGCGACTTAACAAGTGCATCCACCCGACCGCGCTAACCCGCAGTTAGCGTTTTGTCTCGAGAAGCTCTGGCGAGTCTTTCTCACAAAGGGGTCTTTACTTCACTGCAGAGAATTATGAGGCGATGAATGCCCACTTTTACCAAGTGGAAGCTTAATATTTCTCTTACGTAAAGCCTTCACTAAAGCCTCCTGCGTCAATAGCGCCCTGTAGGTCATCCAGTATATGAACAACGATATGAGTGTGGTAGAGGCTGTATGGTATTAACCAGCTCTCTGCTGCCCTGGTAACAATGCGATTCCAAACCGAGTCATCTGCATTGATAGGGTAAGATATTCAATTATTAATACCTCCCTATGTTCACTTGTCGTCTTCTTACCCCATCTATATAATTAGATTTCAAATGAGTAGGGGATTGGTGTCGAAAACATATCCATCAGATATATTGCTTGACTTTCATTCATAAATGTCTATAATGATTTTATAGCAATGAAGCTCGCTGGTGGGTATCTTTCACCAATGCCAACACTAAGTATGACAGCTTCTACCAGATTATATAGGTAGGAGCTATTTTGTTCAAGGACGGGTCAGTTCTGATGTTAGGAGGAGGGAGAGGTGAATAAAAAATGATCTTCAATAATGGCAAGTGCTTACTTATTCTGGATCAACCAATGTTTTATCAATGACATATTCTTAGGTTTGTTATGCCGAGGAGGGGAATTATGAAAAATATAGTCCTAATTTTATGTTCATTATTTCTACTGGCAGCCTGTGGTCCGTCACCAGAGCAGCAAGCTACCATGACCGCGACATCATTCACCTCCACTGCTTATGCCTATACGCCCACGCCAACCAGCACACCCACACCAACAATGACCCCAACACCAACTAATACACCAACTTCTACCCCATCTCCCACACCGGAGCTTAGTCCCGGATTAATCGCATATACATCAGATAGTGACGGGGTTATTGGCATCTACGTTGTAGATCTACAAAATTCGAGTGATGTAAATATCATGACCATTCACCCAATGGGAGATTATGAGCCAGATTGGTCGCCTGATGGCAAGCAGCTAGCCTTCGTTTCCAGGCGTGATGGTGATTCTGAAATCTACGTTATGAATATTAATGGAACTGGCCTGACACGGCTCACAGACAACATGGAGAAAGATTACTATCCAAAATGGTCTCCTGATGGAGAGCGTATCGTATTTGTGTCCTCAAGAGATGGTAATGAAGAGATTTATGTGATGCAATCTGATGGTACTTCGGTGTTGCGCCTGACCTCGAATACCTCATTAGATGATTTTCCATCCTGGTCTCCCGATGGGCTCCACATCGTTTTTGTCTCTGATCGCGACGGAGATTATGAGATTTTTACCATGAACGAGGATGGCAGTGAGGTCAACCAGCTCTTGCAGGCTCAGGATGATCATCGGCTGCACCGTTTTATCGGGCAGGCTCTCAAAATGGATTTGCTGGTGTTGGACGAATTGGGCTTTATCCCTTTTTCGGCTAATGGCGCTCAGGTACTGTTTACCTTCTGCTCAGAGCTTTATGAACGCCTGTCTTTTATCCTCACTACCAATCTGAAGTTTGCTGATTGGGTGCAGGTCTTTGGGGATGAACGCTTGACGGCAGCGCTTCTGGATCGCTTGACACACCATGCTCACATTATTGAACTGGTGGGCGAGTCTTTCCTCTTCCGTCAGCGTATACAGCAGGAGGTGCTGAAATGACCGCCTGTGGACAGCATGGACAACTCTGGCAAGTTGCCCCCTCTGACCACAGGCGCTGCGGCAACGATGATGTTCACTTATATTCAGTTTTCAAGGGGCAAGGTGGTCGGTTTTTCGTTATTAAAATGGGTGATTTTTCCATGTTAAAATTAATTTGACCAAGGACAGAGTGGTCGACTTTCTAATGTTAAACTGGTTGGTTTTTCTTGATTAATTCACAAATATCCTGCGTTAACAAACGAATTGAGGTGAAGAGTACAATATTTACCAACAAAAGCATTTTCACGATGGATTGGGCAGCCTTGAAGCTTGATCTGTATCTACCTTTTAGGCCATCCAGTATATCGACAGAGTCAAACTATCGATCAAGGCATGGATGACGGCAAAATATGGCAGCAAACTAGGCCTCAGCTTAAAGATCAAACCAGCGAATAGGGCAAAGGGCAGGTATATATTAAGCCGCCACAGGATGAAACGCCTGTCCAATATCAGGGGTATGAAGCAATGCTGGAAGCCCAAAAAGAACTAAGCGATCAACCAGGCAGACCAGTCATCATTCGACAGAAGTATCTCACCTCCAAGATCACCATGAGATGCCATTGCAGGCATACTCACACTGGCAAGGACGCTCAACAGGATACCTATGGCGACAAGTTTTATGATTCGCATGATCTTTTCTCCTTTGGGAAAATTCGGGTATTTAAATTGAACCATTCTTCCGAGTCTGTTACCAACAGCTACTTCAATAATGACAAATGCTTTCTGAAATGCCTCTCCAATGCTGAACGATAAACATCCGTGTGGTTTATCAACGATGATTTTATTTCCGCACCAAACTGCGCAAGGGCAGAGCCAAACGTGACATGAAGCACTTCACGGGCGTGGAAATCATTCAATAGTGCAGGTAAATCATCTTCCTCAGGTAACATTTCCAGGTTCGCTGAGACATGATAAGTACGTTTATCCGTCTCATAACATTCACGTCCAAGTGAATAAATTTTCAAGAACAAATCCGGTTCATATTGGGCAAACACTCGCAACGCTTCTAAATAGCTTGTGCCAGCGGTCTTCACATGAATGCGTTCGCCCCAATGTTTCACAAGCAAAGGATACACACTGAATTTATCCGAGCCCGAATGGAGACTCAATTTATAGGTCCCAAAGTAGGAGGTGACCGCGGCGTGTTTGGTCAGCTCAACATCCAGTGCATTCAAATCGCCAATGTAGTCCACGCCTTTTTCGAAGCGACCTATGAAGCGCGGCGCCAGGGAAGTAAATTGCACTCCCAAGCGATTTAACTCATTCGCAATGAAGAAATGTTCGAGCGGTGTGGTAGGCGAATCTGTTTCGTCCACCGAAACTTCAAAATCAAACCCATCTTTCATTTGGCATAGACGATTGAACATCATCGCGGCGTGGTGAATTGCCCTGCCATATTTGACGATTGCACGCATCAACGACTTTGTTTCAAACCGCCCCCATATTTGCTCCCCGTCTTGATTCAAATACAAGGCAGAAAGCTCATCCCAGTTAAACCCTGCAACCTTTTGCTTCAAAACATTAATGGGGTCCGAATCTGCTCCATTATCAACGTACGCACCAGGGTCAACCGTGTAAAATGTATAACCTGCTTCAACAAACGCAGGAATATCTTCGACCATTTTCAGGTGATCAGCGTCTGCGCCCCAGGGAACATCCCAGTTGGCGATCTCAACTGCCCGTTTAGCGTCATCTATCACTTGCTGCGGGCTGCGACCCGTGCGGGCATTCTCGCGGACAGATTGTTGCGCAAAGACTGGGGCGAACTTCGTACCGCGTACTGCAGCAATATGACCGGGTGTGGCAAGACCCAGGCGGTCACCGAAGCCGAATGAGGGAGATAAACCAAGAGTAGTAAGCATAATTGTGATATCACTCCTTATTAACGGGTTAACCAACCGCCGTCCACAGGCAGGATAGCTCCATGTATGTAATCGGAGGCGGGAGAAGCGAGGAATACAACCGCGCCTTTGAGATCCTCAGGTAAACCCCATCGACCAGCTGGGATATGCTCAATGATGGATTTGGACCTATCCGGATCGGCGCGCAATGCGGTAGTGTTATCGGTTGCCATATAACCAGGAGCAATCGCGTTCACATTGATCCCATGTTTAGCCCATTCATTGGCAAGGGCACGTGTGATTCCAGCCAATCCACTTTTCGCCGCAGTATAGGAGGGGACGGTGATGCCGCCTTGAAAAGAAAGCATTGAGGCAATATTGATGATCTTGCCGCCTCGCTGTGACATCATGATACGACCAACTGCCTGTGACAGGAAGAATGCTGCTTTCAAATTGATCTGCAACACGTCATCCCAATCTGTTTCGGAAAAATCAATGGCGGGCGTGCGGCGTATCGTCCCAGCGTTGTTGACAAGGATATCGATACGCCCGAATTCTTTCACAATTTGCGCGACAGTTAAATTAAGGTATGTCACGCTTGCTTCGCGCAAATCCACGACAGATTCGTGGTAACGCCGTCCCAGCGCCCGAACGGATTCACAGGTCCCTTCACAGCCGATGCGGTCTAGGCTGGCAATGTCTGCGCCCGCTTCAGCGAGGGCGATGGCCATGCCCTGGCCCAATAACTGACCCAGGGCTGGTGCAATAAACTCAAACTCTTTTACGATGAGTTGCTGGTCCATTAACGGACCAAGGTTGAAGCTGGCTATGGAAATGCTCAAAAGAACGATGGGAAAAAGTGAAAACAAGGCAAAGTAAGCAATCGCAGCGGAAGTTACTGCTGAGGCGGGCTTTATGGTTTCCTTGAAAGCGTTTGCAAGCACCCCGAACCACCCATGGGCGCGTTCATCCAAATTATGCATGGTATGCACAGCCTGTTGCCAAAGATGTTCGATTTCACTAGCGATTTTGGGAGCGATCATCGTGCTATTCCTGGTCAGGCTGTGGGGAGTTGGGTACGAATAACTCGGAAGAGTTTGTCGCATGAGTTGCTTGCAGAATGGGTTCGGCTTTCTCAATCAGATGGGTTAGGCGCTCCATGCTGCTGGTCACCAATGGCACAGGTGGTTCATCCATCGCCTTTACTGCAGCCCACACCAGTGCTTGACGCTCCTTGAGGTCTGAAACCTGGACTGCAGCCCCTAAAACAGCTCGACGGCTGACCAGGCGGCTCCACAGGATTTGGCATATCACTGATAAAAGAGGTGCTACGATAATACCGACAAGACCAAAAGCTTCTGCCAGGGCAATGAGCAGAACTACAGTCAGAATGGGACTATCCCATCTACGGCTGAAAAGTCGTGGCTTGACCCAAACACCCAAGGCAATCATGACGACAAGTGCATAAAGAGCCGTAATTATGCTTAGCTGAACACTGGTCAGTAGCCCCACCAATAGCACCGGAAGGACTGCAATGGCTATCCCAACAACAGGTATCAAGCATGCCAGAGCGCCAGCCAACGCTAGTAGCGCTGGGTATGGTGACCCGAGCAGCCAGCAACCAAAGCCTATTAGTGTCCCGGCCAGGAGACTTTGGATTACCTCGCCGCGTATGTAAGCACCGATGTCAGGCTCGATTATCCGCCAAATACTACGTGCTTGTTTCCGCTGTCCAGATGGAAGGAGCGAGAGCCAGAGTCGTTCGAAATGAATTTGATTGATGCTCCAATACAGGCTTAAGAACAGAATGACGATTACAGCACTCACGACGCTGCCAATACCCTGCGTAAAGCCGAGTAGGGCTGGCAGCACGAGCTGCCCCTGGCTACCGGTGACTGCTTCGAAGAGCTTACTCGGTGGTGGCAGTTGTGCAAACAGGACCTGTTGGAACGAGCTGCCCTCCAGCCATAACGGTAGCATCCACTTATCCTGCGCTAACATAGTTTGGGTTAACTGTTGAATCTCTTTGATTGCGGTCTCACTGGTTAGGAAGAGTAAGAAACCGAGACTGCCTAAGGTCACCAGATATAGTAAAACCCAAACCACGCGCACCACCAAGCCTCGTCCGAGCAAGCGATTAAACAATGGGCGCAGTGCTGCCGCAAGGGTGAGCGAGATCAAAACGTAAACGACGACAATACGGAACTGCCACAATACCAACAGTGCCAGCAAAGTGGTCATAACTGCCGTACCGAAGACTACCAGTTTCTTCGTCATGGTGCACCTGAATCACTGACCTGAGCCAGTAGAGAGTCAAGGTCGGTTGTTATGGTCTCGATTTCATCCAGCACCTGATCGACCTGTTTGATATTCAGATCTGAGCCCCCTTTTTTGAGCCGGGCCTGCTTGCGTAAGTCTTGGACCAGGTCTTGCGCTTCATACCGCAGCCGGCTGGCAAGGTCGCGCCCGGGCGCGACCTCGGCCTCAATCATTCCTGGATGAAATACGAAGCGGTCGAGTAAGAGCTGGACAATGGCTGCAATGGGAATAGCCATGAGCGCGCCGGCAATGCCGAATAAAGAGCTAAAAGCAAAAAGCGAAAGCAGGGAGACGAACGGATTGATCCCCACCGCCTTACGCATGACACGCGGCACCAGAAAACTGTTTTCGATCTGCTGAATAACTATCGTGGCGACGATTACCCAGATCAACTTGGAAGGCGCTATAGATAAGGCAATGACCGCCGCAGGGATGGCGCCAAGCAGCGGTCCAATCATTGGTACAGCCTCCAATACGCCTGCCAAGAGCGCCAGTACCAGGGCATTGGGCAAGCCAATGAGCAAATAAGCAACCAGCGCCATGATGCCGATGACCAGGCAAAGGACGCCTTGTCCGGCAAGGTATGAACCAATCTTGGTTTCCATGGCTGAAATCAATTCCCTAATGCCCTCACGCTGGTCCTTTGAAACCAGTGGTAACAAGGATTGAATGATTCGTGGACCATCGAGCGTCCAGTGAAACGCCAATAATAGAATAACTATGGCTATAAAGATGGCCTTTGCCGCCAGAGACACGTAACCCAACACCAGCCCAGCAGAAGCCAGCATCTGCTGGGTGGTTTGCTGTATCGGTTGCAAGCTTGGTAGTGTCGTTGGTAGGAACCCACTCAGACGCACAATCAACAGATTGGGAAAACTAGCCATCCACTCGCGCAGGCTTTGGTAATAACCTGGCACGGCAGCCGCAATCGTTGTACCTTGCTCGACAAGCAAGGGGAACAGCAATAACGCAAAGCTGATGAGCAGGGCGAGCAAGATAAGATAGACAAGAATAACCCCTGCTATCCGGGGGAGTCCTCGCCGATACAACCAGGTAACAATGGGTCTAATCACCGTTCCCATCACGATGGCGATGAATAAGATGAAAACGACTTGGTTAAATCGATAGAGAAGCCAGAAGCTAAGGGCGACAAAAACCAGGACGAGTGTCGCCCACATGACGCGCCGGTATGTCCATTGATACGGTGGTGAAGGTTGTTGTATTGTCATGCTTTAATCAATCCTTCGCACATCTTGAAACGTACCGACCCCGCTGTATTGACCAGCCAGATTTATGCTCACGAAGTCAACGCCGGCCGTCGATTCCCACGAAGCAAAAAGGTCAATACAAATCCGGCCACAAATCCGCCGATGTGCGCCATGTATGCAACGCCACCCGTCTGCGCGGTGCTGACAATGGAACCGATGCCGCTGAATAACTGTAGAACGATCCAGAGCCCAATGACGATCAGCGCAGGAACTTGAATCACTTGTGAACCCTGCAATACTCTGACCCTACCCTTTGGAAATAGCAAAATGTATGCACCCAGCACGCCCGCAATCGCCCCCGATGCCCCCAAATTCGGCACATCCGATCCAATACTGAATGCCAACTGTGCAAAAGTTGCCGCAAGCCCACAGATCAGGTAGAAGATTATGAAATTGATATGCCCGAAGCTATCTTCCACATTGTCTCCGAAGATCCACAAGTAAAGCATGTTGCCGCCCAGGTGAAGCCATCCGGCATGCATGAACATGGCGGTGAAGAGAGTTAGAAAATCACCCAAGGGATTGGCAAGGAAGCGGCTGGGAACGAAAGCCCATATATCAATAAAAGCCTCACCGCCACTCAGCTCAACAAAGAAAAACAGGATGTTCAGAGCAATCAAGGCATAAGTGACCAGTGGGACAGTTCTACGAGCAGAATCATCATCACCAATAGGTAACATAAGGTTTTACTCCTTTCTAGCCACCATACACTTTTAGAAAGAAAGGGTTGATCGGCACGATAAATGTACTCCTTATCTTTGCTCAACCAAAGAACAGGAGGCTACCATGCCGATCACCGCTCTCTATCATACTTGGATTATGAAAATTCGA
>Ga0214473_10008143_pt1 | contig 12418 bp, 8 predicted proteins | sample RVTome_7_FD_203509 | JGI IMG/M metagenome (GOLD analysis project Ga0214473, IMG submission 203509) | Soil microbial communities from uranium-contaminated site in the Upper Colorado River Basin, Wyoming, United States - RVT98D197 | ecosystem: Environmental > Terrestrial > Soil > Contaminated >... | reverse complement strand
AGCCTGACTGCCGCCCGTACCCCGTTGCTCTCCATTCGACCATACTCCTTCCGTCGAGATGGCCGGGGAGTTTACTCAAAGGGGGTGGCGCCGCGCATGCACGCTTGCCGAAAGGACACGCAGTATGCCACCTTTATGCGACGGCTTGCAGAGCTTGAGTCATTCCTGACTGTACTCGCCACAAGTGATGATCAAATAGAGAAACAACGACATATGGAATATGTTTCACGTTTCTTGGTCCACACGTATATACCTTATGACGGCAAGCTTGATGTTGAGGAGTTTATCAACGAGGGCATTGTGACGTTGGCGACAGTGAACGAAACTCAGCAAGCTGGCACAACGTTCGGCGCGACGTTCAACTTGCTCAACCAAGCTTATGGAGGGGATGCACTGCGGCGTTTCCAGAATGGGTCTGCTGGTGGCCGAGTGGGCCTTGCGGCATTCGAAAGCATAGCAGTGGGGATCGCCAGGAATATTGCGCGCATTCAAGCCAAGCCAAATCCGGTTGACTATGTGCGGCAGCGGATCCAAGCCTTTTGGCAAGCTCCCGATGTGCAGAACTTCTTCGCCGCCGGTTTGAGAGGAACGGTACGCATTCAGCGGACAGTTCCGTTTGGAGCGGCGTGGTTTGCCGCATGAGCAAACCATATACCGAAGATGATGTTTCAGACATTTTTGATGCTGACCTGATATGGCGTAGGAGAGAGCTGGCTGACCTCAAGGCAGTCATCAAGAGCAGCGACGCGCCTTCCAAACCTGCTCTGCTGAGGGCCATTATTGCGATGAGCTATGCGCATTGGGAGGGATATGAGCGAACCTGCGCCAACAGGTATTTTGAACACCTGACGTTACGAAAGAAGCCATTTGTTGAGTTCGAGCGTCAAATTTACGTGAACAGTTTTTTGGGAAAGATCGATGCAATCCATCATGGCCGGGTAAGCCTGAAGGAGCGTTGTAAACTCATCAACGACATTTTAGACGGTCGGAGCGGAAGGTTTTCGTACGTGAACCCCGATCTAGTAGATACACAATCCAATCTGAACACTGACGTGATTAGGGATATCTGTTTGATCTGTGGTGTGGACTCGAGCCATTTCGAGGAAAACAGGACCTTTATCGATGTCCTATTACTTAAGCGACGCAACGCGATCGCGCACGGGCAACAAGAGTACATTCGAACAGATGAAATCGACGATCTCGTCGGTAACGTACTTGCCCTTATGGCCTTTTTTCGAAATCTGCTCGAAAACAAAGTCTACATGAAGGCGTATGCCGCATAACGGACACTTGCGGAGGACGCCTGTCGGATCGCACGGGTCGACTCACTCCTTCTCGAACCCCTGGCTGGTGAACTTCAGCGTGCGGCTATTCTCCGTCACGGTGCGCACCACGTTCTCCGGTGCGCCGGAGGGTATATCGGCTTCGATCTCCAAGGTCACGCGCACCCTCGAGCCCATGAGGCCGGCGAGATGGGCGATGACCTCATCCGCGATCCGCGAGGCATCGCGGCCAACCCGGGTGGGCTCGAGCGTGACGCTGCCGTGAAAACGCCGCGGCGCCGGGGGTGCCGCCGACTTCGGGGTGCGCCCGGTATCAGGCATCGCACTGTCGCCAGTAGCACCCATATCCGATCCGGCACGATTACTAGCTCCGGCCGTGTCTGCGGCGGCTGACGCCTCAGCCTCCTGTTGCTTCCGTGCAATCTCCGGACGCACCAGCAGTCCGGAATCGCTCTCCGAAATGGTCACGTGCTGCCCGGATCGTAGTCCGCGGTAGCGCCCAGCCGCTTCATCGAAGCTGTCCGCGTACGCGAAGGAATCCTTCGCCCATGTCAGCAAGCCCAATCCGTCGCGGATTGCCTCCAGCAACACCGCCGAACCTTGCAGCCGGTAAAGGTAGAGGTACCGGGCGTAGTCCTCGACGAGCTGACGGATGGAGACATGGTTGCCACGCCACAAAGGGACCTGGTCCATCTGCCTTCGCAGCTCGGTTCCAGCAAATGCGGTGAGCAGGTTGTCGGGTCGCAGCTTCTTGCTGGCACGCACAGCCAGAGCGTCCTGTCCGGATAACCGGAATGCCTGCCATTCGACGGCTGCTTGAGGCGAGCTTTGTACAGGTACCAGCAGCCACTGGTACGCCTCCGGCAGTCGGGCTGTCACGGCGCCGTCGGCGGATGTTTTCTGCGTCTCGGCCTGCTTCACCTGATGCGGATCTAGGTTCAGCTTCTCCTTCTCGGCAAGGATCGAGTCCCACGCGAGATAGAGGCGCGCCGCTTCGTTCAGGTCCTGCAGGCGTGTCTGGTCCACCGCGAGAAAGATGAGCGTGTTGCGGAACAGGCGTGGGATATTGCCGCGGGACTCGAAGATGGCTTTCGCCGCGATCTCGGCGGCACTTCCCGGCTCCTTGCTGTAGGGATGGTCGACGCTCAGCACGACCAGCCGCGCGTCGAGATCGTCGGGCACGTCCTGTCCAGACTGCGGCATGGGATGGATTCGGCTGAAGTCGCCGGGCTTACGGAGGTCAGCCCGCAGCCGCCCATCCAACTCGTGCACGACCTTGTCGGGATCGCGTTTGAGCTGCTCGGCGCGGTCCTCCGCGAGCTTCGTGACCGTGGGCTGCGTCGAGTACCAGTAGCGCGGGCCATCCTGGTAGAGGTAGGTGGCCGCTCCGGCGAGCCGCCGGAGGGCGTCGCCGAAGACTGCGGACGATTCTCCGGGCATTACGCAGCCGAGTTTCACCCGTCGATCCTCGAGTCCGCGGTGGGCGGCTGTCGCCGTGGGCGCGGAGCCCAGATAAATGGTGCGCGCCACGCGCCGGCAGGCCGCGAACTTGCCGAGATTCGGCACCTCGCCATCGAGCCGCAGCGGCAGGGAGCTTGGGCCATCCACGTCCTTCTCGATCACCGGCACCCAGTTGTCCGAAAGATATCGCGTCAACTCGAACTGCACGCGCGGATCGTCGATCGAGATGTTCGCCGGCAAGATTAGCGGGTTACGATCGCCTTTCTCCCACAAGCTGTGAATCACTGCTGCCATCAACCGCAGCACGCCGCGGGTGCGTTGGAACTTCACCAGCGTCGACCAGTCGGTGTAGAGACGGTCAAAGATCTCCGGGTGGATCGGGTAGGCCGCCTTGATCCTCTTCTCGTAGTCGGCGTCGCGGCACTCGGGTGGAAACTCCTGCTGCTGGGTCCGGTAGAGGTCCGCAAAGGCCCGCGCCACGACGTCGCGGTCCTTGAACTGCGCCGGATCGGCCAGCGGCTCGAACAGCCGCCGCCGGACGATCTCGAACCCTTCCTCGGCACTCGCCGGTCGCCACGAAGACTCCACGCGTCCCACCACGTTGCGCAGCCGATCGAGCGCCTCGCGCCCGCGCTGGCCGCCCACCTCCACGTCATCCGCCTGGGTGTGCGGCGAGCCGGAGGTGTCCGAGGCCGGAAGGCTGATCACCAGCAGGCAGTTCTTCGCCAACTTCGCCGACTCGGTCAGCACCTGGGCGAAAATGAACTGCGTCTCGAAGCCACCTGCCGGCAGATCGCCCTGGTCGTGGAGCTGGCGCGCGTACGCTACCCACTCGTCGATGAGTACGAGGCACGGCCCGTACTCTTTGAACAGCTCGCGCAGCACATCGCCGGGGCTGGTCGCCTTCTCGTCATCGGCCTGCACCCGCTTGAACGCCTTCTTGCCCCCGAGCTGCCAGGCGAGCTCGCCCCACAGGGTGCGCACCACGGTGCCGTCGGGCTTGGTGACCGGGTTGCCGGGCGAGATCTTGTTGCCCACCAGCACCACGCGCCGGGCGGGCGGCAACTTCTTTGCCCCGGCATGTTGCATCACGGCGTCGATGCCGGACAACTCGCTCGGCGCGATGCCGGAGAACAGGTGATAGAGCGCCAGCATCGAGTGCGTCTTGCCGCCGCCGAAGTTGGTCTGGAGTTGGACCACCGGATCGCCGCCGGCGCCAGCCAGGCGCTGCACCGCGCCAACCAGCAGCCGCCTGAGGCTCTCGGTGAGATAGGTGCGGCGGAAGAACTCGACCGGGTTCTTGTACTCGTCGGTCCCTTCGCCAAGGTGCACCTGCCACAGATCAGCGGCGAACTCCGCCTGCTGGTAGCGGCCGCTGGCCACGTCCTTGTGAGGCGTCACCACCTCGCGCCAGGGCTTGAGATTGCCCGTAGCCGCACTCTCTATCGCCGTGCCGGCGCTCTTGCGCTTCTCGCCGCGCACCTGCTCGTCGAAACGCAGGCGCAGCAGCTCCATCTTCATCTTCTCGACGTCATCCGCCTCGGACGCGGAGACCGCGGTCAGGAGGCGTGCAGTGCTGTCGAGGGCACGGTATGCATCATCGGTGCTGAAGGCTTCCTGATGGGCCCACTTGTTGCGGATGTCGCGCAGCTCGCTGACCAGGGTACGCTCCGCGCGCCCCAGAGTTTTAGAGAACACACCGTTCCATTGTTCCCAGACCAGAGTGAGAAGTGCCTGCGTGTCCCAGTTGAAGCCGGCACCTTTCTGTTTCGGCGATCCACGATCCTCGCGGATTGCAGACCGTGCAGCTTCTACCCACTGCTCACCGTGTACGGCATGCATTTCCCGCTCAGCAAAGGGTCGGAGTCCCGCATTCAGCAGGTCCAACGCCTTACCGACCCGATCGTGGTTGGTTATGGCCATCGCTCAAGAACTCCCCGTGTCCTCAGCCGAAATGCCGTGCCGTAGCAGGTCTGCGATTACGCATTCGTACACGGCACGCGCTTGCACGGCGGCGCGGCGTGCATCTTCAACCGTCGCGTCCGGCCAGTCGCCCGGATACCGCGCCTCAACGGCCCACTCCGTCAGCTCCGCAAGGTCCGGGTGTTGGCGCTTCACCTCCCAGCCGTCGGGTAGGAGATTGCGCAGCGCATCCAGATCGTGCCGAAATGGGAATGGAATTTCCTGGGACGCGAGCGCGCCTTTAAGCGCCTTCTCTGCCGCCTGCTGCGCAAGCCAGCACACGTGGCGTGGCACAAACCCTTCATCGGCCAGCAGCGTTTCGGCGCCGTCGAGATCTTCCCGGGCGAAGCGTAACCAGCGGCGCACCTCCGCGAGCAGTTCAGTGCTGCTCATAAACGACTTTCCCCTCGCGCAGCGCCGGCCGCAGAACGCTTCCAATCAGGTCGCCGCGACGCGCGATCTCATCGGGCGTGGTGACGACGATGTCCTTGCTAACGGGCAGGTCGCCCAAAGCGCGCCGGATGTCGACGGTCGTACGGCGCTTGTCCGCAATTTGGGGGAGCACGACCAAGAGATCGACATCACTCTCGGCGGTAGCCGTCCCTCGCGCGTGCGAACCAAAGAGGACGACTCGCACTGGGTGGAAGCGCTGCACGATCCGGTCCACCATCGTCTGAATCGCCGCTTCTGTCGTCATCAAGTCACCTCTCTGCCCAGGGCCTACGGGCTTTCCCAGTATCCATCTCCGCTCCCTACGACTCAAACAAGCTCGATTGCTCGGGCCGCGGCGTAGTGCCTTCGCGCGCGAGACGCACGATCTCCGGCCAGCTCTGCACCAGCCCATTGTACGCCAGCGCCTCGGGCGCACGCTTCTTGCGCTCGCACAGCGTGTAGAGTCGGTAGGCCAGCTCGCGGGCGATCTCCGCTTTGCTGCCGAGCTGGGCGACGAGCATGCCGGCCGCGGCTTCTCCACCCGCTTCGAGCGTTCGGATCAGCTGGTGCACCATCTCCCAAGCCGTGAGCCTGGGAGTGCGGCCATCCTGGCCGCTGATCTTTTTCTCGAATGCGGGCGAGACGCCCGCGTTCCCAGGCAGCTCGTCGGGGCGGAGCAGCCGCACCTTGCCGCGGCTGGATGCGAGGATGCCTGCTTCGACCATTCCGCCAACGCTGGTGTTCTTGGCCTTGGAGAGCGTCTCAGCCACACCGTACTCACCCTCGGCGAAGCCCGACTGCTCGAACCACGCCAGCGCCCAGCGGCTGTCGGCGTCGAAGTCGCCCTCCTGCTCGGCCAGCGCCTCGTCGAGCGTCTGATTGATTAGCGCCAGCGCCTCGCGCACCGAAAGCGCCTTGCCCTCCGCGTCGAGCACTCGGGCGTAACGGGTGTAGACCGCCATGCCCGGACCGATGGCGGCCTGAGCCAGGTCCACCGGCGCGATGTTGCCGCGCTGCAGGTGGGCGAGCGCCACGGGCAGCGCGGCCTTGAGCGCGGTGACGAACTCGCGTCGCGTCGCGGTGCGCGCATCGGGCGCGCGCGGACGGCAGACAAGCACGATGCTAGAGGCGAGGGCGTTAGTGTCCATGCCGGCCATTCGGTTGCTCAGCTCCGTTCGCATTGGCCAGGTGCCGCTAACGGCGAATCCAGCCTCGATAACAGCGGCCAAGAATGTGTCCCAGCCGGTATTCGTCGTGCCGTCAGCGCCGTCGCCCTCGGCCTGCTTGAAGGCGTAGTAGATGGTGACCGGGAAGGCCGGGTGCGCCTGTTCCGAAAGGCGGTGCATCGCCTGAGTCATGCCGTCGAGGAAGAACGCCTCCGCCTTCTCCTTGCTGCCGTGGCGGTAGGGTGTGGCGACCAGCTCCTCGGCCTTCGGCACGGCGAGCGTGGCGAAAAGGTCGGGGAAGACCGGCCGCAGTGAGCAACGCAGCCAGACGTAAAAGAAGTCCGACAGGTCGGCGTAGCCGATGTTGTCGTAGTAGGGCGGGTCAGTGGAGACGACCTTGCATGCGCTGACTGACTGGCTCGTCGCATCAATCTGATCGCTTGCGCCGAAGGTTGACCCGTAGCCAGCCGCAATGCCTTCGATACTTTCAGCTGTCCAACCGACGGCTCCGACGAAACTGCCTGTTCCATCAAGCAGCGTGTTCAGCTCCGCATAGTCCCAAGTCATTGGAATGCTCTGCCGAGCGAACGTGTTCCGCGTAGAGTCTCTTTCGGTAAACCACGTGCAGATCGATGATCCTCGGTCGGCGAGCTTCGATATAGCAAACGCCAGATACACCCCCACCGCATCGGCGTAGGCGGCGGCGCCGGTGCCGCCGTCGCAGAGGGGCTTACCGTTGTCGAGCAAGCTGGCGACGAGGGCGTCGCACTTCACCCGCTCGCGCGCTTCCTGCACCAGGTCGGAGAAGGTCGTCAGCGCCACAAGCTGGCGAGGGGTGAAGAGGTCACCGTAGTTGTCGAGGCCGTAGTTCGAGACGTTGACGCGGCACTTTCCGTGTAGCGGCGTTTCCGGCTTCCACTCCGGCTTCGCTTCGTCCGCCACCGCTTGCATCTCCGGCGTCGGCGGCAGGTACACACGCCCGCGCTTGCCCTCTGCTACGACTGCCCTCAACCGCGCTCCCATGCGCCCGGCCTTGCCCTCGTCGCGGACGTAGTTGTAGGGGATCGGCGTATCCGACATGAGGCACCGGAAGCCGCCGCGCTTTCCTGCTGAGGTGCCGTTCTTCGCCGCCTCGGCATTCTTGGGCTTCCCCACCTTCACCGTGAAGCGGTAGCTGCCGCCCTCGATCACCGGCTCGACGTAGGCCTCTTTGCCCGCCTTGGTCGAGAGCATGAAGGTGGAGGCGAGCGGCACCTCAACCTGCGCGAAGGCCGGGTTGGGGCTCTTCACCGTCCGCGCCCAAAGCCAGGCGATCACGGTGAGATTGCATCCCACGAGAGGCTTCAGGTCGGGGCGCTCCTTCGCCATGTCCGCCGTGACTTCGATCTTCGGGTAGAGATGGCCGATGCGCTTCTCGGCCTCGTCACGCATCCACCGGCCGTAGTAGCGTACGTCTTCGGCCAGCCCTTGCGCGCCGCGGAACTGGCGCTCGGTACCTGGGAGCGCGGGCGTCTCGCCCGCCGTCTGGCGCTGTGTCGCCGCACTGGAAAACGCCCACTGCGCCGGGTCGTTCACCAGACCAGCCTTGACGGGATTGTTCTCCACATACTCGATTACCGCCGCGAGATGGCGCTCGTCCCGAATGAACCGGTCGTAGTAGTCGGGCATCCAGAAGTCGCCGCTGCGGTTGAGAAGCTTGTTCGCCTCCTTCGCGGTGAACGATTTCCAGGAGTGAACAACGTCAGCGAGCGGGTGTCCCTCACGAGTCTCGATCACGATATGCACGTGATTCGGCATCACGCACCACGCCAGCACTCGGTAGCGCTCACCGTCAAAATGCAGCAGCGCCTCCTGGACGAGGCGGGCGACGTCCTCCTGGGCCAGCCAGCACTGTCCGTGCCCTTCATCCTCGAAGCGTGCGATGCGCTCGCGGAGATCGACGGCAACGCTGTCGTCAGCCGACATCTCTGCACGCCAGTTCAGCTCCTGCTTCCAGCGCTCCACGACCTCGCCAGGCATCGAATCATGCAAGCGGAACGTGATGCTTTGCAGCAAGCCGGGTTGGTCGAAGTGCGGCAGATGGCCGCGGCTGTGCCACAGCCTGTGCGGGCGGGACGCCCGCGTTCCCAGGTACTTCGCTCTCGACTCTGGATTCACCGGCGGTCGTCCCGCGAACTTCGGCGGGATCTCGATCATCGCCTTGTTGATCAGCACCGCCACCGGGTTCAGGTCGCTGGCGTACGCCTCCAGACCCAGCCGCTGTGCCTCCAGCGGCAGCGCCCCGCCGCCAGCGAACGGATCCTGGAACGTGGGCAGCTTGTGCCGATCGAACAGCTCCTTGGCGCGTGGGTCGTCGACGTTCTCCGCACATGCCCGCCGCCAGCTCTGCCAGATCTCGGCCCGCGCCCGCTCCAGCACCGCCTCATTGGTGGTGTTCTCCCACTGCACCAACTCTTCGATGATCTTGAACAGCCGCTGGCGTTCCTTCTCCCGCGCTTTCTCCGTCGGAAACAGGTCTGTGCAGCTCGACGGGTCGTCCACCATCTGTGCGAAGATCACCGCCCGCGCGGTCGCCAGCGGCTTTCGCGACCACCACAGGTGCAACGTCGAAGGGTGCCCGTGGCGGATCGATTTCTCTCGCGCCGAGGCCTTGTTGATGGCGTCGAGCGGCAGGGCGACTTCGATGAGTTTCTTGCGGTGCGTCATTGCGGCCAGCTTTGGAGCGGTTCCTTGCGTGGGCCGAGGATCTGGATCCGGTCCGGCGTCCGGATGCTATTCCGAAAGATGACGACGTTGGCACCAGCCTCTCCCGCCTCACGGGCGGCATCGGACGGATAGCGAATCGCCGGAATGCGGGTCTGCTGAGACACTGCTGCACCCAGCACTTGGGTTGGAGTTGGTGATGTCGCCAGTCGCCACGATCGGTGTAGGTCCTCTTCTGTAAGACCCAGAGATGCCAGAGTCTTCTCTTGCGTGAGATCGAGCACGCGCTGTAACTGCACCCGTGCGAAATAAGTCACGCGCGGCTGGTGCTCGCCGGTGCTGCCGCTCCATAAGCGAAGATACTCCGCTCTTGCCGTTTCTCCGTCTTCAGAGAAGTACACACAATCGACCCCTTTGACGTTGAAGCGATTCGGCTTCCCCGAGGTGAAAAGGAAGTCTGCAGAACCCTCTTTCGCCAACCAATAATAAGGGAGCATTCTCACGACGAGTCGCCTCAACCGTATTGTGGGAGCAGTTGCCAGGACGCGCTCAAATTCGGCCACGTCCGGCATCAGGTCGGACTTCCCGTGAGCATGTCTTCAACAAGGTCAGCGAGCACCTCCCAACGTCCCTCATCGAGCAACTGCAGCGGCGTCTTTCCCTCAAGCTCCTTGTTGGCCATTCGCAGCCACTTGCGAAAGTCGTTCGGGTCGTCCAGCACAGTACCAAGCCGAGCGATCCGCTCGAAATAGCTGAGTTGCTGTTGCAAGGAATCCGCCTCGGGCGACTTATTGAGAGATTGCCTGCTGCGGTGCAACCACTTGGCGAGCTTGCTGATGCTCACGCCGAAGAGCCGCGCCACTGCCGGTGCGGACAGTTTTCCACTTGGAGCGCGCAGGCTCTTAGTTGCGGCAACGACCGAGCGCACCTGGTCGAGGGGGCTGGGACGTTGCGTGATGGCTTCTCTCTGCACTGATGACGACGCTGCCCTGCGCTCGGCCAGGACTTCCAGCTTGGCCGTAAGCGAACGCAACAGGGCATCAACATCGTGTTCATCGCGTGCGATCTCGATTCGATGCGGGTCAGCAAAAGGTCGGATCAGGCCAAGATCAGCGTACTGGTGCCGCCTTGTGCTCCCGGCCACCCATACCACGTAATGGTTCCTGGTCTTCGCAAGGCCCTTACTGGCCAGAGTCGCCGCAAGTGAGTGCAGCCGGCGGTTCCTCATGGCGGCCGCCGGCTTGATGATAGTAATCGGCGCAAACCCCTTCAGTTCAAGCAGACCCGCGATCTTGACATTACGGATCTTCCATTCTCCCGGCGGATGGATCCGGATGGGTTTCGTTCCGTCTGCGCTTGCCAAAACGATTTCTCGCGCGTGTTCCATGAGGTAATTGTTAACCGTTTGTCAACCTCGCGTCAACCAAACCGACACCCCACCTCGGCGTTTCCGCCCTCGATAGCAGCTCGTCGAAATCGTAGTTCACGCTCGTCACTCCGAAATCTGGCTCACGATGGAAGGGGCGGCGCAGGTAATGGACGCGGTGGCTGTCGCCGTCCGTGAACTCCACGATCGCCAGAATGAAATCGTCGGGCTTGTTGAGCGAGTAGAGGATCTCATTTTTCGTGACGGTGATGGTGTCTGCGCTCGACACGCGGCCCTTTACTTCGATAAAGCGCAGCCTGCCCGTGCCGGGAACCCGGCTCTCGATGTCGTAGCCGAGCTTCTCTGTCTCGCGGTCGGTTGGATCGAAACCGAGGCGGCGCTCCATTCCCATCACGATCGCACGTGCTCGTGCCGCGGCGGCCTGCGTGTCGGTCGAGGCGGCGCTCACAGCCGGGTGGCCGGTCATCTTGGCAATCAGGCACGACCAAGAGGCCGCCTAAGATGACGGGTGGCAGCGGAGAAATCTGCCGCTCCAGCTTCAACTCCTCCATGCGCTTCTCGAGACGCGCCTGCAGCCCGTCAGCGCGCTTGCGTGCCTCGCCCGAGTTGAGCCGGGCATTAAGTCTGCCGGCTTGCTCCTGCAGCTTCAGCTCCTCTGCGCGGTGGTCCCAGTAGGTGATTTCCTTCGTGAGCCGATCCTTCACCGCCGCTTCGGTCTTGGCGATCAGGTCCAGCTTGCGCGATCGGACCTCCGCTAGGTGCTCCGGCACGACGTCCGCGACAGCGTGGCCCTGCGCCTTCTGCTCCAGCTCGCGGCTGATCCAGGCACACTCGGGACGGGCAAGGAGCGCATCCACGCCGGGCTCATCGGCCTTGAGAGGCCGCTAGTCGAGGTAGGGAGCGTAGTGGAGGTGCCGCGCATTGCCGGCGGCGTCCAAATCCACGTAGAGCACGCGCTTGGAAACGATTCGCCGCTCGCCCGAGCGGGTCACGCTGGCGTCCTGAATACCGTGCTCCAGGTAGAAGAGCACGCGTGGCTCCGTGCCCGGATCGCGTTCATCCACGAGCACGGTGCCGCGCCTGAGCAGGTCTCGGTGTCGCTCCAGCGTGAGGTCGATTGTCGCATCGAGTAGCGGATGCCCCGGGCAAACGAAAGCGGCGAGAGGCTGGCCCTGGGGCGCGACGAGCGGCTTTTCGAAGGCTATGCGCTCATAGCGAGGCAACACCGGCTCACCGATGCCGATGAGGCGGTCGCGGTTACGGACCGGCGCGGGTACATGCGTGACCTCGTAGCGGCGTGGTTCTCGTTGCTTGGCGGTGCCGCCCAGTTGCCGGAAGGCCTCCAGAAAGAAAGACTCGACGTAGTGCGGCTGCAGTCGCCGGGCCTCGGCGCGCTCCATCTCTTCACGGATGCGGTAGACGCGGCTGGCATCCATTGCGTCGTGCGCCAGTGCTCGCTCTTCGAGCAGGTCCTGAAGCTGGCTCTTGTCGAAGGCGTGGGCCACGACTTGCGTGAGCCGGGCGCGCACCTCGGGACGCTCGCCATAGCGGACCGCCTCGATCAGCAGGTCACGCAGCGGCCGGCCGTCGAACTGCAGCTTACCTAGCACATCGAATACCTGCCCCCCGAGTGCCGTACGCGCCTGCTCCAGCTTTTCCAGTAACGTACGGTAGACCTCGCCCTCCCTGGTTTCGTCGGCGACGAGGTTCCAGAGGTGGCAGACCTCGGTCTGGCCGATGCGGTGAATCCGTCCGAAGCGCTGCTCGATGCGGTTCGGGTTCCACGGCAGATCGTAGTTCACCATCAGGTGCGCGCGCTGCAGGTTGATGCCCTCGCCCGCCGCGTCGGTGGCCAGGAGCACCTGCACCTCGGGGTCGTGCTTGAACGACTCCTGCGCCTTCATCCGCTCCTCGCGGCCCATGCCACCGTGGATGATGACGACGGCCTCCTTGCGGCCGAGCAGCGTGGTGATGCGCTGTTCCAGGTAGTTCAATGTGTCACGGTGCTCGGTGAAGAGGACCAG
>Ga0214473_10008142_pt1 | contig 12419 bp, 12 predicted proteins | sample RVTome_7_FD_203509 | JGI IMG/M metagenome (GOLD analysis project Ga0214473, IMG submission 203509) | Soil microbial communities from uranium-contaminated site in the Upper Colorado River Basin, Wyoming, United States - RVT98D197 | ecosystem: Environmental > Terrestrial > Soil > Contaminated >... | reverse complement strand
CCCCGCGTTCGTTGCTAGTCGTGGGGTCGGCCGGTACAGGGTCGGGGGACGATTTGGGTTTCGTCCCCCGACCCGATTCCCTTCCCTCGGCTTAAGCGGAAATTAAGCGCACATTCCTAAGCTTGTCGTCACCTGAACTACGGTGACTCCTCTTGCCGAAATCTGCAAATCCCTTGCTGTCGATCGGCAAAAGGGCCGGCCGCAAGGGCCGGAAACAGCCTGGTCCCCACGAGCATCCCCTCAAGACCTTCACCTATTGGGTGGCGCTGCCCACCCTGCTGGTCTACGTAGCGGTCTGCGCGCTGGTGTTGTTCACCCTGGCGCTGATGACCTCCGAACTCAACCGAATCGACGCCGATCGCGGCGAGAAGGCGATCACCGCTGCGCTCGATTCCCTGATCCGCCAGGTCGGCGAGATCACCATCGACGAGGCCACCTGGACCGAGGCCTATCTCAACACTTATGTCGCCTACAATCCCGCCTGGCTCGATGGCAGCTGGGGCACCACCGCGCGTCAGGGCCAGAGCTATGACACCGCCATCGTCACCGATGCCCAAGGCCAGATTCTTTTCGGCGAGAGCAACCGCGGCCAGCTATCGGGCAACATCTCCGATCATTTCGCCGCCCCCAGGGCCCTCTTTGCCGCGTTGGACAAGGCTATCGAGGCCGCGGGCGATGATACCCAGGTCTCGGGGCTCTCAACCGGCAAGTCCGGTATCGCGGCCCTCGCCGCGGCGGTCATACATGGCAATACGGGCCAGGTTCCGATCGTTTCGAGCGAACGGCGGATCCTCTGGATGGCCAAGCATATAGACGAACAAATGCTGCAGGAGTTCTCGCAGCGCTTCCAGATCCCGCTGCTGCGGCTGGCTGACAACGCGTTTCCCGGAGAAACCAGTCGGCCCCTGATCAGCGCGTCCGGAACCGAGGCCGGCATGCTGGCCTGGCATCCGCTGCGCCCCGGCGACCCGGCCTTCCTGAGTGCCGCGAGCATCGCCTCGGTGGTCCTGCTCGGCATCGGCGCCCTGACCCTGGCAGTCGTGGTTTCCTTCCGTCGCTCGGTCGAACGCCGCGCCGAATCCGAGGAGCGCGATTGGCACAGCGCCCGTTACGATGGCGTGACCGGTCTCCCCAATCGCTTCGGGCTCGAGGAAAGCCTGGTTCGCCTCGTGCCCCGTAAGGGCGGTGAAACGGCGGTCGCGGTCGCCCTGGTAGGCTTCGACGGGCTGCGCGACATCACCAGCTCCTATGGCCAGGAAACCACCGACAAGCTGCTCGATAGGCTGGCCGACCTCATCGATGAGGCCACCAACAGCCAGGCCATTTTTGCCCGCACCGGCCCGGACGAGTTCGCGCTCTGCCGCGTGGGCGAGGAGGCCGACCGGCTCATCCGGGAATTTGCCGGCGGTGTGCTGGCGTTGATGAGCGAGCCGGTCGTCGTCGATGATCTTCGGCTGAAACTCGCAACCAGCATCGGCGTTGCCGAGGCCGGGTGTACCCGGTCAACCGTCGGCGAGCCGCTCCAGATGGCCGATGCCGCCTTGCAGCGGGCGCGCGAAACCGGCGGCAACCATGTCATCGTCTACGACGAATCGCTCAAGGACGAGCGGCAGCACCGGCTCGCCATGCAGGCCGACATCCGCCGCGGTCTCGACGCCGACGAGTTCGATCTCGAATACCAGCCCATCGTCGATTTCGGCACGTCGACCATCATCGGCGTGGAGGCGTTGCTGCGCTGGAACCGCCGCGCCGGCGGCCGGATGTCGCCAGGCGACTTCATCCCCGCCGCTGAACAATCGGGGCAGATCGAGGATCTGGGCATGTTTGCCCTCCGCCGCGCCTGCGGCGACATCGCCCGCTTCACCTCGCTCAAGCTCTCGGTCAACGTTTCCACGGTGCAGTTCCGCAGCCCGACGCTGTTGCGCCGGATTGACGCCATCCTCGCCGCGACCAGTTTTCCGCTGGAGCGCCTGCAGCTCGAAATTACCGAATCCTTCCTGCTCGCGCAGCCCGACCGTGCCAAGGCCGCGATCGAAGACCTGCGCGGCCGCGGCATCGCCATCGCGCTCGACGACTTTGGCACCGGCTTTTCCTCCATCGGCTACCTGCAGCAGTTCAGCTTCGACCGGGTCAAGCTCGATCGCTCGCTGATCGAGGACGTCGATCTCGATCCGGTAAAGGCGGCGCTGGTCGAATCGACCATGGTCTTTGCCTTCGCCATGGGGCTCGCGGTTACCGTTGAAGGGGTAGAGCGGCGCGAGGAAGCCGCGACGCTCACCCGTCTGGGGTGCCGCGAATTCCAGGGCTTTCTCTTTTCCAAGCCGCTGCCGCTCGAAACCCTGGAGCGCCTGCTGCAGGCGCAGGAGCCACTGCGCAAGGCGGGATAATCAGTTCCCGCCGCAGGCCTTGCACAACCCACGTAGCTCGATCGTCGTCCGCTGCGCCGCAAAGCCGTGTGCCTGGGCCCAATGCTTGAGCCGCTGGTCCACCACTGCGTCGGCGAACTCGTCGACCCTGCCGCAATCGGCGCAAATGGCGAAGGCCGTCGTGCCGCTCTTGTGGGCGTGCGCCTCGGCGTCGGCACAGCAAACGAACGCGTTGAGCGATTCCAGCCGGTGCGCGAGGCCCTGCTCGATCAGCTTTTCGAGCGCCCGGTAGACCTGCAGCGGCGCCCGCAACCCCTCCGCGCGCAGCCGGTCGAGGATATCGTAGGCCGAGAGCGGCGCATCGGCGTGGTTGAGAGTTTGCAGCACCAGGTCCTGGTTGCGTGTCAGCTCGCGGGGCCGCTCATGGTGGTGGTCGTCATGCGAGTGCGCCATCAGCGGACTCCCTGTTGCGGCCGGGCTCTGCGCCAGACCGGCACGATGATGGATATGAGGAACAGCACCAGCGCCGCCACTACGATGGAGGGGCCCGAGGGCGTATCGTATTGCAGCGAGCCGAAGAGCCCGCCGGTGACGGCCAGCGCCCCCAGGAGCGAGGCGATCACCGCCATCTGTTCGGGCGTGGCGCTCAGCCGTCGCGCTGTCGCCGCCGGAATGATCAGCAGCGAGGTGATAAGCAGCACGCCCACGATCTTCATGGCGATGGCGATGACGCTCGCCAGAAGCAGCATGAACACCACCTGCGAAACCTCCGGCCGCAGGCCTTCGGCTTCGGCGATGTCCGGGTTCACCGTGCCGGCCAGCAATGGCCGCCACATCCAGATCAGCAGCGCCAGGATCACCGCACCGCCGCCATAGATGAGCGCGATATCGCCCACCGAGACGGCGAGGATGTCGCCGAACAGGAACCCGATCAGATCGACGCGCACCCAGGTCATGAACGCCACCATCACCAACCCGATGGCGAGCGTGGAGTGGCTGAGGATGCCCAGCAGCGCATCGGTCGACAGGTTGTTCCGCCGCTGCAGGAGGAGCAGGGCGATCGCAACCAGCGCCGCGACCAAAAACACCCCGAGCGTCAGGTTGATCTCGAGCAGGAACGACAACGCCACGCCGAGCAGCGCCGAATGCGCCATGGTGTCCCCGAAATAGGCCATTCGCCGCCAGACGATGAAGCAGCCCAGGGGGCCGGTCACCAGCGCCAGCCCGATCCCGGCGACGATGGCGCGGGTGAAGAAATCATCGAGCATGTAAAGATCTCCCACCAGTCGCCGCAACCTCGGCTGAAGAATAACGTGCTCGCGGTCGTTTCCCTCCCCTGTAGGGGGAGGGATCAAGGGTGGGGGTCGGCGCGCACCGGGCCCGAACTGACCCCCACCCCTGCCCCCTCCCCCTACAGGGGAGGGAGACCCGACTGAGGGCACTTCGCTCCGAGGGGGTGGGCAGATTACCCATGACGGTGCCCCTCGTGAGCGTGTCCGGCCGCGTGCGCGTGGTCGTGTTGGCCCGCCTCATCGGCGTGTTCGTGCGCATGCGCCTCGACCACCCGGCCGTCCGCTTCGCGGATCCGGCCGTCCGGCAGGTGCGTGTGATCGTGATGATGCTGGTAGATGGCCAGGGTCGCCGCGGCGCGGGTGCCGAAGAGCTCTAGATACTCGGGGCTCCTGGCCACCGATTCCGGGGTGCCCCGGCAGCAGACATGGCCGTTGAGGCAGATCACCGTATCGGTCTCGGCCATCACCACGTGCAGGTCATGGCTGATCAGCAGCACGCCGCACCTGGTTTCGTCGCGAATGGTCTTGATCAGATCGTAGAGCGCCACCTCGCCGGAGAAGTCGACGCCTTGCACAGGCTCGTCGAGCACTAAAAGGTCCGGCTTGCGGATCATGGCGCGGGCCAGAAGCGCGCGCTGGAACTCCCCGCCCGAGAGATGCTGCACCTCTTCATTGGCCAGGTGCGTGATGCCCACCGCCTCGAGCGCCGCTGCCACCTCGGATGGGTCATGACGCCCGGTCAGTGTCATCAGCCGCTTGACGCTCAACGGCAGCGTCCAGTCGATCGTGAGCTTTTGCGGCACATAGCCAACGGTAAGGCCGGCCGCGCGGACAACGCTGCCGGCGTCGGGTTTGAGGACCCCCGTCACCATCTTGGCGGTCGTCGATTTGCCCGAGCCGTTGGGACCGATCAGGGTGACGATCTCGCCGCGGCGAATGGTCAGATCCACGCCCTCGACCAGCCAGCGGCCGCTGCGCCTGACGCCGGCGCCGCGGACCTCGACCACCGCTTCATGCAGCGCTCTTGCATCCATCAAATTCACCAAAAGCCTCTCTTGCTCCGCTCAAACCCATACGTTATAGCGTTACATCTTGAAAGCGTAATGTCATAACATTTCGTGATACCATCAGGCAGGTACATTCCATGCGTCTCCTCACTCTCCTCGCGCTCGGCGCGACGTTGTTGCTCCCCACTGTCGCGCAGGCCGAAGTCCCCCGTGTCGTCGCCACCATCAAGCCCATCCACTCGCTGGTGGCGGCGGTGATGGGCGATCTGGGCACCCCCGCCCTGATCGTCAAGGGTGGCGCCTCGCCTCACACCTACAGCCTCAAACCATCCGATGCCGCCGCACTGGAAGCGGCGGACCTGGTGTTTTGGACCGGCCACGGGCTCGAGTTGTTCCTCGAAGACGCGCTCGAAACCCTCGCGGTGAAGGCCGAAGTCATCCAGCTCGTCCTCAATCCAGGGCTCGAGCTGCTGCCGGTGCGCGAGGGCGGCGCCTTCGAGCCGCATGCGGACGAGGAGGAAGGGCATGCCGAGGAGGCCGGTCACGGGGAGACCGACATGCATTTCTGGCTCGATCCACTGAACGCCACCAAGCTCACCGCGGCGATCGCCGATGCCCTGGCGGGTGCCGATCCGGAGCATGGCGATACCTATTTCGCCAACGCCGAGGCTTACAACGACGACCTGCGAGCGCTGACGGCCGAGCTCGATGCCGCGCTTGCGGACGTCAAGGCCAAGCCTTTCATCGTCTTCCACGACGCCTTCCAGTATTTCGAAAGGCGTTTCGGCCTCTCCATTGTCGGTTCGATCACCGTCACCCCCGACAGCATGCCCGGCGCGCAGCGGGTCGGCGAACTCCGCGAGAAGATCAAGCAGAGCGGCGTCACCTGCGTCTTCGCCGAGCCGCAGTTCCAGCCGGCAATCGTTTCGACCGTCATCGAGGGCACCGGCGCCAAGGCCGGCGAACTCGATCCCGAAGGCGCCAACCTCGACGAGGGCCCGGGCCTTTACCGGCAGCTGCTCGAAAACGTCGTCGCCGGGTTGAAGCAATGTCTGGGCGATCAGTAGCGTTCGGCGCTCCGGGTGGTTGCTACCGCAGCGGCCCCTTGAAGATGAAGAACGCCCCCGCCGCGATCAGCCCGAAGCCGATGCCGTGGTTCCAGGTCAGCTTTTCGCCAAGCACGAACACGGCGAAGCCGACGAAGACGGTGAGCGAGATCACCTCCTGGATGGTCTTGAGTTCGGCGGCCGAATAGGTGCCGTAGCCGATCCGGTTGGCCGGCACCGCCAGCCAGTATTCGACCAGCGCGATCCCCCAACTTACCATCACCGCAACCCACATGATGGCGGAGGGGAATTTGAGGTGGCCGTACCAGGCCACGGTCATGAAGACATTGGAGGCGGCGAGCAGCAGCACGGGAAGCACGGCGGGGGAGAGCAGCGGCATTTGGGATCCGGCGAATCGAGAGGACAGCAGCGACAATGCCTAAGCCGCATCGTCTCCTGCAATCAGTTCGGCCGCTTTACTCCCGATCGCCATGGCCGGGGCGTTGGTATTGCCAGAAGGAATGAGCGGGATGATCGAACAGTCGATGACTCTTAATCCCTCGACCCCGCGCACCCGCAGGCGCCCGTCGGTCACCGCCATTGGATCGTTCTCCGGCCCCATGCGGGCCGAGCCCACCGGGTGGTAGTTGGTCTTGACCGTCTGCCCCGCGAATTTGGCGAGGCTCTCCTCGTCCTGCAGCGCCTTGCCGGGAAGGATCTCTTCGGCAATCTTGGATCTGAACGGCTCGGTCTGGAGCAATCGTCGCGCATGGGCGACCGAGGCGAGCGTGAGCCGCAGATCGTCCGGATGGCCGAAGAAGTTGCAGTCGACCAGCGGCTGGGCCGCCGGATCGGCCGAGCGCAGCCGCACCGAGCCGCGCGCCTTGGGGCGAAGGAGGCAGGAGGTCAAGGTCACCCCATGGGTCGGTGTCGCGCTCGAAACGTCGCGGTCGAGATAGACGATGGGCGCGCAATAGAGCTGGATCGTCGGCCGGTCGCCGCCATCGGGATCGTAAAAGAGGCACGCCTCGATGCCGGTGGTGGTCACCGGGCCGGTGCCGAACAGCAGGTATTGCAGCCCGTTGCGCAGCATCGGCCAGCCGCGGTCTTCGCCGAAATAGCCCGACTTTGCCTTCGTCGTCGCAATCACCGGGACTTCGTGATGGTCTTGGAGGTTCGATCCGACCCCCGGCAGGTCGGCAACCACCGGAATCTGGAAATCGCGCAAATGGTCGGCCGGCCCGATCCCCGAGAGCATCAAAAGCTTGGCCGAATTGTAGGTGCCCGCCGCGACCAGCACTTCGCGCTGGGCCCGCGCTTCATGCGGCTCGCCCCGCACCGAGTAGGCAACGCCCACGGCGCTGCCGTTCTCGATCAGAATGCTGTCGACCCGCGCGTGGGTGACGATGGTCAGCCGCCGGTCGTTTCGTAGCGGGTCGAGGAAGGCCTTCCTGGCGTCCGAACGCCGCTTACGCCCATGCCACAGCCCATAGGTGTGCTGCATAATGCCGACCCCGTTCTGGCGGGCGCCGTTGAAATCGGGGTTGAATTGATGGCCGAGGCCCTGCGCGGCAAGCAGGAAATCCTCGGTCGTATCGCAGATATGGCCGGGCTCGGAGACCCGCAGATTGCCCGAGATGCCGTGGTACTGGTCGTTGAACCGGGAATTGGCCTCCAGCCCTTTGAAGTGCTCCAGCATGTCGGCGTAGGACCATTCGCCCCGGTTTCCCAGCTGCGCCGCCCAGCCATCGTAGTCCTCCTTCTGGCCGCGCATATAGACCATCGCATTGACGGCGCTGCCGCCGCCCAGGGCCTTGGCCTGTGGCACGATGGGGCCGCGGCCGCCGAGCTGGGGTTGCGGGACCGTGTGGTGCATCTCGAGGAAGGTGTCGCGGGCCAGGTATTTCATGTAGCCCGCCGGCATCGCCATGATGGCGTTGGTCCGGCGCGGGCCGCGCTCCAGCATCAGCACCGAAAAGCCGAAGTCGCGCACCAGCCGCATCGCCGCCACCGAAGCGGCCGAGCCGCCGCCCGCAATGATGAAATCGAACTGCCTGTCGGCCATGCCGTCCCTCGCTTCCGCCCGCGACTTGTAGCCGCTCGGGCGGCGGAAGGGGAGGGGGTGACGTCCGTCAGGGGCGCTGGCCTATGCAGCCGGTTGCCGCTTCCGCCGCAGGCGCAGCGAGAAATAGCCCACTGCCCCGAGCACGAGGCCGATGGCGACGAGCGAGGGCGCCCAGCCCGCCGCCTCGCCGAACAGCATCTGGCTCATTCGCCGCCCCGGCAGCAGCGTGAAGGCACCGGCCAGTCCCAAAGCGAGCAAATAGAGCTGCCGCATGCTGGCCCGGTGCGCTGCCACATTGCCGCGCCTGATATGCCAGAGCCCCCGCGCCAGCCCGGCATAGGTGAGGAGCGAAAAGAGATGGATCGGGCTGAACGGCCCGAGCAGACGGAGTTCGTTGATAAAGAGCGCGCTGGTTGCCGTCACCAGCATCAGCACGGCCCAGAGGCGCCCCAGCAGCCGGTGCAGCGGCGTGCCCTTGCGGCGATAGAGTACGATGGCGCCGACCAGCACGGCGGCAAGGGCGGTGGTGGCATGGACCTGTACGGCGAGCGGGGCGACGAGCAGCGGATCGAGCGACATGTTTCCGACCTTCGGGAGGAATTCGGCGGCGCCGCGGCCGGCACCTTGCCCGTTCCGATGGCTGCGACTAGGTGTTGTGGCAATCGCCGATGCGCGGAAAGAGGAGATGCTTCGTGAGCGACGGCCCGCCGTCATCCGCGCTGCGTGTAATGCAGCGGCACCTGGCCGATCCGCGCGTCCTCTCCGGCATGGCCGTCGTGGCACTGCTGCTGGGCTTTGCCGGACCGTTCGGCACCTATGACGAGCTGGGCACGCTGCCGCGCCTCGGCTACTGGACCGCGATCGTCTTTGCTACCTATGGCGTGGGCTATGCGGTGAGCGTGCTGGCGGGGCGCGCGCTTGCCCGCCTGCTGCCGGCCGACTGGCTGCGCCTCCTCGTGGTCGGCGTCCTCGCCGGCCTGCCCATCACCCTGGCGGTGGTGGTGGTCAATCTCCTCGCCTTCGGCGCCGCGGGCTGGCACGTCATCGGGCTGGCGAGCCTCTGGCCCAACGTCACCCTGATCGCCATCGGCGTGCTGGTGATCTCGCTGCTGCTCGAGCGCGCCATGGCGCCGCCCGCCACTGCGGCCGACCCCGCCGACGAGGCACCGCCCGCCCTGCTCGAGCGGCTGCCGCTGCCGCAGCGCGGGCCGCTGCTCTCGCTCTCGGTGGCCGACCACTATGTCGATGTGGTCACGGCCCGCGGCCATGCGCTGCTGCTGATGCGCCTCTCCGACGCCATCGGCGAGGCCCGGCCAACCCTGGGCCTGCAAATCCATCGCTCGCATTGGGTGGCGCTCGACGCCGTCGCCCGGACCCTCCGCGTCGACGGCCGGCTCGTCGTCGAACTCCGCGACGGCCGCCGCCTCCCCGTCAGCCGCAGCTATGCCGAGGCCGTCCGCCGCGCCGGCCTGCTGGTGTAGCAGCGGCGCTGCGCCCGCACGCCGCGTTCGCGGCGACCGGGCCCAGCCGGTTCTCGATTACCGTGCCCACCCGGGCGCATTCGATGGCGAAATCACGCACCCGAGCGAGGCGACAGCAGAGCCTGCGGCGGGCCAGGTCCCGAAATGATGCAACCAAGACACTCATCAACAAGAATACGTGCAAGGGCGAAGTGTTAACCCGCATTAACACTTGCCGGGGGCGTCGGGCCGGTGGCTAGCTGCGGCAAGAGTTTGGTGGGTCCCATGTTCAAAGCGTCAATCTTCACAGTCTCCGGAACGGTCGGCGCGCTATTGTGCGCGCAATGCCTTGTGGCAACTGCGGCCCATGGGCAGCAACTTCCAGCGGTGTCAGGGCCAAACGGCAAGGTCGAGTTCTCGGCCGGCGTGTTCAACCTGCCCGCGACCCCCAATTTTCATGCGCGCGCCGCCGGGTCATTCAGTTTTCCGGTGACCGACGCCTTCGGCGTGCAGGGCGACCTCGCCTTTTTCAACTCGCCGAGCGGGCTGGGCGTGGCCAGCGCCGTGCACGGCTTCACCCGCGATCCCTCGAGCTATCTCCTCGGCGTCACTGGCGCTTTCGTGCGGGTGCCGGGCGCGACGCTGATCGGGGTCGGGCCCGAAGGGGAACTCTATCTGGGGCAATGGACGCTGGAAGCCTGGGCCGGTGTCGCCAATCTCAATTACGACGATCCGTTGCTGGCCGACAAAGCCGGCGTCTTCGGCTTTGGTGACGTCGCCTACTATCCGACCGAGGATCTGCGGCTCAGCGTCGGGGCCAGTCACGTTCTGGGTTACAACCAGTTGCGGCTGGGCGCCGAGTACCAGGTCACCCATTTCGACATGCCCTTCTCGGTCACCGGCGAAGGCCGCATCGGCCAGGATGGCACGGTGATTGCGACGCTCGGGCTCAAATTCTATCTCGGCGGCGAAGCCAAGAGCCTCATCGACCGCCACCGCCAGGACGACCCGCCCGATCGCGAAGTGGACTTTTTCGGCGGGGCGGGGAATCTGCCCTACGAGAAGGCGCCCGTGGTGGTGCCGGTGGTGCAGACCGAAGAGGAATTGTGCGAAGCGGACGGCCTGCATAATTGGCAGGGCGTCGGCGAGTGCATCCTGAACGTGGGCTGATCGTCTCTGACTGCTGACGGCGCGTCTCGGCGCTCAGGCCGTCGGCACCTCGTTCACATAGTGGATGAGCTTTGTGCCGGTCATCTTGATGCCGTTCCGCCGGACCAAGATTTGAGCCCGGCTGTGCGTCTGGTCGCGCACAGCGGCCGCCACGATTGCAACGGCTTCGGGGCTGGCCTCGTGCTCGGCTTCATAACGTAGCTCGATGGCCCAAGGCCCCGTCTGGGCGAGCTGCCAGCGCGATGCGTCAAGCGGCGTGAGGCGCCAAGCCTGCACGGCTGGCGCAATTCTCCGACCGTCGGGAAAGCAGAACAGATTGGTCAGCCGGCCGTCGATGCGCGCAACGACTGGCAGGCTGCGGCCGCAGGCGCAGGGTTCGCCGGGCGTAGCCAGGTCGCCCTGCTCATAGCGGATCAGCGGCTGGGCGGTACTGTAGAATGGGGTGATGACGACCATCCCCATCTCGCCGGGCCGGCAGGCGTTGCCGGCATCATCCAGAATCTCGAGAAAGAGCAACTCGGCATTGACGTGGTAGTGCTCGCCCGTGGGGCATGGGTGCGCCATCTTGTGCCCCTCGTTCGAGCTATAGAGACCAATCACTTTTGCGCCGAGTATGCGCATGCAGTCCTCGCGTTCCTCCGGGCGAATGGCGGTGCCGTGGCAGAGAAACGCTTCAAGCCGGAGCTGCTGCCCCAGGCGCTCAGCCTCCAGCGCCAACGAGTGACAGGAGTTCGCGCGGCTGACGAAATAGCTGATCTTGTTCCGCTCGATGAATTCCAGGACCTGTCCGGGCGGTGTTTCGCGGCTGAGGCTTATCCTCCGCCCCAACCGGGCTTCGGCATCCCAGGGCGGCCCCCAAGGGCCGGCGAAATGGCCGACGGGATAGGGGGCCAGCCCAGGTGCCGGTTCGTCCCATATGCAGACGCTTTTGCTCCAGTCGAGCGCGTGCCACCTGTCCGCGCGGTTCAGGGCTGCCCGTGAGGACATGGCGGAGAGCTGGTTGTGGGTGAGTTCTACCGGAAGGCCCGTGGAGCCAGAGCTGCGGGACGGCCGCGTCGGGCCGTGGCCGGCAGGCAGAGTGTCGGCCTGCATCGCTTCCCAATGCTCCAGCAGGTCCGACCGCTTCACGATCGGAATTTCGCCCCATCTGTCCCAGTCGATGTCGCCACTCGGCCGGAACACGGCATCGAGCCGGCGCTCGTAGAAGGGCACATTGGCCTTGGCATGGCGCAGCAACTGGGCGAGCTGGCTGCGCTGGTAGCGGACCATGCGGTCGGCCGGCCAGTACTGGCTCGCCATCAGCATGTCGAAGAACTGGTGCTGCAGATCGGTAGCGGCGCTCATGGCGCAGTTAAAGCCGATTGGGCGCGCCGCGGCAATCGGCGCGGGGACTGAGCCAGGCGGCGGGTCCCGCCAATCCCCGGCTTTGTGGGCGCGCCTAGTCCCGGCGCGCAGCACCATTGTTGAGCGCCTGCTCGAGCGTCGCCAGGCGCCGCTCCGTCTCCTGCGCGGCGACCCGCGCCAGCATTTCGCGCCAGGCCCGGTCGGCGGGCTGGCCCTCTTTCCTGACTCTGAAGTCGAGCCGCCTGAGGCTCGTCCTGAGCCGCAACATTACACGCGGTTTCACCAGACTCGTTCCTACGCAACGCCACTGACAGACACGGCCAACGGGGCCGCTCACCTGGTGCGGACCGCAAGGGTCCGCACCCGAATACGCTCAACTACTCCTCGAGCATGCGCTTGAGGAGCTCGATTTCCTGGCAGAGGTCGCCGTCATCCTTCATCAGCTGCTCGACCTTGCGCACCGAATGGAGGACCGTGGTGTGGTCGCGCCCACCGAAGCGGCGGCCGATCTCGGGCAGCGAGCGCGAGGTCAGCGATTTGGCGAGGTACATGGCGATCTGGCGCGGCCGCACCACGTCGCGCGAGCGGCGCGCGGACAAAAGGTCGTTGCGCGGCACCTTGTAGTGGCGCGAGACGATGCGCAAAATGTCCTCGATGCGGACACGCTTG
>Ga0214473_10008141_pt1 | contig 12419 bp, 13 predicted proteins | sample RVTome_7_FD_203509 | JGI IMG/M metagenome (GOLD analysis project Ga0214473, IMG submission 203509) | Soil microbial communities from uranium-contaminated site in the Upper Colorado River Basin, Wyoming, United States - RVT98D197 | ecosystem: Environmental > Terrestrial > Soil > Contaminated >... | reverse complement strand
GATTCTGTCCATTTTCATTTTCCCCTCCCTTTCCCCTCCCTACAAAATTTTATCTTAATGTTAGCATTTAGCATGCCAACTAAATATTAAAATTCAACAATAACATCAATACGTAACACTTAAAACGTTGTACAATTGTGAACAATCCCGCACATTATCGTAAAACACAAATTAAATCCGATACCAATAAATTAACGAATTGTACAATTATGCACAATTAACAATTCAGGACGCTGAAAAAAAAAACAGTGATTGACAATTTTATTTCCTTGGGTTAACACTACACGTGAGTAATGGGTAATTATTACGCGGTAAAATGATAATAAATCCGCAGTCAGAGGTAAATGATGAGTGGCCAAAACGCGCATATTAATAAGGATACGGGTAATTTGCCAAAAAAAGTTGGCCATCCACTAAAATTTTCGTCCCCCGCACAGTTGAAAACGTTGGCGCAAAAGTATTTCAATCGTTGTACCAAGTTGAAAATACCCATTACAATCTGCGACCTTGCGTTGGCGTTGGGAACTTACCGGGACGTACTGATTGATTATGAAGTAAAATATGGGGATGAATTTGCCAACGTAATAAAATGGGCAAAAACGGTTACCCAGGCTTACGCTGAAAGGCGCGTGTTCGGCCCTAATCCAACTGGCGCAATATTCGTACTCAAAAATTACGGATGGAAAGACAACGCCATCATATTGGATTTAGGTCTAGCAGCGATGCCGCCCGAGCGGCAAAAAGAACTATCAGGACTGCTTAAGTCAATGTACACGGGTAAACGGTATACAGCATCATTGCGTCCCAGCATTGTAAACAAAGGGTAATAACGCATCACGGTATACACCCTGCTAGTTAACATAATGGTTCTTATCAGACAATGTACCCTCTGTTATGCTCACTCACGCATCAATCCTTCGGATTGATTCGTTCGTTCGCTGTGGGCTGTCGCCTGGGTCCAGACCGGGGGGGGGTGAACGAAATCGGGTTGGGTCCCATCGACCCAAGCCTCCTGTCACTTGCTTATTACCAATTTGTGCGTTATTAATTTATGAGTAGCTTGCTAGTAACTAATTATTAACATGTCAAATTATTGACACTACTATATATAGTATGTCTAACGACTTCCCCAACCACATTTACCATCTTCCACCAGTAAAACAAATCATAGAGTATTTATATTCGTCAATAATCGAACAATTCGGTATAATAATCGTGTCATTTGATATTTATTCATTAATGTTGTTTTCATTCTGCGCTATTGTTATCCTATTATTGTTTTATGCGTTACTACACAAATAACAATTATTTACTTTTAACTGTTTACTGTGCTCACTCACTCGGGTGTCGCTTCGCGCCACCCTCGTTCGTTCGCTTAGTAAGTAGTAAGTAGTAAGTAGTAATTGGTAAGTAGTAATTAGTAATTGGTAATTGGTTGTAGTAGTTGATAAGGGGGATTAATAATGGGCGCTTGGGAATTAATAATGGATTTAGGAACGATTTATACTTTCTACGCCCTGGTTTTCATGATACTGTGCGTCTTGGCAAGCGCATTCGGCGATTTTTAACGGAGGAAAAAATGAAAGTGCATATTTTAGCCGGTGAGAGCAGGAATGGGAAAACGTTTTTGACTTCGTGCGGTAGGGCGGTAAAGAACACTAAGTATTGGGGACTCGCCAAAGATTTATTCGTGGATGACTATTCCACGGTTACGTGTGAAAAGTGCAAAGAAGTGGACGCGGGAAAAATTTTGGTTGACGCGGGAGCCAAAATAGAGTAGGCTAGGCTCGGGGTGGGAGGGGGAATACTCTATGCAATATTTTATGCGCAGACATCGAAGTAGCGCCGGATGTCAAGCGGTCCCCGCAATTAGTGGATAGCTGCCGCGTCGTTATTATTTCATCGTCCCGTGGGCCAAATCGGATCTGGCACCCCGGTCGAGAGGTAAATTTTGTACTCTTCTTCATTGTTGAACACAATTAAATTTTGCAGTGAGTTGTCTTTCGCATTCTTATTCTTATACGCCACGACGTTCTCGGGGAGTAACTTGTAATGCTGGCTGACAACCGCGCGCGCCAAACGATTCACGGCCCACGTTTTCCCGTGCTGTTTGGTCATCTTCGCGCTTGCGCATTCTTTATTGCAATACTGGTCCTTCTGTGCTCTTACTTTACTCCGCTGCCTTCTAAGTTCGCGCCCGCAAAATCCACATTCAACGACGACATTTTCATACTCCATCGGGACAATACCCCTTTTGATCAATCGCTTACGTATCGCCCCATGACTCAACCCGACCAATTTAGCGACATTTCTAAGGCTAAGATGGGCATCGACGAACAACGCGATGATTTTTTCGTCCGTGACTTCTTTCCGATTCGGCATTTTAACTTTCCTCCATTTCAAAGGTGGTGATGTTAATGCAACCCGGATACTTTCCCCCGGATCAATAAAGCCCCGGGGGTGCGGGTGGGGTAAATAACCAGCATTTATTATTGGTATACACCATGATTGCATTACTAACCAGCAATAGTCAAGTAAAAAGCACATTAGGTATACACTTTTTAGTGTTCAAAAATGAACAATTCACTACCCAACAGTAAAGCGAGCGTAGCGAGCCAACCCGCCAGGGTTGGCGAGCTTACCCACGACTTAATTCTGCGGGGCCGCATTTTTCCGCCAATCCCCGCGCCCGGGGTTTCCCTCCCTTCCCCGTTGGCGGGATTGGAACTTTATCGCGGCCCCGCTCTTACTTACCATTCACGGGTGTCAAATGATTGACGCGTTACCCGATGATGTATCCCTGTTGGAAAAAGTAAAACTGATAGCTAGCAGCAATCCGGAGGACCACCGCGATTTACAGTACTTAGACCCCTTATACTGGGCCTTGGCCATAAATTTAGTGTTCGGCGGCGTCAAATTCGACATCCTCAATCATGAGTACGAAATCGACTACGTCCGCGAAGTCCACCCCAACGAGGTCTTGAAGTGTTCCCCTCAAATGATGAAGACAATCGGCCAGATTATAAAAAGGATGCATCATTTGATATACGGGTACTACCCCCAGGGTGTTATGTACATTTTCCCGACGGACAAATTAGTGCAGCGATTCTCGCAGTCGCGTTTTACGCCGCTATTAATCGACAACCCGATTCTCCGAAAATACATTGGCAACACCGACAACATGAGCCTGAAGCGCGTTGGAAAAGCAAATCTCTATTTCGTCGGCGCCCGCGTTACCCAGAAGATAGCGGGGGAACAGAAGTCATCGGCATCGTTAAAATCCGAGCCGGTTGATTGCATCGTCGAGGACGAATACGACGAAATAGACCAGGATATGAGTGCCCTCGCCCAGGCCCGCATGGACCACTCCCATATCAAACACCGTGCCCGCATTTCCACTCCTACCATTCCCGGTTACGGAATAGACCGGGCTTATAATGACGAGTCCGACCAACAAGTCTGGATGATTTACTGCTCCCATTGCCACTCGTTCACCTGTCTCGAACAAGAATTCCCCGATTGCCTCCGCACTCTAAAAGATGGCACCGTCTACCGCGCCTGTAAACATTGCGGACGCGAAATTCACCCTCGCGATGGTCACTGGGTCCCCATGGTCCCGTCCAGATCGGAAGAATGTCGCGGTCGTTGGATTTCACAACTAAACAGCACTTTCACCGAACCCAAGACAATCTTAGCCGAATTCCGCGACCCTCCCAACGGCGACATCGGCCTCGTGTATAATAGAAGGTTGGGGATGGCCTACTTAGCCGCCGAAAATCAACTCGTTCCCACCGACCTCTGGCCCCTCTTATCCCGCGACCTTCCCCAAATGGTAAACCATCCCGGACCTTCCGCAATGGGAGTTGACATCGGCACCCGAATGAACGTCGTCATCATGGATAAACCCAATGACCAATCCCGCCGAGTTGTAAAAACGGTGCGCATCACCGACTTCGAGGACTTACACCGTCTCATCGTTGATTTCCACGTCAAGTCCGCCGTCATCGATTTATACCCCGAGCAGCGCAAAGTCCGCGATTTCATCGAAGCCGAAAAAGGACTTGAAATTTTCGCCTGCGTCTACTCCGAAGAAAAAAGAGGCGTGACAGATTGGAACGCCAATGCTAATGTCGTCACCGTGAACCGCACTGAGATTTGCGACGCCGTTCATGACTTGGTAATCACCAGGGGCCGTCTGACGTTACCCAGGCGCTCGGCTGAAATCGAGGAAGAATTCATCCCCAATTTATGTTCCCTGGCTAAGATTCTAAGTGACGATGACGAAACCGGCGTCCGCAAATACCATTACATAAAGCGTGGTCCGGACCATTATTACCACGCGATGAATTATGCCTATTTGGCGTCTCAACGCGTTGGGGTGTACGTTCCCAAGGAAGTAACCAAGTTGCGTAAGGATGCATATTCCGAAGGAGATAAAACACCTGGAAGTTGGCTAGGAGTGTAATTAATGGCTGATTCCTCGGACGACGTTGCCAAATCCGATAAGGACCAGTTAAAGGAAGACCGCGAACGCTGGTCGTTCATCAAGGAACATGATTTCGAAAAATCGTGGCGTAAGTCCTCCTTAACCAATCTTAAGTATTTCACCGGCGAGGACCAGGGATGGGATGAGGAGGGCGACCGCGCCGCACTCGAAGCCGAAAAGCGCCCCGCGATTACTTTGAATCGTATCCATCCGATCATGCGCCTGATCCAGGGCGCCCGACCCAAAGCCACCACCACTTTCCTACCCACCGGCGAAACCGGCAATATCGAAATCGCCTCCATACTTAATAGTTGCAACGACCACATCGACGACATAAACCAGTGGTCATTCCTCGAAGATGAATTCTTCAACAAGGGTATAATCCTCGATCGCAGCGTCGTCTGGTTGCTCCCCAATTACGAAATGGACATCCGTGGTGAAGTCGAACTCTCCCTTGACGACGGGTGGAACGTATATTTAGACCCCGACTCCACCCGCAAAGACCGCAAGGACGCGCTTGACGTATTCAACGTTCGCCAAGTATTCTCCGACTGGGCAATCCGTAAATGGCCCAAAAAAGAGAAACAAATACTCCGCCTGAAATCCCTCGTTGAGGACGAAGCCACGGGTAAAATGGCCCATGACATCGACCCGTCCGACCGCTACAAAGACCCCCCCAACGCTTACTTCGACTCCGACACCAAAAAAGTAAGCTTAGTTTACCGCTGGTATAAAACATTTGAGAAATCCACGAAACTTATCGACGTAGCCACGGGGCAGATTTACGACTCCCCCCTGACGATTGACAAAGCCCGAAAAGCCCTGCAAGAAATAAACATCGACAATCGTTACCGTGTGGTTGAACGCGACTATACCCGAGTCCATTACAAAATCTTCGCTCACGACATCTTATTCGAAGAAGGAATTACTCCGTGGGAGCGCGGGGATGGGCAACGCACCGACTTATCCGACAATTTACCCTGTGTTATTTTCGAACCTGACCGATTCGTATTCGGCACTAAACAAGACTTGATACAGATTATTTCCATGTTTAAAGACCCCAGTAAGTACCACAACAAACTAGCATCATCCATTCTTAGCATTATCAATTCTACTGCCAAGACGGGGTATGACATTGAAGACGGGGCGATTAGCGAAACCGAACTTAAAAAACTGCGCGAAGAAGGCAGCAAACCGGGGCAAATAACGGTGTGGAACAAAGGCGCGCTGACCCAAAATATGATGCAAAAAAAGCGTCCCGACGTTACCCCCCAGGCCGAGATCGTAATGGCCGATAAAATGGCGTCATGGATACTGGATATAAGCGGGGTCGAATCGCTATCCAACGTCAAGTCTTTGGGTAAGTCCGCCTCCGGGGAGGCAATCGGACTGAAGCAACAACAAGGTGGCACCGTTATCGATTGGATTTACTCTTCGTTCTCATTCTTTCGCCAGCAATTGGCAAGTTACAAACGCGACGCCGCCCAATCCATGTATGACTACGAAAAGGTAATATGGATAACGGGTCCCAAGAATCGCAAAATAATACTTAATCAGCGGGTATACGACTACCAAGGCGTGGTCGAAAAAGTACTAAACGACGTTCGTGTCGGCAAATACGCGGCTAAAATCCGCGAAAAGCCCGATTTTCCCTCCCTCCGCATCGAGCGTTTCAAGTATTTTTCGGAAATGGTTAAATCCGGGGCGATTGCGTTGCCCCCGGAAGTCATTAACAAGATCGTAATGGAACTAATGGATGATCCCGATTTGAAGGAAGTCGTGGAAGCGTCCTTGGCCGAGTGGCAACAAGCCCAACAACAAGCAATGATGCAGCAAGCGGGAATGGGTGGTGGCGGCGGTCCAATGCAGTTACCGGGTGGGGGACAACTAAGTGCCTCTACCTGAGTTACCAGATCAAAAAATCCAAACTCCCATTGGGGCATTACTCACCCATTTCGGATGGACTCCGCAAGTATTGCGCGAGAAGTTAATGGGGGCGCAATTTTCCGTTGGCCCCAATCCCGAAGCCGAAAAAACTCAACGGGCGCAGGAATTGATTTCGGGAGTGTTGGCGGGGGCGATACCGTATGAGATAAGCCCAAGGGAAGCAGTTATGGGGACGTTCCCAGTGGGTGCAACGATAAAACCAGCTACTACGTGGTATCGTGGTCTTAGAGAAACCGGTAAACCAAAGGGAAAATCGGAATTGGGCAGGTGGTTCTCTTCCTCCGAAGAAGTAGCGGGTACTTACGGGAAAGATGTAATTGCCGTGAATCTTGATGTAAATAATCCATTTAAGTATAGGTCTGCCCCTTACGAAGAATACCTGGAGATAGGTAAAAAACTGGGCGACGAAAAGCACGTCAGAGATTTTTTCAATACGGTTGGGGTCAATCGAACGGATTTTCTTGACCGATGGATTAATAAATTTGGGTATGGCAAGTTAAAAAAAGCACTGGAGGAATCCGGGTATGATTCCATCCTTAATCCCAGGGGGGAAACTTTATCTACGTGGGGACCGACCGCGCCCGAGATGGCGGTGTTCGGAGATAACCAGATAAGAGAACTTCCGGGAAAAGGGCGAGCAGACGTTATTAGTAAACGGTCCGGGCTGGCACAAAGTACACAATCTGCGCCTCCGTTAAAGGCTGGCGACTTTGTGGAGTTCCAATATGGCAATCGCTGGGTAAAAGGTAAAATCCGCGATATTGACGAAATTGGCAATACCGTATGGGTAATGAACGCCGATCCCGAAACTCCTAAAATGGGGGATAACCAAACCACGGCAGTAAATTTATCAAGCATTAAACCCGTGGGAGGTAATAAGTAATGTTCTCGATTATCGCTCTCGCCGGTCCCCGCGCCCTCGTCGATGTCGTCAAGCAATTCCCCCCCGAGGTCCACTTCGACAAAATCGTTGAATTCATCACCCCCGACGACTGTGGCGAGTTCCCCGATACTTCCGGCTACGTTCGTGAGGACTTCGACAAGTTGGTCTTGACGGAAGAAGATACTTACTTGTATAAGTACATGATGAAGTGTATCGACGCCGTAGACTCCTATGGCCGTGGCAAACAGGAGACACTATCCAAACTCCACTTCGAAAACGTGGAATTCACGCTTCACGGCCACACCTTCGGCGGGAAAGTATTCTGCGTTACCGGATTTGTAAATTGGCGGATGCCATTACCGATGAAGTCGTTTGCGGTGCATTAATAAATGGTACGGAGGACGAAAATGAATCCTAAAAAACCGGAACCACCCAAAAGGCGCGTGGTGTTCGAGTCAATGCTCGAACCCCAGCAGGAGCAGCAACACACCCGGCGCTACGGTATTGCATCCCCGTTTAAGAAGGATTTCAGACGTGGTTCCTTCTCGGAAACTTCCCCCTTGGCAGCTGTAAAAATCGTCGAGGATTTCCTCCACCTTGGGAAGAAAATGGTTGGGGCCGTAAAGGGAAAATTAAAACTTTACATTATTGAAGAATAAGAAACCGTAGGCAACTATTCGGGCTGATCCCCCGAGTAGGAACCAAAAGTTCGAAAAGAGCGGGCAAATAGGGTGCCCTATTCATCCTATTCAGCCCGCTCTTTTTTTGCCCCGGAATAAACGACCAAGGAGAAAGTATTATGCAGCCAAAGGTAACTTTTTGGGGAAAGGCTATCCGCCCGCTCTTAAATGCGCGCGGCGAAGTTGGCGCCCAGAGAGCGATTCCTGCAAGTGGCTCACAATCAGCTACGCAGGACGCTAACCCTGATTGGGATTCCCAATCAATTGACTCTCACCCGTCCGGGGAGTCACAACCTACTACACCCCGAGTCCAGGCCGAACCCGAATCCACGCCTGCCGTTACCCCGACGCCTGCGGAGGCGCTAAAAACCGATACCGGGGAACCGCCGACGGCGGTTACGGACCAATCCGGGGCCGACGTACCCGACGAGTTATTGCCGTTTCACAAGCACCCCCGCTGGCAGCAACGCCAGAAAGAACTTACGGATGCGAAAGCGCGCATGACTCAGTTGGAAGCGGACATCGCCACTCATCAGCGCATGTCCGAATTCTATCAGTTACAACTCAATGAGCGATTAACACCGGAGCAAGCCCGGGCGCAAACCGCACCCACTCAGCCGTCCAGCCAGGCACGGCAAGATGCCGCGGAACAACTACCTGCCAACGTCCTCCCCCCTAACAAGTGGGAGCACCAGGGGCAAATGGCCGACTACATCAACCACGCGGCTGAAACTCGCGCCACCAAGGTAGCCCAAGCCCAATTGCAGGATGCGTACAAATCCGTAATCCTCCCGCAACTGCAACAAATCGGCAAGGTTTTCCGCGCACTCGAACAGTTCGTCGTCAAGTCCCAGAACAAAGACTTCGACGAAGTGACCAAGGACGCAATCGGCGAATTATTCACTCTCGACCCCAAGGGCAACGTCTTAGGAGTAAAAAACAAAGCGTTGCTGAATTACATCCAGGGGAACGAGATGCCGTCCCGCGCCTTGTACGAGTACGCATTATCGCGCCGCGCTCCGAAGGCAATCGCCGAGGCCAAGAAGACCCAGACTAAAGAATTACTCGACGGTCTGGACCGAAAACCAAAACCCACGATCGCCCCCGCCAGCACGGGCCGCGCCCCCTCCGACGACACTTTGGATTGGAACACGTCCAAGGAGGAGGCCGAACAGAAATTGGCGAAGCGGGGCATAATCCAGTAAAGGAGAACGCTCATGGCTTTGATTCAGTTTACCGGGTCGATCAACGACGCCCATCGCGTAAAACGATGGGCAATCGACCTCTGGCACGTTCATCAGCGCGACCAGTTCTTTTACCATCACACCTCGGCGGATGGAAACAACGTCGTCCAGGAAAAAAAGGATTTCACCCGCGAGGCCGGGTATCAAATGACCGAAGGGTTGATGATGCAGTTCCTTTCGGAAGGTGTGATTAACGACGAAGTCCAGGAGGACCGGGAAGAAGCCCCTGATTTCTACGCCCAAACGTGGAGCATTTCCCAATTGCGTAACGCCGGTCGTTACGCCGGTGAAGAAACGGTTCAAGCCGTTGAATACAACCTCCCGGCTGAAATCCGCACCGGCCTCGGGGATTGGATGTCGAATATCCGCGACAAACACGTCTTCAACGCAATCGCGTCGTCCCCGACCAAAGTGTACTACGTCAACGACCGCGCGGGAACATCCACAATCGTTGCCACCGATTTAATGACGTTGCAGCAATTCCTCCGCGCCAAAACCTACGCCGTGTCAACGGCGTATCCCAAACTTCCCCCGATTAAAATCAGTAAAGTCGGGAAGCAGACAATCTACCGGTACGTGTGCCTGATGCACGACCACGTAGCTTATGATTTACAGGTGAACGACCCCGTTTACCAGCAAGTCGCCCGCGAGGCCGGCAAGCGCGGAGACGAAAACTGGCTTATTTCCGGCGCCATGATGGATTGGGGCGGACTATCCCTGTTCCCGCATGATAATTGCCCAACCTCCAACACTTGGGGGTCGGGGGCGATCGCCGGGGCCGAATCCTACTTACTCGGTCGGCAAGCAGTAATCGTCGGCATCGGTGGGTACAGGATGAAGGGCACGAATGGGTATTTGAAGTGGGTCGAGAAAAAGTTTCGTACCGAGACTCCTCACACAGCAATGTGTGTTGCAAACTGAGAGAATTGCTGGGAAACCCTTAGAGCCATGAACACTACAACGCAGCCAGCAATGGCAAACGTGAAAGTTAAAAAAGTTTGTGGATTGGGCAATCAGCAGCCGTGCTTGACAAATGTTTCTGTGCAGACTATACTTAGCCATCTTCGTAGAAAGGAGATGGTTATATGCGCGAATGTAAACGATGTGGTCGGACAAAGAGTCTTGAAGATTTCCCGCGCAGGAGTGGAATCCCGAAAAGGTATAACCCCCGTAATAAAAGATACGAATGGATTTTGGGGACTTGTCGGGAGTGCACCAATGAGAAACAAAGAAGAAAGTACCATAAAAACATTGAGGCATATCGGCGTGGAAGAAGGGAAAATTACAAGACCCATAAGAAGAAGGTATTTGACTACTACGGTTACGAATGCGTTTGTTGTGGGGAATCCGAAGTGTTCTTTCTCGACGTTGACCACATCAATAATGATGGGCATCGGTGGAAGGACAAAAACGGGAAACGGGCTACCAGAAATGTATATCAATGGTTGGTCCAGCACCGATTTCCAGAAGGGTTCCAAATCCTGTGCGCCAACTGCAATCAGGGTAAAAGACGCAACAAGGGGGTCTGCCCGCATTCCAGTCAAGAAGGTTCAACGATCATCCGGCGACGGAGTACCCCCAAGCGGGGGGAAGCACTCAGAGTCCCAAAGGGACTATGATATGATCTACTCTTAATCGAAAGATTAAGCAGCCCGCAAGGGCGGTTGGGTCGTAGCGTAACCCAGCGAATACACAGGCGACTACGAAAACCAATTCGGCATCTGCGTCGGCATCATCAAAGGCGAGACCAAGTCCCAATACAATAGTAAGGACTGGTCCGAAGTCGCCATCCGCAGCGCCCGTACTTCCATCTAACCCCTAACCCGGTAATTCCGGCTACGTAACAGGAGACGGCACCCATGGGGACCGACACCCAGAAAGCGGCGCCAAAAACCGCGAGTTTGATTATTACCAAAGAGGACGAGCAAGTCGCCAAGTTCGACGAGAAAGAAGCCATGCGCACCCGCAGTATCAACGTCGTCTTAGTCGTCGATCCCGAAGGCCCCATCAAAAAGGCAATCCCGACGATGCGCGACCCCGAGACGCATAAGATGACCTATGCCGACGTTCGCTACCGCCCGGAGCGCGTCCCCCCGACCCAAGTATTGCGATTCAACGGCACCCCTGTCCGCGACTTCAATAGTGAGCACTCCGCCACTGTCGATGTCCAGGGTAAGCGCACGATCGTCGTGTTCGACCGCACCTACGATTACGCCGGTAATCACTTCGATCGGTGCGCGCTCGTTATGGACCGTATCGTACTGTCGGGACTTCTTTTCGAGAAGAAAATCGACCCCCGTTCCCACCGCCCGATCGCCGTTCGTCGGCGACTCGACGCAAACCCGAATAGCGCCGATCGCACCATGAAATACGATTGCATCGGCGCTAAGGAAGCCGAATTGCGCGACTTAAAGCGCATCTATGAACGAATCTTCATCAGCCAGGGGGGACCGATCAACACACGCGACGACGATGAATTGAATAAGTTCATGTACGACGCAATCGCCCCCATCGAACAGGAGGTGGCTACGTAATGACAGTTTCACCCACTTATTACAACGTCGATCCCATGGAGATGAATGGGATCAAACAGGCGGATTTGCACAAGGCGATTTACGATTTGTGGAAAGCCATCGCCGCTATTTGTGCCAATCTGGACGAAGACAACGGCACTCTCGGGACCGACTACATGAGTGCAATCGGGACCGATTTGAACACGGCTATGGATAGTTTCGTCACTCCCCCGAGTGGTGATACTACTTAACCGATAACCACTAACCAATAACCAAAACCCAATTTGCAAGGAGGTAACGCTGAGATGAAAAGATGGAAATGGATAAGCGGTTTGCTCATCGCCGCTTTCTTACTGCTCCCTGTATTATCCGATGCCGCGCAGCGCCATTACAACGCGCAAGTCTACCGATTGGACGCAACCAAGATGGGGATTATCGGCTCGACCCCCCCATCCGCCCTGGCTGCGACCGGCATTACGTACCAAGTATTGGCAGTGGGTACGTCCACGGAGGAAACGTTATATTCCAGCGTGGGATTCGGGTCGGGGGTAACGGCTAAAACCAACCCCGTCACCACTACCGTATTCGCCACCGACGGCGGACGCATCGATTTCGTCTGCGACCCAACCGATGCCACATCCGACCTCAACGTTGATTTAATCGTTG
>Ga0214473_10008140_pt1 | contig 12420 bp, 6 predicted proteins | sample RVTome_7_FD_203509 | JGI IMG/M metagenome (GOLD analysis project Ga0214473, IMG submission 203509) | Soil microbial communities from uranium-contaminated site in the Upper Colorado River Basin, Wyoming, United States - RVT98D197 | ecosystem: Environmental > Terrestrial > Soil > Contaminated >... | reverse complement strand
CAGGTTCGGCTCCTTGACGGCAGCGCTGTTCATCGAGATTTTACCGGCACCTGCCTCCAGGACCAGTTGAATGTCCTCAAGAGTGGCAATGCCGCCACCCACGGTCAGGGGGATATCGATGACCTCGGAGACGGCCTTGATCCATTCCAATCTTGTCTTTCGGTTCTCTAAGGTGGCTGCGATGTCCAGCATGGCTAATTCATCGGCGCCTTCGCGCTGATAAAACGCGGCGTTTTGCACGGGATCACCGGCATCCTTAAGATCCACAAAATGGACGCCCTTGACGACCCTTCCTCCTTTCATATCCAGACAGGGCATGATCTTAATCGGTCCCATTTGTGCTCCTTTCTCTGCTCGCTTTAACAGCTACGCAATCTTTAAAGAATCATGGTACCATGATACCGAGACAAATCAACCTTTTTTGATTTACGCGTTTTTCCTTTTTGGCTACCTCCTTTTTCTATTGACTTCCCAGAGGTTTTTCATTAACGTTTATAGTTTATTTTATTTCTTTTCCGGAGAAAAAAGGGTGGAAGAGAAAAGGCTCGAATTTTTTAAATCCCTACTGAACGAACAGATGAAGGAGCTGATCGGGGAGGCGGCCAAGACCGTCAACGATATGACGATCACGGAAGGGGAGTTCCCTGACCCGACTGATAGGGCATCATGGGAGTCAGACCGCAATTTTTTGCTCAGGATACGCGAGCGTGAGAGAAAGCTGATCACGAAGATCGGAGAGGCCCTGACAAGGATAGAAGAAGGGGCCTTCGGCATCTGCGAGCGGTGCGGGGAGGAGATCTCGGAAAAGAGGCTGGAGGTGAGACCGGTAACTACCCTCTGCATCAAGTGCAAAGAAGAACAGGAGAATATGGAAAGGAGAGGGGTACCCTAGTCACCGAGCTCCTCGAAAACCTTTTCATAGGATGAACCATCCTCGCCAGCGGAAGCAACAGAGATCATACGTTGCCTGCCCAAGGCAGCCGGGCCGCACGTTGGGGTGATGCGACGGCCCGCCTTGACAAGAATTAAAAGGACATATAACGTAGAGCTTGAGCCTGGATGGCGGAACTGGTAGACGCAAGGGACTTAAAATCCCTTGGGGCTTTGCTCCGTGAGGGTTCGAGTCCCTCTCCAGGCACCAGTGATTGCGAGGGGTCTTCCGGCCCTTCCCCCATCAGCTACCCCGGAACTCCGTCTATCCCTCGCTAACTAAATTCCTAAAAAAATCCCTTGACAAGGCCCCCGGGCCTATATATAAGATGTCCAAAATCCATCCGCGCATAAAAAGCACCAAAACAATGTGTAAGAAGGCGTTAATTTTTTGAGATAATAAATAGCAACCATCTTTTCAGTGGGGGACAAAGGTGGGAGGGAAAATCAAAAAAGCCTGGTATTCGGAACATTGAAGCCAGGCTTTTACTTTTTTGCGCTGAGCACAATGAAGGAGTAAATTTACGGAAACCTGACAACTGAAAAGCTGATTGCTTTCTAAAAAGCCAAACCCATTGTGAGGTGGGGACAGAAAGCCACGGATCCGTTTCAGGCGGAGAGCCGAGCTGCCGAGGTGACATCGTCAAGGTCACGCAAAAGGCAGGTCGGCTTTTTTGTGGGTTTTAGGGGCATACCAACGTTACCCAAAGATTGCGACGAAGCGAGACGGAAACAAAACCGGGAAGAGGATTAATGCTGCTGGCGGGGGTGAAAGTCGATATTTCGCGAGCGTTCCCTAAAGACCCTTATTTATTTGCTTTCTTCATTTTATGGTTTTTTTAATATATGAAAGAAAAAAAAGGAAAAGGATAGAAGAAACATGAAAAGGCTTAAAAAACAAAGAGCAAGGAATCAAAAAATATTAATTTTTTTCATCTTATATTGTTTGCCCATATTATCATTTATTTTTCTCCCCACAGTTTGTGTCGCTACTTACGGACAGTGGGCTCAAGTTACAGTTAGCTCCGATGAAAGTATTGAACCAGGTGTATATGATATATTTGTTGACAATGATATTATATATTTGTTCCCTCTGTTCATAGCTAATTCTCCCACTATTAATAAGATCATAGTTAAAAAAAATGATCAAATTGTTTTGAGCAACTTTGAAAATGCACTAAGATTATCAGTGGCCGCCCAAAATTATGCATTTTTGAAGGATAGCTTTGGCGTTGTGGATCAAACCTATTTATATGAAAAATACGTAACCAAATTTATACCAGACGCATGGATAATCCCCGTGACTCGTAATAATTATTCTTTTTTCGCACCAGGGCATACATCCGAGGCCTGGCGCCAGCTTTTCATGTACCCTGTGTACGATAATTATGAAGATAGAAAGAATTACTATAAGGAGGCAATCTTTGAGGCTCTTTTGCAATCGGAAGTGATGATAAATCTGTCAAACGATCCAAATGTGCTTTGTTCTGCAATTCTTGAGCAGGCTGATAAGATTGAAGATCTTATCACGAAAGGTATTGTTAGTACTGAATTGCAATACGAACTCACATCATTGATAAATATTTTGCGTGCGACAGATCAAGTGATAAAACCAGATAAATTGAAGAACGCCTTTGAAGCTTGGGGAAAATATGTTGGTAACCATAAGGTTTATGAGAACATCAATAAATATGTACAAATCCTTAAATTAATGGATATAGGGATAAATATTGAAAGCAAAGTTGCTCAATATTTCTTTCTCCAAAGCTGTATTGTTGAACCCCTTATAGAAGAGAGAATTAATGCGTTAGAATCATTAATAGAATATTTAGACACTCATGGTGGAATAGACCAAGCAATTAAGGATGCCCTATCAGAAGTTAAAGCTGACACTACAAGAATAATATCTGATCGTAATTTACAATACACATTTTTATCTCCTGAAGCCCTTGGTGATTATATCACTTTTATTTATGAGCTAAAACAAAGAGTGCCTGACCTCGTTACATTTCCTTATTTGGCAGCAATAGAATTTGTATTTGGAATGCTACAAGATCAGGACTCCATTCTGCGTTCAGCTACTCTTTTAAGTCTGCAAAGATTAATTGGCCAATATTTGGTCCAACTACATCGATTCTTCGCAGATCCGTCTTTAGTCGATTACAATATGCTTAACACTTATCTTTTCTTAGCAAATATAAATACGGCGCTGAATTATTCCTACCTATCAGTGACTTATAAAATAATTGATGGAAATTCCACTTATGATTGGTTTAAACAACTGGTGTGGTCTTCATATGGGGAAGACTTTGAGATAGCAAAACAAATTATTCAAGGTTCTATGAATAACATAATTTCAAGCACTGAAGATTATGCGTTGTTGCATTCTCCTTATTTTTTTGGAGATTGGAAGCAATGCTCTCAAGAGATTTGCTTTGGAGCAGTGGAGGAGATAAAAAAATGTGTTGCGAACGCAATGGAAAACATTATAGTTAAAAGTATTGATTTGAACCCTGTCCAAAGTTCGTATCAACCAAATGAGCAAGTTTTTTTATCTGTTAAGTTAGAAGATATTTTTGCAGCATTTATTAATGATGCATCGGTTGGATACGATATCAAGAATAATAGCAATATTGTTGTGAAAAGTGGGCCTTTAGCCCCGCTAGACAGTGGTTTATATCAGGGGTCTTTGATTGTTCCAGATATCGCTGGGAATTATACAATTGAAGTTAGTGCGATAAAGCCGGGATATAGAGATGGATTTGGAGCAGCGAGTTTCATCGTAAATCAGCCAGATCCTAGCTTGGATGCAAGTGTGGAGGATGTTGATTGGGTAAACCCTCCTTTGAATGATTTTCAAGTTGATATTGGCGAAACCATAAGGGGAAATATCTTAGTAAGAAATTATGGCACAGTAACTACCGATATCCCTATCGTTTTAGAAATAGTTGGAACCGGCAGATCCTCAACTACAACAGTTTATAGCGTCGAACCTGGAAAAACTAAAATTTCAAGCCTCCTCGGTGTAAATACTGCAGGCCTAACAAGTGGTTTTTATACAATTCAGGTAAGAGCAGACCTACCAGGAGATAGCAACGCAAATAATAATTTAGTGACCAGGAATATTTTAATAGGACAGCAAACAATCATTCCCAATCGTCTTCCACTACAATCATATAAATTATATTTTAGAAAATACGAAGGTCCCCTGCAAACAACACCCGCAGTTACTATTTCCGCCGGTGCTTTATCATATACAATTACTGCTACCTATGTTGACAATAGTTCTTCATGGTTCAATATTTCAGGAGTAGGAACTTTTCTGCTTTATAAAGATAAACTTTACTCTATAGATACAGACAATGATGGACAGGTAGATAACGATAAACTATTTATTGCAATTTCGGGAAATTCTTATTCTCCTGGAACCAATACATATTATTTTGAGTTTCAAGTGGGAATATATGATGAAAATACAAACGCTCAACAAATAAACCCTGATAGGGTAGTAAATAAAATTGCTACATGTACTGGGTCGCTCTCAGGAATGGCAGAGAGTGCAAAAGCTAAATACGACTACTATCTTGAGCCGGGAAAAAGTAATTATTATGCTTTCTTACACGTGTTTAATCCTGAATTAAACCAAAATATTCTGGATGGATATATTTGTAGGTGGAGTTTCAATAATCGAGATTCCTTAGGAAGCCCCGTTGGGAATTATGGCGGGTCTCTTTATATGTATTATAACTTTACTTCATCAGGCAGGATTGAAGATTACTATGTAATTGTACCCAATTCTACTATTCCATCTGGTGATTACGATTTTCTCATTATTCAAGAACAAGTCATAGATACAACAGGCAGTGATTTTTTTAGATACCTTGGATATGCCCATTCGGTCAGGATGCGTGTGGTAGATTATCACGAGGCTGAAGTGACGTCTATTGTCTTACCACCGACGATGCAATCAGGAGGGAATTATACGATCCAGGTTCAAATAAAAAACAATGGTGACAGTCCTGAAAATGGCATTCCCGTCTTTTTAAATATTACGAATAATTATGGTTATAATCTTACGCTTAATAAGAACTCGGGTAATATACCTGCAGGAACAACGCAAACGGTTGATTTTACGTGGGAAACATTAGGATTACCTTCGGGCACATATACTTTTTCTGCCTTTATTTCAGTAAATGGGGATCAAAACACAGATAACAATTCAAAATCCGCTCAACAACAATTATTATCACCTTACTTACTAAGCATTAGCGGAGATCTAGATAAGCCAGAATACGGTGAAGGGGAAGTTATTACGCTCAACGTCTCTGTAAAAGACGACCTTCAAAACCCTGTCTCCAGTGCGTCCATAAGCTACAAAGTTAAAAAAGCTGGTGTCGAAGTAAATGCTGGTGTTGCTCAGGATCAAGCCAATGGCAATTACTTTGAACAGTTTGGTGCGCCATATATCCCTGGTAACTATTCAATCGAGATTAATGCATCAAAAATTGGGTATTTAAGTGGATTAAATAACAGCCTCACTTTTTTGGTTAGGGATACCATTAAACCTACGATACCACTTTTAAACAGTCCGGCGAATGATGTGAGTTTATCGACGCAACAAGTAAACTTTGATTGGTCTGATTCTGTGGATTCTGGAAGCGGTGTTGCACATTATCAAATGCAGGTATCGAAGAACATAGATTTCTCAACCAATGACATAGATATGCAGCCGATAGCATCGAATTATATTGCTACGTTAATTCCAGGTACTTTTTATTGGAGATCGAGATCAATAGATAATGCAAATAACCAAAGTGATTGGAGTGCTGTTTGGGAATTTACAATTGATATTAGTACTCCCCCTGATACGACTCCCCCGACTCCTAATCCCATGACGTGGGCCACGCCTCCTAATGCGGCGGGCTCCACATCGATTTTGATGGTAGCAACCACGGCGATGGACACGGGGAGTCCGCCTCTATCCTATTACTTTGATTTCGTGGACAGCCCAACAGGTGGATTGGGAGGAGCTGATTCAGGGTGGCAAAGCTCGACCTCCTATACCAATGCAAGCCTTCAGCCGAACCATCAATATGGGTATCAGGTGAAGGCACGAGATTCGGCATCGACGCCCAACGAGACCTCCTACTCTTCAACTGTCTACACATACACACTTGCCAATGCGCCTGGGGCTGCTTCCTTTTCTGATATAACCGAGACCTCCATTCGAGCCAATTGGACTGATGGGGGCAATCCCTCAGGTACCCAGTATTACTGTGAGAACACAACGATGGGGACGAATTCAGGGTGGACAGCTACTACCTCGTGGAATAGTGCTGGGCTGAGCTGTGGGACTTCCTATACTTTGCGAGTGAAGGCGAAAAACGGCGCGGGGGTGGATACGGGGTGGACTGATTTAGGGACCCAGGCAACACAACCCTGCTCCATACCACCAGTGATTAATCCTATTTCTGATGCCTCGATTGTTGAAGGCGCACCCTATGCTGGACCGACACCTTCCTTATCCCAGGGCACCCTGCCCGTGACATGGTCGTTAGCAAATGGCCCAAGCGGGATGGGCATTGATAGCAGCACGGGTGTGGTGTCATGGTCTAACCCGATAGTAAGCGGTAGTCCACACACCATCACCATCCAGGCTACGAACACTGCCGGTTCGGATACGAAGAGTTGGCAGCTGACGGTAACACCCGGCCCCGGGGTACTCTCCATCACCCCATCAGAGGGGTTGAGTTCATCAGGTTTTGAGGGTGGACCGTTTGATCCTTTGAGTAAGGATTATATACTGGAGAACACTGGTGGGGCTTCAATAGATTGGACCGCCACTAAGACCCAAGACTGGGTGACGCTATCCGCATTGGGTGGATCACTTGCGCCGGCAGCGGCCACCACAGTAACCGTCTCGATCAACAGCACTGCAAACAGCCTGGCTGCGGGCACGTACAACGACACCGTGACCTTTACCAATACCACGAATGGGCGTGGCAATACCACTGGGGGCGTAGCATTAACAATTAGTAGTCCTATGCAAGGGCAGGCTTTGTATGTAACAACAAATCAAAACCCGCTTATTATGGACGTCTTGGCTAACAATGGTCTTGGCGTCAGCATCAGCACTACGATCCCCTCGGATATGAGCGCCTATGTCCTGGTGATAGTGGAGGCGTATGATGCGTGCTATTTAGAGACAGCGAACTACCTGAAAACCTACCTCGCCAATGGCGGCGAGGTGATCTTGACCTCCGGTACGCCAGCGTATTTGGCATCTGCCTCACCAGGAGGTTCAACAGGTAATCTTTCGACCATCGCTGATTGGTTTGGGGCAGGCATGTATGGCAATGTCGGAGTCTCTATTGCCCACATATCGTATGACCGTCCCTTCGGCACAACGCTGCTTCAAGGTGCGGCTGTTGGATTGTGTGAGGGTGACGGAGGGGCGACAATATTCAAAAATAGCCTCAGTATGGAGAGCGATATTATCGCTGCATGGGACTTCAATAGTAATACTATCTTTTCCTTCACGCACACATACGGTAAGGGCCGGGTGTATTATACGGCAGCGCAGCCGTATGATGAGGCCAGCATGGGATTGTTTGACGGCGCGGTCAAGTGGGTAATCAGCGGGGCTGCTTGGCACATCCTGCACCGTGACGGCGCCATTTGGTCCTCTGATACCGGCTGGAACGTGAGTACGCCTCCCTACTATCCAGGTTCGGACTACGCCCGCGCCCTGGAGGTAAGAACCGACAGGTACATAATCCTGCACAAGGACGGTGCGATCTACGACTCTGTCGGTAACTGGAACGTGAGTACGCCTCCCTACTATCTTGGCACGAACTACGCGGTTGATTTAAAGGTCATTGGCAGTGGAGAAGAAATCATCCTCCACCGGGACGGCGCTTTCTGGTCATCCGATAACGGCTGGGAGCTTGGTACCCCACACTATTACCCCGGTTCTGACTACGCCCGGGCCCTCGAAGTGCGGGATGACGCAAGCTACACGATCCTGCATAAGGACGGTGCAGTTTATGACTCTGCCACAGGGTGGGTTCTCACCACACCTCCCTACTATCCCGGTACTAACTACGCAGTGGACATGAAGCTCGATGCTGGCGGTTATGTGATCCTGCACAAGGACGGCGCCCTTTGGTCCACTGACACCGGCTGGGAGTTGGATACACCTCCCTACTACCCCGGCAGCGACTATGCCCGCGCACTAAAGCTGGTGGGCAGTGGCTATAAGATCCTGCACAAGGATGGGGCGATCTATGACTCCGTGGACGGTTGGAACGTGGATACCCCACCTTATTATCCTGGGACGGGGTATGCGGTGGATCTGGAGATAAGATAGGACCTCAAAGGGGGGAGGGCCGCAGGGCTCTCCCCCCTTGAATACTAAAAAGAAGGGTAAAACTCCCCTGGGATTTTTTGGTCAACACATGGTCAACACTTCATCCATCCCTTAAAACTGTGCCCAAAATTGTGCCCAACCTACCGCACAAATCCTAACATAACCTAACATTTACCAACTTCTTTAGACACAGGAAAAGCCAATGAGATCAGCAAGTAACTGAAATCATTGGCTCTCATGAGTTACTCTGTTTCGGACTTAAAATCCCTTGGGGCTTTGCTCCGTGAGGGTTCGAGTCCCTCTCCAGGCACCAGCGATTACCCAGCTTGGCTATCGGACAGCCTCGAGCCGTCGGCGGTTATCGAAAGGGTGCTGCGAAAAAGGACAGCCAGTGCTGCCGACGACGATCGGAAAGCATTGAAGACTTGCGTTTATACGAAAAGGGCATCCGCAGTAGGGATGCCCTTTTTATCTTGAGCTTCTTATCTGTTAAGCCTTTGCTTGAGCTGTCTTTCTGCTGTTGTAGCGCTGCATCCCCTCGTTGAATAGCTTTTCTTCCTCTTCCGTATAGACAATCAGCGGAGGTACCTGTTTTGGCTGTCCCTCGTCGTCTACGGCCACCATGGTGTAGTATGAGGTGAGCGCCCTAATCCGTTCTCCGGTGGAGAGGTTCTCGGTTTCGACCTCGATCTGGATCTCCATCGAGGTGCGGCCTACAAACGTTATCTTGGCATATACCAAGACGAGCGCTCCCACCCGGACGGGCTGCAGGAATCGGATATCGTTGACCTGCGCGGTAACGACGTAGGAATTGCTGTGGCGGGCGGCGGTGACGCCGGCGCAATTGTCCATGAGCTTCATCAGCTCCCCGCCATGAACGAATCCCGCCGGGTTCGCCTGGGCAGGCAGCATCAGCTGCGCCATGGTAAGGGTCGAATGCCGCACGGTCCTGCCCTCAACAGGGGTTCCCTGATCGAGCGAGTGTAAAAGTTCGGTAAATTTTATTTTATGGTTTTCTTCGCCCTTGCTGATACTTCGAAAGAGAGCGGCGATTTTCCCAAACCCCTCTTTTTCCGCAACGTCTGCCGTTTCTTGATAAAAGGCCGTTGCCTCTTCTTCACGCTCAATCGCCTCGCGCACAGTTGCTTTGATGTCGCCGGAGACACCGACGAGAGTAAACGCGTGCTCCGCGTGCTCGGCCTCGTTTCGGGCCGTTTGGTGAAACATGTCGGCAACCAATGCAAGGCCGGCGTCGCTTGCCGCCTCGGCGGCATGTATATATTCAAAATAGGCCCTCATTTCATGTTCAAATACCTTATGAAGATTTTGCTCGGTTTTGCTTCCTTTAAGATCCATGCCGATCTCCTTTCGGAAGTAATGACCTTATTCTAATCATGGTGGATTATGATAACAAGGTCAAGATGCCGGTGAGTGTGAAAGGGCCGGCTCGCGAAGATCCCCCCCGAGGCAATTGGCACCACGGGCCTTCTAGGTAATGCGCACAGGTCATCATAAGCAGGACCCATGGGAGGGTTATGAGAAAAAGGTTTTGGGGCATTGCCGGTAGGAGTCATTCAGATTTTTTTAGTACCCTTGAGAGCTTGCTTATTTTAGTTGTCTCTTATAGATTGTATCGAGTGCTCAATTCGTGGTTCGGATAAGAACGAGTTGACTGCCATTACAAGATATGGTATACTCAGTGGCAATAAGAAAGATTTAGCAAAGTGATATCGCAGAACTGTTGTGGTATTCTTTCTGTGGGTAAAAGAAGCATTTTATATTAAAAAACCAACGCGAAAGAGGAGGTCACGAACATGAAGAAGCTGATCTTTGTAGCAGCAGTGCTTACAGTAGTTGCTTTTGTCTTTGGTGCTATTGCGGTACAGCCTGCACCCGCAGCAGACTCTTGGTATGCTGCCGTGGGGGTCCTTGAAAAAATCGATGCGGCGGCGAAGGCGTTTGAATTCAAGAAGATAGTGAAGCCCGAGGGTACTAAGAAGGTCATAGAAACAATGATGACCTTTGCTACTGATGACAAAACAAAGATTTTTATGCTTGGAGAAAAAAAGAAGGAGAAAAAACTGTCCTTCGCTGATCTGAAGACGGGACAGACTCTCTGGATCACTTATAGGATCGAGGGAGGCAAGAATATCGCACTTTCCATCGAGATTCGACCGCAATAGGCTGCTCCAAAACAAGTAGTTTATAACTTACGCTTAGACTAAATGGGCATCCCCTAGAGGGATGCCCATTTATATCCTCTCACCACCTCGTCAGCTACGGCGCGACCTCGCTGAACGAATAATGATAAGTATTAATTAGCCGGCCATTTTGGGGCTTACCGAAGAGCAGAAAAAATTACAAAACAAGCCCCCTATTTCTTTTTCTCTTTCTTCAATTCAGCCTCTATCAGTGCCTCGATGCCCTGGATGCTGCCCTCTTTCGGAAGCTTCCCATTGACAAAGATGGCGGGGATCCCTTCAACGCCTGCCTGCCTGCCCTCTTCCATATCCCTGGCAATGAGTTTCTGTATAGATGGGTCCTTCATCGCACTGTTAAATTGCTCCATATCGAGTTTGAGTTCGTTGGCAATCCCTTGAATCTGGGCATCATTCAGTGACCTTTGATTTACAAATAGCTTGTCGTGAAACTGCCAGAATCTCCCCTGAGCATCCGCGGCCAAGGCCGCAATAGCCGCCTTGTAAGCGAATGGGTGTATCGAGGTAAGGGGGAAGTTTTTAAAGACCAACTTGACCTTTTTGGGATATTTGTCCAGCACCTGCTGGAGCTGCGGCTCAAGCCGCGCACAGTACGGTCACTGATAGTCACTAAATACAGCGATGGTAATGGGTGCGCTCTTGGGACCTTTATATGGCAGCCCCGATGTGGTAAAGGTATTCACTACCTCAAGCTGAATAATCCGCACCGTATCGCCTGAACGGCCGGTTACAACAAGCGCATTTTTTTCTTTCACATATATCATCCTGTCGACGGTCTTATCGACGGGGATGCGATTGACGATCTTGTCTTGGGTAAACGAATAAACGGCAATTTCTCCCGGGCACAGAATATAGAGCCACTTTCCGTCTGCCGATGCAGCAACGTCCAAGGGGGGGGCCTTGAGGCCTAGTTGTCCGCCTATCGTCCACTCTATCTCAGAGGGGATGACGGCGGGCACAGAGAGTAAGATCATCATGACGGCGAGAACTATCCCGACTATAATCGACTGCCTTCCCATACCCTCAGCCTCCTTTCCCGGTACTTCTTTTTTGCCTTTAATCGCGTCCAGTATACCGTATTAAGACCGGACACGGCAAACAAAAAAAGAGGTGATAAAACAAGGGAGACACTGCTCTTTAAGGTATAGGTTATTGACATACAACGGCTCATTTCCCTATACTTGCATTTACGATATAAAAGGCACATTCTTATATTGGCGCCGCGGTTACAAAGAGCGAGGCTAGGAGGGCGGCCTGCTCTCTCGCGCTTTCGTATCGCCTCGGCATGTAAGGAAGGTGATGATGATGAAGATCAAAAACGCCGCAGAATATATGGAAAGCCTGCGAAAGATCAAACCCCGGATCTATTACAAGGGGGAGCGAATCGAGGATGTCACCAGGCATCCGGCCACGGCGCCGCATGTGCGCGCAGCAGCTATGACCTATGCCTTGGCCAACGACGAGGAGTATCGCGATTTGGCAACTGCCACGTCCCACCTGACCGGCCATACCATCAGCCGGTTTACCCATGTGCACCAGAATGTCGAAGACCTGATCAAAAAAATCAAACTCCTCAGGGTCCTTGGGCAAAAGACCGGCTCCTGCTTCCAACGGTGCGTCGGCCTCGATGCCATCAATGCCACCTATTCCGTCTGCTATGAAATCGATGAAAGGTATGGGACCAACTATTTCGAGCGCTTCAAACAATGGCTTATCTATATTCAGGATGAAAATCTCATGGTGGTCGGTGCCATGACCGACCCCAAGGGCGATCGATCAAAAGGGCCGGCGGATCAGCCCGACCCCGATCAGTACGTGCATATAGCAGAACGCAGGGATGATGGTATCGTTATTCGGGGCGCAAAACTCCACATGACCGGGGCCGTCAATTCCCATGAGATC
>Ga0214473_10008139_pt1 | contig 12421 bp, 5 predicted proteins | sample RVTome_7_FD_203509 | JGI IMG/M metagenome (GOLD analysis project Ga0214473, IMG submission 203509) | Soil microbial communities from uranium-contaminated site in the Upper Colorado River Basin, Wyoming, United States - RVT98D197 | ecosystem: Environmental > Terrestrial > Soil > Contaminated >... | reverse complement strand
GTCGCCAAAGAACGGCTCCTCGCAATGACGGGGGAAGGTGGAGAAGTGTAGCCAAAGTTACGCTCCGCTTAGTATCTGCAGCTCCAAGGCCTTCGGCTCGCCGCAAGATTATCTGCATCTATAATTAGCTCCGGCCCAGCCCCAACGGGCCGATCTCCTCGGTCGAAACCTCGCCGTCGCGCACCGTGAACAGCGCCGGGCAGCGCCGGGCCGACTCGGCGTTGGCTTGCGGAATGAACTGGCGTGCGTTGGCCTCGACGCCCCGCAATGGATTCGTGCGCGCGGCCAGGCCGACCGAGTGCATGTACGCCGCCGCCGGGTTCGTCAGATCCTGCACGCTGTACACCTTGCCGGCGGCCACCGTCTTCGCGATCGACAGCAGCGTGGCCGTGTGGCCCTTGCACGTTTTGAGCGCGACGCCCGACCAGCCCAGCGCGTAGGCCAGATCGAGATCGGCGACCTCGGCGACGGCCTCATCGACCAGGACGGGCTTCAGCCGCGCGGCCGGGCGCACGTCCTCGGCGCGACCGCGCAGGTCGCGCCCGGTCGGCTGCTCCAGATACAGCAGCGCGTCGAACGCCGCCGCGTGCTCGCGCCGCAGCTTCTCGAGAAACGCCACGCACGCCGCCACGTTCTCGGTCTGCTCGTTCGAATCGACCGACAGCGCGATCGGCCGCCGGCCCCCCTGCGATTCGAGCGCGCGCGTCGCCACCTCGTACACATCGGCCACGCGCCTCACGTCGGCGTCGACGTCGTAGCCTGTCGTCTTGACTTTGAGGCAGAAGAGGCCCTCGCGCTCGATCCAGCGCTCGAGGCTCACGGGCAGGGCGTCCCGCGGGTCGTCGGCGCCGACCTCGCTCTCGCGCAGCTTGTCCAGCCCGCCGACCAGATGCCAGATCGGCACGCGCGGGCGATACGCCGGCAGCAGGTATTCGGCGGCATAGCGGCCGCCGAACGCCGGCCCCAGGAACACGCCCAGGTCCGGCGCCGTGTCCGGACCGTAGCAGTCGTACGCGGAGCGCTCGAGCAGCCGCCCGAACGCGTCGTGCACGGCCGCATCGAACGGCGAGGCGGCCACCAGGCCGGCCAGCAGCGGCAACGGTTCGGCCAGGGCCAGCGCCTCGGTCGCCTCGCGGCACGCGCCCGGCGTTTCGCCCTTGAGCCGCCAGCCGATCTCCAGCGCGTGGCCGCGCGGTTGCTCGTTCGCCAGCCAACCCATCGCCCAGCGCGCCACGCGTTCCATCGCGCGCAGCCGCAACGGCCGCTCGACGCGCGCGCTGGGAAACGACCACAACTCGCTCAGGAGGATCTGCCCGAGGCCATCGGCGCGCCGCCCGCCGTCGCCCTCGACCGTCACGCGCGCCGTCGCCAGGCGCGTCGACTCGACCACGCCCGTGCCGAAGCGCAGCGGCACGCGCAGCGCCAGGTCCTCGAACGCCACGGCGGCGTCCACCACGCGGCAGGCCGTCGTCATGATGCGTACATGTGCTCGGTCGTCACCGGCAGGCCAAGCAGCTTGAGGTACGTGAAGAGCACCGTTCGGTGGTTCATCTGGTGCTCGACCATCATGAGCAGCCAGACCCACAGCGGCAGCTGCACGGGCGCCCACGGCGCCGACGCCATGCGGTTCCGAAAGTCCGCGTCCGGCAGGTCGGCCAGCACCTGCTCCATCACGCGGCGGTCGGCCTCGAGTTTCTCGATGGCCTCGCCGACGCTCGCCGCGGTCGGCATCTTCTCGGCCGGCGGCAGCATCTCGGAGGCGTCGGCGGGCATCGGCGGCCACTCGCCCGTGACGAAGCAGCGCATCGGCATGCCCGTCGAGTCCGACAGATGCTGCAGCAACTGGCCCAGCGTCATCCAGTTGTTCGTCTCCGAGGGTTTCCAGTTGATCTTGTCCTCGGGCGCCATCCGCATCAGCCCGGCTGTCGTCTTGTAGATCTGGTTCGCGTACTGCGTAAGTCCCTTCGCGTCCATGGGGCGCCTCCTGTGAAAAATGGCAATGCTATCACGACCACACCGCGAACGTCTCGCCAAGCCGAAGGCCTTGGATTGCGCAAGCCATGCTTGCGCCTTGCTTCCGACGAGCCATGCTCGTCGGAGTGGGGCGGGTTGGCAACCCGCCCGGGCAGGTTAGCAACCTGCCCCACCTCCACCGTCTCACGACGGTGGCTACATCGCCGAAAAGCCCGAAGCATGGCTTCCGAAAACCAAGGCGCAAGCATGGCTTGCGCACTCCAAGGCCCTCGGCTCGCCGCGCAGGACGTTCCATCGGCAGACGAGCGCAAGCATGGCTTGCCACTCCAAAGCCTTCGGCTCGCCGCGCAGTTCGTTTGGTAAGGAATCCAAGGCTTTCGGCTTTTCATTTCGCATAGACGATTTTGATCGTCGCGATTTTCTTTGCTTCCAACTGCAACGCGACTTCGCGCCGGCGGACGATCTTTAGCGCCTCCAGCACGGTCTCGTCAAGCCGGATGCTGTGGGCCGAGTGCAGCGGGCGGTCGAAGACCAGCCGCGCCTCGTGCTTGCGCGCGGCGCGGTTCCAGAGCCGCACGATCGCGCCCTCGCCGTCCCGCGCGCGCTCAAACGCCGAAAGCGCCACGGCCGGATCGCCCTCGAGTCGCAGAAACTCCAGCCGCGCCGGCATGACGCCCTCGCGCGGCGCGACCGCCAGCGCCTCCACGCCCGCCACGAACTCGTGCGCCAGCGCCAGGACGTCCGCCTCGTCCCAGCGCCCGCCGTGCGGGAACGCCGCGTACTCGAACGTCATTTCGCGCAGGCACTGCCCCTCGGGCGTAGCCAGCGCCGGGCCCGCCGGCCGCGCGCGCGCCGGATTGTCCGGGCGGCTGATGTGGCCGAAACTCCGCCACAGCGTCAGGTACAGGCGCGGCTCGGGCCGGTTGACCGCCTCGACCTCCGGCAGGCCGCCGTTGAACAGCGCCAGCCCCCACCGGCCGTCGCTCAGGTCCACGAACGACTGCTGCGGGATCGTCACCGGCTGCTCCTCGACCCATGCGTCGGGGTTGGGGTGCGGCGGGGCGATCGGCCACTCGACCACGTCAAACGGCCCTTCGGCGGCCAACACGAGCGACGCCGGCGCCAGCGCGTGAGCTGGCCGGAAGACGGCGCGCAGCCGATGGTCGCGCGCCGTATTGCGCACGTGCGTGCGGAAGGCCACGTAGCGCGCGCCCGCGCCCAGCGTCACGCGCGTCGTCAGGTCCAGCGCCACGGTCGCGGCGCTGCGCGCGCGGCGCTCGAAGTCGAACCGCGCCGGCACGTCCAGGCGCTGGCGGATCTCGAAAATCGCCGCGGCGGGCGAATCCTCGACCAGCGCGACCTGCGCCGGCCCGCCCAGCGTCGTCACGATGCGGTCGCCGACTGGTCGCGCGAAGTTGTACGAGTCCCCCGCGTCGCCGCCGTCCTCGAACCAGAGCGTCGGCGCGCTCGACTCGCCCGCCTGCTTGTCCGACACGGTCACCGAGCCGTCCGGCCCGATCGTCACGCGCAGCGATTCGTTCTCCATGACGTTGGGCGCGACGACCAGCCCGCCGCGCCGCGAGGTCGGCCGGCCGGTGAAATGGAAGCGATAGGCCCGGTAGCCCAGCGCGGGCAGGTCCTCGGCCCAGAAGCGCGCCCGCGCGACGAGCCGGTGGTGAATGACCGACGCGCCGTCGTTGACACCCCACGGCTCGTTCGTCACTTCGAGATCGATCGAATCGACGCCGCACTCGATTTCGCGCCCCTCGTGATCGAACAGCCGCACGCCGCGGATCGCACGCGCGACTTCGGAGGCCGAGGCCAGCGGGGCGAACGACACCGCGGGCGGGCCGCCAGGCGCTTCCTCGATCCGCACGTGCGCGGCGTCCATTTCCAGGCGCGCCTCGATGAGTTGGGCGGTCGGGCGCGGCAGCGGATTGAACACGATCAGCGCGCCCTCGTGCGGCCGCGCGAACGACGTATCGATGCGCGCCGCGATCGCCGCCTGCGCGCGCCGCAGCAACTGACGCCCGACCTCCTCGCAGCGCGCGAACCGCGTCTCCATCTCGCGGTGCACCGCGTCGGCGCTGCAGCCGCAGATCGAATCGTGCGGGTGGTTCTGCAGGAGTAGCTCCCACGCATAGTCAATGAACGCGCGCTCGTAGGCGCCGCCCTCGAGCCAGCATAGCGTCTCCCACGGCCCCACCCAGCGCTCCAGCAGCGTCTGGCAGCGCTCGTTGGCCTGCTTCAGGTGCATGCGCGCCGAGAGCACCCCCGCCAGGAGGAACGCGTGCGAGCGCGCCGCGCCCGTCGTCTCGCGCAACGGCGTGCGGATGACCGGCCACTTGCCCTTTTCGGCCTTCAGCGCGTCGAGGAACTCCTCGAGCGTGGCCTGCTGAAAAAACCAGTCCTCCAGCTCGTCGTTCGCGCGGCGGATCACATCGGGCAGATCCTTGTGGATCCGCATGTGATCGCAGCCGTTCATGAGCAGGTGCACGCGCGCCTGGTCGCGCGCGACGGCCTGCTCGGCCACGTGGCGCATCGTGAGGAACTTCGCCCGCGTCGACCAGTTGGGCCGGCCGCCTTCGCCGGCGAGCATCGCCTGCACCTCCGGCGGCGCCTGGTGCGCGAAAAAGCCCAGATCACAGTAGCCGTCCGGCCCGAAATGATAACCCTGGACGCGCGAGCCGTCGGGACCCTCGACCAGAACTTCGGTCGCGTCCTGGGCCGGCGACCAGCCGCGCCAGAACACAAACGTGTCGATCCCGAAGCCCTGCAGAATCTGCGGGATTTGCGACACGTGGCCGAACGTGTCGGGCAGGTAGCCGACCTTCAGCACGCGCCCGAACTCGCCCGCCGTCCGATGGCCCAGTTGCAGGTTGCGCACGAGCGCCTCGCCGCTGACGAGGAACTCGTCGGGCAGGACGTACCACGGCCCGACGGTCAGGCGGCCGGCGGTCACGAGCTTCCGGATGTCGTCGCGCCGCTCGGGCCGGATCGCCAGGTAGTCGCGCAGGACGATCGCCTGGCCGTCGAAGTGAAAGCAGCGGAACTCCGGTTCGTCCTGAAGGGAATCGAGCATCTCGTCGGTCAGCTCGACCAGGCGCATCCGGAAATCCTCGAACGAACCGTACCACTCGCGATCCCAGTGCGTGTGCGGGCACACGTAGAACCGGTGCGTCTTGACCTTGGCGACCATGCGGGCATCTCCTCCAGCGGACACTCTGGCCCCCGCGCCCGAAAGCGTCAAGAAGAGAACGGCCGCATCGTAGCCATCACGCGGAGCGCGATGCTCATAGTAGTCATCACGCTCCGCGTGATGCTCATAGTAGTCATCACGCTCCGCGTGATGCTCATCACGCGGAGCGTGATGGCTACGATAAACCCGCGCCGCTTGCATCGCTTTGCGGGCCGCTTTGCCAAGTGAGAATGCAGCAGGAGAGAACGTGTCTCACTGTCTCGGCGCCGTGTCTCGCGGGGGTTGTGAGACACAGCAGGAACGGGAAGGATTCTTACTACACGCTTAAACTCCTCGCATTATGTCTTGCCCGGTGCGCGACACGATCGGCCCATTTGCGCTGCCAAATGTCTCAATTCGTTCGGCTCGCAAGACATACCAAAAAGATCGGATTAGTGTGGCTATTAGCGGCGTTTCACCACCCAAAGTTTCCGCTTTCAATCATCCGAACAGTTCGCCTTCCCCGACGCCAATTCCTGGTACAACAATCGCTAGGAACCGCGTGGGATTAAACCGCACTTTCGAGGAGCGCCGCCAGCGGTACGTCACGACCCTTCACCGACCGGCAAGCTCCTCACGTAGAAATTCCGCAGCAAGCACCGGGGCCGGGCCGCCCCGGCGCAACGTCGGTGCACAATGCCCACGGGCCGATGGGGCAGCTGATTGTTCAAAACGATGCGTGAACGGTCACGCGACGGTGAGCCGGCGCGGACCGCCGATCCGTGCCCGGACGATCTGACTCGCTCCACTGAGGGGGATTGCGCCCTTCCGGGGATCGTTCCCGCGCGCGACCGAGCGAAAGGGAGGGATGGATGGTAGGTCGGTGCGCGGAGGGATCGCGTTCCAGAGACGCGGCTCCCCGCCAACAGGCTCATGCGCCGAATCGAACAGAAGGAGTTTATCGTCCTTCCACTGTGATTTGAAGGATCACAGATGGATCGAAAATCTTACGTATGGGAGACCACTGACATGAAGGTGGATCGAAGACAGCTCTTCAGGATGGGAGCATTGGCGGGCGCGGGCCTGATGGTGCCGGGACGTGGTTTCATTTCGAGCGCCTACGCGGCGCAGTCCCCGCAGATCCCGCTCCCCGCCAGCGCCATCACGCAGTTCGTGGACCCGCTTCCCAATCTGTTGGATGCCAACCATCTCATCGTGGATGGCGGCAGCGAGATCCGACTGGAGATGCGCGAGCAGTTGGCCAACGTTCTGCCCGCCGGCACGGTGCCCGGCTACGCCGGCACGTACGTCTGGAGCTACCTCAAGCCCGGCCAGGCCAGCCGCCTCTCCTATCTCGGCCCGGTGGTCCTCGCCATACGCGGGGTCCCGACCCAGATGAAGTTCGTCAATATGCTCGGGACCGCCGCCGCGACCAACGTCCTGGCCTACAAGTACTCGACCGACCAAACGTTGCACTGGGCCGACCCGCTCAACGCCCAGGCCAGCCACTCGGCCATGCCGCCCGCCCCCGGCGGCGTAGGGGCGAGCAACTACAACGGCTCCATTCCGGCATGCGTCCACATCCACGGCGGCGATGTCCCGGCCGCGCTCGACGGCGGCCCCGACGCCTGGTTCACCAGTGACGGGCTGCATCACGGGCCCGGCTTCTACAGCAAGGACGGGGCGGCGGCGACCAACTACAGCATCTACCGCTACCCCAACGGTCAGGAAGGCGCCCTGATCTGGTTCCACGATCACACGCTGGGCGCCACGCGCCTGAACGTCTACTGCGGCCTGGCGGGCGCCTACCTGCTCCTCGATCCGGCTGACACGCTCTTTCCGACCCTGCCGACGCTTGTTCCGGTGGTCATCCAGGACCGCATGTTCGACACCAACGGGCAGTTCTTCTTCCCGGCCGACTCCGCCGGCGGTGTGCTTTCGGCCCTGAACCCCGAGCATCCCTATTGGGTGCCGGAGTTTGAAGGCGACGTGATTGTGGTCAACGGCAAGACCTGGCCGTTCCTGGACGTCGAACGCAAGCGCTACACGTTGCTGTTCATCAACGGCTCCAACGCCCGCACCTACGAGCTGTTCCTCACCGACCCGGTCTCCAAGAACTTCGGGCCCCCGCTGTGGGTGATCGGCACCGACGGCGGCTACCTGGACGCGCCGGTCAAGATCGACCCGGCCGTCGGCGGCAACAACAAACTGGCGATGATGCCCGGCGAGCGTTACTGGGTGATCGTTGATTTCGCCGGCTTCCAGGCCGGCGTCGTTGGTCCCAACGGCCTGCCCTATTCCGGCACCTGGCTGCTCAAGAACACTGCCAAGACGCCCTACCCGGCGGGTGCGACGCCCATGGGCAATACGCTGGGACGGATCATGCAGTTCCGGGTCGCCGGTGGGCCAGTAGTCGATGGCAGTTACAACCCGGCAACACTCGGAGCGTTACGCACGCCGATGGTCCGCTTGACGGGCGCCGAGGTCCAGCAGACCCGCCAGCTGACGCTCAACGAAGTCATGGGCATGCCGCGGAACGCCATCGATCCGGTGACCGGCGCGATGACAGCGTACCCTGGCGGCCCGCTCGAGATCCTGGTCAACAACACCAAGTGGAGCGGCAAGCGGATTACGGGCGTGGACGCGGACGACATGTACACGATGATTCCCATCCCGGGTTTCACACCGGACGGAACGGGCAATTACCTCTCCGAACTGCCCAACGAAGGGGAGACGGAGCTCTGGAAAGTCGTCAACCTGACCGCCGACGCGCACCCCATCCATTTACACCTGGTGCAGTTCCAGCTCCTGAACCGCCAGGCTTTCAACACCAACAAGTACAACAAGGCGTACGCGGCGGCCTTCCCGGCCGGCTTTGATCCCGTGATGAAAATGGACGTTGGCCCCGGGGTGTATATCCCCGCCTTCGGTCCGCCGCTGGACTACTACACCGGCAACCCGAGTGCGCTCGGCGGCAACCCGGACATCGCCGCCTACCTGCAGGGACCGGTCAAGCCGGCGCTGCCGCAGGAGAACGGCTGGAAGGACACGGTGATCATGTTCCCCGGCGAGGTGACGCGCATCCTGGCGCGCTGGGCGCCGACCGACATCCCGGCGAACACGCCTCCTGAGGACGCGTCCTACGCGTTTGACCCCAGCGCCGGCGGGCACAGCTATGTCTGGCACTGCCATATCGTGGATCACGAAGACAACGAGATGATGCGGCCGGATGCCGTTATGCCCAATAAGGCGGAGGCGGATCGCGACTACAAGCTGGGCATTGATTACTAGCATGGACGCGCTGTGCAGTACCGACGGCCTCGGAGCGTGTGTGGAAGGGATGAGGAACTCCAAACCTCTCACACACGCTCCCCGTCTCGCCCGCCACCTCCTCCGTGGCGGGCATCTTCTTTTGAGAGCCATTTGCGAAAAGCCCATTTTCAAGGGTAGCACGGGCGTCTCGCCCGTGACAATGACGCTGAGTCAACCGGGAACATGGACTTTCACGGGCGAGACGCCCGTGCTACCCTGATTTCGCAAATGGCTCTTTGAGGAGCGTGATGCAACCACAACCCTCGCTGGCTTCTCGCGATCCAAAGGCATTTCCGATTCGACGCCGTGCACAAGCCCGATCCCATCCTTCCCACCGTTCCGCACGCATTGGTGGGAGTTTTTATTGGAGGAGATATCTGCCCAACGTGGGGAGGGCCGCCCCGGCCCGCGATGCCACCGGCCCATTTGCGCAGTCAAATGCCTCATTTCATTCGTTTCGCGAGACACAGCAAAATGATCGGATTTGTTGGGCTTTTCGGTGCTTCTTTCACCGAACCATTGCGCTCTCAATCATCCGCGCAATTCGCCCGCTCCGCGCCCATTGCAGGTACAACAATCGCTTACAAACCGCGTGAATTCAGCACCGCGCCAGCAAGGAGCGCCCCCTAATCAGTAAGTTCAAAGTGCCGCTGTAGCGCCGTCGCGATTCCATGCTACGCCAAAGTCAGAAGTCGGATCCCGTCCACCGTCCATGGCGGAGCGGTGAGAAATCTCTCGATCAATCGCAGCAGGAGGTTGCATCATGAAGGACAACCGAGTCAATCGGCGGATCTTCCTCAAGTCATCGCTCGGCGCGGCCGGCTTTCTCGCCGCGGCCGGCGCCACGCATGCCCAACGCATGGGCGGGGGCGGGGGCGGCATGGGTGGCGGCGGAGGCATGGGCGGCGGCGGGACCACCGTCATCGATCCACCCATCGGCGGGGCCTTCCGCGATCCCGCGGAAATCGGCAACCTCAGCGCCGACCCGAACATCGTCGAGGTCAATGTCGTCGCGCAAATCGCGCGCGTCAACGTCAACGGCGCCTGGGCCAATCTCCTCACCTACAACGGCTCGTACCCCGGCCCGACGATCCGCGTGCGCCAAGGGCAAACGCTCAAGATCCACTTCACGAACCGCCTGCCCTACACGACCGCGACGAACATGCTCGGCTACCAGAAGAACCTCACCAATCTGCACACGCACGGGCTGCATACCTCGCCCGAGGCGCCGGCGGACTTCGTCATGTACGCCCTGGCCGAGGGCCAGACCTACCACCACGTCTACCCGACCATGATGCAGGCGCCCGGCGCGCTCTGCTTCTACCACACGCACAAGCACGGCATTTCGGCCGAGCAGTACTGGGGCGGCATGATGGGCTGCCTCCTCGTCGAGGACGACGGCGACCTGCTGGCGCCCTACGAAACGCACCTCATGGTCCTCAAGGACATCTCGCTGTCGGGGGGCGCGCCCGCGCCGCACTCGATGATGAGCGACTTTATGCACGGCAAGGTCGGCAACATCGTCATGGTCAACGGCGTGGTGAACCCGCAGCTGACGATCCGGCCGGGCCAGGTGCAACGCTGGCGGATCGTCAACGCCAGCAACGCGCGCTTCTTCCGGCTAAGCCTCGCCAACCACAGCCTCCAACTCATCGGCACGGACGGCGGCCTGCTCGACAAGGCCTACCCGGTGTCGGAGATCCTGATGGCGCCGGGCGAGCGCGTGGACGTGCTCGTCCAGGGCGCCACGAAGGGCTCGGGCAGCCACCGGCTGCTGGCGCTGCCGTACGCCAACCAGGGCAACATGGCCAGCGAGCAGCGGACGATGCTGACGATGACGTACAGCGGCAGCCGCCAGTCGCAGAGCCTGCCGACCGCACCCATTAACCCCATGGCCATGCGCATGGATCCCGACATGCACATGATCGCCGCGCGCCACACGCTCGAACTCAGCATGGGCCAGGGCAACGGCTACATCAACGGCATGGATTTCGACGTCACGCCCTTCGAGATCATGTCGCACACGGGCGCCTACGAGATCTGGACCATCGTCAACAACAGCGGCATGGACCATCCCTTCCATCAGCACGTCAACCCCGGCCAGGTGATCGCGGTCAGCGGCGGCGACGCCAACTACGCCGCGCTCCACACGACGATCCCCGCCTGGAAGGACGTGGTGCTCGTGCCCAAATGGGGCAGCGCGCAGCTGCTGATTCCCGTCATGGATTTCAAGGGCATGGCGATGTTCCACTGCCACATCCTCGAGCACGAGGACATCGGCATGATGGGCATGTGGCATCTCATGGAAGGCGGAATGCCGATGTAGTGACGAGTGACGAGCGGGAAGAAAAAAGTAGAAAGTGGAAAGCAGAAAGTGAAATCGCGCGCGCGAGGGGTTGTGCTTTTGGCACGCTACCCGTCGCTCGTCATTTATTTCACTTTCGACTTTCCACTTCTTACTTTCTACTTGTTCCTCACCCCTCCAGGATGCCCAGGCCGCGGATGGCGTCGAGCATCGCCTGGCTGCTGGACCAGCGTTCCTCCTTGCGTTTCTCGAGCGCCTTCATGACGATGCCGTTGAGTTCCTCGAAGCCGCGCAGCATGGGGTCGGGCCAGACGTGCAGGTGCGAGTAGGCCAGGTCGCCCTTGACGAAGGGCGGCTTGCCCTCGATGCACTCATAGAGGACGATGCCGACGGAATAGATGTCGGCGCGGTGATCGACGGGCTCGCCGCGCACCTGCTCGGGCGACATGTACAGGGGCGTGCCGACGACGGCGCCCTCCTGCGTGGCCTCGGTGCTTTCGAGGATCTTGGCGATGCCGAAATCGGTGATCTTCACCTCGTCGTCGCGCGAGATCATGATGTTGGCCGGCTTGATGTCGCGGTGCACGATGCCGATGCTGTGGGCGTAGGCCAGCGCGTCGAGCATCTGACAGACGTACTTCAGCGCGCGCGGGACCTCCAGGCCGCCGGCGGCGCGCACGAGCGCCTTGAGCGTGGCCCCCTCGACGAACTCCATGGAGATGTACTTGCGGCCCATCTCCTCGCCGATGTCGTGGATGCGCACGATGTTGCGGTGGCTGAGGCGCCGGGCCGAGCGGGCCTCGCGCCGGAAGCGCGTCAGCGCGTCGTTGTTGCTCGAGAGATTGTCGGGGAGGATTTTCAGCGCCACGATCTCGTCGAGCTCGCTGTCCATGGCGCGATAGACGATCCCCATGGCGCCGCGGCCGATCTCCTCGAGCAGCTTGTAGCGCTGCTTGGCCTTCTCGCTGAGCTGGCTGAGGATCTGCGTGCGGTCGACGGTCGTGCGATAGCCGGGCGACTCGCCGGCCAGTGTTTCGTACAGCTGCTGGACGTCGCGGAAGCCGGCGTCGGCGGCGAAGATGAGCCGGAAGGCGGCGCGGGCGCCGCCGCTGTCGCCGCGCTGCTGGTACATCTGGCCCAACTGGTAGAGCATCTCCTTGAGCGGCTCATCGACGGGGAGTTTCTGGAACTCCTCCAGGGCGAGGTCCAGCAGGTTCTTCTGCATGAAGATCTTGCCCATCTCGCGCACGGATTCGGTCTCGAAGCGGTAGTCGCGCACGGATTTCTGGAAGCAGCGCAGCGCGCTGTCGAGGTCGTTCAGGTCGCGTTGGATCAGGCCCAGGCGGAAGCGGATCTCGGCGTCCTCGGCCTCGGCGAGCAGCGCCTCGTACATCGAGCGCAGGAGGACGGCCGTGTCCTCGTGATTGGGCTGGACGCGATAGGCGTGTTCGAGGTCGCCGCGCGACTCGGCCACGCGGCTCATGCGCAGGAGGAACTCGCCGCGGATGCGCCGCGCGTAGATGTTCTCGCGGTCGGCCTCCAGGATGTGGCCCAGCGCCTCGAGGATGCGCGTGCGCTCGTCGGGCTGGCGTTGATAGAGCTCGCGCAGCTGATCGACGGCCTCGCGGAAGCGCCCGCAGTTGATGAGCAGC
>Ga0214473_10008138_pt1 | contig 12421 bp, 11 predicted proteins | sample RVTome_7_FD_203509 | JGI IMG/M metagenome (GOLD analysis project Ga0214473, IMG submission 203509) | Soil microbial communities from uranium-contaminated site in the Upper Colorado River Basin, Wyoming, United States - RVT98D197 | ecosystem: Environmental > Terrestrial > Soil > Contaminated >... | reverse complement strand
CAGGAGGAGGATCAATAGAATCGTTCCCAGGCCACTGCCTGCGCCCCCACCGTAACCCCAGCGGCGATGGCCATAGTATCCGCCACCGGCACCCAGAACCAAAATCAGGATGATAATCAGGATCAACATCGGGGGTTCTCCTGTTTTCCGAACGTCTGCCGGCGGCCGCCTGGGCAGACGAGACGCCTACCGGTCCGCTGCGCAGAGCACATCCAGGAGAGTAGCCTGCGGGGAGGGGGGGCACAATCGCTCTGTTCCTGAATTGGCGGTCGGGTTATCCCTGAAAGCCCGTCTTCCACCTGCAAGGCAGAGGATCGCCCAAGCCTTCGCCGCGGGTTTGACTTCACGGGGCGCCCTTCCTATCATCCCCGGACGGCGGGCAGGATCGCCCCGGGGTTGGCGCGTGCCTGGAGCCGGAGCGAGCGATGCTGCAGACACGGGCCCTCGGAATCCTCTTCAGCACCCTGTTCCTGCTCATGCTGGGGGTCGGGATCATCATCCCGAACCTCGCCTACCACGCCCAGGAACATCAGGCCGGCGCCTTCCAGATCACCCAGCTGTTCACCCTCTATTCGCTGATGCAGTTCCTGTTCGCGCCGCTGTGGGGCCACCTTTCGGATCGTGTCGGCCGCAAGCCGGTGCTGGTCGCCGGGCTGGTGGGGAATGCGCTGGGGCTGCTGCTCTTCGGCGTGGGCGAGACCCTGCCGGTGCTGTTCCTGGCGCGCGGGCTCTCGGGTCTGATGTCGTCGGCGGCGCTGCCAACCGCCATGGCCTACGTCGCGGACGTCACCGATGATCGCAGCCGGGGGCGCGGCATGGGCCTGCTCGGCGCGGCGATGGGGCTCGGGTTCATCTTCGGGCCGGTGCTGGGCGGGATCCTGTCGCTCTACGGTCACGGCGTGCCGTTCCACGTCGCCGGGGCCCTGAACCTGGTGACCGCGGCGCTGGCGGCCGCCCTGCTGCGCGAAAGCCTGCCGGCGAGGGGGACGGCGCATCCGACACCGCGGCCGCGGCTGCGCGAGGCCTTTTCCGGTCCGCTGCTGCCGTTCTTCATGGTCGCCTTCTTCGTCACCTTCGCGATGGCGTCGCTCGAATCGATCTTTCCGCTGTTCATTCAGGACCGCTTCGGTTACGGCGCGCAGGACATGGGGATCATGTTCCTGTTCATGGGCGCGGCGGTGGTCCTGATGCAGGCCTTCGCGCTCGGCCGGGTGATCCACCGCTTCGGGGAGGAGACCGTCCTGGCGTGGGGGCTGCTGATCAACGCCCTGGGATTCGCGCTGGTGATCGCCGCCGGTGGCCGGGCCTCGCTGACCGTGGCGCTGGTGGTCGGCGGGGTCGGCAACCAGATCATGCGGCCGACCAACGCCTCGCTCATCACCAAGAGGACGCGGCACGGCCAGGGAGCATCGATCGGTTTGATGGACGCCTTCGATTCGGCCGGCCGGATCCTCGGTCCGATCGCCGCCGGGTTGCTGTACGGTCCCGATCCACGGTTTCCCTACATGGCCTCGGCGGGAATCCTGACGGTCGTGGCGGTGGTGCTCTGGATCAGGAAGGGGACGCGCCCGGATCCGGCGGTGGCTGCGGCGGCGATGGCCGGGGGGGCGATGCCTGGGACGGAGGCGCTTCCGGAGCCGGCGCCGATCCCCCCGGAACCGGGGCCGGCTCCGTGGGGGAGCGTCTGAGCAGATGGCGTTCGAGCGGTCCGAGATGATTCACGACGATCCGGACCACGCGGTTGGACTGCACCACGAAGGACGTGGAGATGGTCCCGTCGTCGTTGCGGTACTGGTAGAGCTTCGGAGTGTCCGGGGCCGGGCGTGAACCGGGCCGCCGCCGTGCCCCCTTGTCGATGATGTCGGCCGGCTGCCCGTGGGCGGCCAGCAGGTCGTTCACCGTCGATCCTTTGCCGATCCCCGCCTCGGTGCGCCACTCGCCCTCGCCGATCCCTTCGTAGGTCCCCTCGAGGTTGAAGCCGACCGAAGCGACGCGGAAATCCTCGTCCGAGGTCCCGGTCAGCACACAGGAGATGCCGGCGTCCTTCGACCGGACCGTGATCGCGTCCTTCTGGCCTGCGAAGGGGGACGACTCCGCCCCGGGGAACGCCTTCAACAGAAGGTCGCGCGGCTGGCCGATGAAGACGCGATCCGGAACCCCGACGTGCAGGCGGACGGTGACCGGCGCGGCCGCCGCGGCGCGTTCCGTGCGTTCGTCCCCGCCGACGCACACGATCGCCAGGGTGGCGCCGATCAGGGCGGCCCCGGCGTTGCGGAACATGGGAGCGAGGTGCGGCATCCAGACCCTCTGAATCGAAGGGCGAAATTATAGCATCGCGGCTGCCGGTCCCGGCCGGCGCGCCGGTTCGCGGTAAAATGACCGGCCCGCGCGATCCGGGAATGGCGCCGGACCCGGGACCACCATGATGACCATCACCCTGCGGCCGGACGACGGATCCGGCGAATACCGGCACTGCCCCCGGTGCGGACACCTCCTCGAGGACCGGCGCGTGGTCGAACACGAGCCGATCCGCCGGGTCTGCCCGGCGTGCGGAACGGTGTACTACCCCGATCCGAAAGTGGCGGTCGGGGCGGTCTGCCGCACCTCGGAGGGCGGCCTGGTGCTGCTGCGCCGCGGCATCGATCCCGGCTACGGCCGCTGGACCTTTCCCGGCGGGTACGTGGACCGCGGCGAGACGCTGGAGTCGGCGGCCCGCCGCGAGGTGCTGGAAGAGATCCACGCCGAGGTGCGGCTGACCGGGCTGGTGAACGCCTACTCCTACGACGGCGCGCCGGTCGTGGTGATCGTCTACGCCGCCGAGATCACCGGCGGCGATCTGCGCGGCGGGGAGGAGGCATTGGAGGTCCGGGTGTTCGCGCCGGCGGAGATCCCGTGGGGCGAACTGGCGTTCCGCAGCACCCGCGAGGCGCTGCGGGACTACCTGGAGGGACGGCCGGCGGGTGCCGGCGTATCGGGGGGGAGCGGATGCTGCTGAAGGACAGGGTTGCGGTGATCACCGGCGGGGGGCGCGGCATCGGGCGCGCCATCGCCGAGCAGTTCTACCGGGAGGGCGCCCGCGTGGCGATCGCGTCGCGCAACGTCAAGGCGCTCCAGACGGTCGCCCTGGAGATCAACACGGGGGACCACCGGATCGTGCCGTTCCGGTGCGACGTCACCAATCGGGACGAAGTGGACGTGCTGATCGGCAACGTCCTCGAGGTCTGGGATCGCGTCGACATCCTGGTCAACAACGCCGGCATCAGCGGCCTGACGCCGCTGCACCCGGCGCCCAAGGAGGACGAGGTCGAGGCGGTGGACTCCCGCTGGGAGAGCATCCTGGCCACCAACCTGACCGGGATGTACCACTGCACGCGGCTGGCGGTGCGGCACATGCCGGACGGCGGGGCGGGCCGGGTCCTGAACATCTCCTCGGTGCTGGGCAAGTTCGGCGTGCCGGGCTACTCCGCCTACTGCGCCAGCAAGCACGGCGTGATCGGCTTCACGCGGGCCCTGGCGCACGAGCTGGCGCCGCGCGGCATCACGGTCAACGCCATCTGTCCCGGCTGGGTCCCGACCGACATGGCCCGGCAGGGATGGGAGGCCGGGGCGGCGCGTCTGGGGGTCGAGGTGGAGGAGTTCCGCCGCCGCGCGCAGGCGGAGGTCCCGATCGGCCGATTCATCGAGCCGCACGAGGTCGCGCGTCTCGCCGCGTTCCTGGCCTCGGAGGCGGGCGCCGGGATCACCGGCCAGGCGATCAACCTCGACGGCGGGGCGGCGATGTGGTGAAACCGGCCGAAGGCTACGCTCTGGCGGTGCCGATCGAAGTCCGCTTCCGCGACGTGGACAGCATGCGCCACGTCAACAACGCCGTCTATTTCACTTATTTCGAGAACGCCCGCATCCGCTACTGGCGCGCGGTCCCCGGCATCGGGTCGCGCCGGGAGATCGACTACATCCTGGCGCACGCCGAGTGCGACTTCCGCAGCCCGGCGACGACGGAGGACGATCTGGCCTGTCACATCCGGGTTGTGAAGTTCGGCCGCACCTCGTTCGTCTTCGAATACCTGGTGCGCGACGAGCGCAGCGGGCGGACGGTGGCCACCGGCCGCACCGTGCAGGTGATGTACGACTACGAAGCGGGGCGCGCCAAGGTCCTGGCCGAGGAATTCAAGCAGGCGATCCGGGCCTTCGAGCGGCGGGACATCGAGTCGGCGCCGTGACCGGCACGACGGCGGCGCCGCCAACGCGGATCCCGCCGGTACTGCGGCTGGGGGCCTCCTCGTGGAGCGCGCCGTCGTGGCAGGGGGTCTTCTACCCGGCCGACAGCCGGCCGGCCGATTTCCTGCCCTACTATGCGGACCGCTATGACACGGTCGAGATCGACGCGACCTTCTACCGCACCCCCGACGCGCGCACGGTGGACGGCTGGCGCGACCGGACCCCGCCCGGTTTCCTGTTCGCCGCCAAAGTGCCGCAGGTCATCACCCACGAGAAGCTGCTGGTGGACTGTGGCGAGGAATGGAACGACTTCACGCGGGTCATGGACCGGCTCGGCGACCGGCTGGGCCCGCTCCTCCTGCAGTTCCGCTATTTCCGCAAGGAAGAGCTGCCGGACCCGGCCCCGTTCCTCGATCGACTGGAGGCGTTCCTGCCGCGTCTCATCCCTCCCCGGCGCTACGCGGTCGAGGTGCGGACGCGCCGTCTCCTGACCCCGCGGCTGTACGATCTGCTGGCCCGGCACCGCGTGGCGCTGGCGCTGATCGACCATCCCTGGATGCCGCGGATCGGGGAGATGCTGGCCAACCCGCGCGTCCTGACCGCCGACTTCGCCTACCTCCGCTGGCTCGGCGACCGGAAGGGGATCGAGAATATCACCACGACCTGGGACCGGATGGTCGTGGATCGCGATCGCGATCTGCGCGCCTGGGTGCCGGCGGTGCGGTCGCTCTTGGCCGGCGGGCGGCCGGTCTTCGGTTATTTCAACAACCACTACTCGGGCTACGCCATCGGTTCGATCGAGCACTTCCGGGGACTGTGGATCGCGTCGGAAGGGGATGGGACGACGGAGAAAAAAGGATGATCGCCGCGGTCAGCCGCGTGGCGCGCGATCGCCGGCCTTCACGATCGCCGGGTCGAGGTGTGGAGCCGGCGGAGGGTGGCGCTGCGGCGGCGGCGCGTTCCGCCGGTGCGCCAGACCAGCGCGTTGATCCCGGCGAGCGCCACGTCGCGGTTCTGGCTCACCGTGCCGCTGCTGCAGCCGACGCCGCCGATGCAGTGGCCTTCGACCTCGACCGGCAGGCCGCCCCCGACGATGGTGAAGCGGCCCTGGTTGCTGGCGTGGATTCCGAAGGCCGCCTTGCCGGGGCCGGCGATGGCGGCGTACTCGTGGGTGGGACGACGCGAGCAGGCTGCGGTCCATGCCTTGCAGATGGCGATGTCGACACTGCTGACTTTGGCCCCGTCCATCCGGTTGAAGACCAGCAAGTGGCCTCCTTCGTCGACGACGGCGATGTCCATCGGGACGCTGATTTCGGCGGCCCGCCGGGCGGAGGCCGCCATCACCAGACGGGCGCCCTGGAGCGTCAGACGCGGGGTGTTCCGGGTGATGTAGGGAGATTTCGCCAATTCGAGCCTCGCACCGGGATTCAGAACGACCTCCCCCGGGAGGTCGAAGGCAGCGGACCGGCGCATTGTACCCGATCCATGGACAAAACGGGGCGCCACGGTCAGGCGCGACAGGCCTTCGACGCGTGACCACGACCGAGGCCCGGGGCCTGCTCGCCGCCGCCCGGCGCCGCCGCCCGGCCGGGCCCGCCGTCCACTGCGGGGATCAGGCGCTGAGTTACGGCGATCTCGACACGCTGGCGGCGGGAATGGAGGCGGATCTGGGCGACGCCGGCGCGCGCCCGGGGGATCGGGTCGCGCTCCTGGCGGCCAATTGCCACCGCTATCTCGCCTGCTATCACGCCGCGATCCGCGCCGGCGTGATCCTGGTGCCGCTCAACACGCGGCTGGCGCCGCCGGAACAGCACGCCGTCCTCGAACACAGCGGGTCGTCGCTGCTCATCGGCGACCCCGATCGGCTGGCGGGCCCCTTCGGGGTCTTCCCGGATCGCGACATCGGGACCCCGGCCGGGCTCGCCGGCTGGGGTCTCGTCCGTCTCGCCGGCGGGGAGGCGGGCGGATCGGCGCCGACCGACACGGCCCATCTTTACTACACCAGCGGCACGACCGGTCTGCCGAAAGGTGTGATCCTGACGCGCGCCAATCTCATGGCCCACGTGGCGATGACCCTCGACGAACTGGGATTCAGGGACGACGACGTCTGGCTGCACGCCGCCCCGATGTTTCACCTGGCCGACGCCTGGGCGGTCTGGACGGTGACGGCGACCTCCGGCACGCACGTGATGCTGCCGCGCTTCGAGGCGGCCGCGGCTCTTGACGCCATCGAACGCCACGGTGTGACGATCACCAACCTGGTGCCGACGATGCTGCAGGCGCTGGTGGAGGAGGCCGAGCGCCGCCGCCGGCGGCTGCCGTCGATCCGACTGCTGCTCAGCGGCGGCGCGCCGATCGCCCCCGCCACGGTGGCCCGCATCGGCAGGGCGCTGGGGTGCGAGTACGTCCAGACCTACGGCCTCACCGAGACCTCGCCGTTCCTGACCTTCTCGATCCTCGATGCCGCGATCCGGTCCCTGTCGTCGGAGGAGCAACTCCGTTACCGCGCCCGCACCGGCCGGGCGGCCCGCGGCGTGACGCTGCGCGTCGTCGACGCCACGGGGGACGGACTGAGCGATGTCCCGGCCGATGACCGGTCGGTGGGGGAGGTGGTGGTGCGCGGCCCCACCGTGACGCCCGGCTACTGGCGCGATCCCGCGGCGACCGCCCTGGCGTTCCGTGACGGCTGGTTTCGCACCGGCGATCTGGGGACCCTCGACGGGCGCGGCTTCCTGAACCTGGTGGATCGGGCCAAGGACGTGATCATCACCGGTGGCGAGACGGTCTACAGCACCGAAGTCGAGCACGCCCTGCACGAACATCCGGCGGTGCGCGAGGCGGCGGTCTTCGCGGCGCCGGACGATCGCTGGGGCGAGGCGGTGCGCGCCGCCGTGGTGCTGCGCGAAGGGGTCCTGATCGACGGCACCGCCCTCGTGGCGTTCTGCCGCGAGCGGATCGCCGGCTACAAGTGTCCCCGGCAGATCGACATCCTGCCCGCCCTGCCGCGCACCGGGTCGGGGAAGATCGACAAGAAGGCGATCCGCGAACCGTTCTGGCGCGGCCGGGATCGCCGGATCAACTGATCGGGCCGCCACGGTGCCGCCCTGGACGCGTCAGCCGGATCGCCGCGCGGCCCCGAAAAAGCGGGCGACCTCGGCGATGTCCCCGGTCCGCGGACAGTCCGGGAGCGATTCGAGAAACCCCGAACCATAACCGCGGGTCGTGACGCGCGGGTCGAGAACCGCCACCAGACCGCGGTCGTCGCGGCTGCGGATCAGCCGCCCGAACCCCTGCCGGAAGGTGAGGATGGCGCCGGGCAGGGCGAGCTCCTGGAACGGGTCGCCGCCCCGGGCGCGGATCGCCTCGCCGCGGGCCTCGGTCAGCGGGTCGTCGGGAGAGTCGAACGGCAGACGCGTCAGGATCACCGATCGCAGCGCCTCGCCGGGCACATCGACCCCCTGCCAGAAGGTCAGGGTGCCGAGCAGCACCCCGCGGCGCGACCCCCGGAATTGTTCGAGGATCGAGGCCGCTTCGCCGGGCGCATGCCGGAAGATCGGGCGGTCGTGCCGCCGGCAGTCGGCCGCCAGCATCTCCGCGGCGCGGGACAGCAGGGCCCAAGAAGTGAAGAGCACGAACGCCCCGCCGTCGGAGGCGTCGATCAGGGCGCGGGCGCGGTCGATGACCGCATCGGCGAACGGGCCGGGCTCGCGCACCGGGTCGGGGATGTCGGGCGCCAGGTAGAGGAGCGCCTGCCGGCGGTAGTCGAACGGCGATCCGAGCGCCAGGGCGCGCGCCGGCGGCAGGCCGAGACGGTCCCGCATGTGCGCGAACGATCCCTGGGTCGCGAGGGTCGCCGAGGTCAGGATCACCGACCGGCCGGAGTCGAACAGTCGCTGCCGCAGGAACGGACCGACCTCGGCCGGCACGGCGCGCAGGGAGACGCTCGCCGGGCGCGTCCCGACCGCTTCGATCCAGAACACCCCCTCGGCCAGCCGCTGGGCCAGGAAGCTCGAGGCCCGTTCGCGCAGGTCGCGGGTCCGGGCCGCCAGCGCCTGGCGCGCCAGGGACACCGCGGGATCAGCGGTTTTGCCGGCCGACACTTCGAGCGCATCTTCCAACTCGCGCAATGGATCGTGCAGCGTGTCGGGGACCAGGCCGGGTCGGCGGAGACGGACGCTCCAGGCGCCGCCGGCAGACGCCGGCCGGGCGGCGAGCCCGGACCCGGCCTCGAGGAGATCGCGGAAGAAAGTCTCGGCGGCGCCGGCGGCGCGGGCCGCGGCGATCCGCACCGGGTCCGCCGGCTTCCCGCCGCCGGATCGGGCCCGGCCACCCCGGCGCCGGCCGGTCTCGGGCGCCAGGTCGGCGAGCAGGCGGGCCACCGCCCGGTGCGACAGGCTGAGACCGAGCTGGGCGGAGGCGGCGTCCTCGACGCGGTGCGCCTCGTCGAGGATCACCGCGCCGTGCGGCGGCAGGATGCGCCCGCCGCTCGCCAGGTCGAGGAAGAAGAGCGCGTGGTTGACAACCAGGATCTGCGCTTCTCTGGCGCGTCCGAGATCGCGGCGGTAGAGGCAGCGATCCCAGAACGGCCCGCGCGATCCGAGGCAGAGATCGCGGTCGCGCCGGACCTGCTCCCAGATCGCCGCCGGCACCGCGCGCGGGATCTCGCCGCGCAGCCCGGTCGGCGCGCTTTCGGCCCAGGAGGCGAGATCGCGGAGCAGACGGTCCTCATCGTCCTCCATCAGATCGCCGCGCCGGGCGCGGAGTTCGTGGAGTCGCTGCACGCAGAGGTAGTTCTCCGACCCCATCAGCAGGGCGTGGCGGAAGGCGATGCCGGCAGGCAGAAGGGCGCGTTCGAGGAACGGGAGATCCTTGCGCGCCAGCTGTTCCTGCAGCGCCCGCGTCCAGGTCGAAACGATCACCCGGCGCCCGTCGGCGTCGTCGTCGCCGTCTTCGAGGGCCCAGAGGATCGCCGGCACCAGGTAGGCGAGCGATTTGCCGACTCCGGTGCCGGCCTCGACCATCAGATGCGAGCCGCCCCGCAGTGCGGCGGCGACCTCGACCGCCATGCGGGCCTGTTCGGGACGGGATTCGAAGGCGGGGTGGGCGCGGGCGAGCGCTCCCTCCGGCCGGAACAGGAGGTCGACCGTGCCGGCGCCATCCCGACGCCCGCGGGCGGGACCGCCGGTCAGTTCCACCGCGGTGCCAGGCGCCGGATCTGCGCGAGGCGACCGCGGACCTCCTCCAGGTCGGGCGCCGCCGGCGCCAGACGCGCGTACGCTTCCAGATCGTCGGCGGCCTGCTCGAAACAGGCGAGGTGATAGTGGACGACGGCGCGATCGCGGATCTCGCGCGGGTCGTCGGGGCGGAGACAGAGGAGGAGATGCTGGATCCAGAGGGCGCGGTGAAAATCGCGCTCGCCGTGGAAGATCGCCTTGAGGTTGTACAGCAGGCGCTCGATGATCTCGCGCGTGCGGGCCCGTTTGAGCATCTCGGGGCGGTACGCGACCGCGCCCCGGTACTTGTCCTGGAGCAGCGCCCGGCACTCCGGCTCGGTCAGGATGCGACCGCGGTTGAACGGATCGACCAGCACCGGGTCGGGCGCGTCGGCGCCGGTGTAGCGGACCAGGAAGTGGCCGGGGAACGACACGCCGACCAGCGGGCAGCCGATCCGCCGGCCGATCTCGAGATAGATCGCCGACAGGGTGATCGGGATGCCGACCCGCCGGTCCAGGACGTCGTTCAGGAACGAGTTGCGCGGGTCGTAATACTCCTCCTGGTTGCCCCTGAAACCGAGCTCGTCGAAGAGCAGATGATTGATGTGGGCCAGCAGGGTGGCGCACCCCTCGCCGCCCCGGAGCCGCGCCCGGATGTTCCCGGCCATGTCGTCGAGACGCCCCAGGTAGGCGCCGACCTCGAGATCGGGGTACTCCTCGCGCGCGATCAGCAGCGACGCCTGCGCCAGGTCGATGGCGCCGTCCGGCAGCGCCGCCAGCGCCGCGAACCCCCTGCGTCGGTCCCGAATCCCGTCGTCCACCGCTTCACCCCGCCCCGCTATCTTACCCGCGTCCCGCCTCCGCGGGCAGCCGCCCCCCGCGACCGCGTCGCCACGCCCTGCGATTGCCGGGCACGGGTCCGGTTCGCTGCGCGAACCTCCCCTCGCTTCGCCTCGAGCCCGCCCACCGTGCTGTGAAGCGCGCGGCGGGGTCCCGGGCTCGAGGTCTCAGACGGCCCGTCAACCGCAGGGCGCGGCGCCGCGGGTCCCTGGTGTCGATCCGGACGGGGGCGGGAGCGATTGACACGTTCTGGAGCGGGCCGTATTCTCGCGGCGCATGCCGACGGCGGCCGCCCGATCTCTCCGGCTGTTCTACCTCACCAACTTCGCGGTCCTCGGGATTTACCTGCCGTATTTCAACCTGTTCCTGGAGGAGATCGGTTTCGACGGACCCCGGATCGGGATGATCAGCGCCCTCCTGCCGCTGAGCACCCTGATCATGCCGGCCGCCGGCGGAGCGCTGGCCGACCGGCTGGGCCAGCGGCGCGCCATCATCGTGCTGTCGACGACGCTCTCCGCCGTCTGCTTCGGCGTGCTGCTCGAGGCGCGATCCTTCGGGGCCGTCGCCGCCGTGGTCCTGCTGTTCGCCCTCCTGCGCGCCCCGGCGCTGCCGCTGGTCGAGGCGACCGCGATCGAACTGGCGGCGGGCGGCGGGCCGCCGTACGGCCGGATGCGGGCCTGGGGATCGATGGCGTTCATCCTGGCGGCGCTCGCGGGTGGCCCGCTCCTGGCGGGGCGCGGCGACGCGGTCGTCGTGCCTTTGATCCTCGCCCTGCTTATCCTGAACGTCGCCGCCGCCATCCGGCTGCCGGCCGATGCGCCGCGGGCCGCGGGCCCGCCGCCGGCCGGCGCCCTGCGGCGGGTGCTCATGGTCCCCGGGACGCTGCTGTTCCTCGCCGCCGGCGCGCTGTCGCAGGCCGCGCACGGTCCCTATTACGTCTTCTACAGCATCCACCTCGAGCAGGCCGGCTACAGCCCGACGGCGATCGGCGGCCTGTGGGGCTGGGCGGTGGCCTGCGAAGTGCTCGTCATGGTGCAGATGGCGCGGGTGCTGGCGCGGGTCCCGGCGCCCCTGGTGATGATCGGGTCGCTCCTCATCGCCGCGGCCCGCTGGTGGATCTGCGCCACCTCCGTGTCTCCGGCAGCGATGATCGTCGCCCAGTCGATGCACGCGGCGACTTATGCCGCCTTCCACGTCGCCGCCGTCACCCACACCCACCGGCTGTTCGGCGGGACCCTCGGCGGCAGCGGCCAGGGGATCTACGGCGCGGCGACCTACGGTCTCGGGAACATCCTCGGCATGGTCCTGAGCGGCTGGCTGTACGGAGCCGTGCCGCTGACGCGTCTGTTCGGCTGGGCCGCCTGGGTGTCGATCGCGGGGGCGGTGATCCTGATCGGCGTGGCGGCCGGGCGGCCGCGAACGGCGCCGCGGCTATAATGACGGCCTGCCGCCCGCGGACCCGGGCGGCGGAGGAAAAATCGGTCATGAGCCTCGAAGTCGTGGAACGCACCATCCAGGTCGGCCACAGCCCCGATCCCGACGACGCCTTCATGTTCCACGGCATCGCTTCGGGTCGTGTGCCGACACCCGGGTACCGGATCGTCCAGGTGCTGAAGGACATCGAGACCCTCAACCGCCTCGCTCTCGACGGCCGGATCGAGGTGACCGCCGCCTCCATCCACGCCTACGCGCATCTCGCCGATCGGTACGCCCTCCTGTCGTGCGGCGCCAGCATGGGCGACGGGTACGGCCCGATCGTCGTCACCCGGACTCCCTCCGGACCCGACGACCTGAAGCGGATGACGATCGCCGTCCCCGGGCTGCTGACCTCCGCGACCCTGGCGCTGCGGCTGGCGATCGGGCCGGTCGAGGTGGTCCCGATGCCGTTCGACGCCATTCTCGGGGCGGTCGCGCGGGGCGAACGGGAGGCCGGCCTGATCATCCACGAGGGGCAGCTGACCTACGGCGCCGGGGGAGCGGGCCTGCACAAGGCGATCGATCTCGGCGTCTGGTGGAAGGACCGTACCGGCCTGCCGCTGCCGCTGGGCGGCAACATCGTGCGACGCGATCTCGGGGACAAGGTGATCGCCGACGTCAATGACATCCTGAAACGCAGCATCGCCTGGGGGCTCGAACACCGCGCCGAGGCG
>Ga0214473_10008137_pt1 | contig 12422 bp, 10 predicted proteins | sample RVTome_7_FD_203509 | JGI IMG/M metagenome (GOLD analysis project Ga0214473, IMG submission 203509) | Soil microbial communities from uranium-contaminated site in the Upper Colorado River Basin, Wyoming, United States - RVT98D197 | ecosystem: Environmental > Terrestrial > Soil > Contaminated >... | reverse complement strand
GAGGCAAACCCGCCGGGGGCCAGCGCGAGATCTCAGGATGCCAGCGCATCCGAGGACGGCAAAACCATTTCAGGCGGCGCCGACAAGGCCCGTTTGACCGGCGTCCGCTTTCTCTCGTCGAAAACGTACACGCGGGTGATGATGGATCTGACCCAGGAGGCGCGCTTTGAAACGCACCGTCTGAAGGAGGATCCGGCGAAAGGCTTGCCGCCGCGGATTTACATCGACATCATCGGCGCGCGCTTGGCTATGGAGTCCAAAGAAGCGATACCGGTTCAGGATGGGCTGTTGCGCCAGGTGCGCGTGGGGCAGTTTAGCCCTGACGTCGTCCGCGTCGTGCTCGATATGACGAGCCTGCGCAGCCATAATTCGTTTTTCTTGCCTGATCCTTATCGGCTGGTGATCGACATCCAGGGACAGGAGACCGCCGACCGGTCGGCTGCCGTCGAGAGAAACAAAACGCCGACGCCGCCTGTCATCAAAGGTCCCAAACCTGCCGCCTTGGGCATTCGCAAAATCGTGCTGGATCCGGGGCATGGAGGCAAGGACCCGGGGGCCATCGGGGCGGGCGGCATTGCGGAAAAGGACATCGTTCTCAGCGTCGCTCAAAAGCTCGCGAAGAAACTAGCCAAGGAGATGGGAATTGAGGTCGTGCTCACGCGCAAAAACGATTCCTTCGTTCGCCTGGAAGACCGAACGGCAATCGCCAACGCCGAAGACGCCGACCTGTTTCTGTCGCTGCACATGAATGCGAGCACGAGCGGCGACGCCAAGGGGTTGGAAACCTATTATTTGGATAACACCAGCGACGAGGCCTCGCTTCGTTTGGCGGCGCGGGAGAACGGCACGTCGCGCAAAAACATCTCGGATCTGCAATTCATCCTGAGTGACATGACCCAGAACATGAAACTTGAAGATTCCATCAGCCTGGCGCACCGGCTGCACGGCTCGCTGGTCGACAGCATGTCCAAGAAGCTGGGCGCGGTAAAGGACCTGGGCGTCAAGAAGGCGCTGTTCTACGTTCTGGTGGGGGCGCGCATGCCGAGCGTGCTGGTGGAGATGTTTTTCATTACCAATAGAATCGAGGGCCAGGCGATGAGCCGGGAAAGTTATCAAAACGCCATCGTCGAGGCGCTCTACGACGGCATTCAAAAATACGGCGAAAGCGCGCTGGCGGCGAAGACGCTTTAACGAAGTGCTGAAACGCTATCAGGTAGTCGTTCAAATCGTTCCAAACGTTCAAGCCGTTCAAACCCCCACCTTCCTTCGATGGGACTCAGGACGGGCTTTCCTCCCCCGCGTCGCGGGGGAGGATCAAGAAGGGGGATTTAACGATTGGAACGACTTGAACGATTTGAACGGAACGCGCAAAGGATGCCACGATAATCGCACGGTTAACTTTTTGTGTGCCGTCGATCATCCGCCTCACGGATAATCATCATGGACGCCGTAGCCCTCTCCCGTGCGTTGCTAGAAGAAACGAAGGATAACGCCGATTTGATCCGGCTGTCGCGCAGCTACGTTCAGAAGGCACGGGAGCTGTTGCTGGAAAAACATAGAAGCGGCAGTGGCGGGATGGAGATCGTCGCGGCTTACACGACGATCATGGACCATCTGGTGCGCCACATTTATGCGGCTGCAAGCGATGATTTCAGCCGCCGCTTTCCCGGCCAGACGCCTCGCTGCGCGGTGGTCGCCCAGGGCGGCTTCGGGCGTGGCGAGCTCAACCCCCAGTCGGACATCGATCTGTTGTTTCTCTATTCTTGGAAGGTGTCTCCCTTCCTCGAATCGGTCACGGAACGAATCCTTTATACACTCTGGGACGCGGGACTGCAGGTCGGCAGCGCCGTTAGGACCATCGCCGAGTCGATCCGTTTGGCCGATGCCGACTTGAAGGTCAAGACGGCGATCTTGGATACGCGTTTTTTGTGCGGGGATTTTTCGCTTTACGGTGACTTTGAAAAGGTATTGGAAAAAAAGCTGATCAAGAGACGGGTGGCTCGATTTATTCAGGACAAGCAACAAGAGAGCCGTTTGCGCCACGAGAGCTACGGCGGGTCGGTGTATCTGCTCGAACCCGAGGTGAAGGAGGGTGAAGGAGGTCTGCGGGACATCCACACGGCCCGCTGGATCGCCCGGATCAAGATCAATGCCAAGGACTTTGACACGCTGGCCTTGGGCGGCATTGTGAGTTCCAGTGACGTCGCCAAGCTCAAGGAGTCGCAGGATTTTCTCTTTCGCGTGCGCAACGAGCTGCATTTTTCCAGCGGCAAACACCACGACCAGCTGACTTTCGCCGACCAAGAAAAAGTCGGCGCTGCCCTCGGGTTCCAGGGCGAAGGCACATTGCGCGGCGTGGAAGTCTTTATGCGCAGCTACTATCTGCATGCCGCGCAGATCAGCCGCTTGACGTCGCTAGTCATCCATCGCGTTATCGAGCACGAGCGGCCTTTGTTTGGCGCGAATTACCCCTTCGGCCGTACCTTGCGCGAGGGCATCCGGCTGGCGCGGAAGCATCTCTCGGTTACCAAGGCAGCGGTTTTGCGGTCCGATCCGGCGAACCTGATCCGCATATTCGACGATATGCAGAAATACGGCTGCGAACTGGCCCACGAGACCCGCGAGCTCGTGCGCGAGCACTTGGATCTTATCGACGACACCTTTCGCCGCTCCGCCGCCGCCAACCTGCCGTTTTTTTCCATCCTCAAGTGGAAAGACCGCGTCTACGAAACCCTCTCCGAGATGCATCGCTGCGGCGTGTTGGGCGCCTTTATTCCGGAGTTCGGGCGGCTCCTGTGCATGGTCCTCCATGACGCCTATCACCTCTATACGGTCGACCAACATTCGCTCAGGCTGATTCGGGAAATCGAGCTGTTGAAAGCGGGAGAATATCAAGAGGCGCTGCCGCTGTTGACTCAGTTGGCCCGGGAGGCGGAAAAAATCGAACTCTTATATCTCGGCCTCATGTTTCACGACATCGGCAAAGGTTTCGGCGGCGGCCATTCGGAAATCGGCGCCGGGATGGTGCGGGCCATCGCCCGGCGCATGCGTCTTAACGCCGATGACGGGGCGGCGGTGGAATTCTTGGTGCGCCACCACTTGCTGATGACCCACACCGCATTTCGCCGCGACCTGGAAGATGAGAAAACGATCTTCGATTTCGCCAGGACGATTGGGAACGTTGAGAACCTCAAGATGCTCTACCTCCTGACTTTCGCCGACGTCAAAGGCGTCGGCCCCGACGTGTGGAATCCGTGGAAGGCGTCGTTGTTGGGCGAGCTCTACATCAAGGCGCTGAATCTCCTCGAGGAAGTGGAAAAGGGCGAATTCGAACGCGAGGATGTCAGGGCGATCCTGCGGCGGATCCAGGCGCGGGTGCGCCGCCAGCTGGCAAAAGATTACGATCAGGAGAGCGTCAATCGGTTCATCGAGGCTATGCCGGAAAGATATTTTCTTTCCACCCCCGAGAGCGACATGCCGGACCATTTCGAGTTGATGGAGGCGTTTTCCGGCGAGGGCGCGGTGACCTCAGTGCGTCATTTCCCGGAACGGGATTGCACGTCTGTGGTCGTTTGCACCCGGGACCGCCCTGGACTGTTCGCGTCGATCACCGGGGTGTTGACCGCGCTCAACCTGGACATTCTCAACGCGAGAATTTTTACCGCCAGCGATGGGCGCATCCTCGATGTTTTCCGTATTTCTCATCACGGCCATTCGGAGCTCGTCATGGCGGAGCAAAAATGGGCCAAGTTTCGCTCCGGCCTGGACGGCGTGCTGGAGGAGCGGATCGACGTGGCGCGCTTGGTGGAAGGTTCACAGCGTTCACCTTTTTTGCATAAGCGGGCGCCCAACGTCAACACCGTGGTTCAGATCGACAACGAAGCATCGGATGGCTTTACCATCATCGATGTGTTCACTGAAGACCGCATCGGGGTTCTGTTCACGATCACCTACGGGCTTCACCGCCTCGGCCTTTCCATCCATGTGGCCAAGATATCGACCAACGTGGACCAGGTCGCGGACGTGTTCTATGTGACCGATGAAAACGGCGGTAAAGTGACCGAACCGGCCCGGGTGGAGGCGATTCGCCAATCGCTGGTTCGCAGTCTGGTTCCCGAACAGAATGAAAGAGTCGCTTAGCTCGTCGATTGACTGTTTTCTCTCCATGGTCGCCGTGGAGCAGGGGCTCGCCCGCAACACGGTGGAGGCCTACAGCCGCGATCTTTCGCAGTTGGCCGACTTTCTCCTCTCAAAGCGCGTTTGTGCTTGGCGCGAGGCCGAGCCGGTCCATATCAGAGCCTATCTGTCTCACTTGCGCACGCAGGGCTTGAGCCCGCGAACGGTGGCCCGCCGTGTCGTCACACTGCGCCGCCTCTACCGGTTTCTCGAGACCGAAGGGCAGGTGAGCGCAAGCCCGTTGCCCACACTGCATTTGACGCCGGGACCACGCAAGCTGCCGCAGGTGTTGTCCGGCGATGACTTGCGCAGGCTGCTCGCTCAGCCGGATGCCACTACGCCATTGGGCAACCGCGACCAGGCGATGTTGGAGCTCATGTATGCGGCTGGGCTGCGGGTTTCCGAGCTGGTGTCGCTGCAAACCCAACAAATAGATTTCCAGGGGAACTATCTGACCGTCAAAGGGAAGGGCTCCAAAGTCCGGGCCGTGCCCTTCGGCAAATGGGCGCGCGAAAAGCTGTTTGACTACACGAGCCAGGCGCGCCGGCGGTTGCTCAAGGGCCGTGCGAGCCCGTTTCTGTTCGCCGGGCGCTCAGGGAAACCGCTCACCCGCCAGGCGTTTTGGAAACTTATCCGCCGCTACGCGCTGGCCGCGGGCATCGAAAAAAGAGTTACGCCCCATACCTTACGCCATTCCTTCGCCACCCACCTTCTCGAAGGCGGCGCCGATCTCCGTTCCGTGCAATCGATGCTCGGCCATGCCGATATCTCTACCACACAAATTTATACTCACGTAACTGGAGCGAGGCTTAAGGAAGTTCATCGCCGGTTTCATCCGAGGGAAAGCGGGAAGAAGTAGGGGCAACCCTATGTGGTTGCGCGTTCGGAGGGCACGTAGGCCTGGTCCTACATCGATGCGGCGTTGAATCCGGATTCCGCCGCCGGAAAGTGACGCCATGAGCGAGGGGCAAACCTTGCGCAGTGAAGACAATGCTTTTCTACCCCTTAGCTTGGGACAAAACTCTCTGTTGTGCGAATTTTGTCGGAATAATAAGGCGTTGTGCCGAGCGGCGAAAAAAGACTCTGAAACAGCACGCCTGAGTGTCTTCGCCGCTCCAGGTTCACCCCTCGCTCATATTCAACCGTGGAGTCCGGGTTGAAATCAAGCTGAACCGTTTCCCGTTCCGTCTTGTGTTTCCGTACGCCTTGCCGTATTCATGAACAGATAGAATTTTCTCGGGACCATTTTGCAGGACACGATTCAACAAATCGCGATCTGGGCGCTGCCCGTCTTGATCGCAATCATTTTTCACGAAATCGCCCATGGATGGGTAGCCAATTTACTCGGTGATCCTACCGCGGCCAAAATGGGCCGTCTGACGCTCAACCCGCTCGCCCATATCGACATTTTTGGAACGATCCTGCTGCCCCTCGCTTTGATTATTGCCAACACCCCGTTTCTCTTCGGCTACGCCAAGCCGGTGCCGGTGAATTTCTCCAATTTGCGCAGTCCCAAGCGCGACATGGTCTGGGTCGCGCTGGCCGGACCGGTGATGAATCTTCTGTTGGCTTTTGGATCGATTCTGTTTTTGAAGCTCACGATTCCATGGTTCACTGGGCCTGCCCATGATTCAACGATGGTCGGGCTCGTCGGCTTTTTCGCGCCAATCGCGCTGATGGCCAAAAACAGCGTGCTGATCAATGTCGTGCTCGCGGTTTTCAACGCATTTCCCCTGCCGCCCCTCGACGGCGGTAGAGTCCTGGTGGGTCTTTTGCCCGAGCCTCATTCCTCGCTTGTGGCGCGGGTGGAGCCGTTTGGATTTCTGATTATTTTCGCGTTGCTGATGACCCGGACCCTGGACCGGGTGATCGGGCCGCCGATGGATTTCTTGCTTAACTTCTACTTTGGACTTCTGTAAATTAGCTGGCTATGAATACCATTCTTAGCGGGATGAGACCGACTGGGCGGCTCCATTTGGGACACCTTCATGGCGCTTTGAAGAACTGGGTGCAGCTTCAGAACGACTACCGTTGTTTCTTCTTTATTGCTGATTGGCATGCGCTCACCACCGACTACGCCGCGCCGCAAGAGATCAACCATTACAGTCGGGAAATGTTGATCGATTGGCTGAGTGTCGGGTTGGATCCGTCTCGCTCGGTAATTTTTCGGCAGTCACGCGTGAAAGAGCACGCGGAGCTGCACGTGCTCTTTTCCATGATCACGCCGGTTCCGTGGTTGGAACGCAACCCGACGTACAAGGATCAGATCAAGGAATTGACGGAAAAAGATCTGTCGACCTACGGCTTTCTCGGCTATCCGGTTTTGCAAGCGGCGGACATTACCATTTACAAGGCCAACAAGGTTCCGGTCGGGGTCGATCAAGCGCCGCATGTAGAGCTGACGCGGGAGATCGTGCGCCGCTTCAACCAGACTTACGGGCCGATTTTCCCGGAGCCGGAAGTTCTTTTGACCGAAACACAGAAATTGCCGGGCGTGGACGGCCGGAAAATGAGCAAAAGCTATAACAATGCGGTCTTTCTTTCGGACTCGCCGAAGGAGATCGAGCAGAAATTGAGCCGCATGATGACCGATCCGGCGCGGGTGCGGCGCACAGACCCCGGCGAACCCGAGAAATGCCCGGCATTCGAGTTTCACAAAGTCTATTCGACGCCGGAGGAAATCGAAGCGGTCGCCAAAGGCTGCCGCAGCGCCGGCATCGGTTGTTTGGATTGCAAAAAGATTTTCATCAAACATGTGATCGACGATCTTGCGCCGGCCCACGAAAGGCGCCGCCAATACGAAAATAAACCGGAGGAATTGGAAGAGATCTTGGCTCGGGGAAATCAAATCGCGCAAAACAAAGCCGCTGAAACTATGGCGGAAGTGCGCGCAGCCGTGGGATTGTGAGCACCAACGTACAATTGGGGATCTTCGAGGGACCGCTGGACCTGCTGCTTCATTTGATCAAAAAAAATGAAGTCAGCATCAGCGATATTCCCATCGCGACGATCACGGAGCAGTACCTTGCCACGCTGGAATTGATGCAGAACCTCAATCTCGACGTGGCGGGGGAATTCTTGGTGATGGCTGCCACGCTGATTCACATTAAATCGCGCATGCTGCTCCCCGCCGAAGACGGCGAGCCCGATGAAGATGAGGGCGTCGATCCGCGGGAGGATTTGGTACGCCGGCTGCAGGAGTATCAGCGCTTCAAAGACGCCGCCACCGAGCTGGAGCAGCGCGAGTTGTTGACGCGCGACGTGTTTGTTCGTGCCACATCGTTGACCGAGGAAACTGCGGCTCCGGGCTTTCGCGAAGTTTCGCTGTTCGAGCTGCTCACCGCGCTCCGGCGGGTGATAGAGCGTCTGCCGAAGGACGACGCCCACGAGGTGATTCTGGAGAAGATCACCGTGCGCGAGAAAATGACGCTCATCCTCGACCTCTTACGGGCACGGGGGAACTTGCTCTTCGAGGCCTTGTTCAGCGACGTCAAGTCGCGAATGGAGATCGTGGTAACCTTTCTCGCCATGTTGGAACTTGTCAAAATGCGGGCGATACGGATTTTTCAAGAAGCGTTAAACGGACCGATCCATATCGAGGCCGCCGTCGGGGTCGAGCAGGCGGCTGAGATCGTGGCGATGCAGGAGACCGAGGAAGGAAAGAATGGAACGAGCGGATCTTAAATCGATTGTTGAAAGCTTGCTGTTTGTCGCCGATGGACCGTTGACCTTGCAGCGTTTGGGAGAGGTTCTGGAGGAAAGTGCACGGGACGAAATACGTTCTGTCCTGGATGAGTTGCAAGCGGAACTCGAGAAGGAGAGGCGCGGTGTTCGTCTGGTGGAGATCGCCGGCGGGTACCAGTTGCGCACGCCTAAGGTCAACGCCGAGTGGGTCAAGAAACTGCTCGGCGGCCGGCCGCCGAGAATGAGCCGGGCGACGCTCGAAACCCTGGCCATCATCGCCTACCGCCAGCCGGTTACCCGAGCGGAGATCGAAACGATCCGCGGTGTCGACGTCGACGGCGTCGTGAGCACGCTGTTAGAGCGGAACTTGATCCGCGCGGTGGCGCGCAAAGATGTTCCCGGGCGGCCGTTTCTTTATGGCACCACGCCGGAATTTTTGCAGCTCTTCAATTTGAAAGATCTCAGCCATCTGCCGACCTTGAAGGAGATGGAAGAGATCACGCTGCCGGAAGTCCAAGGCGATTCACTCCCTTTGGAGAGTACCGAAGAGTCCTGATGGGATTATCTCATGGAGCGCTTGCAGAAAATACTCGCCCGCGCCGGTCTGGCGTCGCGGCGGGAGGCCGAACGCTGGATCGCCGATGGCCGGGTGACGGTCAACGGCGCCATCGTCCGGCGGCTGGGTTCGCAAGCCGATCCGGCGCGGGACAGCATCAAAGTCGACGGCAAAAGGATCAAGCTGCCAACCTCAGGTCGATATTTCGCTTTTCATAAACCGCCGGGGATCGTTACGACGCTGAACGATCCCCAGCGCCGCCCGGACTTGACCCGATTCCTCGCGCATCTGGGAGACAAGCAGAGAGTTTTTCCGGTGGGGCGGCTGGATTATAACTCCTCCGGCCTGCTGCTCTTGACCAACGACGGCGAGCTTGCGCAACGTTTGTCCCACCCGCGGTTCGGCGTTATGAAAATCTACCGCGTCAAACTGAGCGCCTGCCCAACGGAAGAAGAGCTGGCCCGTTTGCGCAAGGGCATCTACCTGGAGGATGGCCGCGCCGCTCCGGCGCGGGCGCGTGTGTTAGAGAAACTAAGAAAGAACGCCTGGGTCGAGATCGAGCTGCACGAAGGACGCAAGCGCGAGGTACGCCGGATGTTCGAAACGCTCGGTTATTTCGTTGAAAAACTGGTCCGCGTGCGCGTCGGTACCGTCGCTCTCGGCCATCTGGCTCCAGGCGAGCTCAGGCCGCTCTCGCAGATTGAAATCAAGTCTTTGAAGAGAGCCGTTGGGCTGTAAAACTCGTGCTCGTGGTTCGTGTTCGTGCTCGTTTGCTAACACGGGCCGCGAACACGAGTCGCGATCAGTGCGCAGTAAGATCGTCACTGATCGTTATTGCGGTTTAAGAATAGACCGCGCGTTGCACGGAAGAACTTGTTCGCGAAATATCTTGTACGGAGACATAGGGGACGACATAGGGCACGTTGTTGACTACGTGGACTACGTTCGCTCAACTTCAGAGGTTCGATTATGCGGGGAAGGTTTGTCCAGCTAGTCAACAACGTCCCCCCACCCCGGCCGCTCAGAGCGAGTCATAACGATAAAAACTTATCTTTGGTGATATCTGGTTCGAACCGCATGGCGCGTGGCGGGGCGACAACCAGAATTCTTTCGGGTCCTACAGGTAGTCGAACGAAGAACGCCGATCGGAATATCGTTCCATACCGGCCTCCGATCACTACAGTATTTGCGTGATGCTTCTCGATGACGTCCAGATCTTGCACGGCGAGATCGCATAGGGCGATTCGGTACTGCGTGTCGTTCCGTTGCCAAGCGCGATCAAGGTATCGGGCGAGAGCGGGGCCGAAGATCTCCAATGCGCATCGCCGCTGACCCTCCGAGTGTCCCATCTGAAAGACGAAGTTGTAGAGGAAGTCTCGTCCATCAATGTGAAGGTCGCTGAGCTGGGCCTCAAAGGTAACGAGTATGGAAGAGTTCTTGTCATCGCTCCTGTTGTGTCGGATGGCATAGTATGTGGCACCCAATTCGTCACCGCACGCACAGACTACAGGAAATGCACCGGTCAATACCCTCTGCCCGCCGGTGGGGGTCTCCACCCATCGGCTCGGTCGTGTGTCGTCGGTCGAGAGATCGGGCTTTTTCACGAGATCCTCAATGCGGGAGCGCAAATCGACCGCCTCAAATCTCCACGTCGCCTTGCTGGTCAATGTGAGCCCGTTGGCGCGAAGGTCCGCGCAGACTTCTTCGAACTCCCCACCGGATACGCTTATGCCGCGATACATTCTCATCAGAAATTCTCGTGCTGTTCTAACGTTCCGCGTTACCGGCGCGCGCTGCTCTTGCGCGCGTCCGGGTACATGCGGGGGTTAGATGACAGTCAAACATCGGCTAGTCGGACCTTTTCTCGTAGTTCGTCATGCTTCTGCTGGAGATGCGCGTAAAAACCGTTTAGCTTTTCCTCGCGATGATCGAGGCGTTGGACTACCTCACCAGGTAGCGACTTCTTCTCTGAGCGATTCCAAAGTTCAACGTACTCCATCAGTTCTGGGAAAAACGCTCGCGTGTCCGGTTCAGCCAGCCAGTAGTTCGCACGAAACACTTCGACCATGCGGCGATAGAGCGGCAGGAGTTCCTGAAACAATTGCTGATTGTCATACTCGATCAGCCTTTCGAATTCGGGCCACCTCGTTTCGGTGAGCCTCTGAAGGGCTTCGGGTCCACCACGAGCCCTGGCATCTTCACAGAGTTCTGGCCAAACAGCTCCGGCCGCGTCATGCACTTTCACTCGGATCTCACTTCGCATGGAGCGCAACCTAGGGGACGTTGTTGACTACGTGGACTAAGTTCTCTTAACCTCAGAAGGTCGATTGTACGGGCAGGGCTTGTCCAGCTAGTCAACAACGTCCCCATCGTCGTTATACTTATCTGTTTTTGGTTGTCGGAAACTGACAAGGTGATCCTCTATGCAATTGTGTCATCGCATACGGGTTGAGTGGTCTACCGTAAAGCCCAGCCGTCCCTCTGGCAATCGGTTTGAAGCGCCTTTTTAGCCTTTGCTACTGGAGTATAACTTCTGAGAGCTTCTCCAGGTGAATGCCATTGAACGTTGCAATACGAAGTAGCTCAAAGTGCGACTGGAATTCAGATACAACTCCAACAACTGGAAATGCAATTGCGCCTATTCTTAACACGGGACCACCACTCATTCCCCCGAGTTCAACACCAACGTGGGGTACACCGAGATCCGGTAAGGTGAGAAACTCCTCCCGCTCCCACTGACATACACAGTAAGCAGCGCCGACAGTTGTCACTTGGTAAATGCCGGTCATACAGCCGAACTGGACTGCTGCGGTGGCAAGACGTTCTCGCATCTAGGAAGGAAATCCTGCCACGGCAACAAAATCGCCGGGTGCGAGCGTTGGTGGGGGCCAACCGGCGGCAGCTGATAAACTGCGGAGACCAGTTAGAGGGACCTCAGTCCGTCTCAGCCAAAGTAGAAGACGATCGGTTGCTGCCTCTCGAAAGATGATTCGCTCGCAGGGGTCAATCACTAGCTGGCCGACCTGCCACTTAACGCTTGGCTCCGTGCTGAGACGCTTTTCGGTCTCCGCAAGAACGTGCTCTGCTGTTGCGAGAAAGATCCGTCCTTCCAAATCCAGAAGAAAGCAACTTGCAGAATTTAGGCTTGCGCTAGACGAAGGTGCAGAGGAGATGATGATGGCGCCGGTATGACGAAACGCCATCTCAAGAATAGCCCTGCTTGATTCCCGGACGCGGCACTGTTCTTGTGGAGGCAGCGCCCTAAAGCCTGCCGGTATTGATTGATCACTCATCTCGCTCTCAAGGATAACGTGTTGGGTGAGCCGCGTTGTCGGTCTCAACCCAATTGTTAGGCGATCTCATTAGCTCGACTTCTCGTCCTTTTGCATCTCGAACTCTGACAGGCGCTTCCTCCACCGTTCAGCATTCGCGTGCGGAGCGTCGATCATTTCGTCGAAAGTATCTAGTTTCATGGAGACGACCTGTGTGGCAAGGAAAATCTTTTCAATCGTTTTCTCCTCCGAGAGAGGCTGGCCCTCAAATTTCGCATCCGTGATTGCTCGCCCATGAAATATGTTGTTTCGGAGGTCGTTAATTTTCCAGACATTGGCTGCCTCGTCCGAAAAGTCCATAGCGAAAAACGGTTCCACCAGCGAGTACTTCTTGGCAAAGTCCATCTTGACGATATTCTTCCATAAATTGTCTTCGGCTTTCGATGCCTTTTCATCTTCCTTCCATCCCGGTGCGTCCTGTCTCAGCCATCGGTAGAGAAGGCCGTTGAGTTTGTTCTCGATCAAGAGGTGCGCCATGAGGCAGACAATGATGGCTTCCACTTGATGCTCAGTGAGTTCGGGATAGAGGATTTTGCGAAGGGTCTGGGCTACATTGCCTTTCGGAAATCCTTCATCCGTTAAGTGTGACATCCACATCTCCTCTGGAAATGCCCAATCGGTCTGAAGCGAGTGGTTTACGTCAAAGCCTCGGCTTACTTGCAATCAAGTGTCTC
>Ga0214473_10008136_pt1 | contig 12425 bp, 7 predicted proteins | sample RVTome_7_FD_203509 | JGI IMG/M metagenome (GOLD analysis project Ga0214473, IMG submission 203509) | Soil microbial communities from uranium-contaminated site in the Upper Colorado River Basin, Wyoming, United States - RVT98D197 | ecosystem: Environmental > Terrestrial > Soil > Contaminated >... | reverse complement strand
CTGGGACGTGGACCCTCTCCTTCATCTGGAGCGGGGACGGGCGGACCGCGACGGTCGGCCACGCTGCGCTGCAGCCCAGTGCGCCGTACGTGCTCGCGGTCTGGACCTCGGCGCTCGATGTCTCCGACCCGGGGAACTCCCTCGCGAACGCGTACTGGGTGAACTTCACGACCACGACCGCGGCGGACACGACGCCGCCGACGATCCGGGACGTGGCGGCGAACCCGCCGACGTCCGTCGTCCTCGGGAGCGTCGCGATCTCCGCGAACGTGACGGACGACGATGCGGTCGGGACGGTCCGCGCGAACGTCACGCAGCCGGACGGCACGTCAGTGAACGGGACGATGGACCCGGTGAGCGGGGACCTGTACCGGTTCTCGCGCCCATGGGACCAAGTCGGCGCGCACGCGTTCGTGGTCTGGGCCGCCGACGCGAGCGGCAACTGGGCGTCCGCGTCGGGCTCGTTCGAGGTCGTCGCCCCGAGCGACACGACGCCGCCGGTGATCGCGCACACTCCGCCTGCGGCGGTGTTCGTGGACGAGGCAATCCTCATCGCTGCGGTCGTGTCGGACTCGGGCGGCGGCGTCGACGCGGTCCACCTCGTGTACACGGATGTGGCGGGCGCGGACCACAACGTCACGATGAGCAGCTCCGGCGGTGACGGATACGCCGTCACGATCCCTGCACAGGTGGCGGCGGGCACGGTTCGCTACCGGATCTACGCGGTCGACGCGGCGGGGAACGACGCGCTCACGCAGGAGTACACCGTGGCGGTGCGGACACCGACAGTCGTGCCCGACGGGTTCAGTAACGCGTTGCAGATCTTCGCCGCCGGCGTTCTCGTCGCGGTCGTGCTGCTCGTCGTCTTGATGCTGTTCTTGCGGCGGAGGCGGAAGCCAGTGCCGTCCTCCGCGCCGCAGGACGGACCGCCCACGTCGTAGGAGAATTCCACGGCGGGTAGCCTCATCCCCGCCGGCGATCGCGCGGCCTCGAGATGCCCGGGCGGGGTCGTCGGCAGCGTTATTAGGCGGGAGCCCCCATGCTCACGAGGAGGGGGGGCATGTCCGTCCTTCGGTCCGCGTTCGCGGCCGTGGTCCTTCTCGTTCTCTCCATTCCAGCGTGGGCCCCCTCCCTCGCGACACCAGAGCGCACGTCGCAACCGGGTCTCGCGGCGACGGGGGATCCCGCGGCACCCTCGGACTCCTTGGCGGCGCCGCCGATTGGGGCGCGCTCGGCCGCCCTCGATGCGCTCCGCGCGCACGGTCCCCACGACGGGTACTTCCTCGAGAACCGCGGCCAGGTCGCGGCGCCCGTTCGCTTCTACGCCGCCGGGAACCCGTCCGTCGCGTTCCGGGAGGACGGCGTGATGTTCGTCCTGCGCGACGCCGCTAGGGTCGCGTCCGAGCCGCTCGATGGCCCGCCCCGACTCCACCGCCAGACGTCCGAGATGCTCCCCTCGCGGGCGCACGCGTACCTGGTCCGCTTCGACGGGGCCCGGGACGCGCCGCCCCGCGGCGTCGGCGAGCTCCCGTTCCGGAGCAACTTCCTCATGGGTAGCGATTCCGCCAGATGGCGGACCGGGGTACCCGCCTACCGCGAAGTCGTCTATGAGGACCTCTACCCGGGCGTTGACCTGGCCTTCCGCCTCGCGCCCGCGGGCGTGAAGTACGAGTTCCGCCTGCGCCCGGGAGCGGACCCCGCCGCGATCCTCCTGACGGTCGACGGCGCCGGGCTGCTCGCGGTCGGGGCGTCGGGCCTCGCGGTCGCGACCCCGCTCGGCACGGTGCGGGACTCCGCCCCCCTCTCCTTCCAAGGGGACGGGTCCGCGGTCGCGTGCCGGTTCGCCGCCCGCGGGCCCCGCTCGTACGGGTTCGACTGCGTGGGCCGGGACGCGTCGCAGCCCCTCACGATCGACCCGCTCGTCTACTCGACGCTCCTCGGCGGGAGCGACGACGCGTTCATCGTCAATCCCCCGATGGGCGGGGACATCTACTGCGGCGAGGGGGACCGGGGGGTGTCGATCGACGTCGACCCCCAGGGCAACGCGTACGTGTTCGGCAACACGTGCTCCACGGACTTCCCCGTCACGCCGGGCGCGTTCAACACGACGTACATCGAGGGGGACCGGGCGGAGGACACCGGCGTTTCGCGATGGGCGGGCGACGCGATGCAGACGTTCGTCGCGAAGCTGAACCGCGACGGGAGCTCGCTCGTGTACGCGACATACCTCGGCGGATACCAGGACGCGTGGGGGGCGATGCGCGGCGCCGGCGCGGACTATGCAGCCTCGATCGACGTCGACGACGCCGGAAACGCGTACCTTACGGGGACGACGTACTCCTCGGACTACCCGACGACGCCCGGCGTGCTCATCGGGACGTACACCTGCTGCTTCTCGGAGGCGTTCGTGACGAAGCTGAACGCGACCGGGGACGGGCTCCTGTACTCGACGTTCCTCGGCGGGCGCGGGTACGAGTTCGGTTGGGGGATCCGGGCCGACGCCGCCGGCAACGCGTACGTGACGGGCGAGACGAACTCGACGATCTTCCCGACGACACCGGGCGCGTTCGACCGGTGGTTCAACTCGTACTACAGCTCGACGCTCGACTACCCGGACGTCTTCGTCTCGAAGCTGAACCCCACGGGGACCAACTTCGTGTACTCGACGTACGTCGGGGGCGGCGGCTGGGACTGGCCCTACGCGCTCGCGATCGACGCGGCGGGGGCGGCGTACGTGACGGGCGAGACGAACTCCTCGAACTTCCCCGTCACGCCCGGCGCGAACGATACGGCGATCAGCCCGTACTACGACGCGTTCGTCCTGAAGCTGGCCCCGAACGGGCGGACGCTCGCGTATTCCACGTTCCTCGGCGGCGGCCGCTGGGACAACGCGTTCGGGCTCGCCGTCGACGCGGCGGGGAACGCGTACGTCACGGGCCAGACGAACTCGACGGACTTCCCCACGACGCCCGGCGCGCTGCGGGACTACCTGATGGGCGGCTCCGACGCGTTCGTGACGAAGATCGACCCGACCGGCGCGACGCTCCTCTTCTCGACGTACCTCGGCGGCTCCACGTTCGTCGACCGCGGCACGTCCGTCGCCGTGAACGACCTCGGGGAGCCGTTCGTCACGGGCGTCACCTACTCCGTGGACTTCCCGCTCACGCCGGACGCGTTCGACACCCGCCTGAACGGCCGGGAGGGGTTCATCGCGCACATGAACGCGACGGGCTCCGGCCTCCTGTACGCGACGTACATCGGCGGGTCCGGGGACGACGAGCGCGGGAGCTCGATCGCGCTCGACGCGCTCGGCATCGCGTACATCACGGGCTGGACGAACTCGTCGGACTTCCCCACGACGCCGGACGCGTTCGACCGGACCTTCGCGGGGCAGGGGGACGCGTTCGTCGTGAAGCTCCTTCCCGCGACCGCGCGCGACCCCGCGGACCTCGCGCTCGCGCCGGCGGACCTCGCGTTCTCTATGCAACCCGCCCGGCTCGGGCTGCCCGTGACGATCACCGCCACCGTTCACAACCTCGGCGGCGCGAACGCCACGGACGTCCGCGTGCGGTTCCACGACGGCCCCCCGTCCGGCTCGAACCAGATCGGCGGCGACCAGGTCCTCCCCTTCGTCGAGCGGTTCTTCGGTTCCGCGATCGCCTCCGTCGTGTGGACCGCGGGGCCGATCGGGACGCGCGACATCTGGGTCGTCGTCGACCCGCTCGACGCGATCTCGGAGAAGCGCGAGGACAACAACGCCGCCAACGCGCCGCTCGAGGTCCGTCCGCTCGAGCCCGACCTCGTCGTCACCGCCTCCGACCTCTCCCTCTCCCCGCCGCCCCCGTACGTGGTCGGCGCCTCCGTCCAGGTCACCGCCACGGTCCGCAACGTCGGGGACGCCCCGTCCGGCGCGACCATCGCGCGGTTCACGGAGGAGGCCGTGCCCCCCGCCACGCCGTTCGGCGGAGACCAGTCCCTCCCGTCGATCCCCGCCGGCGGCCAGGCCCTCGCCTCCGTCACCTGGACGGCGTCCGCGAGCTGGACCTGGACCCTCTGCGCGATCGCGGATCCCGGGGGCCTCGTCGCGGAGATGGACGAGGGGAACAACGCGGCGTGCGTGGAGGCGAAGGTCCTGCTCCGGCCCGACCTGCGCCCGATGGCGGTCGCGGTGAGCCCGGCGCCGCCGCTCCCGTACGGGACCGCCGCGCTCGCGTACGTCACGGTCCGGAACTGGGGGGAGCAGGCCGCGGGCCCCTTCGACGTCCTCCTCTTCGACGACGGGAACGGGAACCGCGCGCCGGACGGGGGCGAGGCGCTGGGCCGCGAGTCGCTCGCGGGCCTCGCGGGCTGGGACCAGACCACGGTCGCGGTCGCATGGACGGCCGCGCTCGCGGGCGTGCGGAGCGTCTGCGCGTACGCGGACCCGCCGCCGAGCGCCGTGGTGGAGACGAACGAGGCGAACAACGTCCTGTGCACGGCCGTCGAGGTCTGGGAGCCGCCGCCGACGCTCGCGGACTACGCGCCCGTCCTGCCGCAGCCGACGGGCACGGTCCGCGTCGGCATGGGTGCGCCGGTCACGTTCTCCGTACAGGTTCGCAACGGGGGGAACGCCACGGGCGAGGCCGCCACGACCGTCGCCTTCCACAACGCGACGACGCCCACCGCTCCGTTCGCGACGTTCGTCCTCCCTCCGCTCGCCCCGGGCGAGGACTCTGCGCGGTTCGTCGCGACCTGGGTCTCCCCCGCCGCGCCGGGCACGTACGCGATCGTCGCCTCCGTCGACCCGGGCCACGTGATCGCGGAATGGGACGAGGCGAACAACACGCACACGTGGACCGTCGAAGTCCTCGGCGGCCCGATGACGTCGCTCCTCGTCGGCACCCCGAACGCGACCGTGGCGGGGACGAGGTACGCGACGTCCGCCACGCCGCTCTCGCTCGACGCGCGCGACCAGAGCGGCACCGGGATCCGGCGGACGGCGTACCGCGTCGACAACACCACCTGGACGGACTATGCGGGGCCGTTCACGCTGCCGGGGGAGGGGGACCGGTACGTGGAGTGGTATTCCGAGGACAACGCGAACAACACGGAAGGGGTCTCGTGGCGGGTGCTCCGCGTCGACGACACGCCGCCGGCGACGACGCTCACGGTCGGGGACCCGAAGCATGTGGCGGCGGAGACGTTCGTGACGTCCGCGACGCCCCTGGCGTTGGCGGCGGTCGACGGGGGCGCGACCCCCGTAGGACTCGGCGGCATCGAATACCATGTCGACGCGGGCGGCTGGACGCCCTACGCCGGTCCGTTCTCCCTGTCGGGTGAGGGGCGGCACACCGTGGAGTATCGGAGCGCGGACCTCCTCGGAAACGCGGAAGCGCCGGCGCCGATAGCCCTCGTCGTGGACGACTCGCCGCCAACCATGCAGATCACCCTCGGGACGCCCCGACACGAGGGCGCCGCCACGTACGTCACCTCGGAGACGCCCATCACCATCGCCGCCACGGACGGCGGCGCGGTCCCCGTCGGGCTCGCGATCGTGGAGCACCGCGTTGGCGGTTCGTGGACTCCCTACCTGAATCCGTTCACACTGACGGGACCCGACGGGGCGAGGACCGCGGAGGCGCGCGCGGCGGACCTCTTGGGCCACGCCGCCCTGATCGCGATCTCCGCAGTGATCGACGACACGCCGCCGACGACGACGGCCTCGCGCGGCGACGGCACGTACCCGGTGGGCACGGAGTTCGAGCTCGCCGCCGCGGACACGGGGAGCGGCGTCGCGGCCACGTTGTTCTCCGTGGACGGGGGCACGTGGGAAACGTACGCCCGTCCCTTCGCGCTCCCCGAGGGCGCGCATGCGGTTCGGTACTACTCGACGGACCGGTTGAACAACACCGAGGTCGCGCGCGAGCTGGCGGTGACGATCGAGGGAGCGCCCTCGTCACCGAAGGATACGAACTGGAAGCCGCTCATGGCGGCGATCTTCGCGGCGGTCCTCGCGATGGTTGGGGTCGGGTCCGTGCGGCGCGCGCCCTCGCGTGTGGGGTCGCGCCCGCGCATCCGGGCGTTCGTCTTCACGGCGCTGCCCTTCGTCGCCCTCGAGGCGGGCACGGGCGTTGCGTCGCTCCTCACGGGGCTCCTGGCGATCCCGCCGCTCCTGGGGCTTGGCACCGCCGTGGACGTCGCGATCCTGCTCGCGGGCTTGGCCATCTCCGTCCGACGTGCTCGTCGGCGGCATTCTGTCGGTCGGGCTGATGGCGGCGCGTACTGAGAACCAGCGGGGACCGTCCCCTCACTTCGTCTTCTTCCCGGTGCGCGCGGCCTTCGCCTTCCTCGCCGCCTCGCGCGACTCGTTCTCCGCCACGCGCGCCTTCACGATGCGCTTCACGAGGGCCGCGGGCAGCGGCCGCCGGGGCGTGAACTGGACCGTACCCTTCCCGCCGGGGAACGGCTCCAGGTCCGCGGCGAACTTCCCCCGGACCTCGCCGCCCACGAAGAGGCTGCAGTGGTCGCGGAACGCGGCGTAGTAGACCAGGATCCCGTGGTGTCGGAACGCGGGCATCCGGTAGCTGATGACCTCGTCCGCGTCGGGGGCGGCGGACCGGATCGTTTCGCGGAGCGCCTGCAGGGCCGCGCGCATGTCGCTCGGGACGCCCGCGAGGTACTCGTCGTGGGTCTTGGGGGCGGCGCTCGGTGAGGCCTTCATGGTTCGACGGGCAGGCGGCCGCCGCTTAAGTGGATTCCGCGGGGCGGACGGCCAGGTGGGGCCCGCGGCGCGCGAGCCAAGGTATTTCCGCGCAGCCCCATCCCCATCCCGAGGCGGGTTGGGCATGCCGAGCGAGGGCGACGGGGAGGACGTCCCACATGACGTCGGGGGCCAGGCGCCGGACGAATGGGAGGCCTGGCTCGACACCCGGGCCGGCGGCTTCTCCGGCGTGGCCCTGATCGCCCGGGGCGACGCGGTGCAGATCGTGAAGGCCTACGGCCTCGCGAACCGGAGCGCGGACCGCCCCAACGCGGTGGACACGCGGTTCAACCTGGGATCGATCAACAAGACCTTCACCGCGGTCGCGGTCGCCCAGCTGATCCAGGAGGGGCGGCTGTCCCTGGACGACACGCTCGCGACGTGCGTCCCCGACTATCCGAACCGCGACGCCGCCGCGAAGATCACGATCTTCCACCTGGTGACGCATCGCAGCGGGATCGCGCCGTTCGTGCGCGCCGACTTCGGGGATGCGACGTCCGTCGTCGAGATGACGGAGGCGGTGGGCTCGCAGCCGCAGTCGTTCGAACCGGGCGAGCGCCAGGAGTACGGGAACGGCGGATACGTTGTCCTCGGTCGCGTCGTCGAGGTCGCCTCGGGCCGTGACTACGCGGCGTACGTCTCGGACCGGATCTACCGACCCGCGGGCATGACGAGCAGCGGGTTCGTTAGAAAGAGCGCGCGGGACCCGAGCGTGGCATTAGGCTACTTCCCGACGGACGACCAGGGGCGCCCGATGATGGGCGGGCCTGCCGGAAGGTTCGGCTTCCATCCGCCCGAGCCGGGGAACCCCGCGGGCGGCGGGTACTCGACCGCCACGGACCTCTTCCGGTTCTCGCGGGCGCTGCGGGGCGGCCGACTCCTCGACGCGCGGATGACGGACGTCGTGCTGAACGGCTCGTTCTCGGGGCGGTCCGGTCCGACGTACGGATTCGCGCTCAAGGAGCAGATGGCGGGCACCCGCCGCTTCGTCGGGAACGGCGGCGGCGCGCCGGGCGTGAACGCGGAGTTCCGGTTCGAACCGGCGGGGGACTACGCGGTCGTGGTCCTCGCGAACACCAGCCCGCCAGCCGCGACGCAGATGATGGCCGACATCCTGGACCTCCTCGGGTCGCGTGACGGCTCGGCCGCAGCCGCGTGATCGAGCCCGGCGCTCAGATCGACGGATCCCCCGCGGATCCGGCGTGCCAGCGGAACTCGTAGAACCACGAGCCCCAGAAGGCGATGACGAGGCGCAGATCCGCCTCCTCCGCCCCGACGTCGAAGACCGTTAGGGTGTCGCCTGCGGACAGGCGGTTGTCATCGTCCGCGTCGAAGAGCGCGAACCCCTCCGCCTCCCACGGCTCGGGCCACGGGGGATCCTCCGGCCCCGCCCAGTCTGGGTTGTAGCAGTTGGAGTACAGGCTGCTCTCCCTCCACGCCTCCCGGTCCGTGAAGTTCCCCTGCGCGAACGGTCGCCAGTCCCCGCTACCATCGTCGAAGACGTCCGCGTGCCACGCGCAGTCGAGGAGCTTCGGCTCGTCGACCTGCGTGAACGTCACGACGACGTCCATGCCGGACCGCGCCCACGACACGTCGATCTCCGGCGGGTCCTGCCACCCCTCGGGCGGGGCCTCGTAGGGCGGACGCCCGTCCCCGCTCTCCGTCGGACCCTGCGCACTCCGCGGGACGCCGAACGCGAAAACGCCGGCGCTCGCGATCACACTGGCGGCCAGGACGGCCGCGAGAAGCGCGCTCGTCTTCATGACTTCCCTCCGCTCCCCTACATGGGCCGCCGGCGGAAGGCGCTTTTGGTACACCGTTTTGTGGGCTCCGCAACGGTCCGGTCTACCGAAGCGCCCCGACGACCTTCTCGACCGCGCCGAGCACGTCCCCCGCGCGCGCGACCGCGGTCATGCGGTTGATGTCGTCGTAGAGCGGCCGGTCCTCCTCCAGCCTCTCGACGTGCTCCCGGACGACGTCGTACGCGGCCCGGCATCCGGGGGACGGCTTCGCCGGCGCCCGGAAGTCGAACGCCTGGGCCGCGGCGATCATCTCGATCGCGACGACGGTCCACGAGTTCTCGAGGATCTGCCGCGCCTTGATCGCGGTCGTCATACCCATGGAGACGAAGTCCTCCTGGTCCGCCGCCGCGGGGATCGAGCCCGTCGCGGCGGGGTGGGACAGGATCCGGTTCTCCGCGAGGAGGGCGCCCGCCGTGTACTGGCTGAGCATGAGGCCGGAGAACATCCCCGCCCCCTTCGTCAGGAACGCCGGGAGGCCCGCGGAGAGGTGCGGGTTCATCAGGCGGTTCGTCCGCCGCTCGGAGAGGACGCCGACGGTCGTCACCGCCATCCCGAGGACCTCGAGGGCGAACGCCATCGGCGTGCCTTGGAAGTTCGCCCCGGTGAGCACGAGATCCTCGTCCGGGAAGAACGTGGGGTTGTCCGCCGCGTGGTTCAGCTCGATCTCGAGCATGTGCCGCGTCCACGCGAGGGCGTCCTTCGCGGCGCCGACGACCTGGGGGCTCGACCGGAGGGAGTACGCGTCCTGCACCTTCTTCCCCGGCCGCTTCAGAAGGTCGGACCCCTCCGTGATTCTCCGGACGTTCTCCGCGCACGCCTGCGCCCCAGGGTACCCGCGCACGTCGTGGATCCGGTGGTCGTACGCCTTCATGTTCGCGTTCAGCGCCTCGAGCGTCATCGCGAGGGCGACCTCCTGCGTCTTCAGCCACCGGATCGCGTCGACGAGCTCGAGGCAGCCCATGCCCGTGATCGCGTTCGAGCCGTTGATCGCCGCGAGCCCGTCCCGCTCCCGGAAGGTGATCGGGGCGAGCCCCGCCGCCTGAAGCGCCTCCGCACCCCGCAACCGCTTGCCCTTGTAGAACGCCTCCCCCTCCCCGATCAGGACGAGGGCCATCTGGGCCATCGGGGAGAGGTCCCCGCAGGCGCCGACGGAGCCCTTCTCGCACATCACGGGGTTCACGCCCCGGTTCAGCATCTCGACCATGAGCTCGACGAGTTCCCGCCGGATCCCGGAGTGGCCCCAGCAGTGCGTGTTCAGCCGAGAGAGCACGGCGGCGCGCGCGTCCTCCTCCGCCATCGGCTCCCCGCAGCCCGCGGCGTGGGAGTAGACGAGGTACCGCTGGTACTTCCCCACCTGCTCCGGGGTGAGGACGACCTCGGACAGCTCGCCGATCCCCGTGTTCACGCCGTACATGATCTCCTTGGCGGCGATCTTCCGCTCGAGGAGCGCGCGGCACTTGTCGATGCGGCCCGCTGCGTCCTTGCCGATCGAGATCCGCTCCCCGCCCCTGGCGATCTTGGCGACGTCTTCCGCCGTCAGGGAGTGCCCGTCCAACACCACGACCATCGCGACGACCTCCGGCGCTCAGCGGGAGGCGGAGCGGACCTAAGTACCGAACGTAAGTACATCCCCCGGAGCGAGTGAGAATCGGGAGTCACGGCGTCCGTGGGAGGCCGCCCGGACGTCCGCTCCCGGTGAGGGGATGCGTGGGCCAGGATTTGAACCTGGGAACCCCTGCGAGACCAGACCCTGAATCTGGCGCCGTTGACCAAGCTTAGCTACCCACGCGCGAGGGAGCGATTCGGAGGCGTCGCTAAAAGCTTTGCCCATCCGGCAGCGCCGCCGGCGCGGCGCTCAGCGCTTCTTCCGCCCCGTCGCGGACTTCTGGATCTTCATCCAGCCGCCCGACTCGTACACCTGGAGCTTCCGCTCCGCGAGGAGGCGCTTGAACTCCTCCCAGTCGATGACGTCGAGGCGGCGGTTCCGCCCGTTCGTGAACTGGATCCCCTCCGTCCCCTTCACGGTCGCGGGCTTCAGCCCCTTCTTGCGGGCGATCTCGATCGCGCGGTCCACGCTGATGGGTTCCATCGTCACGTCGGTTCCCTCCTATGCCGGTCGCGGGTCTTCCCGGCGGCAGACGCATCCGAATCCACAGTAAAGAAGGTTGTGGCGATGCTGGATGCGCCCCCGAGGAGAGGGGAAGTTCTTTACCCCGCACCCGGCATCCCCGCCCGCGTGGCGCACTTCGGCTCCTCCGGCATTCGGGGGCTCGCGAACGCGGAGATCACGCCGGAGCTGCTGCTCGACGTCGGCCGCGCGGTCGGCGTGGAGTACGGGAACGTCGTCCTCGGGCGCGACCCCCGCCTCTCCGGCCGCATGCTCGCGTCCGCGTTCACCGCCGGGGTCCTCTCCGTCGGCGGCGGCGTGTGCGACGCGGGTCTCGTCAGCACCCCGACCCTCGCGCGCGGCGCGCGGGACTACGGGTGCGGCGCCGTGATCACCGCCAGCCACAACCCGGGCGAGTACAACGGGATCAAGCTGTGGAACCCGGACGGGATGGCCTTCACGGGGGAGCAGCAGCACGAGGTCGAGCGGGCGCTCGCCGCCAAGGACTGGACGCCCGCGAAGTGGGACGCCGTCGGTCGGTTCACGGAGCGCGCGGACCTCGTCGACCGCCACCGCGCGGCGATCCTGAAGGCGGTCGGCTCCGCGAGCCTCCATGTCGTCGTCGACTGCGGCTGCGGTGCCACCGCCAACGTCACGCCGTACGTGCTGCGGGAGATGGGCTGCCGCGTCACCGCGCTGAACGCGCAGATGGACGGGCACTTCCCGGGGCGCGACCCGGAGCCGACGGAGGAGCACCTGGCGACGCTCCGCGCGGCGGTGCCGGCCCTCGGCGCGGACGTCGGGATCGCGCACGACGGGGACGGGGACCGGATGGTCGCGGTCGACGCGAAAGGCGCCTTCGTGGGCGGCGACAAGCTCCTGGCGGTGTTCGCGAAGGAGCGCGCGAGGAAGGGCCTCGTCGTCCCGGTGGACGCGTCGATGGCGCTCGACGACATGCTCCCGGGCGTGCCCGTGTACCGGACGCGCGTCGGCGACGTGTACGTCGCGCAGGAGATGAAGCGGCGGGGCGCGGACTTCGGCGGCGAGCCGTCGGGGACGTGGATCTTCCCGGAGCAAACGATGTGCCCGGATGGGCCGTTCGCCGCGGCGTACCTCGTCTCCCTCCTGCGGGAACGGACGCTCAAGGAGATCCTGGCGGCGATTCCCGCGTACCCGGTCGTGCGCGGCGCGCTGCCCTTCGAAGCCGCCAAGCGCGAATCGTTGGCCTCGTCCCTGTCCAAGGCCGTCGCGGGCCTCGCCGCGAACGAGGTGACGACGCTCGACGGTTGGCGGCTCGCGTTCGACGACGGCTGGGCGCTCGTCCGCTTCTCCGGCACGGAGCCGAAGGTCCGCGTGACTGCGGAGGCGCGCGACCTCGCCCGCGCGAAGGCGATCTACGACCGCGTGTTCGCCGCCGTGCAGGGGGCGGTCGGATGAGGGCGTGGGTCCTGGCGGCGGGGGAGGGCACGCGGATGCGGCCCCTGACCGCGAACATCCCCAAGCCGCTCCTGCCCGTGGCGGGGAAGCCGTTCCTCCGGCACGTCGTGGAGGCGCTCCGCGACGGCGGCGTGGCGGACGTCTCGATCCTGATCGGGTGGCAGGCGAAGCGCGTCCGGGAGTACTTCGGACGCGGCGACGCGGTCGGCGTGCGCGTGGACTACGCGGAGCAGGCCGAGCGGCTCGGGACCGCGCACGCGATCGGGCTCGCGAAGTCGCACGTCGACGGCCCGTTCCTCGCGCTGAACGGGGACATCGTGATCGCCGCCAAGTCCGTGAA
>Ga0214473_10008135_pt1 | contig 12426 bp, 10 predicted proteins | sample RVTome_7_FD_203509 | JGI IMG/M metagenome (GOLD analysis project Ga0214473, IMG submission 203509) | Soil microbial communities from uranium-contaminated site in the Upper Colorado River Basin, Wyoming, United States - RVT98D197 | ecosystem: Environmental > Terrestrial > Soil > Contaminated >... | reverse complement strand
GCCTCCGTGCCATATGCGCCGTCATTGCAGCTGCTGGAGCTTCCCTTCGTAGTCAAGGATCTCCCCACCGTGTTCCGCGCGCTCGATGGCGCATATGGCACGGAGGCCGCGCACAGTATCGATGAAAACACGCGGTGCCGCGTGCTCGGCTTCTGGGACAACGGCTTCCGCCATCTCACGAACCGCGTGCGCACCATCCGCAAGCCCCAGGACTGCCGCGGCCTGCGCATCCGCACGCAGGCGAGCGAGCTCCACGGCGAAGTCTTCCGGGCCCTGGGCTTCGAGCCGATCGTGTGCGACGTCAAGGACTTCGTGGAACAAATCGCCACCGACCGCTTCCAGGCGCACGACAACGCGCTCACCAACATCTATAACTTCGGCGTTTACCACCATCACCGCTACATCACGCTCTCCGGGCATTTCTGGGGCGCATCCGCGATGGTGTGCAATGCCGAGCACTACCGCGGCTGGCCGAAGGAAGTGCAGGCCGCCGTGGACGCGGCGGCGAGGGAAGCCACCGCCTACCAGCGCCAGCTGGCAGCGGCGGAGGATGCCGGGATCCTGGCGAAGCTCGATCCCGCCAAAAACGAGGTGATCATCTTGACCGGCGCCGAGCGCGGCACGTTTATGAAAGCCGTCGAGCCGGTGCTGGACAAATATCGCAAACTGCTCGGTTCGAAGCTCTTTGCTTGTCTCGAAAATGCGTAATCGTGATTCGATGTCCCGTCATCGAATCGAATTGGGTCAGTCCTTGAGTCAGACCTTCCGCCAAGCTGCTTCCAGGGCGCTGTTCACGCAGGCATCGGCGGAACAAATCTTCAGGGCAAAGTGTTAGCATACTGGCAGGCGTGCACGATCGTTCCCCACCGTAAAGGAGGCTCAGATGAGAACAACAGCATGCGCACTGGCGGCAGTCGCCGCAGTTTCGATCGCCACCCCCATGCAGGCCGTCGCCCAGCAGTGGCCCGACAAGACCGTGCGGATCCTGGTGCCGTTCCCGCCCGGCGGCGGGACGGATATCCAGGCCCGGCTGCTGTCGGTCGCGTTCCAGAAGAGCACGGGGCAGAACTTCATCATCGAGAACCGGACCGGCGCCTCGGGCTTGATCGCGACCCAGGTCGCCGTGGACTCCCCGCCGGACGGCTATACCATACTGTTCACCTCCGGCAGCATCTCGGCGGCGGTTACCCTCTACGCCAAGCGCATAAAATTCGATATCCATAAGGATCTCCAGCCCATCAGCTGGATCTCCTCGACGCCGCTGGTGCTGGTGGTGCACCCGAGCGTTCCGGCGAAATCGGTGAAGGAACTTGTGGCGCTGGCGAAGCGCTCGGCCGCGGGCATGAACGCCGGCGGCAACGCAGCGGGCACCACCGCGCATCTATCGGCCGAGATGTTCAACCAGACCGTCGGCATCAAGTCGACGGTGGTCACCTACCGCGGCGCGGGACCGGCGGTGATCGCGCTCATCTCGGGCGAGCTCGATTACGCTTTCACCACCGCGCCCGCGATCATGCCGCACCTGACGACCGGCCGGGCAAAAGGGCTCGCGGTCACCACGCCGAAACGCTCCTCAGTGCTGCCGGACCTGCCGACGATGAACTCGATTTATCCCGGTTTCGAGTCCGATAATTGGTACGCGATGTTCTACCCCAAGGGCACGCCGCAACCGATCGTGGACAAGATGAACGCGGAGATCCGCAAGGCGCTCGCTACCCCGGAAATAAGAGCATTCATGCCGAGGGAGGCTCTGGATCCTGTCGCCAGCAGACCCGAGGAACTGTCGGCGCTGCTCGAACGCGAGATCCCGAAGTATGCCAAGGTGATCAGGCAGGCGAATATCCGGCTCGACTGAGCACTTCGCTGCAAACTACCGAGTTCCTTAGAGTCGGTAACAAAATGAACTCCCCTCCTGCCTGAGGGTGAGCCGGGGTTTCGAAGAATGTGCCTGCGCACATTCGAGCCGGCGAACGACAGTCGCGATGCAGCGCGACTGGACGGGCGGGGTGGCGCGAAGCGACGGGGTGGTGGGAGCAATGCGTGGCCGCTTTATTTTGTTACGCGCTCTTAGGGGCTCTTGATTAGCGGCTGTACCAAGGCGCGAGCCGCTGGCGAGAGCGAACCATGAGCGTCCGGATGCCGACAGCGAAAATCGCCAGAGCGAGCACGTAGACCAGGGAGGCGTTCTCGTTCAACTGGCCGGATTTCTCGAAGACCGACATCCCCATGCCCCGGACGCTCGCCAGGACCTCGACGGCGATTGCATTCGTGATCCCGCGCGCGAATCCCAGCTCGATCCCCGCCACGATATGCGGCAGCGCCGTCGGCAGCGCGATGCCGAACCAGACGTGGCGCGCCTTCGCGCCGAACATCTGACCGACGTCCAGATATTCCCTGGGGATCGCCCGCGTGCCGTCCGCCGTCGTGACGGCGACGGGCAAGAACGCCGAGATCACGACGATCGTAAGCCGTGCCTCCGGCTGGTAGCCGACCCAGATGATGACGATCGGCACGAGCGCGATCAGCGGCAGGGCGTACAGCGCCCGGATGTAGGTGGACAGGAACCAGTCGAGCTCCCGCACCCGGCCCATCGCAACCCCGACGAGGATCCCGGCCACGGTTCCGATTGCGACGCCCTCCACGATCGAGCCGAGGCTCACGAGGGTGTCAGACCAGAACGACGGAGCGGCGAGGGTGGAGGGAATCGCCATGACGATCCCGATCGGAGTCGCGACAAAGTCCGGGAGCTGGGTGCGCACGTAGACTTCCCAGAAAGCCATCAGGATCACTCCCGCCACGACCGGCGCGATGCGCTCGGGCGTGAGCCTGCGCTTCCACCAGCCCGTCTGGCGGGTAGCGGAGGGGCCTATCCGACTGCCGTCCGCCGCCATCGCACCAGATACCGTTCGATCAACTCGCCGATGCCGACCAGCACCACGGCGATCGCGGCCACGAAGACGGTGACGGCGAGCACCCAGGCCGAGTCGATGATGGTAGTGCCCTGCAGGAGCACCGCCGCGACCCCGTCGGGATTGAGGAAGAATTCGGCGACGAGCGTTCCCACCATCGCGAGCGCGATCGACTGCTTGATGCCCGTCATCGCGTACGGTGTGACGTACGGCAGGATCACGTCGCGCCAGAGCTGCCGCTCGTTCGAGCCGAAAATCGCGGCCACGTCGAGATGCTGCCGCGGTATGCTGCGTGCGCCCTCCAGCGTTCCCAGCAAAATCGGAAAGATCGAAATCACCACGGAGACGAGCACCCGCGACCAGAATTCGAAGCCGAATATCACGGATATGAACGGGACGAGCGAGATCGTCGGCGTGGCGTAGAGCACGTAGACGTACGGTTCGAGCGCGGCCGCGACCAACTTCAACCGGGCCAGCACGAGCCCCACCGTGACCCCGACGACGATATCGATGACGAGCGTGACGCCGTAGAGCTTCGCCGACACGCCAAGGGCCGGCAGCAGCGGACCGCCGTGGAACATCTCCCACAGCTGGCTCATGGTCGTCGTGAAGGGCACGAACAGCACGCCAAAGCTGCGGCCGAGGGCCTGCCACACGCCGAGCAGCAGCACGATGCTCGATGCGTAGCAGGCCACCCGGATCCACGCCGCGCGGGCGGACCGGAACCGCCTGACGCGCCGCCAGAAGGTATCGGTCCTTTCAGCGGCCGTCATCCGCTCACCCGCGCGCCCCGGTTACCGGAGCCCGGTTATCTCAACTTGCCGAATTTCTTCTCCACGCGCTTCATCGCCTCGGCGTAGAGCGACTTGTCGACGATCTGCTTGTAGGCGGGCTTCTTGTCGGCCTTGACCGAACCGACCATTACCAGCTGGTCCAACTGGCTCATCATCTGCTTCTCATCGAGGCCATCGTTGTTCACCCAGTACGGGATCGCCTGGTAGCCGTCGACCGATGCCAGGGCCACCTGGAGGTCGATCTGGCTTGCATTGGCGGCCACAGCCGCGAACGCAACCTTGTTGGCGGGCGACTTGCTGGACATGAAGTTCTGGGTGAGGATCCAGCCCTCGAGGTAGCGGACGAGTCCTTCCCGGTTCTCCGCGATCGCCTTTTTGCTGGCGAGCAATACTGCATAGTGCAATCCTTTCGTGATCGCCGCAGGCGCGGGGATCAGGCGCCACTTCTTGCCGGTTTTGAACTCGACCTGGGCCAGCTCGTCGACGTGCCACACGCCCGAGTGGACCTGCCCGGCAATCCCGGCCCTTACGAGGGGCTGATTGGCGAGGTCGATCATCGTGAAGTCGCTTTGTTTGAGCCCGCACGTCGCCACCACCGCCGCAATGTAGAGAGTCCGGGCGTTGTTGATCCCGTCAGCGGCGACCGTCTTGCCCTTCAGGTCATTGCAGCTTTTCACGTCCGGATCATCCGTCGCGACGATCCAGTCCTGGTTGGGCATCCCGGCAATCACCACCACCGGCGCTCCCCCCGCGATCAGGTTGAGAGCCGGCTGCGTCGCGGTGAACCCGACCGCGACATCGCCGGTGACGACCGACCTCGCGGTGTCGGCACCGCGCTGAAACCAGCGGAAAGTCACTTCGACGCCCGCCGCCTTGAAGAAGCCCATCGCCTCGCCGACATCGACGAACGTATTGGAAAAGATGGGCGGGCGCCCGATAGCCGAAGCCGCGAGCTTGATCGGCGTGGCGGAAGCCTGCGCCCAGGCGCTGCCGGGGGCAGCGAACGCAATTGCCGTGAGCGCCACCATCGCGCCAAGAACCGAACTCCTGATGCCTCTGAATCCGCTAGCTGTTTTCATGTTTCGACTCCTCCTTGGTGGTTGAACAAATCATGCCAGACCTGGTCCCGCAAGTCGATGAACGACCGGCTTGAAACGACTGTCCGGTCGCGTGGACGCGGCAAATCGACCTTGCGCACCGATCGAATGTGCGCCGGACGGCCCGCCAGGACGACGACCCTGTCGCCCATCAGCACTGCCTCGTCGATGGCATGCGTGACGAACATCATGGCGGTTGGCCGGCTGTCCCAAATACGCAGCAGCTCGAACTGGAGCTGTTCCCGCGTTTGCGCATCCACCGCGCTGAAGGGCTCGTCCATGAGCAGGAGCCTGGGCTCCATCACGAGCGCTCTCGCCAGCCCCGCGCGCTGCTGCATGCCGCCGGAGAGCTGGTGCGGGTACGACTTCTCGAATCCCCCGAGACCGACGAGCTCGATCGCCGCGGCGACGCGGCGCTTGATCTCCTCCCTCGGGGCACGCCGCAGCTTTAGGCCGTACGCGATGTTGTTCCAGAGGCTTTTCCACGGGAAGAGCCCGAAATGCTGGAACACCATCGACACGCTCGGCAACGGTTTGTCGACCACCTGCCCGTCGATACGGACTTCTCCGCCGTTGAGCAAGGTCAACCCTCCCACGCAGCGGAGCAGCGTAGTCTTGCCGCAGCCGGACGGGCCGACGATGCTGACGACCTCCGAGCTGCCGACCTTGAGGCTGACGTCCGCGAGAACCGGGAGATCACCGTAGCGCACAACCGCGTTCTCGACCACCAGCCGCACCTCTCCCGGATCGTTCATCGGCCGGTCGCCCGCTGCGCCCGCATCAGCCATCATCGAAGTCCCCCGTCACCCGAGCCGCCCCTGGCGCGACATCCGTTTTACAGCAGTGCTTCCACACCTACACGCCGGGAGCACGCGCAGAAGCAGTCTCGGACTGCGCGTAACGGGTCTTATATCCATGCTTGCTTCCCCCTCCCCAGGAGAAAACCGGAATCCGAGCGCCTCTTGAGCGCGATGATCAGTCAGTTACCCAACAATTTATTCTAACCGCCAGCGTGCGGCAAGCGCTTTCCCGCACCCCGGCTGTTTCGAGGTTTTTCTCTAAGAGTGCCCGGGACGGGCGACCCGTCCGTCGCGCTGGGGTTATCGCGCATTCGCCGGCGCCCCCAACCTCCAGAGATGGGCGCGCCAGCGGACGGCGATCAGCAACGTGAACGCCAATCCGATCGCGCAATAGATCGTCGCGGTCATCGGATAGCCGATGCGGGCGATGAGCGGGGCGGAGATCAGCAGTCCGGGCAGGTTGCCGTAGAGCACCAGCATGCGTATCCCCATGACGCGGCCGCGGTAGCGCCCGTCCGAGTTGCGCAATAGCATCGCCGCCATCGGAATGAGGCCCATGCTTTGCACGACACCGGTCAGTATCAGAATCGCGATGCCGGCCGCGGCGTGCGGCGCATGCGCGAACACGAGGAGCATCGCGTACCAGCCCGCGCCGAAGACGAGTCCCATGCGCGCCGGACGCACGGCGTGCCCGATCCGGCTCAACACCATCGAGCCCAGCAGCGCGCCGAAGGAGGCGCCTGCCACCATGTAGCCGAGCGTGGTCTGATCGGAAAGATAGACTTCCTTCGCAACGTACGGCAGCAACCCGGTGAACAGCGGAAACGCCGTCAGGTTGAGCAGGAACGCGAAGCACATCGCCGCGAGGAGATGAGGCGTGTTCCAGACATAGGCGAGCCCTTCCCGGAGATCGCGCCACGGTGACGCGCGTGCGGACCCGCCCGCCGCGTCCGCGGCCGGCGGGTGCGCGGGGCGCGCTCTGCCGGCTTTCAGTGTCAGGAGGACGCTGATCGCGTAGAAGCTCGCGACCGCCATATAGGCCGGTCCCATGCCGAGCGTTGCGACCAGCCCCGCGCCCGTCAGGGAGCCCGCGATCCGGGCGGAGTCCTGGGTGGTGCGCTGGATGCTCATCGCCCCCACCAGCCGGTCGGACGGCATGGTTTCCGCGACCAGGGCGGCACGCATCCCGATGTCGGACGGGCGCACCAGGCCCATCACCGCCGTGATGGCGAGCACCACCGCCGGGGTGACGATGCCCATGAACGCACAGGTCATCAGGATCGTCGCCAGCGCCGCGTAGAGGCCGCGCATGGCGCAAAGCAAATTCCGATGGCCGATCCGGTCCCCCATCACGCCGAACATCGGCGCGAGCAAGGTGCCGATGTACTGAAGTGACGCGAACACGGTTAGCATCAACACCGACCCGGTCTCGACCAGCACGTACCAGCCGAGGATCAGCGTCTCCATCTCGAAGGCCCACGAGGTCGCCAGATCGGCGGGCCACTGGAACCGGAAACTGCGGACCTTGAACGGCGCGAGCGCCGGGACGCCGGGCGTCGAGCTCAAGATGACTCGTCGCCGGTGATGGGTGATGCGTTCTTCACTTCGTCACTGCGTCACCCAATCCCCCCTGCCCCCCTTTGTCAAAGGGGGGAGACATGAATATGTCGGGGGGATTTCGTCACTCTATCACTGGGGTTCGATCTTCGCGATGCGCGCGATCTCGGCGTAGCGCTTGAGATCGGCGCGGAACAGCTTCCCCCACTCGGCGGGCGTGTGACCCTGGGGCTCGTAGCCGTTGTTCAGGAAGTGATCGCGCACGTGGGGCGCCTGCAATGCCCTGCTGATTGCCTCCTGCACCTTCTTCACGACCGCAGGCGGGGTTTTCGCCGGCGCGAACACGCCGTGCCAGCCAGCGTCGGCGACGAAGCCGGGCAACGCCGCCTCCGCTATGGTGGGCACGTCCGGGAGCGATGCGAGGCGCTTGTTGCCGGTAAAGCCGAGCCCGCGCAGCCGGCCGGCCTTGACATGCGGGATACCAACAGCCGGTGCCGGGAAATGCAATTGAACCTCGCCCCCGATGACTGCGATCACCGCCGGTCCACCGCCCTTGTACGGAACATGCAGCAAGTCGATGCCGGCCCGTGCGGCAAAAAGCTCACCGGCCAGGTGCTGCCCATTGGCCACTCCCGCGGAGCTGTAGCGGATCTTTCCCGGCTGTTGCTTTGCCAGCGCGATCAGCTCCTTCACCGTCTGCGCCGGCAACTTTGTGTTGGCCAGCATCAGATACCCGGTGCCCAGCGCGACGTCCGTGACCGGCGCGAAGTCCTTCACCACGTCGAACGGCATCTGCTTGCGGATGGCCGGATTGACCGCGAAGGAAAAGGACACATTGAGCATGGTGTAGCCGTCGGGCGTCGCGTTCGCAACGATATGCGAGCCCAGAATGCCGTTGGCGCCGCCGCGATTATCGATCACGACGGTCTGCCCGAGCTCCTTCTCCACTTGCGGCCACAGAACCCTCCCGAAGACGTCCACGTTGCCGCCCGGCGGGAACGGAATGACGACCCGGACCGGCCGTGTGGGATAGCTCTGGGCCCAGGACAAGCTGGCAACGGCCAGAGCAAACATTGCAAGCAATGAAGCAAAGCGGCGGCGCATCGTGTTTCCTCCTCGTTATGCTTTAAACGCAACAGCAATCACCCATCATTTCTCGTTTCTTCTGTTCGCTCTTTTAAATCCTGTTAACCCCGTCCATTCAACCTTCAATCGGCCTTGATGCCCGTCGCCTTGATGATCTTGCCCCAGACCGCGTTCTCTTCACGGACGGTCTTCGCGTACTCCGCGGGCGAGTTGGTCACAATCTCGATGCCCTGCGGGGCCAGGCGCGCCTTGACGTCGGCTGCATTGAGCAGCTTCGTGACATCCGCGTTCACTTTGGCGACGATCGCGGGCGGAGCCTTTGCCGGCATCGTCAGGCCGGCCGAGACATTAAGGGCGAAGCCCGGCACGCCCGCTTCGGCGACCGTCGGGACATCCGGCAACGACGGGTAACGCTGCGAGCCGGCGCTCGCGAGCAGCCGGAGCTTCCCGTCCTTGATGTGCGGCAGCGTCGAGTTCGCCGCCCCGACCCATACCTGGATGCGCCCGGGCAGAAGATCGATGATCGCCGGCGCCGCGCCCTTGTACGGGATGTGGTGCATCTGAATCCCGGCGAGGGATTGCAGCATCGCCGCCCCGAGATGCTGGGGGCTGCCGTTGCCGGACGATCCGTAGTTGAGCGCTCCCGGTTTCGACTTGGCGAAAACCACCAGTTCCTGGACCGACTGCGCCGGAACGGACGGATGGACCACCAGCAGGAACTGGAAACGGGCGAGCTGCATTACGAACGTGAAGTCCTTGAACGGTTCGAACGGTGTCTTCCCCAGGTGAGGATTCACGGTAAGGATGTTGTCGGTGGTCAGCAGCCAGGTGTAACCGTCGGGCGCGCTTTTGGCCACGATCTCCGCCGCGAGGTTGTGATTCGCCCCGGGCCGGTTGTCCACCACGATCTGCTGCTGCCACGGTCCCGACAGCCCGCTCGAGATCGTGCGCGCCGTCAGGTCGGGCGAGCCGCCCGGCGGCAGCGGCACGACGAATCGTATGGGCCGCTTGGGAAAACCCTGTGCTGAGCCTGTCCTGAGCTCCGTCGAAGGGCCTGTCGAAGCATCCTGTGCCGGCGCTGCTCCGGCGACGGCAAGCAGCAGCGCGGCGAAACAAAGCATGAGCCGCATGGTCCCTCCAATCGAGCTTTGCGGAAATGGATGACACGCCATTTTTGCCTTTGAGTGTATCATCCCCCCCGCCGCCGGGGCGCACGAAATTCTCGACGCGAAGACGCGAAGGCGCAAAGGAAATCCAGGACTGGTCATTGGCAGCGCGTTAATATTCTTTCGTCACTCCCGCGGAGGCGGGAGTCCACAAAAAGGCGGTGCCCCCATCCTACCTTCCCCCGCAAACGGGGGAAGGGGATACCCGACTTCGCGGGAATGACGTCTTGGCCAAGGGTAGAGCATGCGACTATGCCGGTTCGACAACGACCGCCTCGGCCTCGTCGAGGGCGACACCGTGCGCGACGTGACCGCGGCGCTCGATATCCTGCCACAGGCGCCGAAGTTCACGTTAAACTGGCAGCGATGCTTCCTGCATCATCTTTGTTCGGGGACGGTTAACACGGGAGGAGTCCATGCGAATCAAGCACTACATCAGCATCCTGGTGGCTGGCGCGGCGTTGCTTCTGGCCGTGGCGGCACCAGCGCAGACGATCAAGATCGGGGTCATCAACACCTATTCCGGACCGTTCGCGACGCTCGGCGATCTGATCGACAAGGGCTTCAAGCTCTACATGAAGCAGAACGCCGACAAGCTGCCGCCCGGCGTCAAGATCGAGCTCGTCATCCGCGATGACGGCGGCCCGAACCCCGACAAGGCGAAACAGCTGTTGCAGGAGTTGATCGTGCGCGACCGGATCCAGTTCCTTACCGGCGTGGTGTTCACGCCCAACGCGCTGGCGATGGCGCCGCTGACCCAGGAAGCGAAGCTGCCGTTCTTCATCATGAATGCGGGCACTTCCGTGATCACCGAGCGCTCGCCGTACATCGCGCGCTTTTCGTTCACGCTGTGGCAATCGTCCTATCCGATGGGCGCGTGGGCGTCGAGAAAATACAAGCGCGCCTACATCGCGGTCAGCGATTTCGCCCCCGGCCACGACAGTGAAGCGGGGTTCGAGAGGGGATTCACGGAAGGCGGCGGCAAGATCCTCGGCAAGGTCCGCATTCCGCTTGCCAGTCCGGACTTCGTTCCGTTCATGCAGCGGGTGAAGGACGCCAAGCCCGACGTGCTGTTCGCGTTCACGCCGGCGGGCCGCCAGGCGACCCAGATCATGAAGGCCTACGGCGACCTCGGCCTCGACAAGGCGGGCATCAAGTTCATCGGACCCGGCGACATCACCACCGACGAGGAGTTGCCCAACATGGGGGATGCGCCCCTCGGTGTGATCACCATGCACCACTACTCCGCCGCGGCCACCCGTCCCGCCAACAAGGCGTTCATCGCCGCCTGGAAAAAGGAGTACGGCGAGAAATCGGTGCCGAGCTTCATGTCCGTGGGCGGCTGGGACGCGATGGACGCGATCTACCACGTCATCCGCGAGCAGAAGGGGAAGATCGATCCCGACCGCACCATGGCGCTGGTGAAGAAGTACAAGAACCCGAACTCGCCGCGCGGGCCAATCGCGATCGACCCGGAGACGCGCGACATCATCCAGAACGAGTACATCCGCGAAGTGAAGAAGATCGGCGGCCAGCTCGCTAACGTGGAATTCGAGACGTTCGAACAGGTGAAAGATCCCTGGAAGGAACTCAAGAAGTAGTAGCCGCTGATCGGCTTCCTCCCCCCTTGCGGGGGAGGATTGAGGTGGGGGGTTACACTTGTAGCTCGATTTCGTCCCCCCATCCCCCCCTTCCCCCGCAAGGGGGGAAGGAGCGTTTTCTTGGCCGGTTTCTGTGTATGACTTGCGCACGCTACTGCCACAAGAGCCCCGGATGGAAGCGTTTCTCTCCTCGCTTGTGAGCGTCGCCTTCCACGGCGCCGCCTACGGCATGATCCTCTACGTGATCTCGGTTGGCCTGTCGGTGACGATGGGCCTGATGGGGTTCGTCAACCTCGCCCACGGCGTGTTCGCCATGGCGGGCGGCTACATCCTGATCGCGGCGATGGGCAGTTTCGGCGTGCCGTACCCGCTCGCGCTCGTGCTGGCGTTCGCACTCGTCGCCGCCGGCAGCGTGGTGCTCGAGCGGCTGTTGTACTCCCGGCTCTACACCGCGGGCGACCTGGCCCAGGTCCTGTTCACGATCGGCCTCATCTTCATCGCGGTTGCCACCGCGCGGCTGCTGTTCGGCACTATGCAGCTGCTCGTCCCCCTCCCCGATTACCTGAAAGGCCAGTTCTCTCTGCTCGGGCGCGATTTTCCCGCGTTTCGGGTGTTCATTATCGCGTTCAGCGCGGTCATGGTCGGCGCCCTGTGGTTCGGTGTGGAGCGCACGCGCTGGGGCGCGATGGTGCGGGCGGCCGTTGACAACGGCCCGATGGCCCGCGCGGTCGGCATCAATACACGGCGGCTGTTCACCCTCACCTTCGCCCTCGGCAGCGGCCTCGCGGGGCTCGGCGGAGCGCTCGGCGCGGAAATCCTCACCGTGCAGCCAATCTATCCCTTCGAGCACCTGGTGTACTTCCTGATCGTGGTGGCGGTGGGGGGCCTCGGTTCTCTGCGCGGGCCCTTCGTCGCGGCGCTGTTGATCGGCGTCACCGACACCGCCTGCAAGTACTGGGTGCCGCAGTTCGGCGCGTTCTTCATCTACGCCGCGACGATCGCCGTCCTGCTGTGGCGGCCGGCGGGACTTTTCGGAGTGGCGCACAGATGATCCGCCGGGGAAGCTACGGAGAGGAGGCGCGCGTCGGCTGGCTCGAATGGCTTCCCTTTGCTGCTGCGCTCGCCGTTTTCTTCGCGCTGCCGGAGTACGTGCCGCTCGGGGCGCGGATCCTGGTCTACATCCTGTTCGCGCTGTCGCTCGATCTCATCCTGGGCTACGCCGGAATCATTACGCTCGGGCACACCGCGTTCTTCGGGCTCGGCGCCTACGTCGCCGGCATCCTCGGCGCAAAAGCCGGCGTGACCGATCCGCTGCTGCAATTGGCCGCCGCCGGGGCTGCGGCGGCGCTGCTGGGTGTCGCGACAGGTGCCGTCATCCTCAGGACCAAAGGCTTAACGCTCCTCATGCTCACCCTC
>Ga0214473_10008134_pt1 | contig 12426 bp, 11 predicted proteins | sample RVTome_7_FD_203509 | JGI IMG/M metagenome (GOLD analysis project Ga0214473, IMG submission 203509) | Soil microbial communities from uranium-contaminated site in the Upper Colorado River Basin, Wyoming, United States - RVT98D197 | ecosystem: Environmental > Terrestrial > Soil > Contaminated >... | reverse complement strand
AGGTCGCGCAGGTCGCCATTGAACACCATGGGGTAGACTGGTTGGTCGGTGAAGGGACCCTTTACGTAAGGTGGGGTTGTACCTTCTCCTTGGGCAGCTGCCTGTACTTTGGGCTGATTGCTGAATGGCAGTAGCATGCCAGTCAATAGTCCGGCAATCGCCAGAACAGTCAGTGACACGGTCCAGAATTTCCTGGCTGGGTGGGTCATATTATTTTTTACCTCCGAAATATTGGATTACGATAATAAAGTTTATCAGAATTGGATTAATAGACTATTAGGCATTGCATCCAAATTTGCATATATAATTAATATTAATTTAATATTCACCTGGTTACTGTCATTGGGATGTGGTTCGAGTTTCTTTGGTAAAATGAAAACCCCGTAACCATTATTAAGTAGAGGAGATGTGATATGCAAGATGAGGTCGTCCTGGTGAAGGATTTTACCAAGGTCTATAGCGAGGTAATCGCGGTGGATGGGATCAGCTTCGAAGTCCACCATGGCGAGATATTCGGCTTGCTTGGACCCAATGGGGCGGGGAAGACCACGACCATGGAAAGCCTTGAAGGATTAAGACAACCCACCCATGGCTCATTGAGTATTTTAGGGGTTAACCCGATGCAGCAACCGAAACGATTGCATAACCTGATCGGCGTTCAGCTGCAATCTTCCGGGCTTCCCGGCTCCATGACTTCACAAGAGGCGATGGAGTTTTTTTGCGCTTACCATCACGTGCCTCCCCGGCAAGACTTGCTGCTCCGACTGGGACTGGGTTATAAGTTAAGCGCACAATTTTCCACCCTCACCACCGGGCTACAGCGCAGGCTTGCCCTGGCATTGGCGATCGCGCATGATCCACCAGTAGTTTTATTGGATGAGCCGACAGCAGGATTAGATGTTGGCTCGCGGGTCGAGCTACACGAGGTGATGCGTGAGCTGCGAGCCAAAGGCACCACGATCATCCTTGCCACGCATGATATGGCTGAAGCCGAAAAAATGGCCGACCGGGTCGCAATTTTGCTTAAGGGCAGGATTGCCGCCACAGGCAGCCCCACCCAGCTGACTGCCACCGGTAGTGGTTTGGTCAAGATATCGGTGTCATCCGAAGCCGGAAGTCTATCCCAGGGCGCTACGGCTTTCCCAGAGGTTTCACAACAACTCATCAAGGATGAATATGTGATCTTTTACAGCCGTGACGCCGGGGCGACTGTACCAGCCATCCTGGATTACCTCAAGACACATACTGATCACCTGGTCGATTTGCGCGTGGAGCGCCCTTCGCTGGAAGACCGTTTTCTTGAGATAACTCAAACCGACCTCTCGAATGGAGGCAAGTCATGACTGCTTTTTTACACCATTTCATGTACGATTTTCGAACAGGGCTGCGCGACAAATCCCTCCTGCTGATGAATTATCTCTTTCCACTCGGGTTCTATGCATTAATGGGTTTGCTCATGACGGGGCTTAACCCAACCTTTGCACCAACCATGATCCCCGCCATGATCCTGGTGGCTATGATGGCGTGTACTTTGCTGGGTTTACCCAACCCTGTGGTGGAATCACGTGAAGCAGGGATATTTCGCAGCTTCAAGATCAATGGTGTCCCCGCCCTCTCGATAGTCACCATTCCGGTGTTGAGCAGTTTCGTGCACATTATCCTTGTATCCATACTGATCACATTTACGGCTGGACCGTTATTCAAAGCCGGTCTCCCGCTCAATTGGGGGTATTTTGTATTGATCTTGCTCCTGACCGCCTTCACCATGGCCAGTATTGGCATGCTAATCGGTGTCGTTTCACCCAATTCACGCTCGATCGTCTTGTTCAGTCAATCGATCTTCCTGCCCTCGATGATATTGGGAGGCCTTATGGTTCCCTCCAACATGCTACCGCCTGGGTTGTATCGTATTTCCTTGCTCCTGCCTACCAGCCATGCCATGAATGCCTGGCTGGGTCTTGCATTCGGAATGGTACCTGTGTTTGATCCCCGCTGGGCGTTGCTCGTCTTACTTTCCAGCGGAGTCATTGCTTTCGCTTTGGCAATCTATTTATTCAATTGGGATAGTAAAAATAAGCAGAGTGGTCATAGCCCATTCCTGGCATTGATAACATTGGTCCCTTATGTAATTGCTGCTATCTTTTTAGCTCGCTGATTTGCTTAAGCATAAAAAAACGATATGAAAGACTAATGCTCAATTAATGTGTTTTTTCTCGAGAATTGATGTATGATTAATCAATCCGAGCAATCTCGCTTGGGAAAATTGTCTCATTTCATCCGGATGAGAAGAAAGGAGCACCTCCATGGCATTCAGCTTTAAGAACTCGAAGGGGCAGACATATTTCCTCCATGCCACGACACGTGTCCTCAAGAGTGGAAAGAAACAACATCTCTATTACTTTGCAAAAACCCAAAAGGCAGGGTCGCTAGACCTTATCCCGCAGGGCTATATGGTAACCGAAAGCAAGACCGGTCTGCCTGTGCTAAAGAAAAAGTAGATTAATAATAAACCATTGGATCATGAGCTCACCAATGGCACACTGACCCATGCTGGTGGCATGGTAGAAGTCTTTCCCCGCTGGGTTGAAATGTGAAATTGTAAGTGCGACGCACTTCACGTGAAGTGCGTCGCGTTTTATTCACCTGCTCCTATTGGCTGAAAAACGCATTGACAACCTGAGGGTCAAAATGTTTGCCCGCTTCCATTTGGATATATTCCAAAGCCAGATGCTCAGGCCAGGCAAAGCGGTAAGGTCGGTCGGAGGTGAGCGCATCCCAAACATCTACCACAGCGAATATCCGCGCCGAAATGGGTATATTTTTACCTTTCAAGCCGCGCGGGTACCCGTTCCCGTTCCATTTCTCATGATGGCAATATGGGATTTCCAGCGCTGGCTCAAGATAATCGATGGTCTTCAACATCTCGTAAGCATGCGCAGGATGTTGGCGCATGATTTCCCATTCAGCCGGGGTCAGTGGACCTGGCTTCAATAGAATCGAGTCAGGGATGCCCATTTTGCCGATATCATGCAGTAATGCCCCGCGGCGAATGTGTTGCAACGACTCGCCTCGTATTCCAAGCCTGTCAGCTACACGCAAGGTCATTTCGATCACCCGGTGGGCGTGACCAACCGTCTCACGATCGCGCAATTCCAATGCTTTTGCCCAGCCTTCCAGGGTGGCATCATAAGCGATCGAGAGCTCGGTGTTCGAGTCTTGCAGCTGCTCGAACAGGCTGGAATTGTCGACTGCTATGGCGGCCTGTCCAGCCAATGCTTCGAGAAATTCCAACCGGTCCTGGTCGATGGGTCGGGCTGTACGGAGGAAGACCTCAAGCACTCCCTTCACCTGACCCTTGGCGATCAAAGGGACCCCATAATAGACCTTGAATCCCTCCGCTTCAATGGGTAGCGGCTGATTAACGTCTTCATTCATTACCGCAAGATCGGGAATGTGGATCGTTTTGCGCGTCTGAGCAGCCCTACCTGCAAATCCTTTGCCCATTGGCAGCTTTGAATGATGGAATCCATCCGTGCGGAAGCCCCGGTTTGCCTCATACTCCAACTCATGCGTCCCGGGTTGGTGGAGCAGGATGGCTACTGCATCCACATTGAGCTGAGACATGATTTGTTCAAGCAGTACTCCCAATATAAATTGCAAATCCGGACCTGCAGAAATGGCTGTATCGATCGCACGCAGAGCTTGAAAACGACGCACCTGGCGTTGGATCTGTTCTTCAGCCATCTTCCAGTCGGTGATGTCCGAAATAAATCCTTCCAATAATTGCCGGCTCCCGTTCTCACCAAAGGAACTCGCCCCGAGCTCACGAACCCATTTTACCTGTCGGCTGCGGGTATGGATGCGATAGACCAGCTCAAAGGATTTACGTTGAATAAACGCATTTTGAATATTGATCCAAACCATTTCCCTGTCATCCGGGTAGATCAAATCACCATAGGCAGTAAGGTGGTTCATGATCAAATCATCCGCCTGGTAGCCGGTTAAGGAGTAACAACCTTTACTGGCATATTCGAGGGTATGATTCCAATCATTCCGGCACTGGTAAACCATGCCAGGGATATGGTCAAGCAATGTATTAAATCGGGGAGATAGCTCCCTCACCACAAAATCTGTGTCCAGAGTGGTCCTTCCTAAACGTAAAAAGGATGGTTAAAATCTTACGTTTTTAGTTTACCCGAACCATTTGAGGCACGCGTTCGACTGGCAATTTCACCTTGCTTTCCTGTTGATAAGCAACCATATTTGCTGCTAGATCAACCAGGTTGGCTGGGCGGATCGAGTAGAGCCAGCTTTGATCCTCGGGGCTCAAATTAAATGTTTCGCCCTGATAGCCTGACGCCACCGCAATTTCGGGGTTTGCCAGCAGCATGTTCCGAAAACTCTTGCTGACTACGGCCGCGCTGAGCAAGCGGTTTAATTCATCATTGCAGGTGGGGTAATCAACCTGTCGATTGACTGGTTTTAAAGCGGTATCAATCATTAACATTGGATTTACCTCAATTCAAAAATATTGTATATCTGGATAGTAACGGCAAGATTGCCTGTTTTGATGGGTATCATTATGTGTATGGATGATTATCCGCCCACATCACCATGGATGGGCAGGCCTAAGATAATCCCACCCGATGCAACTAACGTCAGAGCCATAAGTACCAGGCGGATATAGCGGGAATCGATCTGATTGAGTTTTAAATAAATGGTAGTAAGGCAGGTGTTCATTTTGAATATCTCCTCTTTAAATAGAATATGGTTTTACTTGGTGCATATATTATTACACAATCACGTCCTCTAAACAGTCTGTTAAAGATTAAAAAAACACCCATTTTAAGCATATTTTGGGCATTTTATTGCTGTGATTAACGGATTAATTTATATAATTGAACCGTTTCCGGGGAAGGTTCCAAGCCAAGCTCGTCACGGAGTAATTGCTTGCACAGCTCATATTGGTTGGCAATCCCCGACCGGTCACCCAGCGCAGCATAGGCTTGCATTGCCAGGCGATGAGCTGATTCCATGCAGTGGTTCTCTGCCAGGATAGTCTGGCAGTGCTTCAGGGCTGTTTGTGGCTCATCCTGTTCCAGTTGGAGCTGTGCCAGCGATAAAAGGGCATGTTCTTGTATCTGCGCTAATCGCCCCCTCTCAGTCATCACCCATGAGCCTTCGCCTTCCGGGTAAAATTCCCCCTGATATTGCTGAATGGCTTCCTGCAGCACCTTGATCTTTTTAGCGGGGAATTCGGCACTTTCCGCCTGTACGATCTTGCGTTCGAACTCTTGTACGTCGTAGCTATAATCCATATCTAAATTGAATTGATAGCGGCGTTCTGTATTTATGATCACGTCTTGACCTAAGGCATAGCGCAGGTAATAGATGGTGTTCCTGAATTGCAGCCTGAGCTGTTCGGTTGAGCTATCCGGCCATAATATAACCCCGATCTCTTCTCTGGTGAGGCCTTTACTGGGACGGCTACAAAGGAGGAAAAATAGCTCGCGGGCTCGTTTTTGATTGATCCATGTAGAGCTGGTCACCGCCTTTCCATCCACTTTTACCTGAGAATTCCCCAATGCATAAATGCTTAATCTTGGCGGGATGAATAAGACGGTGGCTGCATGCGGGCGCAGGCGGCGCCGCAGTGAGGCAATATGTCTTTCGAAATATTCGATCTCACCGAGCAGCTTAACTGCCGCTGATCCGATGTACACATCCTCTGCCTGGCTTTTAAGCTCATCTTTGACGCTTCTCCCCACCACGATCAAAGGCTGCCGGCTATCCAAATCTTTCACCAGATCAATCGCTTGCTCCAACGATGTCCTGGCTTTTTGGCGCTCATTGGTGAGCGAATATGCCCGGCTTAATAACAATGCCGCACTGGCAGCTTCCAACTTCTGTCCGCTTTCATCGAATATTTTAAACGCCTCAGAAAGCTGCGTGATCGCTTTTTGATATTTACTTTCAGCCAGTGACACGCTTCCGGCTTCCATGGACCAGATGCTTTTCTCAAAGTTGGATTGACTTTTTTGGACTAACTTCTCTGCCGATCGAAGATAGGCATTGGCATGCGAAAATTTTCCTTCCCGCCGGGCGATGCCCGATTCTGCCAGGTCAACATTTAATAACAGGAAGTGGTCATCCAATGTCTGGCAAGCTTTACGCGTTTTCTCAAAGGCATCCCTGGCGCTGTCATTGGCTTCCAGGTCTGCATACAGGTTCCCCAGGTTGAATAGCAGGTAAGCCTCGCTGCGCAGGATGCCGTTAGCTTTCGCCTGGATGAGCGCCTGCTCGAATAATTTCGCCGCTTCCGTATAGTTACCTGATAAATGATGCAGACTCCCCAGGTTGTTCAAGACGAAAGATTGCCGGGTGGTATTCCTGACTCCCTGCCAGTAGGTGAGTGCCTGTTCATAATGGTGCACAGCCTGGCTTGTTTTCCCTTGGTACTGGCAGCATATCCCCAGCTCCATTTGGACCATGGCTGTGTTTTGCTCATCCTGCACCGATTGGAACAAAGAAAGTGACCGGTCCAGCATTTCGTTGGCTTCATTGAGCTGCCCTTGATGATTGAGACTGACCCCCACCGCGCTGCATGCGTCCGCCAGGACTGAGCGTAGTGCTGCCTCCCCTTCCGAAAACTTGATCGCCTCCAAACCATCCACGATGGAGGCCTGATACCTCCCCAAATAACGATGAGCTGTAGCACGCCTGGCTAATGTGCGTGCCAGCCCTGACCGGTCTTGGTATTCTCGCTGGGCGGTCTCCGCCCGGTTTAAATATTCCAGGCTTTTTTCCACCTGACCTTGGACCAGTAAGACCGTGCCTTTTTGGGATAACAGGCTTGGGCGCGCCTCTAATAATTCATTCGGCAGCTCGTCGATCCACTTTGCCAGGATGGCGAATTGGGCATTCCGGATCAGCGCTGTGCCAGCTTTTTCGACCAGGTCTGCTATCGCAGTATGGTCATTGATCCGGGTGTAGAGCGCATAAGCCCTTCCCCAGTCTTCCCGTTCAGTATAGACCACTGCCATCCTGCGTAATAAACTCTCCAGCTGGTCGGGTCTTTCCTTTTCATATTGGGCTCTTAAAAACTCCCCGAAAAGGTGGTGGTAACGCAACCACTTGCCATCCTCACCCACTGGCAGGACGAACAGGTTGTTTTGCACCACCTGATTGATCAAATTTCGCCATTTTTCATCTGTTCCCCAAATGGAGGCACACAATTGTCCGTCAAATTCCTCCAAAAACGAGGTGCGTAGCAGGAAATCCCGGATCTCTGCGGGCTGTTGGTCCAGGATTTCTTGAGCCAGGTAGGTATATAGCTCAATCCCGGTCACCCGCGCCGCCCTCATCTGGTTGGTCATCCCCTGACCCATCACCTGGGCGGATAGCATCAGCCCGGTGATCCAGCCTTCGGTATCCCGCGCTAGGTCTTGCGAAGCTGAATCAGATAAGGTGACGTGATAGTATTGCAATACAAAGGATTGGATTTCATCCGCCCGGAATGCCAGCTCCTCAAAACCAATACCTCCCACCTGTGAACGGGCAACCAGCAAAGGCAGGTCGGGCAAGCTCAGCAGGGTGCGGGAACTGAGGATTAAATGACAGTTTTCTGCGGATTCATTGATAAACCGGTTGATGAACGCCTGGATTTCCCTCACATTGCCAACCAGGTGGTAATCATCCAGGATGATCAGGAAATGTTCCTGGATATGTTCATAGGCATCGTTGACGATCACCGACACCAGCTGGGTGATATCCGGATTGAACTGGTTGATGGCTTTAATCGCCGCTTTGGAGGCTTCACCGAATTCCGGGAAGCGCCGGTGCAGGGCGGCAATAAAATAAGAAAAAAACCTTTCCGGGGTCTGGTCGAGCTCATCCACCGCGTACCAGCACAGCGGCAAATCCACCTGGTAAGCAAAATCGATCAATAATGAAGTTTTTCCGTATCCAGCTGGGGCAATTACCAGGATGAGTTTTTCATCCAGCAGGTCATACAGCAGGTTGATCAGGCGCTGCCGGGTGAACAGCTCTTTCCGGCGTTGCGGAAGGATGACCTTCGTGGGGGTAGGTTTTCTCGCCATACGGTTGTCAGGTTGGGTTATTACTTAGTATTTTAAAGTATAGCATAATCCCAACATTTTAAATCCATCTGGATGATGATCCGTATAAATTGACCTGTAATTGGATTTGCAATAAACTTATCCAATTGGATTCGCGTTGCATCGTTTGATCACAGTCTATTTCACTCTGTACAGACCACCTTTAGCGCTGAGGCTGGGCATACGAAAAATATTACCCCTCCTGGTGCTTTTGTAATAAAAACGAGCCCAATTAAGGGCTCGCTGATGCTTCCCAACTATTCAGTTTTATTCTGTCCCTGAGCCTATCCTGCCCAGGAACAGCCCTCCATGATCATTTCCAGTGCCATGGTATGACTGCACGTCTGGCGTGTTTGAAAGAAGTCACAATCGCACCGCCAGGCATTATCGACATACTTCACGTTGTGGGGGTTGTTATCCCCATCGAATGTTACCAAGAGCGATTTTACATGGATGCGTTCACGCTGTTCAGCATAGCGTTTTGCTTTTTCTCGCTTGCGGATCAAGCCTGAATCCATATCTTTACACTTGTCTCCTTTCGTTTGTCATGTTTTTTGAACAAAAAGGCACGCGTCAACAAACGCATGCCTTGGTTAACCATAGCCAATATTCACTTTTAAGAGAAAAACGCGCATAGCGGTATCTTCTCCGGTTAATTTCAGTATAAGCCAAATTGATGCTAAAGTCAATCATCGTGATTGACTACTACCCTACGATTCACCTACGCTTTGGGTAAGTCTTTAAGCTGAGAATTTGTACTCCATCCAGATTAAAGTTTGGTGGGGGTAGAAACCTGCCTGACGCAGCACATCCACCGCCAATCCTGCCGGGTAATTCAAGCTCAAGGGTTGTATCGGTCGGGCATGCTTGCGGACTTTGCTCAATAATGCCAGGATGGCTTCCTCATCCTGCTCCTGCGGGATCGCCAGCCAAAGTGGGTCGGTGTACCCGGTGGTATGTTTCCAGGTGACCACACCCTTCAGTCCCGCGTTATGTTCCACACTCCAATGCTGAGGATATTCAAAGTTAAAGAAGCGGTAAATCCTTCCCCATAGGTCCATGCGGAACAAATTCCAATCAAACGGGAGGTGCCATTCCAAATCGGAAGGATAAATGCGTTTCAACCAATCATGTTGCTGCGCCCAATGATCTGAGCGACGCTTCCCAACCTTGATCCCCACCGGTGAGAGGTGCACCTTGATATCAGGTCCGCTGTACCAGTTGGTGCGCCTCCAGCGCTCCAGAAAGCCGTTGCTTTCATAAATATGGATGGCACTGGCGTTATCCTCTCTCACCTGCAACCAGGCACTGGCAGCATTATGGCTGTGGGCATAATCCAAAGCAGCTTCGGTAAGCTCCCGGGCGATACCCCGTCCGCGATACTCCGGGTGGATGGCTACATTGGCGATCATGTAGCCGCGTTTGCCCTGTAAATTGATCGGGATCAGACTCAGGTTACCCACCAGCCGCTCATGCTCTTCCCATACGTATCCTGAAGGAGGCATCGAAGCTTCATCGATCATGCTGCTTGCCCACCCCAACAGCGTGGCATTATGGGCAGCCCTGCGCATATCTTTCAGGTATTGTTTGCCTTCAGGGTCAAGCGTATCATAGAAGCATAACTCGACCAGGTCCGCAACCCTTGCCAGGTCCCGGCGCATATCCAGCCGGCGTAGGTGTTCTTGAGTAGGAACGGGGATAACAACTTCAGCTGTCATCGATACTCCATTTTACACCATCTACCTCAATCATAAAGACTGTTCAGCTTAAACAATTAGGTGGGATAAAAGTATATCTTCATGAAACCTTTAAAACTTTTTGATATACTGAGGACAACAAACCCACCCTGGGTGTATTTAGTCCAGGTTATGAAAGAAAAAGATGAGTAGAACAATCCTGGTTGTGGATGATGATCGAAAAACAGTCGACTTGATTCGGCTTTATCTGGAGAAAGATGAATACCAGGTCTTGGTGGCTTATGATGGGCGCCAGGCGTTGGAGACCACCCGCCTGGTCCATCCTGACTTGATCATCCTCGATCTTATGCTACCCAAAATTGATGGGCTGGATGTCTGCCGGACGATCCGGGCAGAAACGGAAATACCAATCATTATATTGACCGCTAAGACAACCGAAGATGATAAACTTGTGGGTTTGGACATGGGCGCTGATGATTACATTACCAAACCCTTCAGCCCGCGTGAGCTGGTGGCGCGCCTGCGGGCGGTATTGCGCCGTTCAGCTGAAGAAAGCCAGAGTGGACCACTCCGTTTCGAATGTGGAGACCTGGTAGTCGACTTTCTGCGCAGGCAGGTCAGCCTGCTTGGAGAAATAACCCATCTCACCCCCAAGGAATTCCATCTGTTGGAAATCCTGATTCGCCAGCCGGAGCGGATATTTTCGCGCCTGGACTTGCTCAAAGCTGCCTTTGGTTATGATTATGGCGGTCTGGAGTGCACCGTGGATGTTCATATCATGAACTTGCGCAAGAAAGTTGAACCGGACCCTGCCCAACCCCGTTACGTGCAGACGATCTATGGCGTGGGTTATAAGTTTGCCGAGGAAACCATCGTTTCCATAGACCCTGCTTTGAGGCTGGTTGCAAGAGATGTTCGGTAGCTTGAGGGTGCGTCTGCTCTTGACCTTGTTGGCGGTGGTAGGGGTGGCTCTTGCCAGTATGGCCATCTACACCAGCCGCACCACCAAAGGCGAATTCCAACGTTCTGTCACTGGCATTTTGCGTTACCGCAACCTGTACCTCGATCGTAAGATCGTGAATATCCAGGCATATGTTACCCAACATACCGGAGAAGTGGATATTTGGCCTGGTTTGCAATATTTGATGGAAAGGATGGCTGCTTCCTCGGAGACACGTTTTGTCCTGGCAGACCTGGATGGCAAGGTCTACGCGGATTCAAGCCATGAGCTGGTGGGTGCCACCATCAACAAAGCCCAATCCAAACCATTTGCGGTTTACTTGATCGAGGGGATACCCATCCTGGCATACTATGAACCGTTAAATATCCCCAGCTTGCAACAAGTCCAACAACGTTTCACCACCTCGGTGAATCAATCTGTCATCATCGCCATCCTGGTTGCCGGGCTGTTAGCCGTCTTCCTTACCTTGATATTCTCGCATAGTATCCTCGCTCCGATCGATGCATTGATCCATGCAGCCCGAAAAATGGAACATGGTGATCTCTCCCAGCGTGTGGAGGTGAAATCCAGCGGGGAGGTGGGTGTTCTCGCCAATGCTTTCAACTCCATGGCGGACGGCTTGCAACGCGTGGAACAGCTGCGCCGTAACATGGTAACCGATGTCGCCCATGAGTTGCGGACCCCTCTTTCCAATCTACGTGGCTACCTTGAAGCCATGCAGGACGGTGTATTACCGGCCTCTCCTGAAAACATTGCCTCCCTGCATCAAGAAGTCATGTTGCTCAACCATCTCGTCGATGACCTTCAGGAGCTGGCGCTGGTCGAGGCGGGTCAGTTGCGCCTGGCACAACGATCCATCGACCTGGCTCAAGTGCTTGATCAAGCGCTTGCCACCTACCACCCGCAGGCAGACAACAAAGGGATCAGCTTGAATGCCGTCATTGACCCTGACCTGCCCTTCGTTTTTGCTGACCCGGAACGGCTCAGGCAGGTATTACGGAATTTACTGGATTATGCGCTGGCTTATACTCCAAGTAGTGGAAATGTATCCATTGAAGCCGGGTGTCACAACGGGATGGTGGCAGTCAGCGTGCGCGATACGGGATCAGGTATTGCACCTGAACATTTGCCATTCATCTTCGAACGGTTTTACCGGGTGGACAAATCTCGCACGCGCTCCACCGGGGGTGCAGGCCTCGGTCTGGCAATTGTCAGACAGATTGTTGAAGCCCAGGGGGGGTATGTATCCATTGATAGCACGCTTGAAAAGGGGACTGCGGTTACATTCACACTGCCGAAAATCAGTGAGACGGGATGAAATAATTGACCTTATAATCCAGCTATGCTTAGATTTATCCTTCGCCGCCTCGCCATCCTTCCGTTCGCTCTGATCCTGATCCATTTTCTCGGGTTCACGTATGCGTACGTCGCCCGACCGATCCGTGCTTCCCGCACGCCCTATTTACGGGAGCAAGTCGACAATCCTCTTCCTTTGCTCGAGACGTACCAGCAGCATATCCAGGGTGTCTTCGATGGATCATTGCTTAAGCCGCCCGAGAGAGGTCCCCAGATAGGCTCTTTCGCCCAGGACCTGTGGCGTGCATTCGTCGCCAGCCTGGGTCTCCTGGTGATTGCGCTTGGTTTAAGCGTC
>Ga0214473_10008133_pt1 | contig 12426 bp, 14 predicted proteins | sample RVTome_7_FD_203509 | JGI IMG/M metagenome (GOLD analysis project Ga0214473, IMG submission 203509) | Soil microbial communities from uranium-contaminated site in the Upper Colorado River Basin, Wyoming, United States - RVT98D197 | ecosystem: Environmental > Terrestrial > Soil > Contaminated >... | reverse complement strand
TGCCCAGCAGAGCCAAAGTCACCACAAACGCCAGCAAAGCCAGCGCATATCCCCCACGACCGTCGCTGGGTACGTAGTCCGTCAGCGCCAGAATGGCGAGTTGCAAGCCCAATCCGAACTGGATGCCGCGCACCACGCTCTTCGGAATCACCGCTGCCAGCCAATCAATGAGCCCGGTCACCGCCAGAAGCAGCATCAGGATGCCGATGGCCAGTCCCGCGCCGTACAACACGTTGGCATCGGCCCGGCCGGCCAGAACCAGTACCGCCATGGCCTTCAGGGGCTGGGCCGGCATGGGCAGGCCGTACGCCAATCCCGTCAGCAATTGCATGGCGCCAAAAACCGTCAGCACGCTGGCCGCGTCCAGCTTGGCCACCAGGATCATGCCCACCAGCAGGGGGAAATCCGTTCCGATATCTCCGAACGCGCCGGACAATTCGTTGCGGTCCAGGCGGACTCGCGGCGTCCTGCTTTCCGGGGACTTCGCAATTGAGGTTTCTGCCACGCCGGCGTGAGGCATTCGACTTCGTGGCAATTATATACGCTTAATTCATCTATTCATATGCGTATTTATACGCACTGTACTCGTCCACATGATTCGAAGCTGTTTCAAAACCGGGTACAGGGGTTTGATCTCATGCAAGCCCGCACGGCGGGCGGCCCCGCGCCGGCGGCGGCTGCACAGATGTGACTTACCGCAGCGCACCTTCAGAGCATCCAGCTTTCTCCGCTGAGGCCGAACTATCGCCCCCGACCGACCAATTAAAATTGCGTCACCGGTCGGAGTGGCTGTGCCACTCGCATAGATGGACCACTACCGGGGCGCGGGTAGTGGGCTACTTTGACATGCGTGGTATAATAGTTCCTGTAGACAACTGCGTGGTTTGGCCCCGCAACTGCTAGGACACCGACTTCACAAATCGCCGTATGGTATCCCGGTAGCCGTGGTGTAGACTTCCGCCCGTGAGAGTTTTCTGGCTAAATGGCGGCTTGCAGGTCGTGCCCGAAAATCACCGTGAGTGGACCATGCTTACCGAACTGGCCCGCAACCTAAAATTTGGTGAGCCGCCGGAGACAGAGTGCATCTCCGGCGGCCAGTCGGAGTTAGGAAGCGAGGGCCTGCTTGAATCCGTCATTGGTGGTCAAGAGGCCAGTCCAAGCGGCCTGTCCGGTAAGGCCCGCAACAAGCAGCCTATCGTTTTCGTCAATAAACTGCTGTAGGTGGTTCCGCAATTGCTCGGCGGAAGATGTAGATTTGAGTACCCATTCGGAGTACAGGATTTTGACGGCACCAAGACCCTTGAGAGCGTCCGTCAATTTCGTGTAGTCCTTGCCGGGCTGCAACAGATCGTAACTAATGGAGTACGCTTTCATCTCGTTAGTTTCACCATATTTTCCTGTTGACACAGAATGAGGGCGTGGTATGAATGGCTTGGCATTTTAGCAAGCTAAACACACCACTGCCCTCGCTCTGAGGGAAAAGTGCTGCAAGCGGCGAGTCGCTTACCACGACTCGCCGTTACTTTTCCTGCCGTCATATTCGCGGAGTACATACGACACCGTCAAGGGAAAAGCGTCATAGAAGCACAAAATCTTTGGCCTATTATCTCATGGGAGTCTACAGGTAGTGGTCGAGTTGCGTGCTTGCATCGGCGGTATAATCCGGGCATAATATTTGGATGCCAAAGCGGAATAAGCACGCACGGCCCAAGGATGTCAACGAACTGGCACACCGCCTGGTCACGCTCTCGACACAGGATGCCTCCGATGATATACAGCCTCCGACAAAGGCGCAGGTGTCGCTCCTGATGGCTATGTTGGGGCGCAAGGGCGGTAAGAAGGGCGGTAAGAGACGCATGGAAACGATGACTTCTGCCGCCCGCAAGAAGATCGCACGAAGAGCCGCCCAGGCACGCTGGAGTAAGGCCCGTCATGGCTAATCCTCTCAAAGCAGTGAAGGATTTCGAGAAAACTATTGCGTCTCTGCAAAGGCGGCGCAAGTCGCGTATCTTCAGCGTTGTTCATACTGCTGAACCACAGCACATTTGTGGACCAGAGACCAGCAAGCTTCTGCAGGAGAGAGATCGGTTCTCTGGAGTAAATACGCTAGAGGTTCTCATTCACTCTCCTGGAGGTCATGCACATCAGGCGTATCGCCTCGCAAGATATTTTCGCAGTCACTGCAAGAAGCTGAATGCGATTATTCCAATCATGGCAAAGAGTGCCGGAACTATCCTGTGCCTCAATGCAGATGCGATTTTCATGGGGGAATGTTCGGAGCTTGGCCCCATAGATGCTCAAGTGCGGGATGAGTTAGAGAAGGGGCAGGACTTCTTTTCGCCACTCGATGAGTTTAAGTCTGTCGAATTTCTTCGAGAATATTCATCGGACATTTTGGACTATTTCAGTTTCGTGCTTGAGCATCGAGGCATGAGCGCCAAGCAGGCACTACACGAAGCCATGCACGGCGTGGTGGGAATAATGAATCCCTTATATTCCCATATTGATCCGAGCAAGCTAGGCTCATATCGTCAGGTGCTAGCGGAAGGCGAAGAATACGCCAAGCGGTTGCTGAGGACCCGCATGGATGAAGGGGAAGCTGCTGAGCTGGCACGCCATTTGGTATGGGACTATCCTGCTCATGATTTTGTGATCGACCGGAGGGAAGCCAGCAGCCTCGGTTTGCCGGTACAGAAACTTTCCATTTCTGAAGAAAAAATGCTCATCGCAGCAATTTCTGGGCTGGAAGAATACGAACTACCATATGTGGGGTTCATTGATGGCACGCAAGAAAGAAAAAAGAGAATCCGCACCAAGCGCCAAGGTCCACGGAAGCTACCGACCGCCATTAAGTCGGGGTCCCGGCAGGCTGCCGCAAGCTGAGCGAGAACGTTCGCTCAGACGGCTATTGTCGCGCCTTCGTTCCCTGAGTCCTTCCGAGAGAGCCGAACTCCTTAAGCAGAAGGGGAGTTCGGGAGGTCGTATCTTTTCTCGTTGACATGCTAAAGCGGCTTTAGTATAATGCCGCTCATGAACAAGCTCACAAGAGACCAGCGAATCCAAGCAGTGAACTGCCTAATTGAAGGATGCTCAATTCGGGCTACCGTCCGCATGACGGGGATTGCCAAGAAGACTGTCATGCGCCTTCTCTATGAAGTCGGTTCGTTCTGTCAGTCCTACCAGGACCGCGTTCTGCGGAACCTGCCATGCCGCCGGATTCAGGTGGACGAACTGTGGGGCTTTAACTACTGCAAGGATAAGAACGTCACGCCCGACATAGCTGAGAAGATTGCGGGCGCTGGCGATGTCTGGCTGTGGGTTGCGATTGATGCCGAGACTAAGCTTGTGCCGTGCTGGCAGCTTGGCGACCGCAACGCAGGAACAGCGCACGCATTCGTGCACGACCTAGCTAGCCGCCTGAGCAATCGCGTTCAACTAACAAGCGATGGGCACCGGGTTTACCTAACCGCTGTCGAGAGCGCATTCGGCTCCAACGTGGACTATGCAATGCTGGTCAAGGTGTACGGGAATGATGCCGAAGCCGACACGCGCTACAGCCCGGCAGAGTGCATAGCTACTCAACTGGCAGTAATCACCGGCAGGCCAGACCCCAAGCACATTAGCACTAGCTTCGTAGAGCGGCAGAACTGGTCTGTTAGAACCGCCATGCGGCGCTACACGCGGCTCTCCAATGGCTTCTCTCGGAAGATCGAGAACCACGGCGCGGCGGTAGCGCTGAACTACTTCGCCTATAACTTCATCAAGGTTCACCGGACGCTACGGGTTAGCCCGGCGATGGCGGCTGGCGTCACAGACCGGCTTTTCGAGGTTGCTGACTTGGTTGACCTGTGGGAAGCCGATGAGAAGGCACAGAGGGCGGCTTAAATTGAAAGTAGCCCACTACCGGGGCGCGCATTGCCTTGACCGTCTGCGCGGGCTTGACTAGACTATGCGCTTTCCCCGGTCTGCTTGGCGGACCCAGAGGAGCACTCGTTGCCCAAACGCACCTTTCAACCTAAAGTGCGCCGTCGCCACAAAACACACGGCTTCCGCGCGCGCATGAAGTCGGTGGGCGGCCGCAAAGTGCTGGCCGCGCGCCGCAAGAAGGGCCGCCATCGCCTCACGCCCATCTAGACGCGCCTCTGGCGGCCCGCCCCGGGCGACCTGGGACCGCGCGGCGCGCCTGGTCCGCAAGTCTGATTTCGAGGCGGTCTATCGTCGTGGCGCGCGGCTCAAGTCACCGCAATTTGTGGTGTTTTATTGCGCCAATGGCGGCCCGCGCAGCCGTTTCGGGATCAGCGTGAAAAAAGCGCTGGGCAACGCGGTGGTGCGCAATCGAATCCGCCGGCGCATCCGCGAAATTCTTCGGCGGAATTTTTTGGAGATTCCATCGGGATGGGACTTGGTCATGCATCCGCGCCGTACCGTGGCCGGCGCCAATTTTGCGGCGCTCCAGGCCGAGCTGGTCGGCTTGCTGCGGGGCATTCCTGCGCCGAAGCTTCGGGAGGCAGGCATCCGTCGCCCCGAGGACCCAGCCGGGGCGCAGACACCGCACTGAGCAGGGCCGCGGTGTGGCTGCTGCTCCTGGGCGTGCGCTTCTATCAGGCGATTCTTGCCCCGCTCATGTTTTCGATCTGCAAGTTCTATCCTTCCTGCTCGCATTACGCCGCCGAAGCGATCGCGCGGCACGGCGCGCGGCACGGTCTGCGCCTGGCGGCGGAGCGCCTGTGGCGCTGCCGGCCGTTTACGCCGGGCGGTTACGACCCCGTGCCCGAGGTGCTTGAACCCGAGCGCGAGCAACATTCGATTCACCAGGGAGGCGCATGAGCGAGATGACTGACCAGAAACGCGTGGTCATTGCGTCGGTGCTCTCGCTGCTGGTGATCGTGGTGTGGAGCCTTCTGTACCGGCCGGCGGCCCCGCCGCCCGGCGCTGCCAACGCGCCAGCCCCGTCCAGCGCCGTCCCTGCGCGCGTCCCCACAGCCGGCGTCCCCGTAGCCGGAGCGATGGCCGGCGCAGGCCAGCCTGCGGGAGCGGCCATTGCGGCTGGCGCGGCATCAGGCGCCGCAATGGGTGACACGGCCGAAAAAACCATCGTAGTGGAAAGTGATTTGTATCGCGTGGTGCTGTCGAATCGCGGAGCGGTAGTGCGAAGCTGGCAACTGAAAAAATATAACGACGCCAGCAGGCCTCCCCGGCGGCTCGATCTGGTGCACGCCGAGGCCGCGCAGGAAAGCGGCAACTGGCCGTTCTCAGTTCAAATCGGGGATGCGCAGGTCGAACAGGCCGCTAACCGCTCGCTTTATCTCGTGACGCCCAGCGCCGCGGCGGCCTCGGGCGCCCCGCTGACCGCTCCGGCGGAGATCGAATTCCGCTGGAGCGATGGTCAAGTGACCATCGTCAAGCGTCTGAAGTTTGACAGCAGCTACATCGTTCACGTGGATAGTTCCGTGCAACGCGCCGGGCAGCCGATGGCGCACCGACTGGCCTGGCGCGGCGGATTCGGCGATTTCGCCGCGTTCCAGGCGGCCCGACAGATGCACGCCTTTACCGGCCTGGCCGGCAGCATCGGGGTGATTGCCGCCGGCAGCCTGGGCGTGCCGGAGCAAGGGAGCACGCCCGCCGATCAGCCCGGCTCGTTCGACGTCGTGGGCATCGAGGACCTTTACTTCACAGCGGCCTTCTTGCCGCCCGAGCCCCCTCCCGGCCAGTCCGCCAGTTTGCCGGGCGGACCCGCGATGATGACGCTTTCCGGCCGGCAATTGGTGCGGACCGTGCAGCGGGACGGCACAGCGGAGCAGGAGATTATCCCGGAAGTGGCCGCAGGCTCGACGGTCTCCGGGCCGCTGGCCCTGCGGGTCTTCGTCGGGCCCAAGGACCTTGAGGTCTTGAAGTCCGTGCGTCCTCCGCTGGGCGCCCTGGTACAGTTCGGCCGCTGGTTCGGTTTTGTGGCTGAGCCGCTGTTCTATGTTCTGCGCTGGATCCATCAATACATCCCGAACTACGGCTGGGCCATCGTCGTCCTGACCATCGCCATCAACACAATTCTCTACCCGCTTAAGCTGAGAAGCTGGCGGTCCATGCAGCGCATGCAGAAGGTGGCCCCGGAGATTCGCTCGATCCAGGACCGTTACAAGAAATACTCGATGCGCGATCCGCGCAAGGCGGAGATGAACAAGGAAGTCATGGCCATCTACTCACGCGAGGGCATCAATCCTCTGGGAAGCTGCCTGCCGATGGTAGCCCAGATGCCCATCTGGATCGGCCTCTATAGCATGCTGACCGTGGCCATCGAGTTGCGCCACGCGCCCTGGATTGCCTGGATTGACGACCTTTCCGGCCCCGACCCCTACTACATCCTCCCGGTGCTCATGGCCCTGTTGATGTACGCCGCGCAGAAGATGACGCCGATGACCATCACCGACCCGGCCCAGCAGCGGATGATGAACCTCATGCCCATCATGTTCGGCGGGATGTTCGTCTTCTTTCCCACGTCCAGCGGTCTGGTGCTGTATATTTTGGCGCAGAATGTGGTGGGCATCGCGCAGCAGTGGCATCTGAACCGCAGCTCGCCGCTGAAAGTTCCGGCGAAACGCGCGGCCAAGTAAGGCGCGGCCCGCACGGTTCGCGCAGTATTTCCATAGGGGAATCCGTCCATGTCCACTGAACCCGCGCGCGGTGCCAGACCGTCCCAGTCCCGCCTTGCGGGACGAGGCCCGCTTGACCGCGAGACGGCCGTGGCCGAACTGCGGCGTTACCTCGATACTGTTCTGCGCGCGGGCCGCTTCGATTTGCGCTATCAGATTCAGTTGCAGGAGCCGGCCGGCGCAGCTCCGGAGCCGGCCGGAGGCGGGCCGGAGATCGTTGTCCAGTTCGACGGGCCGGACCGGGACGTGCTACTCGAGCGCAGCGCAGAGCTGCTCCAGGCGCTCGAACACATCGCCGTGCGCTGGCTGCGCCTGGATCGGGAGTCGCACGACCGGGTGCGCTTCGATTGCGGCACCTACCACGCCGACCGCCTGGCCGAGCTGCAACTATCCGCGCAGGTGGCCGCCGAGCGCGTGCGGGAAAGCCGCGCGCCGTTTCGCTTCAATCCCATGGCGGCCCGCGACCGCCGCATCATTCATCTCGCGCTGCAAGGGCAGGCCGGAGTTCGCACGGCCAGCGAAGGCGTGGGCGAGCAGCGCCGCGTGGTGGTGTTTCCGGCCGATGCGCGGTAACGCCCCGGCGGCGCCGCAGCCACCGGAACTATTGAGGCTTTTGCTTGGATTGAAGTTCCCGGACGTGCTTCACCAGCGCTTGGACCTGTTCGGCCGTCACGCCCTGCTTTTCGAATGCGTGCGTGGCAATTTTATCCTTGCCGCCGCGCGCGATGGCTTCCGTCAATTCCGCGTCGGACCTCTTCACTGCCGCATCAGTCAGGAGATTGCTGCCTTTGATGGCCGGCCGGCCTTCGCCGGCGCCCCCATGGCAAGCGAGACATTTGGAGCGATAGAGCGCAGCGCCGTCCTGAGCGCGCGTGGGAATGGAGCAGGAAGAAACCAGCCATAATGCGCCCATGATGGAAACCGTTCGCAGAATGCGAACCTTCATCCGCTCACCTGGTACGCAAAGAGAAAACACAGGCCCACGACCAGAAACGCAATCAGCAAGACGACGCGATGGACAATGTCATGGCGCATGCGGCTCCATTCTATACCCAGTCGAAGCGCTCGGTATGGACGTGGTGGGCCGGCACGCCGATGCTCACCAGAGCTTCTTCCATCGCGTCCATCAGCCCGGGCGGACCGCAGACAAAATACTCATATCGCTTGTACTGGCGCGGCAGATGTTTCCGCAAGATTTCGGCCGTGAGGTGGCCGGTCTCTCCCGTCCAATTCTGGTGTGGATGCTCCAGTACACAGACCGTCTTCAAATTCATCCGCTTCTGCAAGGCTTCGAACTGTTCGAGGAAGGTCAAGCTGTCGCGGTCGCGGCCACAGAAAAAAAGCAGGACCGGACGGGCGTCCCCTCTCTCGGCGAAAGTCTGACACATGGAATATAGCGGCGTGATTCCCGCTCCGCCTCCGATCAGCACGTAACCCGGACCTTGCTCCCGCTCCGGAGTGAACACGCCATACGGCCCGTCAACCCAAATGTTTCTTCCGGGCTCGAGCCTAGGCACCACGTCGCCCGACCAGTCCCCGAGATCTTTGATGGTAAAGGCAATGTTCTGCCCCGGTTCATCAGGAGCGCCGGAGGACATCGAGATCGGATGCCAGCCCTTGTGAAAGGGCGTGGCCCGCGTGGAAAGCCAGGCGAACTGCCCCGGTTCGAAGGTGAATCCGGCATGGCCGACCGGCTTCAGGACTAAGGTCCGGCTATGGCCGTGCTCAGGGATGTTCTCGAGCACTTCCCAGGGCCGGGACCACATCCGAATCGGCTTGATCACGACGAACCAAACGCGCAGGCTCATCAGCACGACACAATACGCGCCGAGCAGCAGGCGCATCGGCTGACCGGCCGAAAACGCGCTAAAGATAAGAAGGTGTACCAAAGACAAGAACACAGCGGTTTCCGCCAGGAAGCCGTGAGTCAATTGCCAGGTATCGTAGGAGAGTCGCAGCCGCTTCCGCGCCAGCGACACCACCATAAGCACCAAAATTGCCATGGCCGCCAAGACTCCCCAGCGCATGGCCCAAATGTTGCTTCCTTCGAACGGATTGAGCCACGCCAGGGGATATCCGCTGAGAAACATCAGCACGGCGTGAACCAAAATAAGCATGCTCGCCACGATCCCCATTTGCCTGTGAAACTGCAAGAGCACATCCTGCCCGAATGCCCTGGACACCGATTGCACCTTCGATATCAGAGCGAACTCAAAGGCCAGAATGGAGAAGGCCACGAAGCCACAGGCCACGCCAAACTGCATCCAGAATGGCCTGCCCGCTGCTTGTCCCGGCCAGTTTGCGCCTACCATAAGCGGAAACACGATCAGGAAGAGGTACAAGCCGAACCACAGAATTGCTCTCGTCATGGGCGCCATGCGTCACTCGCTTAGTTGATTTGCAGCGGGCCGGAGGAAACGACGTGCCCGTCCGGCGTGAAGACGACCTCGTAGCTGAAGTTTGACACGGGTGTGGGCAGCGTCGCGGCAACCCCCGGCCGGCGCGGCCCCACAAATCGGACATCGCTGATCTGCACCACCGGCCGGCCCTCGCGCTGGAGATAACCAAACACCGGAAAGCGGGCAAACCAGAGAAACTTCTGCACTCCCGGCAGTGCGCGCGCGCTGGAGAGGTAGCCATTCGCCGTAGCGTGGCGGAAGAAATCGATCCTCAGGTTCTCGCCTCCCAGCAAATTGAATTGGACGCGGTAGACGCCCTCGCGCGTGGCGATCAGTCCCGCCCAGCGCGCCGGCGACGGAGGCAGCGGCAGCGCGGCCAGGTTCTGGTAATCGAAATTGCCTTCCGTGGCGAACTGGCGTACCCGGCCGAGCGCCACGTAGTGCATGCCCGCGGCGAAGCTCAAGTAGCCCGCCAGCAGCGCCACTCCCAGCCGGCACCAGATTACCCGGCCGAAGCGCGACCGGCCTCGATGCCGCAGCGGCACCAGCAGAAATACCGCGAACACCACGCAGGCGCCTGCCGTGGCCTCGGTGGATAACGGCACCTCGAGCGAGCGCACCCAGGGCGCCAGCGCGAAGGCCGCAGCCGATAATAGAATCCACACCGCCGGCGCCAGCCAGAGGGATCGCTGGGGCCGGCCGTGCACCCAGGCCGATAATTGCGGCAGCAGCACTGTCAAGGTTACCGTCAGATCGATGACGAACAGCGAGTCCCAGGCCAGGCGCGAATGATCGTACGGGCTCCAGGCCATGGTGCCCCACGACGTAAGCAAATCGAGAAAAATGTGACCGGCCAGCGCCGCGCCAAACACCGAGAAGAGCGCGGCAAAGGGGGGCGCCGGCCAGCGCACCCGGCGCGCCAGCCACCCTGCCAGCAGGGCCAGCCCCGCGGCCCATACGGGCAGCATCAGCAAGGAGTGGGTCACGCCCCGGTGCGTGGTAATGAACGCCAGATTGTCATTGGTGAATAAAACTGCGACCACGTCTATGTCCGGAAAGACGGCGCCGAGGGCCGAGCAGACGATCGCGGCGCGGTCCCCGTTGCGCGGCCGATGGCGCCAGGATGGCCCGGCAGCCGGAGCATCATCCGCGAAGAAAGCTTTGCCGATCAGCGCGCCGGCGATCCCGTGAGTGATGGTGTCCATGAATGGAAGGCGCGGGGATTATATCTTGCTGGCGGCGCAAAACCGCGGATAAACGCCGTGAGCATGGCGGCGAAAAATGTGCCCGAACCGATACGGAGTGACTGATTCGGCCCGCCGCCGCGCGACAGTTCGCTCTCCCGGCAGGCACGCCTCCTACAATTTAGAGAACGCTGTCGCGGCGCCCCCTGCCCGGCTCCGCAATTTGCCGGGCCTGCGGAAAGGCTCTCGCCTGCGGCGCGCTGGGGCCCCGAACGAAATCGTCGCTACGGAGGCACGCCCGTGATCATTCCCCTTCGCCACGAGAATCATCGTGGCCGCCGCTGGCCTTACGTCACCATCGCCATCATCGCGCTGAACCTGCTCTTCTTTCTCGTGACGCTCAGTAGCCTCGAACGGGACGCCGGCCGGCTTGCGGAAGTGCAATCCCGCACCTTGCGCCTGGCCGCCACCTACCCGAACTTGAAGCTGACCCCGGCCCAGCAGGAACTGGTGGACGGATTTCGGCGCAGTCAGCCGGCCACTTGGGAGCGCTTGGGCTCCCCCAACCGCAATCCCACGGAACTGTGGGAAATCGAGATGCTTCATTTCGAGCCGGAACAGTTGGACCAGGAGATGGCTGAGCTAGGCCGCCAGATGGATCAGTTGCGGCAGGATTCGGTGGTCGCGCGCTATGCATTCTATCCCTCTCGCCCCACTCTGATCAGCTACCTCACGGCCAATTTCCTGCACGGCGGCTGGATGCACCTCATCTTCAATATGTGGTTCTTGTGGCTGGCCGGCGCCGTGCTCGAAGACGTTTGGGGCCGCCCGCTTTACGCCGCCGTTTACATGGTTTCCGGCATGGGCGCTCTGGCCGCCCACGCCACGGTCTTTCCCGATAGCTTGATCCCGGTGATCGGAGCCTCGGGCGCCATCTCCGCGCTGATGGGCGCTTTTCTGGTGCGTTTCCCGAAGACCAAGATCCAGCTCGGATTCTTCTACTGGATTATGCGGCCCAGGCTGTTTCGCTTCACCTGGCCGGCCTATGCCGTCCTTCCGCTGTGGCTGCTGGGCCAGTTGTTCTCGGGCACGCTCGAGGGTGAGACCGGCGGAGTCGCGTACTGGGCGCACATCGGGGGATTCGGCGTCGGCCTAGCCCTGGCCTTGCTCCTGCGCTTCTCGGGAATCGAGCGGAAAATGGACCAGGCCATCGAGGCCAAACTCAGTTGGTCGGCCGATCCGCGCATCGTGAAAGCCGGCGAGTACCTGGAGAAAAATCAGATCGACCTGGCCATCACCGAACTGCAGGCGCAGGTCGCCGAAAAGCCCGGCTCCCTCGAAGCCTGGGAGATGCTGCCCAGTCTCTACTGGAAAAAAGGCGACATTCCGGCTCATCAAGCAGCTCTCGAAAACGCCTGCCGCCTGCAGCTCCAAGCGAAAAATCCAGTGGCCGCCTGGCAGCATTACGAAGACTACCTTCGAGCCGGCGGCGGCAAGATGCCTTCCGCAACCTGGAATGAGCTGTGCCGCCACGCCGAAGACCAGCAGCACTGGGAGCGAGCGGCCGAGGAGTACGAAAAACTCGCCTCTGCCTGGCCCGCAGAACGCGCCGCGGTCCTGGCGCTGATTTCCGCCGGGCGAATCCATCTGCAGCGCCTGGGACACCACCCGCAGGCCAAGCGCCTCTACGCTGCCGCGCAAAATTCGCCCGTGCCTCACCGCGACTGGGATGAAACCATTCGCAAGGGGCTTGAAAGAGCGGCCGGCGGCGGGGCCAAGCCGGAGACGGTGGCGGTCTCCCCGGGCGCTACCGAAAAGCATTAAGTGGAAGCGGATCGATTGCGGTCTGACCGGGCGCGCATGTGACGGGCCTCAGGCCTGTTGCGCCGCCCGTATGGGTATGGTCAGCGGCTTGGCCGATTCGGCAGCGGCCAGCATGTGGCATTGGCCGTCAAAAATTCCGCCCGGCTCGATCACCACGCAGGGGGCGTGAATCTCGCCGGTGACGATGCCCTTGGGCATTATCTCCACGCGACCCTTGGCGAAAATCACGCCGTCGAATCGGCCGCAAACCACCACGTGGTTGCCCTCAATCTGGCCTTCGACGCGAGAACTCTCTCCCAGCGTGAGACTGCCGCTGGAGACGATGTTGCCCTTGACCTGGGCCTCCAGGCGAAACGTCCCTGGGACCTCGAT
>Ga0214473_10008132_pt1 | contig 12427 bp, 10 predicted proteins | sample RVTome_7_FD_203509 | JGI IMG/M metagenome (GOLD analysis project Ga0214473, IMG submission 203509) | Soil microbial communities from uranium-contaminated site in the Upper Colorado River Basin, Wyoming, United States - RVT98D197 | ecosystem: Environmental > Terrestrial > Soil > Contaminated >... | reverse complement strand
AGTCCCCGGCTCTTCGGGCCTCTGCAGCGCGCTCAGGGGCAGCTTGTTCACCTCGTCGATGATCCGCGCGTACGCCCGGGTCGTGGCCTCCAGCCCGGTCCACGGCACCGTTTCGGGTGTCTCCCGGTCGGTGTGGAAGTAGTGGTGGAAGTCGCTCGTCGCCACACCCGGAACGTACCTGAAGTGACGACCCAGATCTCCCGCCGGCGGCCTCGGTAGAGGCTCGAGATAGAGGCTCACGCCGAACTCACGGAACGCATTCATCGCGATGCGCTGCAGCTCGGGTCGCGACGGACCGCCGGCGTACCACTGCTGCGCCGTGTAGGTGTTGGTCCAGAAGAGCTGATCCTCGCTCTCGACTCCACTCAGCAGAGTGTAGCGAGGTCTGACTATCGTCTGTACGGTCGAGGGATGCTCAGCGTTGATCATGAGCGCCGTCTTGGCAAAGATCTCCGCGCGATGGTCGGTTAGCCACCGCTGACCGACCGCCGAGCCTTCGCCCGAGTTGTGATGCCCATCGATCCCGAGCAAGACGAGCGTCCGGCGCCGCTGCGCCTGCGGGATCCTCGCGTAGTGCTCGGCCAGGCCGATGATCGAGGCCACGCCCGACGCGTTGTCGCCGGATGCATCGAACCAGCCGTCACGGTGCGCAATGAGGAAGATGGTCTCGTCCGTCGTCCCCGGAAGGGTGCCCCAGACGATCGCGGTCTCGAGGTCCGGCACCAGCTCGACGTCCAGGCGCACGCTCACGCGCACGGGCCGATCCGGAGGCGCGGCGGCGATGAGGTCGTGCACGGCGAATCCGTCGTCGCCCCCTACCGTGAACGTGGGGACGTTCGTGGGCTTGGGGTAAGCCTGATAGCGCATGTTGCCCGGCAGCATGTGCACGTTGAAGATCGCGGCGGCTCCACGAGCCGTGGCGAGTCGGATGGCGGCCTCCTGCCTCGAGTCCGGCAGCCCGAGCATGCTGTAGAGGAACACGGCCTTACCCTGGACATCCCGTCTGCTGTAATCCGCTTCGCGCCCGAGACCCACGTAGACGGCCGGGAGCTCCAGACCACCGGGTGGCGTACCGGTGGCGCGGTAGACCGGCTGCGCGGAAACCACCTCGAAGGTTTTACTTCCCGAGCGGACCGTGACGCTATACGTCCGGGGGAACCACTGAGGGGCCAGGTCGAACTTCTGAATGCGCACGTCCGAGAGGCCGATCGTCCGGAACTTGCCCGAAAGCCACTCGGCGCTCTCGGCGTCGGCCGAGGTACCGATGATTCGGCCCCAGTACTTCGGGTGCACCGCATCCCGATAGCGGCGGGAGATCTCGGCCTGCTCCACGACATACTGGTGCATGCGGCGCCCATCGAGGTCGGCGTATGGCTCCGCGCCCGGCGGCAGGGGCCATTGCAGGAACGCATCCTGCGCATCGCCGGCACGGGCCTGAGGCGGCGCCATTCCACGGGCTGCGGGCGGCCCCAGGAGTGCGGCGCTCACCAGCATCAGGGCAACGGACAGGATTCGTTCGCCGATACCGCTGTCGAGGTGGGGCATCACGGGCATCCTTTGTGCAGGTTCGCCAACTCGCCGGATCCTGAGCGCGCGGCCCGACCCTGTCAAGCGAGAGAGCAAGCGATGACCGCCCGGAGATGCCGGGCCTCATGGGAGTACATCGAGTCGCAATGAGGACTGCGATGTAACACGTCTGCTGCTACGCCTATTCGGATGTGGCCAGGATGTGGCCCAAGCACTCGCGCAACAACCGTACCTCGCTGAACAGAAAACGATACCCTCGATCTGGTGCCGAAGGGGGGACTCGAACCCCCACGGATCGCTCCATACGCCCCTCAAGCGTACGTGTCTACCAATTCCACCACTTCGGCAACTTGGGTGGGCACTCTGGACCCGGGAAAGTCCAAAGGAAGCGTCATTATAAATATGCGGCGCTGCGACCGCAAGACGAGAGCGCTGGCAGCCTAGTTCGGCGGAGTGGTCGATGTCGCGCCGGGCTCGGTCTCGGTCTCACCTGCGGGCGGCGCTTGGCTCGGCTCCGAGGCCGGCTCGGTCGTTGCGGGCGCCGCAGACGGGATGCTCGTCTCGGTCGCGGGGGCCGGCATGTCCGGGACCACGGTCCTCTCGGACACCGCGGGCCTGAGGTAGCTCAGAGCAAGCGACGTGATCATGAAGACGGCGGCGGCCCCGGCGGTGATCTTGGACAAGAGCGTTGCGGTGCCGCGGGCGCCGAAGGCGGTCTGGGAGCCGGCGCCGCCGAAAGCGCTCGCGAGGTCCTGGCCTTTGCCCTGCTGGGCGAGCACCACGAGGATCAGGAACAGGCACACCAGTACGTGGATGATGCTGAACAGAATCGTCAACACTTCTTACTTTCTCCGTTGGAATCCGCAGATTCGGGTGAAGGACGAGCCGTCGAGGCTCGCTCCTCCGACCAGGGCTCCGTCGATGTCGGCCTCGGCCATGAGGTCGTCTACATTATCCGGTTTTACGCTGCCGCCGTAAAGGATGCGCACCTTGGAAGCCGCCTGGCTCCCGAAGAGCTTCGCGAGCTGGCCCCGGATCGATTGGTGCACCTCCTCGGCCTGCGCCGGGGTGGCGGTCCGGCCGGTACCGATGGCCCAGATGGGCTCGTAGGCCACCACGAGATTCTCAAGCTGGCTCTCGTCCACGTCCTTGAGGCCCTCCTTGACCTGTCGGTCCACGACCACGAACGTCACACCGCGGTCGCGCTCCGCGTCCGACTCGCCGACGCAAAGGATCGGCACGAGATCGTGGGCGAGTGCCGCGAGCACCTTTCGGTTCGCGCTCCGGTCGGTCTCGCCGAAGAGCTGCCGCCGCTCCGAGTGCGCGACGAGCGCGTAGGTGCAGCCGACGTCTTTCAACATCACCGGAGAGATCTCCCCGGTGAAAGCCCCGTTCTCCTCCCAGTGGAGATCCTGGGCTCCGAGTCGAATCGAACTGCCGGCGATGGCGGAGGCGACGGTCGTGAGCGCAGTGAACGGGGGCATCAGCACGATGTCCACGTCGTCGAAGCGGCAGCCGTCGACGACGCGCCGGGTGAGCGCGGAGGCTTCTCCGAGCCTCTTGTGCATCTTCCAGTTCCCTGCGATGAGCGGTCTACGCATCGGTCAGGACCTCGACTCCCGGCAGCTTCTCTCCCGCGAGGAACTCAAGGAACGCTCCTCCGCCGGTCGAGATGTGGGTGATGCGGTCCGCGACGCCCGCGCGGTCGATCGCGGCTACAGAGTCGCCGCCGCCGACGATGCTGGTGGCGTCGCTCGAGGCCACGATCTCCGCGAGCTTCACCGTCCCTTGCGCGAAGGGCTCCATCTCGAACACTCCCATCGGGCCGTTCCAGACCACGAGCTTCGATTTGCGAATGTCCTCACCGTAGGCGGCGACGGTCGCGGGGCCAATGTCGAGCCCCATCCAGCCGTCGGGGATCTCGCCAATGGGAAGTGTCCGAGTCTCGGCGGAAGCATCGAAGCGGGACGCCACCACGTGGTCCCGAGGAAGCGCGAGCTTTGCTCCTCCCTCGGAGAGAAGCTCCCGCGCGAGGTCTACCTTGTCCTCCTCGACGAGCGACTTTCCCGTGGGAAGACCTTTCGCGCGAAGGAACGTGTAAGTCATGCCCCCGCCGATGAGAAGTCGGTCGACCTTTCCCAGAAGAGACCGCACGACGTCGATCTTGTCCGAGACCTTGGCGCCCCCGAGAAGGCCCACGAACGGACGGGGAGGGGAGGAGAGCGCCATGCCGAGGTAGTGAAGCTCCCTTTCCATCAGAAGCCCCGCCGCAGCACGTGGAAAGTGCTTCACCATGCCCACAGTCGAGGCGTGAGCCCGATGGGCGGCGCCGAAGGCATCGTTGACGTAGAGCTCCGCGGTCGATGCGAGCTTTCTCGCGAAGGCCGGGTCGTTCATCTCTTCGCCGGGATCGAACCGCAGGTTCTCGATGAGAAGGACGTCTCCTTCGACGAGCTTCCCGACCGCCTCGTCCACGGACGGTCCCACGATCGCGCCAACGAACTTCACGGGACGTCCGAGGTAAGAGGAGAGCCGCTCTCCCACGGGCGCGAGGCTGAATTCGGGCTTCGGCTTTCCCTTGGGGCGGCCGAGATGGGAGGCGAGGACGAGCTTCGCGCCCCGCTCGATGAGGAGCCGGAGCGTCGGGAGGGTTTCCCGGATCCGCGTGTCGTCCCCCACGACCCCGTTCTCCAGGGGAACGTTGAAGTCCACGCGGACGAACACCCGCCGCCCTTTGACCTCGAGGTCGGCAGCGCCCAGCTTCCTCATGAAAATCGTTCCTGCGACAAAGCCGTGATTATAGCCCAGTTGGCGACGCCCTTGCCGAAGCCGCGGACTTGAACTAGAATCGCGCCGATTAAGGACAGGCTCGGGTGCCCGATGGGCGGGTAAAAGGGAATGGGGTGTAAGGCCCCAACGGCCCACGCCACTGTAATCGGAGAGCTAGAGCCCAGGCCTCGCCGTAGCCCCCCTAAAAAGGAAGGGGCGAAGGCGGGGCAGCCACTCCCGGCTCGCGGCCGGGGGGAAGGCGGGCGAAGGCGCTTCATCCGAAAGTCAGGAAACCTGCCCGAGCCGAGAAGTCGGAGAGCTCTTCGATGGGAAGAGTCCGGTTTCGAGGCATCCCACCCCGAGACCTCACGCTCCGTCGGTCCCGTTCTGCCAGATGGGAGTGGCAGGGAGGTCACCCGTGCGTCGTCGTCTTTTCTCTCTCGTATTTCTCTGCTCCGCAGCACCCGCCCTCGCGGGCGATCTGACGGTCCGCGTCCTCGATCCGCAATATGCTTCGGTTCCCGGCGCCCGTATTCAACTCACGAGGGGCGATGCCTCCTGGACGACTTCGGTCGTCGCCTCCGACGTCGGCTCGTATCGCTTCGAAACACTCGCACCTGGAAGCTATATCGCGTCGGCGTCCGCCTCGGGCTTTGCGGCTCGGGTCGTGCCCGTGCGCATCGAAGGGAACGATCCCTTCGAGGTCGAGATCCGTCTCGAGCTCGCCGCCGTCTCGGAGTCGGTGGTCGTAACCGGCGCCGACCGGGCACAGCGGCTCTCCGACAGCACCAAGACCCTGAGCGTCGTCGATTCCGAAGAAATGGACATACGCGACGAGTACTTCGTCCCGGAAGCTCTTCGGACCGTTCCCGGACTGCGCATGGAGCAGCTCGGCGGCCCGGGCTCGTTCACCTCGCTCAAGATTCGCGGCCTCCGGACCGAGGACACCGCGATCCTGATCGACGGCGCGCGGCTCCGCGATCCCTCCGCACCCCAGGGCGACGCCTCCTCGTACATCGAGAACCTCGTCACCCCCGACCTCGACCGCGTCGAGATCCTGAGAGGCCCGGGCTCGTCCCTCCATGGGACGAACGCCGGGGGCGGTGTCATCAATATCGTCACCGCCTCCGGAGGCGGTGAGCCCCGGGGAAGTCTCCTCGTGGAGGGAGGCGGCCTCGGCTTCCTCCGCGCGGGGGCTTCGACGTCGGGAGGCATTCGCGATCGCTTCCTTTATAGCGTCGGAGCGTCGCACGTGAACGTCTCCGAAGGTGTCGACGGCGACGACGAGTCGCGCAACACGAGCTTCCAGGGCCGAGCGCTCCTGCAAATGACCCCGCGATCGAGCCTCTCGTTCCGCTTTTATGGATCCGACGCCGAGCTTGCCCTGAACGAGAGCCCGGTGACCCTGGGCGCTCTTCCCGAGGGGGAGATCGCGGCGATCCCGAATGTGAACTACGTCCCTTCGGCCAACGATCCCGACAACCGAAGGGAAGGGAGCTTCTATTCGAGTCTTCTTACCTACGAACAGAAGCCGAGCGCCGCGTTCTCCTACAGCCTGCGCTATCACGGCCTCGTGACCTCGAGGCGTTTCGACGAAGGGCCGCTCGGCGCCTCGCCGTTCGAGCCTTTGGTCCCCTCGGCCGATATCTACGACGGCGGCATCCACACGTTCGCCGCCCGCAGCGACTACGAGTGGGGTCGGCACCAGGTCCTCCACGCCGGCTACGAGCTCGAGCGGGAATCTTTCGCGAATCGCAGCATCCCCGATCCCTCGCTGGAGGGCTCGCGGACCGACGTCTCGCAGTCGAGTCATACTCTCTACGTCCAGGATCAGGTGTCGCTCCTCGAAGGGTCCCTGTCGATTTCCGGATCCGCTCGCGCCCAGTTCTTCTCTCTCGACGAGCCTCGATTCGAGCCCGAGGAGGGGTCGCCTTATCGAGGAATCGACTTCGCGGCGCCGGACGATGCGCTTACCTTCGACCTCTCCGCCGCCTACGCCTTCCCCTCGACGGGTACCCGACTTCGGACCCACGTGGGAAGCGGCTATCGCGCGCCGTCGCTGTTCGAGCGTTTCGGGGCGTCGTTTTCGACCTTCGGCTATTCGGTCTACGGCGATCCCCGGCTCTCTCCCGAGCGCACCCTCGCCTTCGACCTCGGGATCGAGCAGATGGCGTTCTCCGATCGGGCGAGGATGGAGGCGACGTACTTCCGCACGCGGCTCTCCGAGATCATCGTCTTCGACTTCTCCGGCGCCATCGACCCCGCGACGGATCCCTTCGGCAGATTCGGCGGGTACCTCTCGACCGATGGCGGGGTGACGCAGGGTCTCGAGCTCGCTCTGTCCCTTTCGCCGCGACAGGGTCTCGACCTCAAGACCTCTTACACCTTCACCGACGCGGAGCCTCCCCGGGGCGTCTCGCCGGAACAGCAGCAGGCGTTCGCGATCCCGCGGCACCAGCTCACTCTCGTGGCGGCGAAGAGATTTGGTTCGAGCTTATCCCTCGCGTTCGATCTCCTGGCCACCTCGAGCTATCTCGCTCCGGTCTTCGACCTTTCGACGTTCTCGAGCCGGGTCTATCGCTTCGACGGCTACGTCAAGGCGGACCTCGTCGGAAGCTTCCGTCTTCCGGTCGGCGGTACCGGTTTGCGCTTCTTCGGCAAGATCGAGAACCTGCTGGACGAGACGATCCACGCGAGCGGGTTCCGAACCCCGGGACGCTACGCTCTCGCCGGCGTCGCTTACGAGTTCTGATCGATGCCGACCTTCGTAGCACTACTCTTCGCGGTCGAGAGGATCGTCTCCCTTTCGCCGAACGCGACCGAGATCCTCCACGGCATCGGCGCCTTCGATCGGGTGGTCGCGGTCTCGACGTACTGCGAGTACCCGCCGGAAGTCGCGAAGCTTCCCCGCGTGGGCGGATGGACCAATACCAACCTCGAGCAGGTTCTCGTCCTCGATCCCGACCTGGTCATCCTTTCCGACGCCCAGGCGCCCCTGGTCGAAGGAAGGCTTCATGCCCTTGGGGTCGAGACGCTCGTCGTGGGAAGCCAGTCTCTCGAGGACATCTACAAGGCGATCGATGCCATCGGCCGCGCCGTAGGAAATGTGGAGGAAGCGAAGCAACTCGGAGGCTCGATGCGCTCGGAGTTGGCTGCGATCGAAGCCGCGGTCCGCGGACGGCCGCGGCCGAGGACCCTGGTCGTCGTCGATCGTCTTCCGGGGACGCTCCGGGACGTCTATATCGCGACGCGAGGGAGCTACCTCACGACGCTCGTCGAGATCGCGGGGGGAAATCCGATCACTCCCGAAGCGCCCCACAACTACACCCAGATCAGCGCCGAGGCCCTCGCCGTCTTCGACCCCGAGGTGGTGTTCGATATGGTGCAGGCGCTGAACGCTCCCGTGGCGGTTCCGGGCATGAGCGAGCTCGCCGAGGACCCCACCGCCGTCTGGCGGACGATCGAAATCCAGGCGGTGAAGGACGGAAGGATCTACACGCTCTCCGACAAGAAGCTCGTGCATCCTTCGCAGTTCGCGGTCCAGGCGGCCTGGGAGATGGCGCGGCGCCTTCATCCGGACGCGATGCCGAAATGACGATCCTCACGGGCGAGGGGCTTTCGTTCTCCTACGGGAATCTGGCCGTCCTTCACGACCTGTCCCTGTCCCTCGCCCGGGGGAGCTTCGCCGGCCTCATCGGCCCGAACGGCTGCGGAAAATCCACTCTTCTTCGGCTCCTCGCGGGAATCCTCACGCCCACGAAGGGGCGCATCCTGTACGAGGACCGCGCTCTCGACGCCATCCCGCGGCGGGAGCGCGCGACCCTCATCGCCTACGTTCCGCAGCAGCAGAGAACCGTTTTCCCCTTCACCGCGCTCGAGGTGGTTCTCACCGGCAGGACTCCCTATGGCTCGCGTTTTCGCTTCGAGAACGAGGCCGATCGCAGGATCGCGATGCGGGCGCTCGCGGACATCGGCGCCTCTCACCTCGCTCCGCGCCCGGTGACCGAGCTCTCGGGGGGCGAGCAACAAATGGTGTCCGTCGCTCGCGCCCTGGCGCAGAGTGCCGGGCTCCTCCTCCTCGACGAGCCCGCGGCTTCTCTCGACCTCAAACATCGAGCGCAGCTCGGAAGCGCCCTCCGCCGCCTTCGCGAGGAGCGGAGCTTGACCGCTCTCGTCGTCACCCACGATCTCCAGATGCTGGACTCGAGCTTCGACTCCCTTTACGCCATGCGCGAGGGAAGAATCGTCGCCCAGGGGTCGCCATCGGAAGTCCTCCGCGAAGAGGTCCTCGCGGGTGCGTTCGACGACTCGCGCGTGCGGACGGGCCGCATCGAGGGCCGCACCTTCGTGTGGTCGGAATGGTGAAGGGCGATTCCCGCTCGCCGGCGAGGCGTCTCGGGTGGGCCCTCCTCGGTCTCTCGGCGCTCCTCGCGCTCGTGGTCGCAGTCGCGCTCTCGACGGGATACCAGGCCATCACCTGGCAAGAGATCCAGACGAACGAGACCGCGCGGACGATCTTCTTTCGACTCCGCATCCCGCGGGTGCTCCTCGCGATGATCGTGGGGGCATCGCTCTCGGCGGTGGGAGCAGCGCTCCAGGCCCTTTTTCGCAATCCGCTCGCCGAGCCCTACACCCTCGGGGTCTCCGGGGGCGGGGCTTTCGGCGCGAGCGTCGCCATCGCGCTCGGTTTCGGTGCGAGCCTCGGGGGCGTACCCCTGGTGTTCTTGACCGCGTTCGCCGGCTCCGCGCTCTTCGTTACCATCGTCTACCGGCTCGCTTCCTCGGGGCCGGTGTTCCTTCCCGGCGCCCTTCTTCTCGCGGGAGTCGTCTTGAACCTGATCGCGGGCGCGGGTGTGCTCATGATCCAGTTCGTCACCGACTACACTCGCGCGCTCCAGATTCTGCGCTGGATGGTCGGGACCCTCGACGTCGTGGGAGTGGATCTCGTCTGGCGGATGGCGCTCTTTATCCTTCCGGGTATCCTGCTGCTCCTCTACTCGACGCGAGACCTGCATCTCATCGCCATGGACGAGGAGGCGGCCGCGGCGCTCGGAGTCGACGTGAGGAAAGTCGAGAGGACGGTCTACGCCGCTTCTTCGCTGGTGGTGGGGGTAGCGGTCGCCGTGGCGGGACCCATCGGGTTCGTCGGTCTCATCGTCCCCCACGCCGTCCGGCTCGTGTTCGGAGAGGATTTGCGGATCGTGATTCCATGCTCGATGCTTCTGGGTGCGGGTTTTCTCGTCGCCGCCGACACCCTCGCCCGGACGCTACTCGGCGCGAGCGAGCTTCCGGTGGGCGCGATCACCGCGCTCGTAGGAGGACCCCTCTTTCTCGTGCTTCTCGCTCGAAAGACACGTTACGCCGCTATCTGAGGGAGATTAACCATGAGTATTTCGACCAAGACCGGCGACACAGGAGAGACAGGACTCATCGGGGGAAAGAGAGTCTCGAAAGGAGACCTACGAGTAGAAGCCTACGGGACGATCGACGAGCTGGGCTCGGTCCTCGGCTTCGCGCGATCGATCTGTGCGAACGCGAAGATCCGCGAGGCGACGAAGACGATCCAGAAAGAGCTCTTCACCATGAGCGCGGCAATCACCGGCGGGTCGAGCGGGCTCACGCCGGAGATGGTCGGCTCCCTCACGAAGCAGGTGAACGAGATCGAGTCGATGGAGGCGATCGTCGGCGACTGGGCGCTTCCCGGCGAGAACACCGTTTCCGCCGCCTACGACGTCGCTCGCACGGTTTGTCGCCGCGCGGAGCGCGTGATCGTGCGGCTTCATGATCAAGGCGAGGCCGTCGATGCGTTGGCGATCGCCTATGTGAACCGGCTCTCCGATCTCCTCTGGCTCTTCGGTCGCTACGTCGAGAAGGAAGCGGGAGTCGATTCTCGGCTCCGGGACGGCGAGAAGGGGGGCCCGAGCTGGTCGCGCGCCTGGTGAGCCCGATCGAGCCTCCGGACGAGGACTTCGCGGAGAGAGCCCGCACCCGGCAGCGAGAGCTGACCAAGCCTCCGGGAAGCCTCGGGAAGCTCGAGTCGATCGCCATTCGTCTCGCGGCGATCCAGAGGCAGGACCGGCCGACTTCCTTCGGGCGACGGGTGGTGGTCTTCGCGGCGAATCACGGGGTCGTAGCGGAAGGCGTCAGCCCCTATCCTGCGGAAGTGACGGCGCAGATGGTAAAGAACTTTGCCGCGGGAGGCGCCGCCATCAACGCGCTGGCTCGCGCGGCGCAGGCGGACGTGGTGGTGGTGGACGTCGGAGTCGATCGAGGCACGAGGAACTTCGCGCGCGAGCCGGCGATGACCGAAGAGGAGATGCACAGAGCTCTCGAGCGAGGGAGGGGGGAGGCGCGTCGGGCACGGGCGGAAGGCGTCGCTCTCCTCGGACTCGGCGAGATGGGAATCGGCAACACCACCGCGGCGAGCGCCGTTACCGCCGCTCTTACCGGCCTTCCGCCATCTCGCGTGACCGGCGCCGGAACGGGTCTCGACGAAGTGGGGCGGCGGCACAAATGCGAGGTCATCGAGAAAGCGCTCGAGCTTCACAACCTCTCGCCGCACGAGCCTCTTCATGTACTGCAGGCCGTGGGCGGGCTCGAGATCGCGGCCCTCGCGGGGCTTTCGCTTTCGGCGGCTTCTCAGCGGCTCGCGGTCGTCGTCGATGGGTTCATCGCCTCCGCGGCTTTCGCCATCTCCGCGAGACTCGAGCCCGGGGTGAAGGACTACGCCTTCTTCTCGCATCTCTCGACGGAGCCCGGCCATCGAGCGCTCCTCGACTTTCTCGGCGTCGAGCCTCTCCTCGATCTCGGTCTCCGCCTGGGTGAGGGAACCGGGGCCGCTCTCGCGATGCCGGTTCTCGGCGCCGCCGTCGCCGCCCACAACGAGATGGCGACCTTCAAAGGCGCCGGAGTCTCCGACAAAGCATGACCCGGCTCCTCGCGGCGCTCGCCTTCCTCACCCGCGTTCCCATCCTGCCCATGGGGAGAAGCTTCGAGGCTTCCGAGGTGGGGCGCGCGGCGCTATTCTTCCCCCTGGTCGGCGCCGCGATCGGGCTCGTTCAGCTCGGGGTCTTCCGGCTTCTGAAACCGCACCTGCCTTCCCTGGTAATTGCGGTTCTCGTCGTCGCCCTCTCGGCGTGGGTGACTCGCGGGCTCCACCTCGATGGGCTCGCGGATTTCGCCGACGGCCTCGGCGGTGGCTCGACTCGTGAGGACGCGCTCCGCATCATGCGGGATCCCGCAGTCGGGGCCTTCGGTGTCGTCGCCCTCGTACTGGTCCTCGTCGTAAAGATTGCTGCCATGGACGCGCTCCCGTCCCCAGAAGCTCTCGTGCTCGCCCCCGCTCTCGCTCGATGGACGGCCGTTCCCATAGGGTTTTTCCTCCCTTACGCGCGCGAAAGTGAGGGCCTCGGCGCCGCGATGACCCGAGGCACGGGTCGCTTCGAGCTCCTGGGATCGACCGTTCTCGCCGTCTCGCTCACCCTCTTCTTCCCGTTGAAGCTCGCCCTTGTTTCCTGGACGGCCGTTGTCCTCGTGAGTCTTCTCGTGGGCAAAATCGCGCGAAGACGCCTCGGAGGTATGACCGGAGACGTGCTCGGCGCGAACGTGGAACTCGCGGAGGCTTCGGTTCTGGTGGCGGCCCTGTGCTGACTCTCGTCCTGGGTGGAGCGCGGAGCGGCAAGAGCCGCCACGCTCAATCTCTCGCCGCCGCGGCAGGGGGCCCGGTCCTCGTCGTCGCGACCGCGGCCCCGGTCTCGCCCGGCGAGGATCCCGAGATGGCCGCAAGGATCGCCCGCCATCGGGCGGATCGCCCGTCGCACTGGAAGACTCTGGAGGCTCCCCTCGCCGTGGTCGCGGCCGTCCGCTCGGCCGAGACCCTCGTCCTCGTCGACTGCGTCACGATCTGGATCTCGAATCTTCTCTACCACCACCGCCCTCTTGAGCGAGCGTCCCGCGAGAAGCACATCGTCGATGAAGTCGAAGCCCTCGCGGCGGTCTTGCGAGAGAGCGAGGCCATCGCGGTGTCGAATGAGGTCGGCGAAGGCATCGTTCCCGAGACTCCGCTCGCGCGGGAGTTCCGGGATCTGCAGGGTCAGGCGAACCAGATCCTCGCGCGCGAGGCCTCGCGAGT
>Ga0214473_10008131_pt1 | contig 12427 bp, 9 predicted proteins | sample RVTome_7_FD_203509 | JGI IMG/M metagenome (GOLD analysis project Ga0214473, IMG submission 203509) | Soil microbial communities from uranium-contaminated site in the Upper Colorado River Basin, Wyoming, United States - RVT98D197 | ecosystem: Environmental > Terrestrial > Soil > Contaminated >... | reverse complement strand
GGAGAAAAACCATGTTACGCAGAAAAAAGTGCACATCAGATTCCGAAAGGAAAACGCTAAAAATGACAAGTGCAATTGGGATCAGTCTGGTGCTGTTCGTGATCACCTCACTCACAATTGCGGCCTCGGGCAATACGAGAATCCCGGCAGAAAACCTCAAAATCCCCGAAGAAATGCGAAGCTGTGCAGAGAACCTGCAGAAAATCTATGCAGCGATCAAGGCATACGAAAAGGACAAAGGTGGGCTGCCGAATTGGCTTTCCGACCTGGTTCCGAATTACCTGAGCAAAGAGGCGCTGCTATGTCCCGCTCATCCGAGCCGGACACGGGCTTCCTATTACCCTGACCGGAACCTCCCATGCGGCTATACCTACGAGTTCTCACCGACCCGGATTACCAGTGACTGGATATGCCGCGACTGGAAGATGCAACAATTGAGACAGTTTGGTGACGTTGTGCCCGTTGTCCGCTGTATTGATCATGGCACTAACATGGTTCTGAGCATTTCAGTGGGCGGCCAGATCTACTGGAGCGCTCTGCCCTGGGAATACATGTTTACGCCGGCGCAACCAGCTACCCGCTCCGTGCAAGAACAGCCGCCTTCGCTTGTGGGGAAGCCGGCGCCGATATTCACGTTAAAGGACCTCGATGGCAAGCAGGTTAATTTGGCGGACTTCAGGGGAAAAGTCGTATTACTTGACTTCTGGGCCACCTGGTGCGGTCCCTGCCGAACGGCCATACCACACCTTGAGGCACTTCACCGCAAGTACAGCGGCTTGGGATTGGTTGTCATTGGGATGAACAATGAAAAAGATCATGGCAAGGTGAAAGAATTCGCCAAGGGGCAGATAACTTACCTTATTCTCCTGGACGCAAGCGAGCAGTTCAAGGAATACGGCATCCGCGGCATCCCAACACTGTTCTACGTGGGTAGGGAAGGAAAGATACGCCACTCTGAAGTCGGCTTCGCACCTGGAAGAGAGCAGGAGATGGAGCAGAAGGTAAAGGAGCTGCTCACAGCCAAGAATGAAACAGCAGGAGAGTCTATACATGAAAGACCCTCGCAAGTTCTGGCCGACTTTGGGACACCAGCTCATCCAACCCGAAACTACGGCACAGTGGACGCGGGTTCCATCGAACAAGAAGGAGCAAATAGGACCGCCAGTGAGCAGAAGATGAAAGAGTGCATCAGGATACAGGGCTTGAAGACAGACAAGAGCGCCTGCACGCAAGGTGAACAGATCGTCCTAACCTACGATGTCGTGAATGTGAATAGCACGAGGCTGGATGTCCCTCTCAATACTCGGTATTCCAGACCCATGCGTCTGATTGGCATCCAGCAGGCATGGATCGAGCCAATGGACGATAGTGCTAAGAGAACGGACTTCGGCCCCGCCGCCAAACGCGGAACGAGATATGCTGCCGGCGGGAGCATCTTCCCTGTCGGCAAGAGTTACCTCGACCCCGGTGAGCAGCTTCATCAGAAGTCTTCCATTGGCCGTGATCTCATGCCGGGACGATACAAATACTACATCGAGATGAAAGCCATCGATGATGGCAGCCTCATGGATGAAGCGACTGTTGAGTTCATGGTTCTGCCGAATCCAGGCTCTGCAGTATCGCCAGCTTCAAGAACTGTGCAACTGGAGGCTCAATCCGGGCCATCCGAGTCTGTGGCCACCAAGTTCGCAATTCCTGCCGAGAATCTGAGAATTCCGGAGAAAATGCAGGCCTGTGCGGCAAATCTGCAGAAGATCTACGCGGCGATCAAGAAATTCGAGAGGGAGACCGCGAGATTGCCCAACGGCCTGGCCGAGTTGATTCCGGCATATCTGAGCAAAGGGACCCTGGTTTGCCCGAACGACCCGGCTTGCGCGGAAACAGGAACCTTGTCTGCACAGGCTCAATGCAGCTATTACTACGAATTCACTTCAGTTCGGGTCTCTCCCGAATGGCCGATCATTGGCGGCATGCGTTTCGCCGACTGGAAAGAACAGCAGGTAAGACTCTTTGGTGACGTAGTGCCCATGGTTCGTTGCCCACAGCACGGTTCTGAGTACCTAAACGTATCGGTGACCGGAACAACCTATGTCAGTCCTCACGTCTGGGAAAGAATGTTCATACCGGCCTATACTCATGGCGATGAATTACGCGACGTCGTGCAAGCCAAAGGGCCTTCCAGTGTGGGAACATCCGCTGACAATGCAAAGAACGGAGCGAACCAAGAATCACCAAATCACGAAATGTCGGGGACCAAGGTCATTAGAGGGACCTGGACATGGGACATCGATTCGAACAGCGATGGGAGCAGGGAATCAGCGGATATCTGGTGGGAACATGTGGATGACCATGAGCGATATCTCGTGCCTCGAAATGGAGCAGAAATTGCAGTGGTAAAGGACAGAGCGTTCGAGAATTTGAGCTTCAGCGACCTCAACAAGATGCACTTTGCCACCGGCCGCCTATCCGCATCAGATGCCGAACCTGACATTGATGTAGGAACTGTTCTCGTCGTCCGCACAACGGACGGGAATTATGCAAAGCTCCAAGTAACCGGCTTCGACCCTTTGAAGAACGGTCGTCACGACATCGCCAAGTACGATATGCGATTGCGTTATGTGCTCTACAAGGTCGCGACGGCCCCATCCAAGCCGCAACGAGACCTTCTCGAAATTGTATCACCCACTCCTCAGACTCCGACGGTTCTGTCTTTGGGCGAGAGGTTCACTGTAAAAGTCCGTTATCACCTCGCTTCCGTAAACCAGGCTCGCATCTGGGCTCGTCCCTACACCGGTGGCAAATACACATCAGGATACAGAGCTCACCCATCACCAATGTATGATGCCGGAACCGGCGAGATGGAAGGTTGGTTCTTCTTTGATGAACCAACAAAGGTTGACGAGGTCCGCGTACAAATGGTCCCGGCTGATTCCAGGGAGCCGATTGCAGCGGCGTCGCTGAAAATAAGCGCAGAATGGAAGTGAGCATAGCAGTCGACAACACTGAGCAACGTAAACGCTTGGCCAGGCGCAGAACAAGTAAATGAAGAAACCAATTTTTAGGAGAAGAACAATGTCTGATAGAAACAACTACAACTCACTTCTTGCGGTAAGGACGCCGGCAATGAGACGCAGGGTCGTGGCATGGTGGGTGGCTACAGTGCTCTTGGCGATAACAGGCTCTGGATACGCTGACCTGACAAACGGATTGGTGGGCCACTGGAGCTTCGACGATCCTTACGACATCAGTCACGACTATTCTGGCACGGGCAACAACGGTTATCCTGTGGGAGGCACCACCTGGACCACCGGAGTAGCGGGCGGGGGCGTCCACTTCAACGGAACAGGTTACATCAGAGTTCCAGACAGCCCGAGTCTGGACTTGCCAGGGGCAAGGGGCACAATCGCCGCTTTTGTCAGAATTGATCCAGCAAGTAACATGAGTAATGAATTCGGAGTGAGCAAGGAAAGCAGTAGCAGTTTTCCCTGGACAATTGCATATGAATTTCTCATCAGGGAATCGGCTGCTGGGAGATGGACCGAGTACTACGTCATTTCAGACGGGGCAAACTGCAACTACATAGGTGACGACACCGCAGAGACTCTGAAGGATTCGTTGTGGCACCACATTGCAGTGACTTGGAGCGGGCCTGGCGGCAAATTTCGGGCGTACCGAGACGGGGTAGTAGTTGCCGAGCGCAACCAGACTATTTCCGCTATAAACAACATTGCTGAGCCTCTTCTGATAGGTGCGTACCGCTGGAACGTGCCTCCTGGGATACTCAGAAGAATGTTAGGTGACATGGACGAAGTACGAATCTACAATCGGGCTCTGTCTGCAGATGAAATCAGACAACTTGCGCGCAGTGTTGTTCCTGTCGCTGTTGACATCAAGCCGGGAAGCTGTCCGAATCCTCTGAATGTCAAAGACCAGGGGGTACTTTCCGTCGTTGTCCTGGGATCGCCAGACTTTAACGTCTTCACCGTTGATCCCGCTTCCATTCGCTTAGAGGGCATTGCGCCCCTGCGAAGCAGTTATGAAGATGTAGCTGCCCCAGTGATCAACAGGGTGAACGAGTGCGACTGTACAACAGCGGGCGCTGATGGCCACCTCGATCTTGTGCTGAAGTTCGACACGCAGCAAGTGGCAAATGCGCTCGGCCCGTTCAGCAACGGGGACATATTCCTGTTGAGCCTTACGGGCGAGGATCTTGCCGGGACACCGATAGAAGGAAAAGACTGTGTTGTCGTCGTAGGAAAAGGCACCAATTAAGGATGCTACACTCACCGAATGAAGTGAAAGGGCTGTGAGCTTACGTTCGCAGCCCTCTTCTATCTCTGTAGCCAACTCAGACGGGCCGAAAGTCGTGGCAGCAGTCCACTTTGAGCGGACCCAGCCTTTGCTAGGTTCTGAGCGGGCGGACTGAAAATGATATCTATGGAGGTACGTCAGAGCGCAGCCGGGAAAGCCCCTTTGCGTATCGAATTATAGAAGGTAGCTTCGAGCCGACCCGTGAGGCTGAATGGAGCACGGCTAAGGCTGAACCCAAACAAAGACTGGTTGACAAGAAAGTGTCCAGAAGAGAGACTGTGTTAGGCAGAGAAAGAAGTAATTCATGCTCTGGCCGAGAGATAACGAAGGAGACTTTCTGTTATAGAATGTGAGAGGAGAATCATTATGACAAAGAAGGGAAAAACAATTACGGCACTGATAGTACTGTTTGCCTGCTCAATGCTCACCGGCTGCGCCTCGGACTGCAAGATGGTTTGGGTCTATTCCGGTGGACAAGCCCTTGGATGGAGACAGCTCGCAGCCCCCTTTCCAGGGATAGCACACCAGAGCACCGCTGCCTTATCTACTGGCGTGAATAGGTGGGAGAATTACAGACGCGATGATGTCCTCAAACACTATTTAAGCAAGAATCCCGGATGTGTGAATTATAGAGGTGACGACGGCACCACCCCGCTTCACGTAGCCGCTATGTGGGGCCGTGAAGGGGCTGCCAAACTGCTCATTAGCAGCGGAGCGGAGGTAAACGCAACGGACGATAGCGAAGGGACCCCCTTAGAGTTAGCAGCGCTTAACGGACGTAAAGACATGGCTGAACTGCTCATTTCCAACGGAGCTCGCGTCAACACCAAAGACAAATGGGGCTATACTCCTGTTCACAGGGCGGCCGAAAAGGGTCACACGGATACGGCGAAACTTCTAATTGAAAAAGGAGCTGACATCAATCCGCGGAATGAAAATGGCGATACTCCTTTGCATGTGGCGGTCAGCTTTGGCTACGCCAACGCCGTTGAGCTTCTAATGGCCAAGGGAGCGGACATCAGCAGCAAAGATAAATGGGGGAGTACTCCTCTGCATCGGGCAGTCCAACAAGACCGTAGAGATGTAGCTGAACTCCTGATCGCCAAGGGAGCAGAGATCGACATGAAGGCTACCGAGAATGAGCAGACCCCCTTAGACTGGGCAGCCTACTATGGCCGCAAAGATATTGCTGAACTTCTGATTTCCAAAGGAGCAAATGTCAACACTAAAGACAAATGGGGTTATACTCCTCTACACAGGGCGGCAGAAAAGGGCGGTACGAGTGTGGCGGAGGTGCTGATCTCCAAGGGAGCGGATGTCAACGGCAAAGACAAGTGGGGAAGCACTCCTCTGCACCGGGCAGTCCAACAAGGCCATAAGGATGTAGTTGAACTTCTAATCACCAAGGGAGCAGAGATCGACATAAAGACTGCCGAGAATGAGCAGACCCCCTTAGATTGGGCGGCCTACTATGGGCGTAAAGACATCGCTGAACTTCTGATTTCCAAAGGAGCAGACGTCAACGTCAACGACAAATGGAATGATACTCCTCTGCACCACGCAATCCGAAAAAGACAAAAAGAGATCGTTGAATTTCTTATCGCCAAGGGAGCAAATGCGAATGCCCGGGGCGAACAAGGCAAGACTCCTCTGCACGATACGTCGAACGAAGGTCTGGCCGGACTGCTTCTTTCGGCTGGTGCAGAGGTGGATTCTAGAGACGAACATGGCGATACTGCCTTGCACTACGCGGCTTCCAGAGGTGACAAGGAGGTAGGCAGGCTCCTCATCGCTAAAGGAGCCGACGTGCACGTGAAAAACAAATACGGTTGGACTCCTGTGCATTATGCAGGCGTCTCTTCGCAAGAAGAACTGATCAAGCTGCTGCGCAAACATGGGGCAGTCCTCGGCGGCGAGATTCACAGAGCAGCGGAGACGGGGGACGTTCGAAATGTTAGGAAGATTCTTGACAAGGATCCAGAACTGCTCAACGCCAGCCACGATGGATGGACTCCTTTGCACTCTGCTGTTTCCAACGGAAAAACAAAAGTGACAAAATTACTCATCGAGAGGGGAGCAAAATTGGAATCAGAGGCCGGCGAAGGCATAACCGCTCTGCATGTTGCTGCACGCGTGGGAAACTATGATCTGAGTGAGATACTTATTTCCAGCGGCGCGGATGTCAATGCCAAAGACCGGCGGGGCTCGTCGACTTTGCATTACGCGGTTTCGTCCAAGACCGAACACAAGAATGTGGTTGAGCTCCTGGCAACTAAAGGAGCCGAGATCAATGCGAAGGAGCGGAAGGGCAATACCCCCTTGCACACGGCGGCGTTTAACGGCCACAAAGATGTCGTCGCGCTTCTAATTAAAGGCGGGGCAGAAATCAATGTGGAAAATGAGTACGGCACAACCGCCCTCTCCTACGCAGATCAGCAGGAACACAAGGAAGTAGCCGAATTACTCCGTAAGCACGGCGCGGTCGAGTGACGCGGACCGCAAATACAAAAGCCGGAACACAGCCACTGTGAGCATCCTCGCTCAGATAAGCCGTGAGAACGCAAAGGCTTCAGAGTTTCGAAAGGGGTCGAGTGCTCTTCACAACCACTCCATCACAGGCAATTGTTCAATTGCCTGCCGCAGCACCGGGTCAACATTGGTGTAGACGTCATTCGTGAGCTGTGGACTGGAGTGCTCCAGCAGCCTTTGAGTCACGGCAGTGGACACACCTCTCTGAGCCAACAAGGAGGCGAACGTCTTCCGCAGATCGTGAAACCTCAGGTCGGGCATTCTCACCGTCCTTCGGATTCTCTCCCACTTCTTGGGGCTGAATCTATCCGCAAAGAGCTTCTCCTGCCCCTCTGCAATGGTAGCAACATGGTTGGATAGTTCCGTCATGATCTCCCCTGGAACCGGTCGTTCCGGCATTGCTTTCCCTGCCTTGCGATTCCGAGTCGCGATGGTGTTGCGGTCAAAATGAATGTCGCCAATTCGGATGGCTTCGACGTCACCGCGTCTGAGTCCTGTCGTCACAGCCAACAATACCCTCAACCGCAGAGCTGGATACCTGGACGCAACCGCAATCAACTCTTTAACCTGCTGCGGGGAGAGTGAGGTCACGGGCTTCTGGGCCACTTTGACCTTCTTGACCTCCAAGCCCGGTGTCACAAATCGATTCTTGACCGCCCAGTTGAGGAATGCCTTGATGTTCCGGATGTCCTTGTTAAGTGTGTTCTTCCCGACCTCTTCGCTTCGCTTGAGGACAAACGTATCGAGAGTTGGCTGCGTGATTTCTTTCGAGGTGGTCGGACCGACCACACGTTTGAAGTGCCGCAATGTCGGCAGGACTTCGTAGATCGACGCGTCCACAAGACCCTCCACCTGTTTGAAACGTCGCTATTCCTCGATCATCTGATCCCAATTGAAGTCGACCACGTCGGTGAAGACATCTGAATTGAGCTGAGTGTACTTGATGTGGCGGAAGTGCTCGGCCAGACTCTTGCTCGGCAATGCCTTGGCTTTTCGTTTGCCGTTCTGGTACCACCCGACCCACCAACCTTTGACGTTCTTTCGTCTATAGACCCATGGCTTTCTCATAGTCTCCATCATATCGGCAGTTTTCGCCACCGAAGTCATTGGGGCCAGCACAAGCTGGAGTGCATAGAGCCAAAATGGAGACATGGCGGGGGCGAGAAAGACTCCCTCGGCTGTAAGTATCTGTAAAAACGCGGTTTATGGACGTCTGTCCTGAAGGCGCATAGTACGACAAGTCCGGTGCCCCCACTCAGGCACTATGAAATATCCACCCACGTGATCATTTCCACCGCCGGTGACCGACCCTCGCCCGTCGAATTGGCCGCCTTGTGGCACGCTTCAGTGGCAGCCGGTGACGTAGCGAGCAGAACGATCCTGTCAAAGCCTGCCCCCCTTATCTTGTTGAGGTTTTGCCTGATGTCCGATTTGCCCGTCTCCACTTCAATGGCAATCTTCTCGCCCGGCTTTTGAGCCAGGATGTCGATCGCACCGTTGCCCTTGACCGGGTGCTCGCACTTGACTTCATACCCTTTTCTCTCGAAGTGCTTTGATGCCCGATTGACCCAGAATGAATGCTCCAGGCTCTCGCGAGGTCTTGGTCCTGCTTCAATGCCCAGAGACGAACACATGGCACGGCCGGGGTCGGTCAACTGATACAAGACAACCTGGCCGCAGCGGGTGGCAATGGCAACAGCCTCAATAATGCCGGCAGAGACCAGGTGCTGACGGACGGCGTTGCCCCGCCGACGGGAGAGATTGAGCCGTTGATACCGGGACACGGTAGTCGATAGTGGCCGGCCGGCCACATCAGATAAGAACCGTATCTCTTCACGAGACAGGTTCCTATAGGGTGGTTTTGGTTTAGGATCAGAAGCCTTGTCTTTTGATTCGTTGGGGGATGGTGGGTGGGTGTCTTTATTTTCATTAATGCTTTCTGTTGTTTTACTATCCTTGTCTGGAGGTGGAATACGTGGAACTACCTTTTGAAAGGATTGTGCCGCTCTCTCAGTGCTGGAATCCCTGTGATAACGTGCCATTCGCTCCTTAACAGCCTTATCGAGGACAGAGCCTTCTCGAACAGCGCAAAGCGGAACCTTAACCAGAAATGGCTCGGGATGCTCGTCGGCCAACCGGATAACGGCACTGCCCACCGGCAGGGTATTGAGCGCCTCTTTCTGCTCGTCGGTCAAGTTCATCGCCGATGCCATTTCGTGGACATCAGAACGCAGCTTCTGGCTCAAAGCGATGGTTGCGTATGAATTCGCGAACGCCACTTTGCTCAAAAGCGATGCCGATTGGTCCACGAACACATAGCCCAGACCATACTGTCTGACCATTCGAATCGAGGTTTCCAGCACCGATTCTTTGGATTCACTGGACTTCTTCAACAAAAGATTGTGGGCCTCTTCCAGTATTATTATGTTGGTCAGTCTCTCTTGCGGTCCCTGGGCCAAGCGGTACCTATACAAGTATAAGGTCAGGGCTTCGGAGAACATCGTCTTATCCGAGGAGCTCGAAAGTCCATCCATCTCCAGCACAACATTGTGATCCAAGAGCTCGGCGACGTGGCTGTTATCCTGGGTATTCATAACAGCACCGAATTCGCCGTAGGTCATCCCCAATAGTATTCTTTCCGCCGAGGCCTGCCACATCCCCGCCCGACCCCTGAGCTTGGCCATGCGCAGCCATGCCAGCAGGTCCTGGATAGTGGGCCAGCCCCTCTGGGTGCCGTCAAATATTCCAAATTCAGCATAGAGGTGGTCGAGTCCGGCCACCAATAAGCTGATTACCCCCTCTCCGCCCAGGTAGGCCGATGCCATCACATCGACGATAAGCTTGATCCACAGATGCGCCTCACAGCCGGCCGGAGGGATCAATGGATTGAATCGAAACGGTGATATCTTCCTGCCAATGGTGTAGACCCTCAGCGTCGGATGCAGTGCCATCAAGTCCCGATAGCCCCTTTTCCAGTCCAGGGCAACGACCTTAATGCCCCCGGCCATGATGCCCTCAATGAGCACAAAGGTCAGATTCGTCTTGCCTGAACCGCTCCTGCCGGCGATCAGAATATGTTCTTTGAGCCGGGGACTTTTCAAATAGAACGGGTACATCTGATTCTCGGCGTAGGAGACCATGCCCACCTTGATATCGCCTGAGCCGGCGAACTTCTTTGAAGGGGGTGGGAACGGAGACCGGTCCGGATTGTAGTCAGCTCTGAGGTGTTTGACGGCCAAGAGTTCCAGTGTCTGCTCGATATCCGCCTTGCCGTCCGCGTCGGACTCCGCCAGGTAGGCCGACCATAATCGGTCGATTCTCTTGCCCATGACCGGCTTCGACTTGCGGCAGAGTTCCTGCGCCCGGGTCATCACAGCTCATCACCTTTTGGGTCTTTAAGAATCGCTTCCTTCCTGTAGGCCGCCAAGTAGTTCTGAGCGTTTTCCGGCAGTAGCAGTTTGAGCCTGGAGATATCCTGCCACAGGTTTGTACGCTCTTCCCTTTGGTCTTTGTAGAGTTTATCGAGCCTCTTGCCGACAGAATATTCGGCCCGGCTGTCAGATGGTCCGTGCCAGGCCTCGTGTGCATAGAAGGTATTGATCGCTGCGCATTTGCCCAGCTCAAGCTCGTACATGTTCTTCTGATAGAGCTCGTAGCGGTTGCGAATCTGACCGATGACATCATCCAATCCCAGCCAGGCTGTGTGTTTCTTGTCTGAGATAATGGCCTCGACAGGATCGGTCTTTGGAATCGCAAGATAGCCGTTAGCAATGATCTGCTCTACTGTCGGCGCATGAGGGAATGCGGTCTTGCCGACAAGGTCGGATGAGAAATCATATATCGCAGGAGGCACTCCAGACGGGCCGGCAAGAAGGCTATTCTTACTGTCCAGATACCGCTGAACAATACCGGACTCATAGAAGTAAGCGACATAATTGGGATTCTCATTTCGCCGTCCTATTGGATTGCCGGTGTGCATCTTTTCACCTGAAACACGTACCTCCTGCACAGTGGTAAGACGAACTCATATATAAATGTTTCGCTTCCTATTATCCCTCTGTGGTAGGGACTGGGAAATGGGCGCACGCGGAAGCGTAAGGCTTATAAACATGGAGCGATTTACCGCTGCTGAGGTGAGAGCCTGATGGCCATGACCAAGGACCAAATACTCCGTGTTATCCAGAACAATGCGGCCCAGAAAGCGGCTGCCTTTGCCGGTCAGTTTGTCCGCTCTAAGCCGCAAGACAAGGAGGCAATCCTGGCCGGGTTGGACTTCGAGCGGTGGCTGGAGCAGTGCTGCCGGGAATGTCTGAACTGACGGGAAAATGTTAAGATAGGCAGAATTCTCACCCTCACCCTCACGGGGATTTATCTCTCTTTTTCTTTATATTCTCATCTCTTTTCTTCTCATAACTCCTTTATTTACAATACCTTCTCACCCTCACTTCTTCCGTATTCTGACAAATCCATTTTTGTCTATCCAATTCTTATCTATATCAACAACATTATCCCCTTCCCTTCTATCATTTCCCGTCACAGGACTCCACCGAATCCGTCACCAATCTCACCCACAACTGCTGCGTCGCAGCAGATCTTCGGCGCCCAGCGCCGCCTACACTCGACGCCCGTCGTCGCCGTCCAATACTCGCTATTCCAATCTTCTTACAACCGGGCCCGGAGCCCGAAGGGCGGAGGGCCCACAGGTGACTGAGCCGAAGGCGAAGTCGCCAAAAGTGTGCCTTCAGGCACACTTTAGACCCTCCCCACACGAACCATACCCAGGACCTCTACTCCGTAATTCCTCACACAAACCACAGCCTCACAACTGTCCAATCCTTGCCAATCAAATCGTCCTCTGTTCATAACCGAACCGTCTCAGTCCATTCACATCATCCCCCTACCGCCATCCATCCTCATCGTTTAGGCTTGCCCATTCCGTCCCTTCCACAACGATGAAAACATCACTACCTATGCACCAAACAACCTTTCCATCTGCCGCTGCCTCCTGGCCTCACCAGCCCTCTCCAGCAGCTCAATCTCACCTCGCAATCGCTCTACCCGTAAGCACAATCTTGCCAGAGCCAACATATCACCATTCACGATATGCTCCAACCCCACAACGCCCATCTTCAGATACTTCATCACCAGATACCTTGCCTTCTCAGGCAACCTTTCCTTTACTATACTGACCGTAATAAGCAGGTCCTTCACCTGCTCCCTGAGCTTGTCGACCTTATACCTAACCTTGTCAAACCCGCCACTGCACCTTTCAAAATCAATGGTGCCAAATGCACCCCAATCAACACCGCCGGACTCATCCACCACCGGCTCAATCCAACTCATTCTGCCCTTCACAGGCAATGCCAATACAGGGCCAAACTCCTGCATAAAAACCTGCCGCTCCAACTCATCCGGATCAGCTAACTCGCTGTCATCCAGACCCGGCACACTGCCATATTTATGGTTCATCCGGTTAATGCGTAGGTTGCGTTGTGCAGATTGAAGATTCTGAGTTTGAGATATTCGTCGTCCCGATAGCCATAGGCGTTGCGTTGCAGAGTTCCGATCTTGCTGTTGATCACTTCCA
>Ga0214473_10008130_pt1 | contig 12428 bp, 10 predicted proteins | sample RVTome_7_FD_203509 | JGI IMG/M metagenome (GOLD analysis project Ga0214473, IMG submission 203509) | Soil microbial communities from uranium-contaminated site in the Upper Colorado River Basin, Wyoming, United States - RVT98D197 | ecosystem: Environmental > Terrestrial > Soil > Contaminated >... | reverse complement strand
CCCTGTTCATGCCCCAGTTCCACTCCGCGCGGGACATCCACGACGTGTACCACGTGAAGCGGCCCACCCACGCCCGGGAGATCGAGCAGCCCTACCTGGACCAGGTGGCCGCCGCGCACCAGAACGGCTGGACTACGGGCAGCTTGGGTTGGCGCTACCCCTTCGACCGGGAGTTCACCCGCCGCATGATCCTGCGCAGCCAGGGCACGGTCCTGTCGGCCAAGCAGCTGCCCAAGGCCAGGGTCCCTGGCAAGTACTTCGGGGTGGTGCGCTGCTTCCGCTACGACCGGGTGGACGCCACCCACCTGGCCGACTTCTACCAGACCGAGGGCATTGTGCTGGGCGAGGAGGTCAATCTGCGCACCCTCCTGGGCCTGCTGAAGATGTTCGCCGTGGAGGTGGCCGGCGCCCGGGAGTTCAAGTTCGTGCCGGGCTACTTCCCCTTCACCGAGCCCTCGGTGGAGGCGCACATCCGCCACCCCGAGCTGGGCTGGTTCGAGCTGGGCGGCTCGGGCATCTTCCGCCCGGAGGTCACCAAGCCGCTGGGCATCGAGGTGCCGGTGCTGGCCTGGGGCCTGGGCATCGACCGCATGGCCCTGGTGGCCATGGGCCTGAACGACCTGCGCGAGCTGTTCACGCCCGACATCGAGCAGGTGCGCCTGCGCCGGAGGAAGTAGAGACATGCCGAAGATCGAAGTGAGCGAGCGCACCCTGTTCGGCCTGCTGGGCCGGCCTCTGGAGCGCAAGGAGCTGGAAGAGCTGCTGCCGGCGGCCAAGGCCGAGCTGGACGACTGGGCAGGCGATGGGGTGCTCAAGATCGAGCTGAACGACACCAACCGCCCCGATTTATGGAGCGGGCTCGGGCTGGCGCGGCAGCTGCGCGTATACCTGGGCGGCAAGGCTCCCGACTACCCCTTCCTCTCCACCGCCCGCTCGATGCGCGACAGCGGCGGCCGCACGCTGGTGGTCGACGAGGGCCTGCGGAAAATCCGGCCCTACAGCGTGGCCTTCCTGGCTTCCGGCGTGGCCGTCAGCGACGACCTGTTGAAGGAACTGATCCAGTCCCAGGAAAAGTTGTGCTGGAACTACGGGCGTAAGCGCAGCTCCATCGCCATGGGGGTGATGCGCGGCGACCGGGTCAAGTTCCCGGTGCGCTTCAATGCCGCCGACCCGGACAAGACCTCCTTCGTTCCGCTGGATTTCAACCGGCCCATGACCCTGCGGCAGATACTGGAAAAGCACCCCAAGGGCGTGGAGTTCGGCCCGCTCATCGCCGGATTCCCGCGCTTCCCGCACCTGGTGGACGCGGCGGGAGAGACCCTGAGCATGCCCCCGGTGATCAACAGCGCGCACCTGGGCTCCGTGCAGGTCGGGGACACCCAGCTGTTCGTGGAGCTCTCCGGCACGGACCTGGACAGTCTGCTCACCGCCTGTTCGATCATGGCCTGCGATCTATCCGACGCCGGTTTCACGATCCAGCCGGTGAAGGTGGTCTACCCCTACGACACCCCGCACGGCCGGGAGATCGTCACGCCCTTCCACTTTCAGAAACCGGTCAGCATGGAAATCGCCTATGCCCGCAAGCTGCTGGGGCGCGACCTCCAGGCGGCGGAGGCTGAGGCGGCCCTCAAGCGCATGGGCCTGAGCGTGAAGCGGCAGGGGGAAGTCCTGACCGTGACCCCGCCGGCCTACCGCAACGACTTCCTGCACCCCGTGGACGTGGTGGAGGAGGTGATGATCGGCTGCGGTATGGACAGCTTCGAGCCGGTGTGGCCCGAGGACTTCACCGTGGGGCGCCTGTCCGAGATCGAGCTGTTCAGCCGCCGGGTGCGCGGCTTGCTGGTCGGCCTGGGCTATCAGGAGATGATCTACAACTACCTGGGCTCCCGGCGCGACCTGGTGGAGCGCATGAATCTGGTCGAGGCCGACGTGGTGGAGATCGCCAACCCGATGAGCGAGAGCTTCGAGCTGGTGCGCAACTCCGCCCTGCCCGGCCTGCTGGGTTCCGAGGCCGTCTCCTCCAACGCCGCCTACCCGCACCGCATCTTCGAGATCGGCAAGGTGGCGGTGGTGGACGAGCGGGAGAACTACGGCTCGCGCACCTTCACCTCCCTGGGCCTGCTGTACGCCGACCGGGAGGCCGGGTTCAATGACGTGCGCTCCCACCTGGCCGGCTTGTGCTACTACCTGTCCCGGGAGGTCAGCCTGGAGGAGGCCGAGGACCCGCGCTTCGTCCCGGGCCGCGGGGGAGCCCTGATGTGCAAGGGCCGGCGCATCGGGTCGATCGGGGAGCTCGCCCCGGCGGTGCTGGCCGCCTGGGGCATCCAGATGCCCTGCGCCGCCCTGGAGCTGGAGCTGGAGGCGCTGCTGGAGGCCTGAGGGCAACTGAAGGGAGGATGGCATGGCGTACGAAGTCGAGGCGGTGGGCCTTTCCTGGGAGGAAGGGGCCAACATCATCGTAGGGCAGTCCCACTTCATCAAGACGGCCGAGGACCTGGCCGAGATCATCGCCGGCTCGGTCCCGGGGGCGGAGTACGGGCTGGCCTTCTGCGAGGCCTCCGGCCCCTGCCTGATCCGCACCGAGGGCAACGACGAGAAGCTCGTGGCCCAGGCCGTGGAGTGCGCCCGCAAAGTCGGGGCCGGGCACAGCTTCTTCCTGGTTCTGCGCAAGGCCTTTCCGATCAACGTGCTCAGCCAGATCAAGGCCTGCCCGGAGGTCGCGCGCATTTTCTGCGCCACGGCCAACCCGCTGCAGGTGCTGGTGGTGCGGACCGACCAGGGGCGGGGCATCGTGGGCGTGGTGGACGGCTTCCCTCCCAAGGGCCTGGAAGAGGCGCAGGACAGGAAGGAACGCAGGGAGATGCTGCGCCGCTTCGGTTACAAGCTGGGCTGAGGCGGGGAGGCTGCTGGCCTCGTCCCCGGCGCTACCGCGAGCGGGTGACCCCGACCCGGGCGCAGTGCCGGCGGATGGGGCAGGCGGAACAACGCGGCGACTGCGGAGTGCAGACGCGCTGCCCGAAGGCCACCAGCAGGCCGTTGACCGGGATCCAGTAGCGCCGGGGCAGGGCGGCCTCCAGGGCCCGTTCGCTTTCCAGCGGCGTGCGCGTGCGCACCCAGCCCAGGCGGTTGGAAATGCGGTGCACGTGCGTGTCCACGCAGATCCCCGGCAGGCCGAAGCCCAGGTTGCGCACCAGGTTGGCGGTCTTGCGCCCCACCCCCGGGAGAGCCAGCAGCTCTTCCATCGCCGCCGGGACCCGGCCGCCGTGGCGCTCCACCAGGAGCCGCGCTGTCTGCCGCAGGTGCCGGGCCTTGGTGCGGTAGAAGCCGGCCGGGTAGATCAGGCGCGAGATCACCGCCTCGCTCATGGCGGCCAGGGCCCGCGGGCTGTCCGCCCGCGCGAGCAGGCGGGCCGAAGCGGAAGCGGTCACTTCGTCCTTGGTGCGCAGCGAGATCATGGTGGACACCAGCACGGCGAAGGGCTGTTCCCGGCGGGGCCCCGGGCGGGCGGCCACCTTGGAGACCGCCGGCAGGGGTTCGCCCTCCAGCGCGCGGGCCAGGGAGTCGAAGATCGCTTTCCAAGGAGTGCGGCTCAGTTCGGCTCCAGCTTGCTCATGACCAGGGCCTCCACCTCTACCTTGGACTTATCCAGGGAGAAGGAGATCTCGTCCACCAAGAGGCGCAGGGCGTTGTCATAGAGCTTGCGCTCCAGGATGGGCAGCTCCTTGATGCGGCTGCGGTGGTACAGGGCCCGCACCACGGTGGCGATATCCAGCACGCTGCCCTTCTTCAGAAGATCCAGGTTCATCTGATAGCGCAGCTTCCAGTCGGCCGGGATCGGCTCGAAGTCCTCGGAGATCAGCTTGAGCGCCTTCTGCGACTCGCGTTTGTCCACGATGGGCCGGATGCCCAGCTCGTCGGCGCGCTCCACCGGCACCATCACGGTCATGTCCGAAACTTCCAGGTAGATGATGTAGTACAGCAGGCGGGTGGCGCGGAAGGGCCGCTCCTCGATGGATACGACCTTGCCCACCCCTTGCAGGGGGTAGACGATCTGCTGATTCTTCTTGTAGCGCAGCTTGGAGCGCGGGATGCGGACGGGTCTGGCCGGCGGCTTGGCGGTGCCGGCTTTGGCCGCTTTCGCGGCACCGGCGGCACCGGCGGCACCGGCGGCACCGGCGGCGCCCGCAGCTTTTTCGGGCTGGGCGGGCCGGACTGGTTTCGCCTTTATAGCTGTTCTAGCCGGAGCGGTCTTCTTCGGGGCTCGGGTCGTTTTGCTTTTTTTCGTAACTTTTTTGCTTATGGGAGTCGGACTCATGGGGCAGATTATACTAAGAAGGCAGGCGCGTAGTCAAAGGCGTTGTCTACGTTGTACACTCCCCAACGCATGAAAGCCCGCCGAATTCTTTCCCTGGTGGCTTTCCCGGCGGTGTTCGCCGCCATCCTCGCCGTGGGCATCGTCTTCCGGCGCGAGATCTGGGCGCTGTTCACATCCTCCGAGCGCCTGCGCGCCTGGATCGCCGCTGCAGGACTGAAGGCCCCGCTGCTGTTCGTGGGCGCGCAGGCCCTGCAGGTGGTCGTGTTCTTCATCCCGGGGGAGATCCCCCAGATCGCGGGGGGCTACCTTTTCGGCATCTGGCAGGGGATACTGCTCTCGCTGGCCGGCATCACCCTGGGGGCTTCCTTCAACTTCCTGATGGCCCGCCTGCTGGGCGTGCCCTTCGTGCGGGCGCTGTTCGCAGCCAAGGACGTGGAGAGGGTGCGCCGGCTGGCCGAGTCGGGGAGGGCACGCCTGACCTTCTTCTTGCTCTTCCTCATCCCCGGCATACCCAAGGACATCCTGTGCTACGCCGCGGGCCTTTCCTCCCTGCCCCTGGGCACGTTCCTGCTTTTCTCCAGCCTGGGCCGGCTGCCTGGCATCGCCGGCAGCGCCATGATGGGGGAGGCGGCGGCCGGCGGGCGTTGGCTGCTGGCCGGCGGCCTGCTGCTGCTGGCGGTGGTCCTGTTCGTGACGGGCTTCCTGCTGCGCGACCGCCTCCAGTCGCTGCTGGCCAGGCTGATCCGGCGGCGGGGGGCTAGAAAGGAGCGGCGCTCGGGCCCCCGAGGGCGACCCCCGGCGGGACGCGCTCGGTCCGGAAGCGAAGATACTTGAAGGGATGGATGTTCAGTACGTTGGGGAACCAGCCCTCCACCCGGTCCAGGTCGATCAGGGCGAAGGCCGGGGCGTGGCTGATGGGCAGCACCACCGCCCCTGACAGGAGCAGCGACTCGGCCTTCCCCAGGGTCTGGTAGCGCTGCGGATCCTCTTCCCCGAGACTCGCGTCGATCAGCTCGTCGAAACCCCGGTCGGCGTAGCGAGCGTCGTTCAGGTTGGAGCCCTCGATCCACATCTGCAGGAAGGTTAGCGGGTCGGGGTAGTCGCCGATCCAGGTGACCGTGCCCAGGGTATAATCCGGCTTCTTCACCTCCAACAGATAATCGTCGTAGGCAAAGGGGGCGATCGTCACCCGGAGGCCCAGCTTCTCGCCCCAGCTCTTGGCCATGAGCGCGGCGATCCGCTGGCTCTCCTCGCCTTCGGGCACCTTGATGCGCAGTTCCGGAAGGCCCGCGCCGCCGGGGTGACCGGCCTCGGCCAGCAGCTTCTGGGCCTGGCCCTCGTCGGCGGCCCCGATTCCTTCCAGCTCCGGGTAGTTGGGGATGGCCGGGATCAGGCGGGTGGTCGGGAACAGGGTGTCCTCGGTGCGGATTTCGGGCCAGGGCAGGAGCAGGGCCAGGGCCCGCCGCACGCGCGGGTCGCTCCACGGTTTTTGGGCGCAGACGAAATAGAAGTAACTGGTGGCGAACAGGGGGTGAAAGACTATCTTGCTGCGGTCGGCCAGTGCCTCCGAGTCCCAATCCGTGGCCCAGTGCACCCGGCCGGCATTGAACTCGCGGCTGACCTCCGCCGGGTCGCCCATCAGGCGGATGCGCACCGCGTCCAGTTCCACGTTTTTGGCGTCCCAATACAGGCGGTTTTTCTGGAGGCGCAGCTCCTGGGGGCTGCGCCCGGCGAGGAAGAAGGGGCCGTTGCCGATGAGCTGCTCCCCGGCGTCCCATCGATTGGTGCCGAGGTAGGAGGGGTGCACCGGGGCGAAGGCCATGTGGCAGAGCAGCTTCAGGAAGTGCCCGGCCGGTTTTTCCAGCTCCACCTCCAGGAGCTTGTCGGAGATGACCCGGATGCCGACCTCCCCTTTCTGCCCGTTGCGCCAGGCCCGGGCTCCCTTGATCACGTCGAACAGGAAGGAATACTCGGCCTGGGTCGCCGGGTCGATGGCCCGCATCCAGGAATCGCGGAAATCCTGGGCGCGGACCGGGTCGCCGTTGCTGTACAGCGCGTCCTCGCGCAGCCGGAAACGGTAAACGGTCTTGTCCCGGTTTGTGTCCCAGCTGGCGGCCACGGCCGGGACCGGCTGCAGGTTCAGGGGGTGGTAGCCGGCCAGTCCCTCGTACAGGGCGGTGGCCAGCTCCGATTCCATGGTGGTGTAGATGTGCACCGGGTCCAGGGTGAGCTTTTTGGGCGCGTAGGCGGCGACCAGCTCCCGTGGTTCGTTTTCCTGGGCGGCGATCAGGGCCGGAGCGGCGAGCAGCCCGCCGGCTAGCAGCGCGGCGGATAATACGGAGCGCATTTGAATAAGGTAGCGCGTTTGTTCAGAAGAGGCTATACGGGCGGACTTCCTGCACGCGCAGTTTAACGGTCGCCGCGGTCAGGTAATCCCCCGCATCGACGACCACCCGGGGCGCCTCCCACAGCAGCAGCTCGCCGCGCACCTCGCGGGGCTTGTTGAACAGCACCGGCCGCAGGTGATTGCGCACGGCTTCCTTCAGGGCCGCCTCCAGGGAGCGGCGCTTGCCCGCGGGGGCGGGGGAAGCGAACAAGCTGGCGTGGCCGGTCCCGGCCGCGGTGGGGATGGCGTTGCTCTGCCAGGCCCTGCGGCGGGCGGCCTGGAAGTCCCGCAGGTCGTAGCGCACCCGGGCGTACAGGCGCGCTTCGCGGACTTCGGCCTCGGCGATCTGCAGGCGGGAGTCTCCCCAGCTCAGCTCGGCTACCGGGGTGAGCAGGAACTGCTCAGCCTGCCGCCGCTGGGCATCCGCCGGGGTGTAGGAGAACCGCGCGCCGTAGATCATCACCGACAGCAGGGCGCGGGCTTCCTCCAGCACCCGCCGGCGGGCCTCCGCATCGCTGAGGGGGTAGATATCCGATTCCTGGATCATGGGCTCCAGCTCGCACCAGATCTCCAACTCCAGCTGGTCGTAGGCGGTAGCCTCCAGGATGGCTGGACCGGCGAGGCAGAGGCCGAAGAGGGCCAGGCTCAGGGCGAGAGCGCGCATTCCCCCCTAGTATCGGCTACCAGCGCCGGCGGAAAAAGACGCGTGCCGGGTTGATGCCCAGGCGCACGACCAGGTACAGCCAGCCCAAGGCCAGCCCGGCCAGGTGGGTGAGGTGGGCGACGCCGCTGCGGGTGCCGGTGAACATGGAGAAAAGCTCGATGCCGGCGAAAACCAGCACGGCCACCGGGGCACGCATGGGAATGAAGAACATGAACAGGATGCGCGTGTCGGGGAAGTACGTGGCGAAGGCCAGCAGCAGGCCGAAGATCGCCCCGGAGGCGCCCACCACGGGGACGTAGCCCAGGCCCGAGTACCAGTTCACCGCCAGGGTGGCCAGGCCGGCGCCGATGCCGGTCACGAAATAGTAAAGCAGGAACTCCGCCGAGCCCATGTGGTGCTCCAGGGGCGCGCCGAACATGTACAGTGCCAGCATGTTGAACAGCAGGTGCCAGGTTCCGCCGTGCAGGAACATGTAGGTGACCACCTGCCACCAAGCCCGGTTCTGCACGACCAGCAGCGGGGTGAGCGCCAGGTAACGCAGGAGCCGGGGGAAGAGGTACATCAGGAGGAACATGACCACGTTGAGCACGATCAACGCCAGGGCGGCGTTGAAGTAGCGGTAGCGCAACGGGCGGCGCAGGATGGAGCCTTGGCTCATTTGTTCAAAGTATGGTCCCTCCGCCGGTTCGTCAACCGTCTCTCTCCCGATTGTCCAGGCGCGGCCAGCCCAAGCCGCTCCTGAGCCGAACCTGATCTCAATCTTCGCGTATCAGCGCGTAGACCTTGCGTCGGCCCTGCCCGCGGATGGCGGCGTTTTTCAAGAAAGTGAACGATCCGGACACCCGGTCATCCTGCTGCAGAGCGTGGTAGGCTTCCTCAGAGATCAAGAAGTCCCGCTTCAGCTCCTTGGTGAGATGCTCGATGCGTGAGGCGCCGTTTACACAGTCACCGATGATATCAAATTGGCTCTTGGTCTGGCCACCGATCTCAGTGAAGGTCACCGTACCGGTGTCGATGCTCACTCCCATACGTTCGATGCCCGTTAGCCTGCGTTCGCGCCAGGAGCTTCTAAGGCGCCCGAGCTCTTTGCGCATGGCTAGACCGGCCCTGACAGCGCGGGGCGCGCACTGGCTGCAGTCCAGCGGGAAGCCGAAAACCGCAATGATCTGGTCGCCAACGTACTTGTTGATGTAGCCCCCGCTGCCGGTGATGCAGCGCTCCATGGCAGCTAGGAAGTCGGACATGACCTTGGAGACCTGCACGGGGTCCGTACCTGAGACCCAGGCGGTGTAGTTGCGCACATCGGCGATGAGAATTGCCACCTCCCTGCGTACCGGCCCGCCCACCCTGCCGCTTTCCTTGCGGAAGCTGTCAAGCAGGCGGGGGTCGAAGCCGAACGCCCGCCTCAGATTGACGGCAAGCAGGATGCGTCCGTGCAGGCGCTCGAGCAGAAGCACTGCCCAGAACGAAACGAAAATGGGGGCATAACCCAGCCAGAGCCTCTCAGTCATTAGCAGGGCTAAGGCGAGGCAGAAGCTGACAATCGGCAACACAGCGAGCACGGCAGCTCGGACCCGGCGGAAACCCAGCCCGAGGATCCCGAGCAGACCGAGAATGAAGAACAGGCAGATCCCCGCGTCAGCCCACGGCCCCGCGCGCACCACGGGTTTGCCGCGAAGGATCGTTTCCGCGGCAAAGGCATGCACGTACACGCCTGGGTACATCCCTCCCATGGTGTTGGGAAGCGTGAAGTAGTCTCTGAGGCTTGTAGGGTCATCGAGCCCGATGAGCACAATTCTCCCGGAGAAGATCGAAAGGGGTGTGCGCGATGAGTCAAGGATCCTGCCCTCCACGGCGTTGAACGCCTCCGCATAGGAGAACGAGGGGAAGTAGCTCGGTTTGCGGAGAAAATCGATCCAGAAGCCGGGAGGCCGGTAACACCATGCGGGCGGCGAGTCCGTGCGCGCGAGTTCGGCGTACTGTTGCACCGCGATGACCGACAAGGGCCACATGGCCCCACCGGCATTGCCGACAACCGGAACGAATCGGGGGGTGCGGTCCCGGCCAACGGATCGCATCCGCAGGTTGCCGATCGCCCTCAGCGTCCCCTCAAGCTCCGGGGCCGTCGTTCTTGGCTCCTCCTCACCTGCGATTACGTTCCCGGCTTGGACAAACGAAGCGGCAAGCGCCGCGTCCCACTCCGGCTCAAGGTCCACGAACCGGGAGTCGAATACGACGAGCCGCGCACCCGCATCGTTCAGAATCCGAATCAGCTGCGGGTGGAATTGGCGCCATTTCGTGCCCTGGGGCACACCCAGCAGGTCCGCAGAGCTTGAGTCCATGCGGATGATGGCGATGCGCTCGGAATGGACGCTCGCGGGTTGCAGGGAGGAAGCGATGAAGAAGCGCAGATCGAGAAAGAAGCGCTCGAGGAAGTTGTTGCCCTGGAAAGCGAGCGGACCGGCGATCATCCCCGCCGCGACCAGGACCAGCGTTTTCGGCAATCGACTATGGAATACCGATCGGCGCATCGGCAGCCGCTTTCCGCCTATAGTGACGCAAGTAGCAGAGCCAATTCCTTTTTGATCTCTTGTCCCTCGAATCGTGTACTGGCATCCGTAAGGACACTCTTTGCCCTGCCGGAATCCCCGGAAGTGATCAGGGCATTCGCCAGGAACAGGACGGCGTAGGGCTCAAACTCGCCTGCCGACCGTTCGGCAAGGAAGGCGTTGAGATTGGGGATCGCCGTCTTTGCCTCGCCTATGAAGTAGTAGCTGGCACCGAGCTGGAACAGCAAGAGCTGGCGCTCGAGCGGAGTTCCCAGGCCATCAGCCTCTGCTTGCAGCATCTGCTTCGCCTCTCCGAGATATCTGGCCGCATCCCGGTAGTCCTCAAGCTGAAAGTAGCAGAATCCCTTCCAGAAGGTGGCGTTCCAGAGCAAGGACACGGTTGTCGATGTATTGATCCTCATCAGTCTCGCCAGGGCATCCGCGTAGCGCTGCTCCCGGATGTGGGCTTGAGCCTCGGCGTACAGCCCGGCCGCCTCCTCTTCATCGTCCATCCAGCCAAGCCCCTCGTCGTCCTGCTCCATATTGCCGGCCCGGCTGCCGAGCACAAGGTCTTCTTGTTTCTGCCGGGAGGCTTCCGACACGGAGCGCAGCAGGTTGCCCAGGGCTTGCAACCAAACAAGACCGCTTTGTCTGGTGCTCGCCTCGAGGACCTCCGCGATCCGTACGGTCGCCGCCGGCGGAATGTCTCGCTGCTTCCCTTGGATGACAACAATCGCCTTGCCATCCGGATCGGTCCTCAGCACGGAATTCTGGTACAGCATGTCGTCCTTTATCGCGGGGATAAACGCTCCCTTGCCGAAGGCATCGATGAAGACTCTTCCGCTGAGGGAAACGACCTTCCCTACCTCATTGTCCGCGGTGAGCAACGAAATACCGGTGCAGAGGAAAATGGCCAGTATGAAGATCTTCTTCATACCCGCATTGTACACCAACTGGTATTGATAAGCCACGGAGTGCCGGCTTCAGGGGCTTGGCTGTTCTCCTCCGCGAGCACGATCAACGCCAGGGCGGCGTTGAAGCAGCGGTAGCGCACCTGGCGACACCATGGCCTCAAGGGCCTGGCCGGCTTTTTCCGGCGTCTCGCACTGTGGCGGATGCCGGCCGCCTGGTGGGTGTTCCTAGGATGTTTACCCGCGACGGGTCGGTGACCGAGGTACTCCTGAACCGGATGGTCCGTGGGGTCCGAAGGCGTACACTACTTCCTTCCGCACCTACGCGGCCGGGTCATGCCTACATCACATGCCGTCCATACCGCCCATGCCGTCCATGATGTGCCAAATGCCCATCATGCCGATGTCTTCGTGCTCGACGATGTGGCAGTGGAACATGGTCATGCCCGGATAGTCCATCACCGGCATCAGAATGCGGACGCTGCCAAACTTGGGCACGATCACCACGTCCTTCCAGGCGGGCGCCGAAGTGTAGAACGAGGCGTACCCGGCCTCCCCGCCCGTGACGGACAGCACCTGGCAGGCGTTCACGTGCTGATGGAACGGATGGTCCATGCCGCTGGCGTTTGAGATCTCCCACACTTCGTAGGTTCCGAGCGTGGAGTGGATCTCGTGGGCGATCATTTGATCGCCCACCATCTGGAAGGAGATACCATTGATATAGCCCTTGCCCTGGCCCATGCTGAGCGCCATCTGCTCGGTCTTGGCGATCATCGGGGAAATACGCATGGCCGCGGGATTCACGACGGACGGCAGCGCCTGGTTCGCCGGAGAGCCTTTGTAGGCCATGGTCAGGAGCGTGATCTGCGTGGCGCTGCTGCCGCCGCCGCGAGAATAGGGCAGCGACAGGAAGCGGTAAGCCTTCGCGCTCTGATTGGCCTTGATCAGGACGTCCAGGCGCTCGCCCGGCGAGAACACGATCGAGGAGAGCGCATAGGGCTTGTCCAGCAGCCCGCCTTCGGTGCCGATCACCTGGAGCGTATGGCCTTCGAGGCTCAGCTTGTAGAAGCGCGCGTTGCTGCCGTTGACGATCTTCCAGCGCTGAACCTGCCCGGGCCGGATATTGAGCACCGGGTTGAGCTGCCCGTTCACCATGATGAGGTTGCCCTCTTTGCCGTGCATGTAGTCCATCCGGCTCGTGTAGGGCTCCGGGGCGTTGCCGCTTAGGGTGATGTCCTTCAGGAACATCACGTGCGTCTCGTAATCGGCCAGGGCGGAAATCTCGTCGACGACTTCCAGGACTCCGGCCATGCCGTTCCAGTACTGCTCAGCCACGTTGCCGTGGATGTGCGGATGGTAGAAGTTGATCGTCCCCGGCTCCTGCTTCGATAGATCGTACTCGTACTCGAAGGAGTCGCCGGACATCGTCATGACCATCATGTTGTCCGCGTTGCCCGAGGGCGACACGTGCAGGCCGTGCGTGTGGAGGTTGGTCAGGTCGCGTTCGTGGCCCAGGATGTTCAGGCCTACGTCGGGCAGCGAGTTGGTAAAGTGCACGCGCAGGAGGTCGCCGGAGTGAACGCGGATGGTCGGCGCAGGATAG